>JACCDW010627246.1_pt1 | contig 22392 bp, 13 predicted proteins | sample 7449781 | NCBI WGS metagenome assembly JACCDW01 (sample SAMN15323449, study PRJNA562643) | freshwater metagenome | isolation source: river surface water | place: USA:Blue River Watershed | collected 2017-08-18
CCATTTACGATATCCACTTGCTTTAACTGCATCTTGTCAACTAGGTTTTCAATATTCAATGAAACTGGAATATTTTTTCCGTCTGGCAGGGGCACCACTGCTTCATTCATACCAGCTTCAGCTAATAGTGCCCGAGTTCCTCCCATTTTAGCATTAATGATTCCACCAAATTTCATGAAATGAACATCATCTCCGCGTATGGGGTTGTCTATACCATATTTATTGAGAAAACTTTCAGCCTCCTTCCAATTTTGTATATCTACTGCTATTCCCTGCGTGTGAGTATTGCCACTGCCAGGGCGTGCTATTGGGCGACCTTGTGCAGTCCTACCTTCTCTTCCTGCTGCAACTGATTCATCCCATAGCCGTTGTTGATCTTCGGGGGTTCTGAAAGCACTATTAATAACTATTTTTTGCCCAGTTGTTGTATTAAAATCTTTGGCTGCCGCTATTAACTTTTCTTTAAAGCCTTGCTGTAATTTGTCAAAATTTTCTCTACTACCAGAATTATTACCAAAAGTAAAAATCTTAGAAAGGTCTGTTACTGTATCTGTGGGAGATGTTTCAGGGGGTCTAACTGGAGCAGAACTAGCAGCTTTAGAGGGAGCACTAGGAGCGGCAGGACCTTGCTGTGCAGGTGTAGTTCCCATAACTCCTGCTTGTCCGCTCAGTTTCTGCTGATGTTGTTCTAACGCCCTGGCTCTTTCTGCCCCTCTCCTTGCTTCCAATTCCTCTATTCTTAATTTTCTTACCTCTTCTGGTGGTGCTCCTGATCGGCGTGCTTGCTGTAATTTTTCTGTACTTTGTTTTTCTGTTGCTTCTGCTTGTTCTCGTTTTGCTCTTAAAACTGCTATATCTGAGGCCGCAGCACCCTTGCCAGTGGCTGGTGAGGGAGATCCTGAATCTGTACTAGTAGAAAATCTGCGGCCTGCTGGTGCAAGTGTTTTATCAGTACCAGTCCATTCTTTGAGCGTTTTTCCTGCCTCTTCCAAAGCCTTTGCGGCCTTTTCATGCATTTTTGCTGAATCTATCAATCTATAAGCAGCAGTGTCTAGATCCTGTGCAATATTCTTTTGGGTGCGTTCAAGGTCAATCATGGCCTTGGTTCGCTGCTCTAGATTTTTAACCTGTTCGTCTTGCGCTTCTTTTATAGAATCTGTAATTGTTTTGCCTTGGCCAGCGTTTTGAACAGCTTTGGCCAATAAAGCAGCAAAGTCTTGTGTTTTACTGTAAGCAACTATGTCAGTCTGAGGAGCAACAGTAGTTAGTGCCCTGAAATCTTTAGTAAATTCTGGTAATCTTTGTGACAGAACTTCCAGTGCTTTACCCAAATCTCCAGTTTCTATAGCTTCTCCGTAACCCTGGCGATATACTTTACCTGCTTCCTCTGTGGTGACAGCACCACGTGCAGCAGCCAATGCTCGGACGCCGGCAGCTTCTTCAGTCATGCCGGCCTTTTCCAGCATGGCACCTATTTGTTCAGCAACCTTGAGTTGTGCTAAAAATTCTTTGTCGCCTTCTTCTCTTGCTTGGTCCATGGCTGCACGGAAGCGATCATCTGCCAGGGCCTTCTCACGAGCTTGTTCAGCCTCTTCACGACTCATGCCTGTAAGTCTGGCTAGAGTATCTAATTCTTTGGCATACTTGGCACTTTCCTTGGCCAATTGCTCTACACTCTTGCCTTGCAGAGTACCCAGTCTGGCCTGAATTTTCATGTAACTCAGAGTTGAACGAGCTTGTTCCTTAGTGGTCATACCTAGTCGTTCTAGTTCAATAGCCAGACCACTCTGTTTTAATTGATCAGCAACATTTTCAAATGCTTTACGGCCTTCTGCAACTCCGCCACCCATCAGGGCAAGTTCAGTGCTATTTTGCTTGATAACTTCAGTGTATTGTTCTATCTCTGCTGTGGTGAGGCCCAGCTTTTGCATACCCTGGAACACATCTTCAATGCCACCCGCAGTTGATGCTCCTACTGTGCTGATTTCTCGGAAGGCCTTCATGGTCTTGTCGAGTTGTTCAGCTTGTAATTCGTTTAATTTTGCGGCGGCTTCACCAGCTTTAGCACCCAGTTTAAGTAACTGACCACCCAACAACACAGCACCTTTTACTAAGATGCCGCCAGGAACGAACATACTAGCAAAACTGACAATATTGCCCAGCAGGTCTACAAATTCTAAAACAGGTTTTGCGGCCTCTGTCATGGCCTTGGCTGACGCCAGAGCACCTCGCTCCCCACGATATAGAGCAGAGGCATAATTCATTATGCCTTTGGTTACACCCTCAACCGCAGCACCCATGCCCTTGAGGCTAGTGGTTACACCAATCAGTGCTTTGTTACCACCGCCTAGCGAGGTGACAAGACCAGCGATGCCATCGCTCATCTTGTTCTTGAACATTTCAGTGGCGTCACCGCCGCGACTCATCTGCTCCCAGTAATTGGCACCAAAATTTTTAGCTTCTGTGCGATCTTGAATTCGCAAATTGCGATTTTTTACACCCAGTTCAAGTTCTTGTTTAAGATCAGCATCTTTGGCAGCTTGAGCACGCTTGCGTTGTTCTTTATCTTCTTGTGCTCTCTCTTTGGCAGTTAATGTGGTTCGGCGTGCAGCTTCTCTTTCTGCTGCTTCACGCTGTCTACGGGCTTCTGCTTCTGCATCAGCGGCCTGCTCGGCTTCGCGTACAGCTTCAATATGACTGAGTTGAGCGTTAGTGGCACGTTCTACTGAATTGGTAAACTTGTCAAGTTCTTGTCTTTCCTTGCGTTGAGTTTCTTTTATGTTTGCTTGTCTGAATCTGCCACTGGTTTCAATTTTGGCACTGAGCAATGCAATAGCATTAATGATGCCGCGGGAGCTTTTATCAAAATCTTTTGCAGCCTGCTTGATTGCTGATGCGGGATCAGCGTCGGCACCCTGACCCTTGCTGCCGCTTCGCAAATTGCGGTTTAACTCGTTGAGTTCGTCTATTAATCGTCTAAACTCTTGTTGGTCAATGTTGTCCATTTTTGTTCCAAGCAGAAAAAATGCTACTAAATAGGGTTAGGGTATAGCACCCTGTATTTATCCACCAAAAAACGGAGCATCTAAATGGAAAATAACCCATTACGACAATTTTTTCGCCGTCCTTCAATTTACATACAATTGCCCAGCCGTGGCAGATTCTACGGCCCTGATGTGCTTGAACCCACTGAAAACGGAGACTTGCCCATCTATCCCATGAGTGCCATTGACGAAATCACCAGCAAAACACCAGACGCTGTGTTTAGTGGCCAAGCAGTAGTGGACATTATCCAGAGTTGTGTCCCCAACATAAAGAATGCATGGAAACTAAACATCATTGATGTGGAATCATTGATCATTGCTATTCGTATAGCCAGTCACGGAGAACAAATGGAAGTGACCAGCACTTGCCCAGCTTGTGAAAACGAAGCAAATTTTGACGTTGACTTGATTGGTTTGATGCAAACTCAGCGTGATGTAAACTACGAAGAGGTACTGCAGGCCAATGAACTTGAAATTAAATTCAGACCATTGACCTTCAAAGAAATTAACGAAAACAACCTGAAGCAGTATGATCTACAAAAGATCATTGCAATAATAAATTCTGGTGATGAGCAATCCATTAAAGATCAAGAACAGATTGCCAGTGCTGTCAAGCAACTTAACGGCCTTCTGAGTGAAATGATTGCTTCTAGTATTGAAAGCATTAAGACACCAGAAATCACAGTGACCCAGAGAGAATTCATAACTGAATTTTTAACCAATTGTGACCGTCGCACCAATCAGGCAGTCAAAGAGCACAGTATCAAGCTAAAAACTCAAAATGACTTGAAGCCCTTGAAACTCAAGTGCATCAACTGTCAACATGAGTATGAACAAGAGTTAATACTAAACATAACAAATTTTTTCGATTGAGGCTTCTTCCACTTGACATTGTGCAAATGAAAAAAATAGCAGATGCCATGTGGAACGAAGCCCGTCAAATCAAATACAACTCAATGAAGATGGGCTGGTACATGCGTGGTAGTTTGAGTTATAACGACATTTTATCCCTAAGTCGTGACGAGATAGATGATTTGAACAAGATAATCGAAGAAAATCTTGAAACTACCAAGAAAACACATTTGCCCTTCTTCTAGGTGGTTGGCGAAGCCAACCAAGCCGCTCCCTTTGGGTCGCGGCTTTTCTTTTGTCTGCTAAAAAAACAAGAGATAGAAATGTTTGATTGCCACTCGGAGTGAGCGAAGCGAACGGTGGTGGCAATCAAGGGCTTTTGAGCGAAGCGATAAAGCCCGTATACAACGCACACAAATCAATCACGCCCCCCGTTCCTTCTGTTTTGGAACCAGCTATTTTTCGCTGGGGGTAGAACGTTCGCTGAGGCACCGCTAGAACCCGTAGTTGTCCAGTTTTCAGTGTAGGCAGGCCTAGCTTGCTATCCCTGGAACGGGCTTGTTCGTTTAAAGACGGCTCGTGGTTAGTATTGTCCCCACTAAGTCTTTCTCCACGGGCTTACCTGTTAGCCTCGACTACGTTTCTATTTTGTTTAGACAGGGTATTGTTTCCGCTGTGTTAGCACTGTCGTTTTCACAGTGCCCTTGAGTATCAACTAAGAATTAAAGGGAGTTTAAAAAGTGGAGATTTTCAGATGTGGTATCAACTAAGACCTGGTCTAAGATTAGGGGATTATTTGAACAGAGATTTTTTAAGAGTTGGGTATTCAGATTGAAGAAATTTTCGAAGGAGTAGATCATCCAGATTCCGTGACTGGTGCTGTGATACAGTACGTGACTGACACCACTGGCCCAGGGGAGGCTGGCTTGAACTGCGACATAACGCCCGCGACGATTGATTTTGAAGAACAAAATGTTTAAGTCACCGGGATCACTCGCGGTCATCAACTGGTCTATCCAGGCATCAAGTTGAGTGCAGCTGGATAACAATTGATGAAAGGCTAGTTCACCATAGAATTTGGCTTCTGCGTTGAATCTAGGGAAAGTCTCAGGAGGCACAATGTCACCTTTGGAGTGACGAATTTGTGCCTCTGTGAGTGCAGCCTTTCGACTGCTGTTGCTGCCACCCACGTAGGCACCACTACCACTGATATTGCGTATGAAGGTCTCGCCATATGTATCTGTGAGATACTTGGCTACTTCACGTTCAAATCCGGATCCTTTGGCTTTACTGGGTGACGGCATGCGATTACTTATGTGTGTTAAGGGTGTGTAAAAAATTTATAGATTGAAGTAGTCTGCTAGACCTGCACGTTGTGCCCAGTCTTTCTGGAATACTCCATCAATACGCAAGCTCCAGCTGGTATAGTCTGGATGCCCTATGCTATGGTGGTAATCAACATTGTTGAAAATTGTAGCACGATGGGGGCATACATGGCTTTGACCAGTCTGCTTGTCATAAACGGCAATTCTTTTGGGATTTATGCCAGTTAACCAGATAAAACTATCACGATATTCTTGTGTGTCATCTTGATAATCACTGTGAATGATGGTTCGTTGACCTGGTTCGTTGATAAAAAAGATTATACGACCATAATCACTGAAGCATCCTTGCTGGTCAATCCAGTCATACAACCATGTAAAATGTTCACTGACGCTGGTTTCTTTGAAACACTCACTAGAATGTTTGAACTTGTAGTTCTGTGGAAATGGAACAGTGGGTTCACGCAACCTTAACTGTTGTCCCAGTGTTACACAACTGCTGAGTTTGGCCAGCCAGTCCAGTTGTCTGCGTGTGGGCAGAACATCCTGATATTTTTCTTTATACTCTGTGTGCAGTTCAAAAAAACTACGCAAGTCTTGGCGTAACAGTGTGTTTTGGGGTGCATAACTGGTTTCGATACTGTCAGCACATTGAGCAATGCTCAATGCAACACGATCATGCAATTGATCAAAACCAGCCATGTCAAGAAATGGCTCTAAGTTTATGTATGGTTGATTGCAAATGGTTTTCATTCTACTAGCTCACTACTGTTGCTGTAACTGGTGAAGCCGCCCTCTTTGATGACCTTGAGCACACTGCTCACACGATTGGTCAGTTCATCACGATGGCTCACCAGCCAGATGCTCTTGTGGCGTCTGCGTGTCATGTCCTTGAGCAGGGCAATACTGTTCTCAACACCGATTGTGTCCAGTCCGTTGTCGATGAGTTCGTCAACAAACAGCACATTGATGGGTGAGTACAGGTTCTCCCATACATCACGGAATGCAAAACTCAAACCCAGGATCAAGCGATTGCGTTCACCTCGGCTCAAGTTGTCAAAGTCCAGTTCACGACCCAGTTCAGTGATTTCAACGCTAAGATCATTCTGGAACACAACCTGATGTGGCAGTCCCATCCGGTCTAAGTAGTGAGTCAGTCTGGCATTCAAGTAACTCAAGTTCTGTTCAATGATGCGTTTGCGAACAAAACTTTTCTTGTTAGTCAGCAGGTCTAACAGGTATTCCTGATGCTGTAGCAGGCGTGTGAGCTTGTTGATTTCATCAAAGTTCACAGTCTGGATACCCTTGCTTTCCATTTCAGTGATCTGTTCAGCATAGGGATCCTGTTCGGCATGCTTGTTGGCTATCTGTTCCAGCAGCGTAGAGACACGACCACTGTGTTTGATGGCTTCTTCTTCTGTGTCATAATGAGTCTTAGGCGGCTTCCCACTCACTGTGACTGCTGATTCCAGTAACTGATCAGCATAGGGATCCGCCTCAGCACGATTGTCTGTCATGCGTTGTTGCACACTGGCAATGCTGTTGCTATGCTGTAGTGCTTCGGCTTGAGTTTTGTAATGAGTAGTGGGTCGTTCAGGAACCACAACAGGGTTATCCTTCAAACCTTGCCATTCCGTTAGAGTAGCAGTGTAATTGGTCTCTGCTTCACTCAGTTGTGACTGTTTCTTGGACAACACATCAGCGTGTTTGGCATCGTGAAACTCCTGACCGCAGGCATAACAACGATGCTCTTGCAGTTCATGAATTTCTTCAGTGAGTTTCTGGGCTTGCTTTGCCCAGTTAGCGCAATCATCGTGCGAACGTTTCAGATTACGAGCATGATCAGCCGCATCCTTGACCAGTTGATTGTAAACCAGCAACTGTTCATGTGCGGCCAATTCTGCTGTAATGTCAATTTTTTGTAATTCTGCAAGTTCACGTTCAAGCTGGGTATAAGCAGTATCACGCTTTTGTTGCCAGGCAGTTCGGCGAGCCAGCAGGGCATTGTAACGCTCAAGTTGAGCAACTTTGGCGTTGTAGTCTGCCAGATCACGATGTGCTTGCAGTTCAGCCGTGATATCAATGGCTGCTAGGGCGTCATATTCACCCACAAACTTTGCCAAATCTTCATCACGCTTGGCTGTCCAGAGTCGCTGGCGTTTGCGTAAGCTGTCAATCTGTTCCTGAATGCGACGGTTAGCTTCTTCAAGCCCACGCACACGATATTCTTCTTGTTGAATGTTGTCTTTGGTCTGCTTGTTGAGTTCCTTGATGGCTTCAGCCTTCTCACTCAACAACGTGATGCCCAGCAATTGTTCAATAATGTTGCGTTGATCACTGACCTTCATGGCCAGGAATGGTTCGTTGTATGTGTTTAGTGCCACGATCTGGCGGAACATGTCTGGCGTCATGCACAACACACGCTCAATGGCATCTTGTGTTTCACGGCTGTCGCCCTGACTGTCATCACTACCTTCACCAGCACTCTGTTCCTGATTGTTCACATAAAACTTCAAGACGTTGGGCTTACGACCACGCACAATACGATAGTCAATGCCGCGAACGCTGAAATCCACTGTGGCAACCATGGCCTTGCCGTTAGTACGATTGATCAAGTTGTCTTTTTTGATCTGGTTGATGGCTGTACCAAACAGTGCATAACTCAGGCCCTGAATGATAGTGGTCTTGCCAGTGCCGTTACGAGCACCATCACCGCCCAGGTCCAGGTTTTCACCCAGGATAAGGGTCAGATCGGTGCGATTGAAGTCAATGGCCTGAGTAACTTGACCGATACTCAGGAAGTTTTTAAGGGTCAGATTCTTGATTACAATCATAGGTTACGGTATATGTCTAGTAGCAACTGGCGGTCAAAACTGCCCTGCTGCAATTGTTCGATTTGACTGATGATGATACTATCTACACTCTCAAATTGCAAGTTTGTGTAGTCCGTATCATCCTGACCCAGATCCAGTTTAGTGGGAATCAGGCTCATTTCTCGCAAGTTGTATTTGGGCATCAACTGTTCACGAATGAAACTGCTTTCTTCATAACTGATATCAATGTCCAGGTTCACTCGGACATGCATGTCCTGCTGTAACAGTGTGTCTGGATCATCCAAGACCTCACTCAACTTGTAAACACGGAATCTGGGCTGATCAGGCCAGGTCAGGAACCGGGGCACACTGCCCCATTCCAGGATCATCATGCCGCGATCATCATCACTGGCATCAGCATAGTTGTGTGGGAAAGCGTTACCAATGTAGATCACATTGTTGCGGAACTGTCGCTTGTGAAAATGTCCACTGAAGGCCACATCAAAGCCACTTAGATGTTCAGTTTGTAGTTCTTGATGGTCTGGCATTTCAACCAGAGCATTCATGTAGAAATAGGGCAATTCAAAGTGGCCAAACAAGTATTTGCCACTCATACTTTGTAGGCGTTTCCAGTCCTGCCCAACCAGCCAGGGTGCAATTACTACGTCACCTGCTTGAAAAAAATCGTTGATGATTTGTACTCTGGGCAGATGGCGGGCCCATTCCACACTGTGTACATCACGCTTGTCACGATAGTACAAGTCGTGGTTGCCTGGGATAAAGAACACCTGCTCAAAACTATCATTCAAGCGTTCCAGTGCCCGCAATCCATATTGCAATGTTTGTACATTGATGCTGGCACGATGATGGTTATAATCGCCCAGGAAGAAACAAGTTTCGCAGCCCTGTTCACGTGCAGTCTGGATAAACCAGTCCACGAACTTAGCACAATCTGTGTTGTGCTGTATACTATTACTCTTTAGTCCAAAGTGTATGTCTGTGAATACGGCTGCTTTTCGGAATAAACTCATAGGGCTATGATAGCAAAACGCCTGCCCTGAAAGCAAGCGTTCTGGATTTTTGTGGTACCATCATTCTTCGTGATGACTACTATACTCATGTGCGAACTGTCTGGTCCAACTGGGGTTCAGTCCGTTCATTTCCAGTATGTCATCACGTATGTTTTGGTTGCGTTTTTCGCTGTTTAACACACGGCAGAAACTGTTGTTTATGGCTGCGGTGTAGTAAGCAAATGGATTTGCACTCTTGGCTTCATTGAATCGCAATCCCACATAAGTCAATTGCAGGATGGCTGCACCACGCATCTCATCATTATAAGTGTACCCACGCCAGTTGAATCGTAGTGCATATTTTTCGCACAGCATCAAGTACATTTTGGCCAGTTTGTTGGTTATCTGTCCGTGATCTTTACTGAACTCACCAGCATCTAGGTCACCAGTCCAGTGGCTCTTGCCCACGCAACGCAAATTATTGTGATCATCAAACTTAAAATGCTGGAATGGTGGGAAGTTCACACGCACATGAACCATGTCGTTCATGCCCATCTGTTTGGCTAATGCTGGATCTTCCAGATCCTCAAAGTCAGTGCCCTCATCTTCTTCAAATTCAAAGATTTCTTTGGCAGTTTTGGGTTTGGCTGTCTTGCGTGGTTGCTTGGGTGCAACTGGAATGTGATCCCAGGTCATGACACGAAAGATCAAGTCAGTGACTGGAATAGTATCTGGGTCAATTTTTTCTTTGGTGCCGCTTTCTGCTTGTAGTCGGGCGGCTCGTTGTTCTTGTGCTTTTTTGATTGTGTCTGGCCTGCATGTGTACTCCAGACTGCGTTCTAGGCTAGTGTTATCGTCATAGTCAATGATCATGTCATATTGATGATGCTCGGGTTGACTGTAACTGCAATAACTGTTCTTGCTAGCGTGTATCTCTTTGAGAATGTCCTTGTTATTTAAGTAATTTACTGGTTTCTTTTGAATGCTCATGTTTTAATAAAATGGTTGATACAGTGTAGCATATTAGCAACACATGTCAAGAGGCAGGGAATACTTTTGGTGAAAGTTAGCTGATTACTCAATGCTGGAGATCAGTTTGGCTAACTCCTCGTTAGACAACTTATTTATTTTTGTTTTCAGATTTTCTATTAGTCTGTATCTAACTGGATCTACTCTGTGGTATCCATTGTCAAAACAGGTAGTCCATTCCAAATTATCTACATGGTTGTTTTTCGGATTTTTATCTTTATGATTTACTTCAAGGGATATTATGTCTCTATTAGTCGGTAGAAACGCTTCTGCAACGAGCCTATGTACATAACATGTATGCCTTCGCTTGTTGCTATACAAACAACAGAGCATGTAACCTTTGTTGTTTTCACAGATGGTAATGGTTCTTACCATGTTGTTTTTTAGCGATCTAACATTCCCTATGTTGCTAACTTCATAGCCTGGGAGTCTTGATATAGGTTTCCATATTTCCATTGAATGTCTCCATGTATTGTATTTAGTCTAAATACACCTCATTTTACCATAAATACTAAACAGGATAATAGACTATTATGGCCGACACAAAAACTGCTGACGAATGGAAAGCCTCTGCTGCGAAACTAGATGCTCAGATTGGTGCCCTTGAACGACAACAAACTCAAGTTCAAGATCAGTTATCTACACTCAGACAACAACAGATTAGATTGTTGGGTGTAACAAGAAACCTGCCTGCAAATAGTCCTGAACGTCAACAATATGTTGCCTTGTCTCAGCAAATTGCTCAGTTAGAAAATCAAAATAGTCAAATTAGCCAACAAATACAAACTTTAGATACTCAACTACAGGCAGCAGAACGACAGGCTGGAATTGCTCAAACTGCACCAGCAAATACTACGAAGAATACAGTACCTGCCAATAGCAACCCAGGACAAAATACTGACCCTGCTCCTGTACAAGAACCAGTAAAACCCACAGAACCTCCTACTGATTTTACAGCCGATACACTTGAGTTGCCGCCTGGAGCAGATCCAGACGAAGGACCACAAGAAGGTCTTGAAGAACCCCCAGTGGGCGGTGATGAACTCACTGTGCCTCCTGGAACTGATGCAGAGGAAGAAGGCCGTCAATTTGGTCTTGAAGAGCCTGAAATAATTGATGACAGTCTACAGCTACCTCCTGGAGCAGACCCAGATGAAGGTCCACAAGCTGGCCTGGAAGAACCACCCCTTGTTGATGACGAACTCACTGTGCCTCCAGGTGCAGATCAAGAAGAAGAAGGACGCCAACCTGGCCTGGCGGAACCACCAGAAAATGTTGATGCTGGTGTCAATCAAGCCCGTGACAGTGATAACAAACCGCAAACATTCGGAACCACTGCCCCCAAACGAGCACCAGACTGGCGTTTTAGAATTCAATTGGCTCGTGGTGCAACATACTTGTACAAAGCAGAGCAACCGGGAATTCTCAGCCCATTAAAAAGCACAGATGGGGTCATTTTTCCTTATACACCCACAGTGAGTGTGGCATATCAAGCCAACTACGAAATCAATGATGTTGTGCACAGTAATTTTAAAATCTATAACTATCGTAACAGTAGTGTAGAAAATATTAGTATTTCTGGTGATTTTACTGCACAAGATACCGCAGAGGCCAACTACTTGCTGGCTGTCATACATTTCTTCAGATCAGTCACCAAGATGTTCTATGGCAAAGATCAGAATCCAGCTCGCGGTGTTCCACCCCCATTGTGCTATATCACAGGTCATGGTGATTATGCTTTTGACTTCCACCCAGTAGTCATAACCAATTTCACTATGAGTTATCCCAATGATGTTGACTACATCACAGCAACAATAACAGATGATGGCAATGCTACAACTGGTGGCAATGTTAATTTGCCATCGTATGTTGCACCCAGTATTGCACGGCCTACTCCACTTCAGAGATTGGCTGCACTGGCTGGTGGTACTGGTGCCAGGTTGGCTCCTGGCGGAGTTCCTGCAAGACCCAGCCCCAGTAAGTTTAACAAGAGTGCAGAAACTCGCGTACCCACGAAACTTACCATAAATCTAAGTGCACTGCCAGTTGTGACTCGTTACAATTATAGTAACAGGTTCAGTCTCAAAGACTATGCAACAGGAAAATTAATGGCAGGTACAACACCCGGCGGAGGAATTTGGTAATGGCATATCCAGCTACAAGCCCCTATTTTGACAGCACAATAGTTAACAATCAATTTTTGGATGTGATGATAAATCGCCCCATACCCGGAGACCCCACTGATGTTTTCTGGAGAATAACCACTGTGTATAATTTAAGGCCTGATCTGTTAGCCAGCGACTTGTACAGTGACAGTAGACTATGGTGGGTATTTGCACAACGTAATCCCAATACACTCAAAGACCCACTGTTTGACTTTACCACTGGCACTGGTATTTTTGTGCCCAAAATGGATAACATCAAGGCTGCACTGGGAATCTAAATGAGTGCCACACAGAATTTTTTCCAGGCTACTGGTAAATATGCTGACGTTAGTGCAGAGTTACGCCGTGCTCAAGATACCTACGAAGAAGCATTAAAAAAAGCTCAAAGTGAAAAAGTATGCTCAAAATCTTTTGAGCAAACACTAGACAATTTAGATTCTCTTGCTGCAACTTTAAACAGCAAAGGTGAAGAATGGGTAGCTCAAGGCAAAGAGGTTAATGCTGCATACAATGACCTGGGATTCATTGAAAAAAGAACGAGCACGGTCACGAACCAAATGCTTGATGTTACCAATTTGGCCAGAAATGTCAGAACTTTACAAAACAACTTGGTTGCACAAAAACCCACAAGGTCAGAATTAAGACAGCAATTCAACAGTTGTCAGGATCTTGATGAAGATGAAAATCAAGAGAAAAAGGACGCAGAAGAAGCCGACAAAGAAGCTGATGCTGCCGCTGATGCTGGAGAAACCCCCAAGGACGCAGAAAATCAACAGTCAGATGATCAAACAGCCGGCACTGGAACTAATCCCACTGAACCCAACAGTTCGGGTCAAAAACAAGAAACAGATCAGCCAGCTCCCACTGCACCTGGTGCTTCTACACCAGAGTCAGGTGGTTCAAACAACAATGAGTTACTAAAGCCAAATCCACTCGGTAAGTTTAGTAGCTATACATACAATTTGACCCTGTACATGGTCACACCCGAGGCATACAATCTGTACCTAACAAACTATGAAATGCCCAAAACTGGTGTCTTTATAATTGCTCAGAGTGGTGGTATTGACAATGCCAGCGAAGCACGATTATTGACTTTAGACACACAACCGGGGCCTGGTAAAACAGGCCTGGATTATTTTATTGATGATATAAAACTGGATACAATATACCCAGGCAAACACGGCCAAAACACAGCAACCACTGCGACAAATTTAAACTTCAAAATTTACGAACCTCAGGGTTTTGGATTTCTGCCAAGATTGGCCAATGCAGCACGAGAAGTTATTAAAGCCAGTGCCATGCTACAGCAAAAGAAACAAAAGCCACTGCCATTTCAAATGATGTATATCATGGGTATACGATTTTATGGTTATGATGAGAAGGGCGATGTTGTCACAGCTGGCAGTGAGAAGAACACCCGCCATGGCAATTTTGAAAGATTCTTTCCGCTATTGGTTAAATCAGTTCGCACAAAACTTGACGGACGGGTTATCACTTACGACTGGCAAGCCAATGTGGCAAACGAACGTTTTGCTTTTAGCCAGATGTACGGCAAACTAAACAGTAAAGCCAGCCTGGAAGCAGCCACAGTAGAAGAAGCCATTGGTTCACTTAAAGTAAAAAACAAAACCAGTTTATTGGGCGGTCTCAACGCCGAACAGGAAGAGCAAAAGCAGACACAACGCATTGAATATGTGTGTGAGTATGATGTTGAATACGAACCGGGTAGTGGCATACCCGAAAGTAAATTGCTGGATGATGATGAGTATAATAAAGCCATGGCGGCCATGAGTGCTGCAAAAACCATGGAAGATGTTACCCCACAGATGGCATTGAAAAGTAATTCCATTAATACTACCAAGAAAAAGCTGGAAATTCCACAGGGCATGAGCATAGTAAATGTGATTGACCAGCTAATTACCAAGAGCACATACATTACTCAGTCGCTGAATAAAGTCAATAATCAGAGAATAGAAACACAGACAAAAGACAAATCTGGAGCCAAAGAATTAACCTGGTTTGCAGTACATCCCAAAGTTGAAATACTTAACTGGGACACCAAGAAAAAATACTGGAGTATAAAAATAACATTCCAGATAAAAACATACAAAATACCATACATCAGAACACAATATGCAGATCGCATAAGCAAGTATTATGGTCCTGTGAAAGTTTATAATTACTGGTTCACTGGTGGCAACAGTGAAGTTCTGAGTTACGAACAATCATTTAATTCTCTGTACTACATAATTCAGCCCTACAGTACCAACAATGACGATGAGGCCGAGGACGAACTAGAGGGTGAAGTGCCAAATATTCCTGACAGCACGCCTGCAGGTAATGATGTAGTGGGTAAAGCCAACGGTGGTAGTAAAATCAATGAGGCTGTGCGAGACAGTGTATATAACGAAGCTGATCAATACAAGGCCCAGGTGCGAATCATAGGTGATCCAGATTATCTCATGGAGACACTGGGTGGCCCGCTAGAATTCAACAGAGTTAGTTCAAGTCAAGTTTTTAAACAATTTTACCATAAACGTGGGAGTATAAATCCCTACGGCGGACAAATTTTCTGTGAAATTGTTTTCAAAGTAAGTGAAGATTACTCTGAAATGGGCACTGGATTACAAGAGATTAACAATGATTTGTCATTTTACGGCAATAAGAAAACTCAGAAAATTCTAAAAAATCAAGGTGTCATATATCAAGTAATCAAAGTGGAAAGCATCATGCGGCGTGGATTATTCCAGCAGACACTGAATTTGCTTATAGTACCGCCCAAGAAACTAATCGTTAAAACACAAGCAGCTAATTCTGGTGATGATAGCCAAAATCGTGCTGAAACTGCAAAATTACAACGTCAGCAATCCAATGCAGGAGACGGATCTTATGATCGTGCAGAAAATGCCAGATTCAGCCGTCAGGGCAATGCAAATGCTCGCCAAAGTCCTGTACAAGAATCCAAGCAAGAAACATTGCCGCAGGAGGATCCAATATCAGGATTGCCCACAACATCTACAGTTCAGCCATTGAGAGATTCGACCGTTTCTACACCGAGTAGTACAGGCAGGACAGTGGCCAATGATGATGCTTCTGCTAACAACACGAGAACTAATGTGCCTCAGGAGGGTCGTGAAGAACCCAGTTCTCCTGACCCAGATCCAGGTTTCCCTTAAACAATGGAATAAATTAAATGGAAAATAATATACGAACAAGCGGTGCTCCCAAGAACAACCGCGATGATTCAGGTGGTGCTGTCGTATTACCACACACATGTCTGGGTATTGTAAAAGATAATATTGATCCCACTCACAGTGGTCGCATACGTGTTTATATTAACCGTGGAGGTGCAGTTAACGCCAACGATAGTAAAAATTGGTATACTGTGAGTTATCTGAGTCCCTGGTTTGGCGTTATTGCACCGGGCTATGACATATACGGAGACAAAACCAGCGACCGCAATGGGCATGGAAAATATGTAGGCAACCCACACAGCTATGGTTTCTGGGCCACTGCACCAGACCTGGGAACCACAGTTGTTTGCATATTCATCAATGGTCGTAGTGACATGGGTTATTACATTGGTTGTGTACCACAACCCGGATTGACACACATGACTCCTGCGGTGGCCGCCTCAGCTAAAGTTGTGCCCAACAGTCAGGAAGCACAAGCATATGGTGGTGCAGACAGATTGCCTGTAACAGAAGTCAACTATGCCAACCCCAGCATTCGTAATAGTCCCACTATCTATAATCAACCCAAGCCTGTGCACAGCTATCAGGCTAGTATACTGGCCAAACAGGGTATAATTCGTGACAATCTGCGGGGAGTTATTAGTTCAAGCAGTCAGCGAGAAACACCCAGCAGAGTATTCGGTATAAGCACTCCTGGGGGACCCATATACACTGGCGGCTATGACAAGAATAACATTGAGCAGGTGGCACCATCTGCCGACAAGAGCAAGCTACAGACCATTGGTCGAACTGGTGGGCACAGTATTGTACTAGACGATGGTGACATAAAGGGTCAAGATCAACTGCTGAGAATCAGAACCAGTGCAGGTCACATGATCATGATGAATGATACTGGACAGAACCTGACCATAGTTCACAGCAATGGTCAGACCTGGATTGAAATGAATCGTGAGGGTGCCATAGATGTATTTGCCACCAATAGTGTTAACGTTCGCACAGAGGGAGACCTGAACTTCCACGCTGATCGTGACATTAATTTTCACGCCAAAAGAAACATCAATGGCTTTGCAGAAAACATCAAGCTAGAAGCCGATAAAAACATGACTGTGCGAACTGGTGAGAACTTTAACCAGTACACAGTTGCACAATACACAGTAAAAGTAGATGGGCCCATGAGCATGGAAAGCAAAGCAGATGCCAGTTATGCTAGCAAGGCCATCACGTATATAAACGGCAGAAAGATACATTTGAACACTGGTGCCACAAGTACAGTTCCCAAAGAAGTCAAAGCCATGACCAAACAAAAGCACCAGGATACCACATTCAGTCAAAAGGTAGGCTGGATGACACCAAGTCCAGAGGTGCTATTAAGTATTACCACACGGGCACCCACACACTGGCCATACTATGCTGCTAACAAAGGTGTGGATGTTAAGACAGGGAATACACAACCAGCCTCTCCTCCGCAACCTACTCCAGGAGTAGCAGCAGCCAATGCTGGTGCAGCAACACAGTTGCAGAATCCCACTAATAGTGCACTAACAGCCACTGCACCGGCTACCCCTGCCGCGGCAGTACCTGGTGGCCCAGTGATTAACCCACAGACAACACAGACCATGGTGAGTCAGCAGGCCACAGCCGCTGGAGCATTGAGTGCAGCAGATAAAGTCAAAAATGGTATTGTGGGCACAGCCGGTAGTACATTAAGCCAGTTGTCAGCACCAGGCCAGAGCATGAAGCCGGGTAGCGATGTATTAGTAAAAGCCATACAGAACAAAGTTCCCAACATACCAGGTGCCAAGGCTGCAACTAACGTGTTGATGACTGGCAATCAGGGTGTGGGCAGCTTTAACAATCTTGAAAAGAATGTAAGTGCACAAGTGGGTGCTGTAACAAATGCCTTCCAGCAAGGAGCCACACAGTTGAAGCAGGCTGGGGTATTAAAGGGCACAGAAAGCCCCACTGAAATTGCTGGTGTAGTGCAGGCGGCTGCCAACTTTGGTGCCAAGGCTGTTGCTGGAGTACTGTCAAGTGCCGCCACAGTAAGTGCCGCACTCAACAGTGGTTTAGGTGCTTTGGGATCCGCTGCTGGTGCCGTGGGTGGAGCTGTGGGCAGTGCCTTCAAGAGTCTGGGTGGAGCCATAGCAGGCGGAAACTTTTCAGGTGCACTGGCTGACAAATTGAACGGTGCCATGAGTGGAGTGAACAACAGTCTTAACGCTCTGGCCAGCGGAGCAGCACTGGGTGATTTGAGCAAATCACTAGTCAGTGGTGCCAGTAACGCCATAAGCGGTGCAGTAGGAGCAGTTACAGGGGCAGTGTCAGGTGCACTGGGAAGTCTGGGTGGTGCCGCAGCAGGCCTGGGAGGATTGGTCACTGGCGGTATCTCTAGTTTGATTTCAGGACTCAAGGGTGTAGCTCAAAATGCGTTTGCTGTAACAGAAAAATCTTTTGGTGAGTTAAAGAGTGGAGTGCCCAATGTTCTGGGCGGAGCCAAAGATGCATCCACTAAAGCCTTGAGTGGCACTGCTCAAGCACTTGATGGGCAAGCAAAAGCCAATGAACAATACGAAGTTGCATTAGAGGAAGTTGCTAGTGCCAAACGTGCCCTCAGACAAGACCCCAGTGCAGAAAACCAAGCCAAACTCAGAGAAGCAGAAGGTGCTCTAGCCCAAGCAACTAAAAAGACAACAGCCGCCGCCAAACAGATATTCACTGGTGCTGTGCCCAGTGCACAGAATATTTCAGCGGCTGCAAGTAGCATTGCATCAGGTGCAGCAACCTTGACTACTACACAAAATTCTGGCATCAATGCTATACCAGGAGGAGCCGGTGCTTATGCCAATGAAGTCAGTGCCAAATCACAAAATGTATTGTCATCGGTCAAATCTCTAGCTGGTGGCGGTCAAACATCTATCGCTGGTGCTGCAGGTGCTGCCCTAAACAATTCTCAAAATCTTGCAGGAAATGTTGTGGGCAATGCCCAGCGAGCATTGAATGATGTGGGATCAAAGGTTGCTGCAGGAATTCAAGCAAGTGCTGGTGCCGCATCAGGTGCAGTATCAGGTGCTCTGGGTGCCGTGGGCGGTGCAATAGGCGGAGCTGGTGGTGCGTTAGGTGCACTGAGTGGCGGCAAGGCTGCGGTTGACGGCCTGGTAGGTGGAGCCAAGTCTGCCGCCGAGGGCTTGTTCAGTAAGACCAAAGCAGCACTTGATAGTGTGGGCGACAACAATGCACAAATCAAAACTCCCATACTGGCAGCAGATACGTTTGCGGCCGCAGCAACTCAAAAGGCCAAAGTGGGGCAGTTGTTGGGAGATACCAAGATTCCAGCACCCAATTTTGAAGATAAGCCTGTTGAAGTAAGCAGTGAAAATGTAGAAAAGCAGCAAGCAGCAGTATCTAACGCAGTGGTTGACTTGCAAGATGCTCAAGCACGTGAGAAAAAGATATCTGCCAAGATAGCTGAACTGTATGCTCAGATTGAACAAAAAATTGGAAATGAAGAAGATACCTCAGCCACAGTCGAAGCATTGAAAGAACAAGAAAAAGAACTGGAAAATGTTCAAAAAGAAATTGCAGGTTTGACTGAGGCTGTAGCTCAATTATACGGTTGATAAATAATCATTATGCCAACATATGTAGGTTTTAGTACAATTAACGTTAACCAGCCGCGAGAATTTTTAAGAACCGGGGTTGATGGCGGTGTGGGTTCAATACCACAACCGCTGCCAGTGGGCAGAAAGTTCAGACTGGTTGATGATAAATTAGTGACCCGCGACTTGTTAAATGCATTTAGCATACAGCAAGGAGAAAAGGTAGGCAATCCCACATATGGTACAACTCTCTGGAATTATTTGTTTGACCCAAATAACAATGAAACCAGAATAAACATTGAAACAGAAGTTCGCAGAGTAATTGAGCAAGACCCAAGACTGTCAGTTCAAACTCTTGAATTGTATGAACAAACCAATGGCGTACTAATTGAACTAGAAGTACTGGTAAATCCATTCAATAACGAAGTACAATTGGGACTATTTTTCGACAAATCCACCGGGTTAGTTAGCGCAGTTTCCTAAAAAACCTGGTGTTTGGGTCATGATAAATACCATATCATAGGATAATTAGACCCATGGCCACCAGTAGCAGACAAAGTGCCCTGTTCGGGCTCCAGGATTGGAAACGAATCTATCAGACTTTCCGTGAAGCAGACTTCCAGAGTTACGATTACGAAACTCTGCGTAAAAGTTTCATTGATTACCTGACTACATACTACCCTGAAACTTTCAATGACTACATTGAAAGCAGTGAATTCGTTGCACTGCTTGATGTTATGGCGTTCATGGGCCAGGCCATGGCTTTCCGTGATGACTTAAACGCCCGTGAAAACTTTATTGACACCGCAGAACGCCGCGACAGTGTTATCAAACTGGCAAATTTAGTTAGCTACACGCCCAAACGCAATCTGGCTGGTCAAGGTTTAGTAAAAATCACAGCCATTGCAACCACTGAAAACATCACCGATATCAACGGCAATAGCTTGAACAATGTGACTGTTTTCTGGAACGATCCTGCAAATCCCAACTGGCAGGAGCAATTCAATACTGTGATCAACACTGCACTGGTAAACAGTCAACGTGTGGGCCGTCCGGGCAATAGTCAGACAATACTGGGTGTAAAAACAGATGAATACACCATGAACATCCCAGCTGGACAGTTGCCAGTGGTGCCCTATATCACTGAGGTTGATGGAAATAACATGAACTTTGAACTGGTCAGTGCAACCAGTCTGGATCGCACTTACCTGTATGAGTTGCCACCTGCCCCTAACAGTCAGTTCAATGTACTATATCGCAATGACAAGTTGGGATATGGAAGCCCAAATACTGGATTCTTCTTCTATTTCAAGCAGGGAACACTGTTGAATTTTGATTTCAACTTTCCTGAAAGAATAGAAAATAATTTCCAACTTATTCCCATAAGCGGAATCAACAACACAGACACCTGGCTTTACCAGCTTGACAGTGCTGGAGCCATACAGAACGAATGGATTCAAACCGATAACGTTTATATAAATGCCAATCTGCAGGGCACCAGTCAGACGCGAATATTCAGTGTGACCAGTCAAGCCAATGACCAGGTCACATATATTTTCGGTGATGGTGTATTTGGTGAAGTGCCAGTGGGGCAGTTCCGTGCATATGTACGTAGTAGCAATGCTCTGACATACACCATTGATCCCAGCGAAATGAACGGCTTAGTAGTGAACATTGATTACATCAGTCGCCAGAATCGCCTAGAAACACTTACTGTGACATTCAGTTTACAAACCACTGTGAATAATGCACAGCAAAGAGAAAGTCTGGCACAAATCAAGGAACGTGCTCCCAGCCGCTACTATACACAGAATCGTATGGTCAATGGCGAAGATTACACAAACTTCCCATTTACTCAGTACAACAGTATTATCAAAAGTAAAGCAGTCAACAGAAGCAGTATTGGTGTCAGTCGTAACCAAGATTTACAAGACCCCACTGGCAAATACAGTAGCATAAATGTATTTGGTGATGATGGTGCACTTTACGCTAGCAATATAAATTTCACTACAACATTCTCAACTATCAATATAAATCTTGCCATAGAGTTTTTAAGTCAAAATTTACCTGTATTGCTGAATGTGCCTGAAGTGCTGCAATACTATCAACAATCATGCACACGTTACAGTGGCAATTACCCAGTGAGTAGTATCAGTGATGGGTATGTTTACTGGAATCGTTCTACTGTCGCTGATGGCAATGTGACTGGTTATTTCTACATCAAATCGTCTACTGGTGATACTAGCAGTATACCAGTGGGTAGCTTTAGTAGCTATAACATGAAATACATCAGTCGTGGTGCTCAGTTGCGATTCGTTCCCGGGCCCGGCTACACATGTTTTGACAAAAACAATCGTTTAAAAACAACAGCCTATGATCCAGCTGCTGGTGACAAGTTGTTCATCTGGGTTGGTGTTTTTTCTGTAACAGCAGATGGCAATAACTATGGCGAAGGAAACCTGTCAGATGGTTCTGGTCCCGTAATCTTATCTGAATACGTACCTCAAGGTGCAGTTCTTGATTACGGCACAACAACTCCCACTGCTATTATCCCTAGCTTTGACAATACTCTGAGTAACACTCTAGTCAGAACGTTACTTACATTGATTGAGTTAAAAACTCCCACAATCAATTTGTACTACGACAACAGTGTGGTGAACACTGAAGAAAGATGGTTTACTAGTTCACAAGGTCCCAATAGTCTATTGATCTTGACCATGACCTTCAACGCCATTGACAACACCTATTTGACTACTATAAAGAATCTAACATACTTCTTTGGTAGTGTGAATCAAGTTCGTTTCTTGTTCCAGGGCACACAGCGTATTTTTGATCCACAGAGCGGTCAAACCATACGTGATTTCATCAACGTTTTCAGAACCAATAGCAATGCGGCTGGCACAGCAGTTTTGGGCACAGACTACATCATGTATGCGACTGGTCAGCAATTGGAATCAGATGGTTATCCAGATGACCTTGCAATAGAAGTTAGTACAATTGATGTAGATTCTGGATTCAGTTATGACCCAGATTTCTTCAAAACTCTTACTGGTTCAAGTCCAATGTTGACCACTCCAGTGGCTGCACCATATGTTTTCTTCAAGATTTTAAACAATGTCAATGATTTGTACTTGTTTGAATTGTTGCCAGTGTCAGCCATAAACACCTCATTCAGTACACAAAGTGCTATCCTGGATCAGATTTATGACTATCCTGCAGGAACTATCTTCTATGCAACTAGCGAAAGCAAGTTTTATCAGACAGAAGAAATTCCCGGAAGTGTACCCACAATCGTGCAACTAAATGATGTTAGCACAGAGTACATTGCCACCACTGGTCGTGGAGCCTTGAATTTCCAGTATCGTCA
>JACCDW010521968.1_pt1 | contig 22385 bp, 17 predicted proteins | sample 7449781 | NCBI WGS metagenome assembly JACCDW01 (sample SAMN15323449, study PRJNA562643) | freshwater metagenome | isolation source: river surface water | place: USA:Blue River Watershed | collected 2017-08-18
CTGATAAATTTTAAAAAAGGCGGCAAATGGGGTTTTATGGATAGAGATGGCAAGGTAGTGATTAAACCAACATACAGCTCCGTGCACAGCTTTTCAGAAGACATGGCCATGGTGGAAGTGAATGGTAAATTTGGATTTATTGACATCACGGGTAAAATAATTGTTAAACCCATTTATGAATATGCTGATGATTATTACGAGGGGCTTGCAGCTGTCAAAATGAATGGATTATGGGGGTTTATCGACAAGCAAGGTCAAATGGTTATTCAAGCACAATTTGACGGAGTAAATCGATTTTCAAACGGCATTACTTGGACAGATATTGACGGAGAATTTGGTGTGATTGACAAATCAGGAAATTTCATTTTTCAAAATCGCTTTGAAGATCATGGCCAATTCAAAGAGGGATTGGCACCGGTAAGGCAGCGTGGTTTTTGGGGATATATTGACATTACCGGAGAATTTGTAATTCAAGCAAAATTTTCAGCGGCAAGTGAATTTCATAATGGTATTGCTAGAATTGATTTAGGAGGGAAATCAGATTTCATTAATAAATCGGGAAACAATATCATTCCAACGTCTTTTGAATTTGAATATGCAAGTGAATTTAAAGATGGAATCGCAAGAATCAAAACCAACGAATTGTGGGGCTATATCAACTATGCGAGTGACATCATTATAGAGCCTAATTTCACCAATGCCCGAGACTTTTATGATGGTTATGCGAGAGTAGAAAAGAACGGATATTTTGGATTCATAGATTTACAAGGAAAAGAAATCATTGAAGCCATGTATGAGGACGCTGGGAATTTCAATTCTGGGTTAGCACCTGTTTATATCAATGGTTATTGGGGTTACATTAATGATTCTAACAGAATGGTGATTCGGGAAAGATTTGACCAAGCTTTTCCTTTTTTCAATGAAATTGCTTGTGTAAAAAGTTTCGATTCTTTTTATTTCATCAATAAAATTGGCGAAAAGGTAAATGACAAAATTTATGAATTTGCAACAGCATTTGATGCAAATGGTTACAGTGTTGTTAAGGAAAAGGGGTTGTATGGGATTGTTGATGCAAGTACCAAAATTATAGTACAACCAAAATTCACTGATATTGGAAGCATTTACAGCACTTATTTTGCTGCAAATCAAGGTGGTAAATGGGGTGTTTTTAATTTTAACGGAGTTGAAATTGTTAAAGCATCTTATCAGGAAATTGGAATTATTGTGGATAGTATTATTCCTTACAAAGAGAAAAACAGATGGGGGTTTATTCATATTAAGAATAAGATCATTACAGGCCCAATTTTTGATCAGGTTGGCAATTTTAGCCAAGGTGCAGCCAATGTTAAAATAAACGGCAAATGGGGACTGATTGATAATAAAGGTAAATATTTAATTTCTCCGAAATACGATGATGCAGGAACATACATCGAAAATCAATTGAACGTTAAACTCAATGGTAAATGGGGATATGTAGACAAATATGGAAATACCGTTTTTATTCCAAAATATACTTTAGTGGGTAATTTCGAAAACGGACTAGCGCCAGTTAAAATCAATGAAAAATGGGGTTACGTCAATTCTGAAGGCACATTGGTTGTGCCAGCAACTTATAATTTCGCCAGTGATTTCAACAAAGGGTATGCTTTCTTTGAAAAAGACCAATTGTATGGCTTAATTAATGCAGAAGGAAAAGAAGTGATTCCTCCAAGTTTTGAAGAGATTTCTTATATGGTGAATGACTTAGCAAATGCGAAAAAAAATGGAAAATATGGCTATGTGAATCTAACTGGTGAATTTGTAATTAATCCAATTTATGAAGAGCCTTATGATTTTGTAAATGGTTATGCAAAGGTTAGGATTGGAGAGTCTTACGGACTCATCAATAAAAACGGACAAATTGTAATTCCAATAGCAAATGAAGAAATTGGATTGTTTTCTGCCGAACTTATTGAAATTGAAATGCAGGGTGGAAAAGGCTATATTGGTGTTGATGGTAAATTAACCAATTATGCATCTACTATCTATGAATACGCATTGAATTTCTCTGAAAATTTTGGAACTGTAAAAGAAAATGGAAAAGTTGGATGTGTCGACAAAAATCTCAATTACATTGTTAAGCCTATTTACAATCAAATTCAACCCTTTTTTAATGGATATGCAGTGTTTGAAGATAATGGATTATTTGGAATCATAAACCAAGAAGGAAAAGTTATTTTACCTCCAAAATACATTTCCATTGGAAATAGATTTGATAAACTAATTCGTTTCACCGAGGGTGATTTACATGGATTTATGGATATTAATGGTAGGGTTATTTTAGCTCCACAATATGAGATTGCAAAAGATTTTTCAGAGGGTTTTGCAGCTGTTTCTTTTGAAAATAAATATGGATTTATAGATCAATTAGGCACACCAATTATTCCAAATATTTATGAAAATGCATTATCATTTTCAAACGGCTTGGCTGCTGTAAAACAAAATAATTTATGGGGATTTGTAGACTCAATAAACAACATTGTCATTCCAATTTCTTTTGGTGAAGTTTTACCTTTCAATGAAAATTATGCTGGATTCAAAGAAAATGGAAAATTTGGATTTCTAGACAAAAAAGGAAATAAAGTCATACCCGCAACCTATAACTATGTTCAAAATTTTCACGAGGGATATTGTGGCGTAAATGTTGCAAATAAATGGGGATTTATCAATCAATCTGGCACCGTGGTCATCCCTGCTACCTATGAAAATTTAGGTTCATTTTCTGAGGGATTGGCAGCAGTTGAACTGAACAAAAAATGGGGATTTATCGATTATACTGGAAAAATCGTAATTCCTTGTATTTACGAAGAAGTAGGGTTCTTTAATAATGGGATTGCCAATGTTAAAATCGATGATTTTTGGGGATACATCGACAAAAATGGTAATGCATTAATTTATAGAAAACCCATTTTTGACGTGGCTTTATCTTTTTCGGAAAACTTTGCACCAGCAAAGTTGAATGAGAAATGGGGATTTTTAGATAAAACCTACACTTTTAGTATTAGCAATGAATACGACAATGTTCAATCATTCAGCAATGGGTTGGCTAAAGTTGAAAAAAATGGAATCTATTCTTTCATCGATGTAATGGGAAGAACAAAAATAGAAATTGGCGAAAACGAGGTTTCAAACTTCAAAAATGGCAAATGCAAAATTTACGCTTCCAATTTTTATGGATTTTATAATGAAAATGGAATATTAGATATTCCAGCTATTTATGAAAACTGTGGTGATTTTTCTGAAAAATTGGCTAAAGTTCAACAAAATGGTTTGTGGGGATACATCAACTTAGAAGGAAAAAATATCATACCCATGATTTATGAAAATGTCGATGACTTTGAAAATGGTTTGGGGTTGGTTGAGCAGAATGGTAGGCGATTTTATGTAGATGAAAATGGCCAACGCTATTTACAAGAGTAAATTATCAATTAAACGAATTGATCCTAAATAACCAGCAAAAACTATAGCTTGATTTGGTGCTGCTAGATTTGGAACATCAAAATGAGGTAAATTCACATAACTCAAATACTCTGTTTGAATTTCGTACTTTTTCAATCTTTCGATTTCCACATTTATGGCATTCAAATTAAAAATCCTCAAATTAACTAGGGTCGAATAAATCTCTTTTGCAAGTTCTAATTCATGATTTGACAATCTCAAATTACGACTACTCATTGCGAGTCCGTTTTGCTCTCTACTCGTTTCAACAATATTAAAATGAATGTGAGGGAAGTACTCATCAATAATGAGTTTAACCACCATGCATTGTTGTAAATCCTTTTGGCCAAAAAACACGGCATTGGGTTGAATTTGAGTAAAGAAACGATGTAGCACCTGTATGACACCATCAAAGTGTCCTGGTCTATAATATCCTTCAAAAACATTTTCAATTTGATTGTTTTTAAGTTTCACATTGGATTGATGTTCATTCGGATAAACTTCATTTACCGACGGCAAGAAAACAGCGTCAACACCTATCTTTTCTAAAAGTTCAAGATCATTTTGAATGGTTCTTGGATATTTTAGCAGGTCATCAGGGTTATTAAACTGCAATGGATTTACAAAAATGCTAACTAAAACTTTAAAATGCTTTTGTTTTGCGGATCTCACCAAAGACAGATGACCATCGTGAAGGGCACCCATGGTAGGTACAAATGCCAATGGATCTGTGATATTTTGGCGAAAATTTGCTAGAGAATTGTTAGTAAAGAGAATAATCATTTTTGAAAACGCCCACAAATAAAGGAATTAACGAATGTATTATTTTGAAATTTCGATTTTTTTTCGTTAATTTTGTAAACTGATTACTAAAAAAGAACCTCCCCAAGCCATGAGCCAAGAAAAAAAACGTGTTCTATTTGTAAGTTCTGAGATGTCTCCATTTCTTGAAACATCACCCTTAGCTACAATTGCCCGAATGCTTCCACAAGCTTTACAAGAGCAAGAAAATGAAATTCGAATTCTGGTTCCCCGTTTCGGCGTAATTAACGAAAGAAGAAATCGTTTACACGAAGTGGTTCGATTGTCGGGCATCAATATTTCTATTGACGACAACGATAATCCCCTCATCATAAAAGTTGCATCAATTCCAAATACCAAGATGCAAGTTTATTTCCTTGACAACGAAGATTATTTTCACAGAAAAGCTGTTTTTAATGACGAAAACGGCAAATTTTTTGACGATAACGATGAGCGTACCATTTTCTTTTGTAAAGGTGTAATGGAAACTGTTAAGAAACTTGGATGGTCTCCTGACATTATTCACTGCCAGGGTTGGATGACAAGTTTAATTCCTTTGTATTTGAAAACCATTTACAAGGACGAACCTGTTTTTAGAAATACTAAAGTTATTTACAGCGTTTATCACGAGAATTGCACCGATAATCTCGGAGAAGATTTTGTGCGTAAAGCGAGTATGAATTCAATCGACGAAATTTGTTCTGAGTGTTTTGAAAACTCTTCATTGAATGAATTAAATGTTGGTGCTGTTAAGCATTCCGATGGCGTTGTTACCAATTGCGACGAAGCACACAGATCGGTAGAAAACCACTTAGAAGGCAAATTAGTGATGAAGCATTCAGATGTTGATGCTGAACAAAACTATGTTACCTTCTACAAACAATTCATGCCTTAATTCATATCCTTGTGAATAAATCACTTTTGATTTTTTTCATTGGAGCATTCACCTTCTCTTCTTGCTCAAAGGAAGAAGGGAATATTGTTCTTGAAGGACAAGGAAACCAAAATCAGTTAGGTTTATTTATTAACGATACAACTTCTTTCAGTGCGCGCACTGTTGATGAAGATTCTCTCCCTGGCAATGGTATTCGTTATGCTCTAATTGGACATATCAATGATCCTATTTTGGGAAAAAGTACTGCCTCATTGTATGCGAATCTTGTTTTAATTGAGCCAAATTCAAACTTCCCAATTGGTGAACTGGCCGATTCGGCTATTTTATTTATTCCTTCAGTGGATGGTTTAAATACTTATGGCGACAGAACAACCCCTCAATTGCTAAAAATTGATAAATTAGAAACTACAATCAGTAGTTCTAATGTTTATTACCAAACAGACAAATTTGATCTTGATGAAAACTATACCACATACTACTCTGGAACATTAATGAATGATTACACAGATAGTTTGAGATATAGAAAAATTAAGCTTCAGCCATATGACGGTTTAAAAATCAAGTTAAGCCAAAAAATGGCTAATTTATTGATGAACTTACCAAAAGAAGCTTACCAAACAAACGATCAACTGGCAAAATACTTCAAAGGAATATCAATTGTACCTCAAGATAATAACTTAGCCACAAATACAGGGTCAATGAATGTCTTCGACATAAACAATGTATTGTCGCTGGCTTACAGAGCTAAAATCATGTTGTATTACCAAGACACAAATACATTTGTATTTGGGTTTGCTGGAAATGCATCGTCTGTAACAACTGGAAAAACTGGTCCCTACAATAATGAAATCAATCAACAACTTGCAAGCAAATCGAATTTCAAAAGAACTTATATTCAAGCGTTGGGCGGTGTAAAAACCAAAATTGAAATCCCACACATTTTAAATTTGATTGAAAAAGGAAACATATCTATTAATAAAGCAGAAATTGAATTTTTCATTACAGATTTTGATGAGAATTTCTTTGCTCCTCCAAGATTGAATTTATTTCAACCCGCTAGTGCAAACAGTGTGAGAAATTATTTCATTGCCGATGCACTCTCAGGTAGCTCTTATGGTGGACTTTACAATTCAAAAACACGCTCTTATAAATTTACCATAACCCGACATATTCAGAATATTCTTAACGAAATGTACTTCAATAAAAAGAATATTAACAATGGTTTATACTTGGCTGTACCAACTGACCAGCCTGTTATTGGAGCAAGAGGAATCATTGACCATTCAAAAACAAAGATTAATATCATTTATTCAAAACCAAATTAATATTCATCGGTTACTTTACTAATGGCAGATAGAAAACCATATCAACTCGTAAGCAGAGAATGGAAATCTGAAGACACAACGTTCAATGTAAATGGAACAATCATTGGAAAAGATTTATTGATGATTGCTGGTCCTTGTGCAGTTGAAAACAAAGAGCAAATCTGCACAATTTCTGAATTTCTTTCTAAGAACAATATTAAATTTTTAAGGGGCGGTGCTTATAAACCCAGAACCAGTCCATATTCTTTCCAAGGTTTAAAAACAGAAGGATTAATTTTAATGAGGGATGCTGCAGACAAATACAATATGTCGGTGGTTTCTGAAATCATGGAAATTGACAAAATTGATGAATTTTGCGAATACGTTGATATTCTACAAGTTGGAACAAGAAATATGCAAAATTACCCATTGCTAAGGGCATTGGGAAAGGTTAATAAACCCATATTACTAAAAAGAGGTATGAGCAGTACCATTGAAGAATGGTTATTGGCTGCGGAATATATTGTTTCTAGCGGAAATGAAAAGGTAATATTGTGTGAAAGAGGCATTCGTACGTTCGAAAAAGCCACAAGAAACACAATCGATATTTCAGCAATTCCGATGGTAAAGATGTTGAGTCATTTGCCTATCATTTTAGATCCTAGCCAAGGAACTGGTCATAGAGAGTTGGTTGCACCAATGTCGGCAGCGGGAATTGCAGCAGGTGCAGATGGTTTAATCATTGAAGTACACAATCAACCCGATCAGGCATTGAGTGATGGTGATCAAAGTTTGTTTTTAGATCAATTTAAGAACTTATTACCTACCCTTTCAGGTCAAGCCAAGCTTAGAAATAAGCATTTTGATTTCGAAAAAAGCAGTTTCGAAAAAAGCCTTAACTAACAGCTTTCTTTTTCCGATTGAATAAATAGTAGATTGGGTACCCCAAAGCTACAATGATGAGTCCGTTTACGGCAATATCCCATTGACTCCATAAGATTCCAACAGCCACTAAGCCTGCTAAAACAATGTAGGCTATTGGCACAAATGGATAACCCCAAACTTTGTATGGGCGTTCCGCATTAGGCTCCTTCTTGCGTAAAATTATGAGTCCAACTACGGTAATAATATAAAACAACAACGAAGCAAAGGTGCAATAATTCAGTAAATCGCCGTAAGAGCCGGTTAAACATAAAATACTCGCCCAAGCACATTGCATCCACAGTGCATTTTGAGGGACATTTTTCTGATTCACAGCTGAAGCCTTGCTAAAGAACAAACCTTGGTCGGCCATTGCTTTATACAATCTACTTCCAGCCAGTATTAAACCATTGTTACAACCAAATGTACTGACCATAATTAGGGCCGCCATAAAGTACATGCCTAATGCGCCTGCATCCTGATTCTCGGCTACACCCATAAACGCAGATGCAGCTGCCGCACCAACACGCTCGTTAGATGCATGCGAAATGCCATTTACAAACACTTCTGAGCCATATTTTCCAACTTGAGCCAGCTTACCACCTTGCAAGGGTAATAATGCCATATAGGCCAAATTTGCTAGTACATAAACTATTGTAACCAGCGATGTTCCCAAAAACAGCGCTTTGGGAATATTTTTAGATGGCTTTTCAATTTCATTCGACATGAAAGTAATGCCTTGCCATGCATCAGAACTAAAAAGGCTACCAACCATTGCCGCGCTAAATGCCAACATCAAACCAATTCCTCCAATTGCTGTCCAATGTCCCTCAGAAACAAGATGACTATCTTTTGAATTGAAAACAAAATTTTCCGTTGAAAAACCGTGTCCAAAATTATCTGAAAAATAGTTTTTTACATTCCCAAAATCACCAAAGAAAATGAGATAAAGTCCACCAAGTATTAGAGAAAACAATGCCACAAGTTTGGCTAAAGTAAAAATTCTTTGAATCCATTTTCCTTCTTGAATACCTAAAGTATTGATAAAAGTGAGCACTACAATCATGAGCACCGCAATAAGTTGCGCTTTACTCAATAAAAAAGTATAAGTACTAGTGATTTGAATTTTTAACAAGTAAGCTTCGGGACCAAAACTAGGAGCAAAAACACCAAGGTATTTGGCAAATGCCATTGCAACCGCAGCAATGACCCCGGTTTGAATGACAGAAAAGACAGACCATCCGTAAACGAATCCTGTTACTTTCCCATAAATTCTGGTGATAAAATTATATTGGCCACCGGCTGTAGGCATCATACTTGCCAATTCCCCAAAAGAAAGTGCTGCCATTAAAGTGATAACGCCTGTAAGTAACCAAGCAAATATCACGAGGTAAGCATTGCCCAATAGGCGGCTCATGTCTGCGGTGACAATAAAAATTCCGCTACCGATCATACTGCCAGAAACGAGTAACGTAGCGTCGAAAAGTCCTATTTTTTTTGAATTTATTTCCATAAATGGTGGTATGAATAAAAAAACCCTTTTGAAATCAAAAGGGTTTTTCAAGTATACTAAAATATTTTGAATTAATCTTTTTTATGAAGGTGGGAATTCTTTCTACTATATGTAAAATAGATAATCAAACCAAGCAGCATCCATACAAAAGCCGCTTTTAATGTAAATGCATCTAGAGCAATAATCATTAAAGAGCAAACAATAATTCCAAGAATTGGAACATAAGGAACTAAAGGTGTTTTGAAAGGACGAGACAATTCGGGATTGCTCTTTCTCATAATTAAAATACCTACGCATACGAGCACGAATGCAAACAAAGTACCAAATGACGTTAAATCACCGGCAATACTGCCTGGCACAAAGGCTGCAAAAGCACCAACGAAAACAAAAAGAATCCAATTGGCTTTAAAAGGTGTTTGATATTTCGGGTGTAACTCACCGAATGCTTTAGGAATTAAACCATCTTGGCTCATAGAATAAAACACTCTACTTTGTCCCATCAACATTACTAATATTACCGAAGAAAAACCGGCCAAAATAGCTAGAGTGACAGAAGTTCCTAACCACTCATAACCTTTCATATAATTTTGAATCACGTATGAAACTGAAGCCTCTTTACCTGCGGTTGCAAATTCGCTATGATGTGCAACACCAGTTAAAACGTGACCAAATAAGATATAGAGAATAGTACAAACGGCTAAAGAACCGAGAATACCAATAGGCATGTCGCGTTTAGGATTTTTAGCTTCTTGAGCAGTTGTACTTACAGCGTCAAAACCGATAAAGGCAAAGAATACAATACCAGCTCCACCAAGAACGCCACCCCATCCCCATTTGAAGAATCCTTCATGACCCACAGTGCCTTCAGGAATCAGGTAAGGAGTATGATTTACTGGATTGATAAATTTCCAACCTATTGCAATGAACAAAAGAACAATCGCCACTTTTATAAATACAATAATTGCATTCACTGTAGCAGATTCTTTAGTACCTTTTATTAATAACAATGTTAAAGCTAACAAAATAACAAGTGCAGGAGCATTGATAATACCACTGGTAATATTCACATTACTTACCATGGCTTGGTAATTCTTCGATAAGAATTCGAATTGATCGGCACTTAAAATTCCTTTTTCAATTCCTTTCCAATCGCCAGGTAAAGCCTGAATTTGGGTAACAACACTTGCAGAAACTTGATATAGTTTTTCGAAAGGAGAATGGCACCATTCATAAGGTATTGCACCTCCCAGCAAATTATTCAGATATTCACTCCAAGCAATTGAAACCGTAGCGGCACCTAACGCATATTCCATGACTAACGACCAACCAATGATCCAAGCAACCAATTCACCCATCGTTACAAATGAATAGGCGTATGCACTTCCAGAAATTGGAATCATGGCAGCGAATTCTGCATAACACAAACCAGCGAAAGCACAACCAATAGCGGCAACAATAAATGATAGCGTAACACCAGATCCGGCAGCTTCAGTAGCTGCAGCAGCCGTTCTCACGAATAAACCAGCCCCGATAATTGCACCAATTCCAAGTGCTATTAAACTACCTGCACCTAAAGTGCGTTTCAAATTACTCCCTTGAGCCTGCAACAGCAAATCATCAAGTGATTTTTTTCTCCAAAGTGACATTTTCTAAATATAGGTAAAAGGCAAATATAGGATGTTTGCACAATAATGTGCAAACATCACTGAAAATGAACTGTTATAATGATTGAATTACTTAATAACGCCCAATTCTCTTCCAACCTTTGTAAAGGCTTCAACAGCTTTATCGATATGTTCAAAATCATGCCCAGCGCTCAATTGAACACGAATTCTTGCTTGATCTTTAGGAACAACTGGATAGAAGAAACCAATGACATAGATTCCTTCATTCAGCAATTTATCGGCCATGACTTGACTCAGCTTCGCATCATAAAGCATTACAGGAACAATTGCACTATCGCCATCTTTAAAATCAAAACCAGCAGCTTTCATACCGGCTTTAAAACGTTTTACATTTGATTCAAGTTTATCTCTTAAAGCAGTAGATTCACCTAACATATTTAAGACTTCGATACTTGCACCAACAATGCTTGGAGCCAACGAATTACTAAACAAATAAGGTCTACTTCTTTGACGTAATAGTTCAATAATTTCTTTTCTACCGGTCGTATAACCGCCCATAGCACCGCCCAAAGCTTTACCAAGTGTACCAGTTATAATATCGACTCTACCCATTACATTGCAATATTCTGGCGTACCTTTACCGGTTGCACCAATAAAACCAGCAGCGTGACACTCGTCTGTCATGACCATTGCATCATATTTATCCGCTAAATCGCAAATTTTATCTAATTGTGCAACATAACCATCCATAGAGAAAACACCGTCGGTCACAATTAATTTAAATCTAACGCCCGCATTATTGGCATCAATGAGTTGCTTCTCTAAATCGGCCATATCATTATTACTGTAACGGTATCTCTTTGCTTTACAAAGCCTTACGCCATCAATAATAGATGCATGATTTAACGAATCACTAATAATAGCATCTTCTTCACCCAATAAAGGTTCAAAAACACCACCATTCGCATCAAAGGCAGCAGCATATAAAATGGTATCTTCTGTACCATAAAATTCCGCAATTTTTGCTTCAAGATCTTTATGAATATCTTGTGTTCCACAAATAAAACGAACACTACTCATTCCATATCCGTGAGTATCAATTGCGCGTTTAGCCGCATCAACCACACGTGGGTGACTGCTTAATCCTAAATAATTATTTGCACAGAAATTAATCACTTCTTGACCAGTATTCAATTTAATTACTGCATCTTGAGGTGAGGTAATGATTCTTTCTCTTTTAAACAAACCATTGTCTTCGATGGTTTGTAGTTCATTGGTTAAATGTTGTTTGATAGCTCCGTACATAGGATATTGATTATTTAGCAAAAATATGAAAGTGTAAACTTAAAAGCGTCATTTAAGATAGAAGATTTAAAATTTCTTCTATCACAATCCTATTGTTTGATAACCTAGGAACCTTATTTTGACCACCAAGTTTGCCTTTTAACTGCAACCAAGAGTGAAAAGTACCACAAGGAACGGCTTTCACTTTGGGTAATTTCATCACTAAATCTCCTTTTCTTTTACCTTCATAATCACTATTCGAAAGCTTGAGAAAATGATCTAATGATTTCACAAATTCTTCCAAATTATCGGGATTCTTCTCAAATTCAATGAGCCACTCATGTCCCTCATGATAAGGAGTGAAAATTGGAGCAGCGGTATAATCTACAATTTGAACACCAAATTCTTTTGAGGCACTGGCAATTGCGCTTTCAGCATTTTCAATCACGAGTTCTTCACCAAAAGCATTGATAAACAATTTGGTACGACCCGTAATTTTAAAGGTGTAAGGATTTTTGTTGGTAAATTCAATGGTATCACCAATTATGTAACGCCATAACCCACTGTTATTTGTGATAACCACGGCATAATTAACGCCGATTTCAACATCCCAAAGTGGAACAATATATTCAGGTCCTTTGCTAATTGGAAAGAATTCATAAAACGTACCATGGTGAGTCATTAAAAGCAAATCAGATTTATCTTGATAGGCTTGAACGCCAAAAAAACCTTCACTTGCATTATAGGTTTCCACATAATTCATTTGATCACCAGGAATCAACTTTTTAAATTGCGCTTTGTAAGGTGCAAAATTCATTCCTCCATGAATAAAAAGTTCAAGATTTGGCCAAATTTCATGCATGTTTCGTTTTCCCGTAATTTCTAAGATTCTGTTGAGTAAAACCATGGTCCAAGTAGGAACACCACTAATACTAGTTACATTTTCTGGGATGGTGGCAAGGGCCATTTTCTCTAACTTTTCTTCCCAGTTTTCCAACATGGCAATTTCGATATCGGGTGTACTTTTCCAGTTTGCCCACATTGGCATGTGATTCATCAAAACCGCACTGAGATCGCCAAAATATGCTTTTTGATTGAGCTGATTTACTTTATGACTACCACCAATGAGCAGACCTTTTCCTTCAAAAATTTTTGCATTTGGATTAAAGGCAAAATACTGTGTAAGTGATTCCCGGCTACCCATATAATGGGTATATTCTAGGCATTCATAACTAATTGGAATAAACTTAGCTTCATTACTTGTGGTTCCACTACTTTTTGCAAACCAAGTAATATCGGCGGGCCAAATGAGCTGTTGCTCTCCATTCATCGTTCTTTGGATGAAAGGTTTAAGTTCTTCATAAGTAATTACTGGAATTAGTCGTACAAATTCATCGTATTTTAACTTGCCTTTGATCCCATAATATCTACCATATTCGGTTCGAGATAGTTTATCTGTAAAAACTTCTAAAAGTTCTAATTGGTGTTTTTCTGCCTCAGAAATCAACTGCCACAATTCATCGTGACGTTGTCGAAAATACCAAGTAATAGCAGAAGCAATCATGATTGTGGTTGCAAGTTGACAAAAACAATCAATTATAACAAGTTAAATTTAACTTTTTTCAATTTCGCCATCTCTCATGCGCACAATATTTTTGGCATGTTTGGCAATATCTTCTTCATGGGTTACAAGAACTATAGTATTTCCAGATTGATGAATTTCATCAAACAGTGCCATAATTTCATAGCTTGTTTTGGTATCGAGGTTACCTGTAGGTTCATCGGCCAACAGCAAAGATGGATTATTGATGAGCGCTCTAGCCACGGCAACACGTTGACGCTGACCACCTGACAATTCATTTGGCTTGTGATTCATACGATCTTTAAGTCCAACTTTTTCAAGCACTTGTTTTGCTCTTTGGGTTCTTTCGGTAACTGAAATTCCAGCATAAACCAAAGGAAGGGCCACATTGTCGATGGCAGTTAAACGATTTAATAAATTAAAAGTTTGAAAGACAAATCCAATTTCCGTATTTCTAACTTCACTCAAACTAGCGTCAGACATTTTGCTTACCTCTTTGTTATTGAGCCAATATTGTCCTGAAGTAGGAGTATCTAAACAGCCAATAATATTCATTAAAGTACTTTTTCCAGATCCCGAGGGACCCATTAAAGCGATATATTCACCACGAACGATTTGCAAATCAACACCTTTAAGTGCATTGACAACTTGATCACCTAAAACATAGGTTTTGGTAATATTTTCGAGGGAAATTAATGCGTTACTCATGTCCACCAATTACCTTAGGAACCCTAAAAAAGTCGCTATCTTTTTTGGGTGCATTTTTCAATGCTTCCTCATGGGTAATTTCTTGAACTACGGCATCTTCACGAAGAATAGTATGACTATTGGTCATGTAAATTAGAGGTTCAACACCATCGGTATTGACTTGTTTCAATTTTTCGCACATCTCTAAAATATTTTCTAAATCTACACGCATAGATTCTTTAGCGTCGCCTTCAAATGATAATCTCGACAACTTTGCCAAATTATCTACAGTTTCATGTGATATTTTCATATTATTTTAGATTCCACAAGTTTTGTATGGATAATCGAATATACTTTATCTTGGAGAGTTTGAACATCGTCAATCGACAAATTTGCTGTTTCAATCGGTGCATGAACATGAATTCTCATTTTACCCGGTGTACATGTCCAATCTACAATATTCAAACGGTTAATATTATCTAAAAACGTAACAGGAACAATTGGAATTTTCTTTTCAATTGCCAACTTGAAAGCACCTGGTTTAAATTTATGCAAATTAGGGGCATCGTCTGGAATTCTGCCTTCTGGAAAAATAATTAACGTGGCACCTTCATCTAACTTTTTGGCTGCATCAACAAAAGCGCCATGCGCACTTCTCAAACTTTCACGTTTCACAGGAACATCAATGGTTTTAAACCAAATGTTAAACAATGGCAATTTTTTCAATTCCATTTTTGCCATAAAAAAATTAAACGTAGGGAAAAATCCTCCAGCGCTTATGATATCAATATAGGAAATATGATTAGGACAAATAATATACTGGCTCTTGGGGTCTAAAGGCTGTTCATAGGTAATTTTAGGAATCATCAATCCCAAATAACTTGAAGATTTACCCCAAATTTTCCTTAATTTATCAGCTTGACGATATGTTTTAGGCGATTGAAGTAAGATGAATAAAAAAGGGTATAAAACGAGGAAAATTGAGATGAACCAAAATCCAAACCATACCAACCAGATCTTTCCAAAAACTTTTTTCATTGCTTTTTTTGATTCGCAATATAAACCAATAAGGTGACAACCAATGCAATAGATAAAAACATTTGCATTTCTACCATTGCGTAAGAAGACCAATTCAAATTTTCTTCAAAGTTATTGCGATACTCGGCAATTTTGGCATTTTGATCTTTCTGAGACAAATTGGCAAAGTCAATTCTAACCCTAGTTTCAATACTTTTGAGTTGGTTGTTTTTATAGTCGTTGAATACAGCTTTTTCATTAAATTGAACATGTTGGTAAGCAGCAATGTTACAACCAGCTGCAATTACCGCCATAATTAAACTCATAAAAAGTGCTTTCCCTAAAGTAAGTGGTTTTTCTAACTCAAGAGACATTAAACTCTTTACCAACAAATATACTCCAACACCAAAAATGATTAAATTTCCTAAAACAGGAATTGCACTTAACATGTTATGATGCAAGTATAATTTATTCAAATACATGATTAAAACCATTGAAGCACTTAATGAGCCAAATGCCAAACCATAGATGAATACCTTTTTTATCATAGCGCAAAAATAACCTCCTTCGATTAGATTCCATTCGAAAACAATGAAATAAAAATTAATTTATTGATTTCGACGACACCAATTATATCTTCGCGTTTAAATTGAATTCATTTCAATTTCACAACCTCAATATATTCATGAACCGAAAAACCCTTGGAATTCCAGATTCTATAAACTTGTTGATTATCTTAGTTTTAGGTCTTGCTTTAAAATTAATTTTCGGCATACAGAAAGATTTAAGCAATGATGAAATTTTCTCAATTTATCACGCTCAATTTAATCTTCAGGAATTGTTTAGAGAATTATCAACTGGTAATAATCCGCCATTTTTTGAGGGACTTTTACATTTTTGGATAAAATTATTTGGTATAGGCTCCTTTTCCGCAAGATTTCCTTCGCTCATTTTCTCTGTTTTTAGCTCATTATTAGTTTATCAAATTGCAAACTTCATTTCAGACAAAAATCAAAAAATTGGTTTGTTGGCGTGTTTATTATTTACTCTCTCTTCATTTTATGTCGATTTACAAATAGAATCAAGAGCATACTCGTTAATGACGTGTTTGATACTGTTTAATTCATATGCTTTTATCAATCTTATTCAAAGAAACAATGAAAAATGGTGGGCAACTTGTTGGATATTCGCATCTGCAATTGGTTATTACACACATTTCTTTACATTTTGGATATCGATTGTTCAAATGATATTCCTGATTATCCATTTTCGCAAAATCAACCTTAAAATCTTTGTTATCGGGGCGGTTATTTCCGGAATTTTATTCTCTCCTTATTTATCAATTCTTTGGAATAGGTTTACCGACACAGAGGAAAGTGGCACATGGGTTCAAGCAGCTTCCCTTAACTCATTTTACTTCATCATTTGGCAATTTTGTAACTCACCATTGAATGCAATATTGTTTCTTTCTGGATTTATTGGATTTTCAATTGTTTCTGTTAAAAGCAAGAATATCTTACACCAATATATTTCTTTATGGTTTTGGATCCCTTTTGGAGTTATGTTCTTCATATCCTTGCCTCATAAATTATCAATTCCAATGTTTACTGAGAGGTATGTAAGTTTTGTATTTCCAGCCTTTTTTATAGGTATATCCATCATATCAATTCAATTGAAAAGTATTCTTCAAAAGAAATTTTTAAATTATCTACCAATGATTTGTATTCTATTGATGATTGTTTCTTTAAAACCCAAACCAAGTAAAAATGTATTTTTAGAAACCACCAAAGAATCACTTAAAAATTGGAAAACAAATTCGGTTATTTTACAACCCTATTATGGTGCATTTAGTTATTTATACTACAATGAACCTGAAACTTTCAAAAAATTCGCAACTTCGAATATTTATGATCACATGGAAAATCAATTAAAAGAAAAAAATATTTTTACAACTCGCATGAGAAGTTTAAAATATTTGAAACCGTCGTCGTCTATTGTTTTCATAAAAGGGGAAGTCTCTAGAAACGATGAAATTCACCTAGTTGATAGCTTCTTAAAGTCGAATGAGTATATACTATCAAAACAAAAACTATTAGAGGGGAAAAACTTTCAGGTTGACGTTTATACAAAATAAAAAAAGGCGGGATATCCCGCCTTTTTCCTCACATTTAGAAAAACTTAATCTTCCATTTGGCTGTCATCTCTTTGATACTCATCGAAGTTATACTCCGGCAGTAGGTTAGATTTAACATGTCCAATGGTTTCATTTAAAGCATCGGCAAATTTGTTAAAATCTTCTTTGTAAAGGTGGATTTTAGTTTTTACGAATGAACCATCATCGTAGCGACTGCGTTTACTTTCAGTTATGGTGATATAATAATCACTATTTCTGGTAGCTTTCACGTCAAAAAAATAGGTTCTTTTGCCGGCCCTAATGCGTTTAGAAAAAATCTCTTCCTGCGATTGGTCTCTGTAGTTGTCTTCCTGCATAGGCATTTTTAAATTAGGTGAATGAAAATTATCAAAGCAAATATGCGAAAATATTTGAGGTAAACAAGAAGAATGATGGGTTTTTTTAAAATTAATTGTGCACTAAACAAAATTGATGTGCTGTTAATTTGACACTTTGAAAATATTATGAAAATTAATTTTTTTTGGCAAAGCGCTTGAATTCAAGGGTTAAGATGTTTGATTCTCAAACAACCATTGATAATATCCATTTTGATGAATAAGGAATTCGTGGTTACCGGACTCAACAATTTCACCTTTTTCAAAAACCAAAATATTTTTAGTGTTTTGTAAAGGAGCAACCCTATGACTCACCATAATCACTGTTTTATTCACAAAAACATGCCTTAAATTCTCGATTATTTGATGCTCAGTATCGGCATCTACTGCACTCAAGCAATCATCGAGCAACAATATTTCTGAAGATTTCATTAAGGCTCTTGCCAAGGAAACTCTCTGTTTTTGTCCGCCAGAAAGCGAAACGCCACGTTCCCCGAGAATGGTTTTTCTACCGTTGTCAAAAAGCGCAATATCTTTATCTAAGCATGTAATTCTCGTTACTTCATTCAGCTGCTCTTGGGTATAATTTTCTACGCCAAATGCAATATTTGCCTCAATAGTATCACTAAACAAAAATACATCTTGTGGCACATAAGAAATGAGTTTCCGGTAGCTATTTAAGTTCATTTTTTTGAGGGACATTTGATCTATGAGCACATCACCCTGTTGTAATGAAATTTGCTTTGCTAAAACTTGCAGCAGCGTACTTTTGCCGCATCCTGTTTTACCCGTGACTCCGATGAAATCTCCCTTTTGTATGGTAAATGAAACATTAGACAATGCAGGGAAATTTTTATCCGCATATTGATGCGTTAATGAATTTACAGACAATTGATTACCAAAAATAATGACTGTTTCTTCTGGGTTGATTTCCGCCTCCGGTGTATTTAAAAAATCGTTGATTCGTTTTTGACTTGCGGATGCTTTTTGGACCAAAGCGGTTGTCCAACCCAAGCTAGCAACAGGCCAAACAAGCATGTTTAAATAAATCACAAATTCTGCTAAATTTCCTGGGGTGAATTGACCATTCTCAACCTCACGTCCCCCAACATAAAGAATAATGATGGTAGATAAACCCACCAAAAGCATCATTAAAGGAAAGAAAAGTGAATTTACAAAAGCGAGTTTAAGATTACGTTTTTGAAATTCGAGCCCTTGATCATTAAAATCTTTTGAGAAATAGCTTTCGGCACCAAAAGATTTCAAGATACGAATTCCTGCAAACGTTTCTTGAGCATGTGTGGTAATTATAGAGAGCTGCTCTTGAATTTTTTTATTTCCATGATTGATTTTTGTACTCACATAATAAATTGACAATGAAAGAATTGGCAATGGAACCATCACCCAAAAAGTCAAGTTTTTATTCACCATAAGCATTTGAGTAATGATCATAATAAATGAAAAAATGACATTGGCAAAATACATAATTGACGGACCAATGTACATTCTCACATTTGAAATATCTTCAGTAATTCGCGACATAAGGTCGCCGGTATAATTTTTTCTAAAGAAATCTTCACCCAGCCTTTCATATTTTTGGAAGAGTTCATTTTTTTGATCATATTCAATTCTGCGAGAGGCCACAATGAGGGTTTGTCGCATGATAAACATAAAAACACCTTTTAGGAGAGAAGCCATAAAAATAGCGACACCAAAACCTAGTGCATTGAAAAGAATGACATTAAAAAGGAGGTTAGACTGTTTATTTCCAAATAGTTGGGAGGTAAAATAGGCATCATCGAGACCTTGACGCACAAAAACCGGAACATAAATAGCGAAAAAGTTAGAAAAGATAACACAAGCAATACCGGAGAGCACGAGGTACTTGTATTTGAATAAATATTTATTGAGGGATAAAAGTTCTTTCACGGCAAACGGAGCAACAAAGTTAGTTGATTTAAAGGGGGTAAAGAAGAAAAACAGGATAAATGAAAACAAAAAAAGTACTGACTTGTTTCTTGGTTGGGGTAGATTTAAGTTTTCATAACTTGACAGAGCCGAGGCGAAAGTTTCGGCTTTGTTTTTTTAGATGATTGGGGGTGAATGAAAAAACTTCAATTATTTTTCACAAACATTTCCACAATCTGTAAATAATCGTTATATTTGCAGCCCAATTGTTAGAATTATGCATTTAACAACAGAAAGAAAAAAAGAAATATTTACTCAGTTTGGTGGAAGTTCAACCAACACAGGTAGTACAGAAGCGCAAATTGCAATGTTTACGGAAAGAATCAATTTCATCAGTGGTCATTTAAAGACTGCGAAGAAAGATAAGAGCGCTGAATTGTCATTGATTAAACTTGTAGGAAAACGTCGTAGTTTGTTAAACTATTTGGCGAAGAAAGATATTTTTAAATATCGTGCACTTATTAAAGAATTAGGTTTACGTAAGTAATCCTAACTTCTTATTATGATAGAAAAGCCCCGTTCGCAAAAGCGAATCGGGGCTTTTTATTTAAAATTTTAAATTTAGATGAACATACAAAAAAGAACTTTTGATACTGGAGATGGCCGTATCATTGAAATTGAAACAGGCAAATTAGCCCGCCAAGCACACGGAAGTTGTGTTGTTAAAGTTGGCAAAACAATGATACTTGCATCTGTTGTAAGTAGTTATGATGCAAAAGAAGGTATAGATTTCTTGCCTTTAAGCGTTGATTACCAAGAAAAATTTGCTGCCGTAGGAAGAATCCCTGGTAGCTTTTTACGTCGTGAAGCTCGTTTATCAGACTATGAAATTCTTATTTCACGTTTGGTAGACCGTTGCTTACGTCCTTTATTCCCAGAAACATATCACGCCGATACTCAAGTAATGTTACAGTTAATTTCTTCGGATGAAGATATTATTCCTGATACATATGTAGGTTTGGCAGCTTCTACAGCATTGATGCTATCTGATATTCCTTTCTTAGGTCCTATTTCAGAAGTACGTGTTGGAAGAATTGATGGCAAATGGGTGATTAACCCTTCAAAAAGCGAATTAGAGAAATCTGATTTAGACTTATTGGTAGGTGGAACTGCCGACGACCTTAACATGGTTGAAGGTGAAATGAAAGAATTATCTGAAGAAGAGTTCTTAGAAGCATTAAAGTTTGGACACGATGCCATTAAAAAGCAATGTGCTGAGCAGTTGGCTTTCTTAGAGCAAATGGGTGGTCGTAAACCAGTTAGAGAATTCAATCATGAAGATAATGATGAAGCTTTAAGAGAAAAAGTAATTGCTGAAACATCACCTGCAATTCGTGAGGTTGCTGAAAGCGGCAAACCTAAAAACGAAAGAAGTGAATCGTTCAAAGCAATTATTTCTGAATATGTGAAACAATTTGCAGGACATGAAGAGGAATCAAGAATGGTTCGTTTGGCTAAAAAATACTTCCACGAAGCAGAATACAACCAAATGAGAGCAATGATTCTTGAGTCTGGTCGTCGTTTAGATGGTCGTTCAACGGTTCAAGTTCGTCCTATTTACACAGAAGTTGACTACCTACCAGCAGCGCATGGATCGGCAGTGTTCACACGTGGTGAAACACAATCATTAACATCTGTAACTTTAGGTGGAAAATTAGATGAGCAACTTTTAGATGCACCATTTTTCCATGGTACAAGCAGATTGATGTTGCATTACAATTTCCCTGGTTTTTCAACAGGTGAAGTAAGACCAAATAGAGGTCCTGGACGTCGTGAAATTGGTCACGGTAACTTGGCTTTGCGTGGTTTAAAAGCAATGATTCCTTCTGATGTTCCTTATGTTATTCGTATTGTGAGCGATATTTTAGAATCAAATGGTTCTTCTAGTATGGCTACAGTTTGCGCGGGTTCTATGGCATTGATGGACGCTGGTATCAAATTAAACAAACCAGTGAGTGGTATTGCAATGGGTTTAATTACCGACGAAAGCGGCAAGTATCAAGTATTGACCGACATTTTAGGTGATGAAGATCATTTAGGAGATATGGATTTTAAAGTTGTAGGTACAAAAGATGGTATCACAGCTTGCCAAATGGATATTAAAATCAATGGTTTGAAGTGGGACATGGTTTCACAAGCCTTGAAGCAAGCGAAAGATGGTCGTATTCATATTCTTGGTGAAATGGAGAAAACCATTCAAGCAGCAGCTACTGAATTGAAGCCACATACTCCAAGAGTTGAAATCGTGATTATCGATAAAGAATTCATTGGTGCGGTGATTGGTCCAGGTGGTAAAATCATCCAAGAATTACAAGCAAGAACTGGAACCACAATTTCTATTGAAGAAAGAGATGGCAAAGGTTTTGTTGAAATTTTGAGCAGCAATGGTGAAGGAATGAATATGGCATTAGAAGCAATTAAAGGCATCGTTGCAATTCCTGAAATTGGAGCTACTTATACTGGTAAAGTGAAAACAATCACCGACTTTGGTGCATTTGTTGAGTTCATGCCTAATAAAGATGGTTTGTTACACATTAGTGAAATTGCTTGGGAAAAAATCCCTACAATGGAAGGTATTTTCACTGAAGGACAAATCATTGATGTAAAATTGGTTGAAGTAGACAAGAAAACTGGAAAATTCAGACTAAGCAGAAAAGCTTTATTGGAAAAACCAGAAGGTTATGTTGAAAGAGAACCAAGGGAACGCCCTGAAAGAAATGACAGGGACCGCGGTGGCGACAGAGGTCGTAACGACAGAAGAAAATAAGCATTTTAAGGCCCTAAGCAATTAGGGCCTTTTTTA
>JACCDW011460194.1_pt1 | contig 22385 bp, 20 predicted proteins | sample 7449781 | NCBI WGS metagenome assembly JACCDW01 (sample SAMN15323449, study PRJNA562643) | freshwater metagenome | isolation source: river surface water | place: USA:Blue River Watershed | collected 2017-08-18
CCATATACGGTTTGCTTTGGGAGGCTATTCGCAGAAAGAGAATCCTCAATTTTTAGAAAGCACTGCCGCCACGAAGACGGAGCACGAGGTGGAGCGTGGAATCCTTCTGGATGTTGTAATCCTGAAGCGTGCGATTGTCCTCAAGCTGCTTGCCCGCAAAGATGAGGCGCTGCTGGTCAGGCGGAATGCCTTCCTTATCCTGAATCTTCTGCTTCACATTCTCAATTGTTTCCGAGCCTTCCACATCAAGAGTGATAGTTTTGCCAGTAAGAGTTTTGACAAAAATTTGCATTTCCTATACCTCTCCATAACATTTTTTCTTTAGACGAACACCGCGCTTCAAAATTTCTTTAAGAACTTCCCATACACATTCATGGCATCGCGCATCCCTTCCGTGCGAAATTTATGATATTTCGCGCGGTAATACATGGTCGTCGCAACCTGACGCTGATAGGCGCGTGGCTCCTTGCGCAGAGCTTTGATAGTTCTCCGTGCCTTTTCTGCGGAACCGTAACCCGCCTTGACTCTTGAACGAAGGCCCCTCGGGTTGTCGTTGAAGAGTTGATGCCCCTTGGCTTTGCGCGTTTTCATCCCCTCTACTTACTCCATATACTTCTCCAGCTCAGGACTCGTCAGGCGCGCAGACCCTCCTGGGGCCTGCTGCCCTGTGAACGGCGGCAAGGAAATGCCCAGAGCTTGGAGTTCCTGAATGCGCGCAAGTGTATATCTCGCAGAATAGTCTTTCAGAGAGACAACCCCGTGATAGCGGACAAGCTTCTCATTGAGGCCTTGTATCCACTGCGCCTGAATGGACCACAGCTTCCGCGCGAGTTGTAGATTCCCTTTGGAAAGAAACCCCACCAGAAATAACTCCGCCCATGTTTCCGTCTTTGCTTCTCGCAATTCAAGAGAAATATACTCATTATCTGTACATGCAGCATGAAGAAGCTCGTGTATCAGCACACGTGTCGCCTCTTCTGCTCTATAGATGACAATCGCATCTGTTGTACATGTAAACGTATAGCCACCATTTACAGATTCGGGGCCTACTTCTGTGCCGATTTCTGGCAATTCACGAGCAGACTCCGTGGCAAACCAGAAAATCCGAACAGGAGGAAGGCGGAACGCCTGGAGAATTCTACCCCAAAGACGCAGAGGCATGAACGGTTCAAATCCACGCCGCGCAAGCACAATCACACGCCCATATTCACAGCTTTTCACAAAAACCTCTGCTTCTCCTCGCTTATAAAGGGACCACAAGCCACTCCGCAGATTCATTCGGTCAAACTTCGGGTCACTTGTCGCTTCCTCTTCCAGCTTCAAAAGTTCCTCGGGCCTCACACGGTCATCCATCCAGCCAACCTCAGGCTGGGTTTGCCACTGCCTTTTTGCGTTTTCTACTATTTGCCTGAGCACAAGAGGGGTTCGCCCCAGACTCATCTATAGAGAGCGCAGAACGTAATTGAAGAAATAAACCCTCCCATAGAATCGGAATTCGGTAGCTTGGAAGTGTCTGGCCACCTCCTGTTCCCTCACAGTCCGCCAGAATCTCCAGTGCTTTCTGACGCTGCTTATGCGTGAGACCAGGCATCTCCACAATCACGTCCAAGACAAAGTGAATACATTCTGTCCAGCGGAGATTTCTCATCAGAAGCTCATAGACAAATTGCTTGATTTTCGCAACATCCTCCAGCTTCGGATGCCCAGATTTCTGCCAGTGCGTGAACAAGCGCAGAAAAATATCGGGCCAATTCGCCAACCGTTTATCCGAGCCCGCATAATTCAGAAAACTTCTATCCTCTCCCCCTACTGGAACCTCCACAAACCAGTCGCGCACACGCAAAGGGACTGGAATCTCTGATGTAATCCAGACAGACAGGTCCCCGTTATTCTGCTCCAGCGCAGACTGAAGAAGAAGAATGGACTCCGTGGAGAGAAGATGTGCGTGATACAGGACTAAAATGCGTGAGCCACGACCTTGTGAGCCTGTTAGAACTTGACTCCCTTGCCCAAGTTTTAGGAACACTGGGCGCAGAATGTTCTTGTCCTGCATACTCATCCGCGAGACATCAAACCCTACATGAACCAGAGAAGACTCATACGCAAATTCTCCTTGCTCTGTTGTCCGCTCACCTGATGTATCATCATGCTCATCCACCTCACCCGTAGAAGATGAAGATGCTGAACCTATCTGTAGAAATTTGGAATGAAGAGAGAAAGGGAGGCCGCGTGATTTTGCCACGAGTTGAAGATGTTGAAGAAGGTGTTTCCGTTTTCCTGTTCCTGGATTTCCTCTCCAACAAAGACACAGGGAATCCATCCTGTCTGCTGGCTTTGAAAGGCACGAGCTGTTTAAACGCAGAGTGTGAGTTTCTTTTAGAAGATGGAGTGGGTCATCCCCATACAGAAATTAGAAGTAGGAAAAGTCACGATTGGAAATCTCCTCGCGGGTCTGAAGCCGCTTGTTCCTCTTTCATACAAAGACGGTCATATCCAATTTCCTTGTCTTTCTCTTCTACTACCGAGACTCCTCGTAAAAGCCTACGATGCGCGGACAGGACGCTTGGATATCTCACTCAAAGAAAACCCTCAAGCACTTCAGAAACTTCAAGCAATTCAATCTACTCTTCTGTCTGCCGTGCTTCAATATCAGGTTGGCTGGTTTGGCCAGGAAGCGCGCAGTTTTCAAGAACTTCAGAGACTCTTTCAGCCCATGGTGGAAGGTGATATTCTTCATCTTTACTGCCCATTAACCACACACGAGAAAAAGGGACTACAGGACTCCATCATTATTTTTCGTAAAGAAGAAGGAAGCAAAATAGAATCATATCAAGGAATGCGAGCACAGTTTCTCCAACCGGGAGACTTTGTGCGTATCGCATTACGCATCCAAGGAATTTCATTTCACAATCACCCCAATGTGGGAGAATGGACTGGAAAATTTCGCCTTCAACACCGAATCATTGCGATGTATATTCTGCCAGGTGAAACTTAGCCGAGCTTCTGGAGGCTGCCAATGGAAACGGCGAGCAGACTGAGATAAATGGCAACGTGGACCATGAAAAATAAGTAGGTTTCCATTTTATCTGGGTTCGCCTGAAGAAAGTAACTTGCGAAATACGAAAAGACGAGAATTAGGAAAAAGTTCGCAATCGCCAAATTCCGAATGTGGATGGACAACTCCTCCTGCGCATCCTTTTTCTGAGTAGAGACGCCCACCATAATTACGGTAGCCGCAATGACTGCTACCATCACCAACAAAAAAGCATATCCAGCATAATCTAACCAGGCCATCTTCTCTCCTTCCTATTACTTTCCAGGAAATTTCATAGAGTTTGTTGCGTAGATTCCACGGAAAACGGACGGTGTGGAAATATACTGTGTCTTGGGTAAGAAAAAGAGCAAATAAATTGCGAAGAGGCACAGCAAAAGTATGGAAGGAATGAAGATACGATTCCAATATGTCGTTTCTGTGTATCTCGTTTTCTCGGGCATCTATTCTATCAATAGAATAGAGAATGGTGAAAATCACCAGGAGTCGGTGGCGGCAGAAACCAAAACGGGGCGGCGGCGGGGCGCGCGGCAAGGCCGGTGCTACGCGCAAACAGAAACATACAGCTCTTAATCCAGGCCCCTATCAATGTCATCCACGTGTTACAGATACAACAAATGGGTGTCTTCCACAGGATATTCTGACTCGCGCTTCGCAGAAACTCGGTGTTCAAGACACGAATTTAAGAAAAGCCTTGGAAGAAAAACTCGGAATCCAACCAGGCAATGAGCACTCTTTCGTCCAAGCCCTTCCCTTTTCTGAAGAAGAAAAGCGAGCTATAGTGAAAGACTATTTGCGCCCACCGCAACCGAAATCATGGAAATCTGACCCTGATAAGTGGCTGGATAGCTTGAATATAGAAGATGTCATGAAACAATACGAGGATGCGTATCCTGATTTTGAATTCATGGGTCCCTATCCGATTGATTTCGCCGCACCCGACCCTTACGCAAAAGGAGGTGGTGGTGAACAGAAATGTTTGATTAATGAAGTCTGTGAACTCCGAGTGACGGATGCGATGAAAAATGGGACACGCCTCATTGGAATTATTTACAATCTGGACCCCCATTTCAAAGGAGGAAGCCACTGGGTCGCCGCAGTCATTGATATTCCCAAACACACGTGTGAATACTTTGATTCCTACGGTATGTATCCTCCTGACCAAATCGCTCGGTTTATGAAATGGCTCACAACACAGGACCCGAAAATGAAACTCGCCTACAATGGACGCCGCTTCCAGAGTAAAAATACAGAATGCGGTATGTATTGTCTGTATTTCATTATACGCAAAATCATGGGTGACGGATTTCGTGCCTTTTCTCGTCGCTCTCCTCCTGATGCTGAGATGCTGAAATTACGGCATTGGTTGTTCTCTACGTAGAGCGGAAGCGGCAGCGGTCCAATGCCCAATTAAAAGACATACGGTGAATGTAGAGACAGAGACATGTCAGACTTTGTAAATTCATCCCTAAAGGATACCTTCTTCTCGGAACGGAACGAAGCTATGCTCGACAGACTTCTATACAATGACTTTCAGCGCCGCATCGGAGGTGATTTATCCACGAAGCAAAAAGAGAGACTCGTAAAGACTGTGCGCCATTACATGAATGAGGTCTATGAAAATCTCGGCGATAAGCCGATTCGTGTGCTAAATACAGAGACACTCGGTGCCGTCGTGCCCGACTTTCTTTCCTACATGCGCAGACAAGGTGGTGCTGTGCCGCCTGAGAATTCTGAGGAGGCGAAAGCTCGTATGGATATTAGCAGCAGATTCAGCCAGCTTCAAACAGAAAGACAGGATGCAAAAGGAGCTATTCCTGATGTGCCCAATTTTCGTATACCTCTTGACGATGCGCCTTCCGCCGCTCTATCACAGTTTGAAGAAGTCAAAAAACAACGAGAAGCAGAGGCTGCAAGAGATGCCGCTCTCGCAGCGTCTACCAATACCTATATTGACTCCACAGATAGATTCAGTCAACAGGCAACCGCTGCCAAGCAGCGTGATGAACAGATTCTGGCAGAGAGAAATGCTTTCCGCTCAAGCGTCAGCCAGGCGGCCAGGGCTTCTTTCATGACTGCTGCACCACCGAGCCCTGACCCGCGCGCTTTCTTCTTCGGAAATACACCCACGCCCGGCAACACTGTCCGACAGTCCATCCAAGAAAGTGGACTCGCACAAGCCAATCCGACTCTCGCCTTACCTGATGCTATCCGAAGCCGCGCACCCCTCCCCCAAGATAATCTCATCAAACAAGACGACGTTGTGAGCTACCGTGAGAATGAATACAACCTTTTCATGTATAGCTCAGACCGCGACTGGGTTAGCAATTCTGCAGAGAATCGCTACAATTTCAGCGTGAATTTTGACCCCGCAAACAATCGCCCTGGATTCGGATTCTCCCCCGCAGCCAACATCAAATTCAAAAACATCGTGCGCATTGAACTCGTCAAAGCTCTCCTGCCTACGGAAGGAATTGATATTCTTGCTAAGCAGACGGCGGATGCGAGCTACAACACCGATATCAACGTAAATGCTCTATCTTTCCCGTATCTTATGACACGCTTTGCGGAGCTTGATACAAACAACTTTGGAACAAATAATAATCTGGACAACGCATTTGGTGTTATCCAATACGACGCGAACTGGATTTCGGATAATACCTCTGGAAACCGCGGATATCTCGCCATGATTCCTAAATTCATGAAGTGCCAGAAAGTCTATTACCCCACGCCCCTCGCAACTCTCCAGAAACTCACTGTCCAGATTCAGCGGCCTGATGGCGCACTGGTGAGTGATACTCTGGATACATTGGATGTAAGCGGATTCCTCTTTTCGTCGCAGTTGAAAACGAACCCGAACCCGTCCTCCACGACTGGAACGCGCTACGCAGACACCAGTGGCGCCTACATCTGGGTTCAGACAACCACGTGGTTCAGCAAATTCATGGTGAGCCAAGGAGACCGCATCGTCTTCAAGAATCTCCAATTCCCCACCTCCTATTCACAGACACAGGCCTCTACGGATTTTGTGAATTTCCTACAACGAAGCACAGGGCACGTCGTGGTAGACGTCGCACGAAGACAAGCACCTGGCGGGAATTCCGCATATGTGACAGGCGGAAATATACAAGGCTACTGTAACTACGTCATTATCCGCAATGCGTTCCAGGACCCCACGACAGGAAGCACAAGCCTGTTGCCCTACGGAGGAAGCAGCAGCGCAGATACAACCTTCCGCGGAACCATTCCTGGTGTTCGGATGCTGACAGGACGGTTCATTAATCTGAATCACCAGACACAGATTGTCTTGCGCGTGATTACAAGAGACATGGACAGTATGAGCCGTATCCGACCTGATAATGCAGTGTAGAGGTCTAAACCTCGCGCAAGCATTCAAGCATAGATGTCTGCGGCGTGGCCGACCCAAATAGAAAAGGTTTGTGTTATATGTCATCCTACCAAAGAAAAAGAGCGCTTTGACAGGTTGATTCCTCATTTATTGGAGCGCGGAATCCCCGCAGAAAAACTCCACGTTGTCGCACCCTATTGGGGCTCCGAACTCACCGCCGAGATTATTTTCACCGTCTATGACCCTTATCTGCGTCGTCCTTGTCCCACCTATACATTCAAAGGTGCGAATCTGACCCGCGGAGAGATTTCTCTCGGTCTCAATTTCTACTTTGCCATGCGCGCAGCGATTGACGAAAATACGACGCACGTGATTACTCTGGAGAGTGATGTGTTTCTGCGCGAGGATTTTCTCCCGAGGCTGAACCAACTTCTGACCGACTTGGAAGGACGCGAATGGGACTATGTGAGTCTGGGAGAAGGAGTTGGAACACGGCCAGAAGGCGTTGAGCTGACTCTCTATGGACCCACAAAGGCCTATGCGCCTCCGCACAATCTCGTCTTCCGTTGTACGGATTCTATGTTATTTCGCACGGACTTTCTACGAAAAGTCGTGCAAACCTATTTGCCGTTCCGTGAAATTATTGATTGGGAGATGAATTTCCAGAATATTATTCATCAAGGCAAAGCTTTGTGGGCCGACCCCGCCCTCGTGGAACAGGGGACGTGCTATGGGCGCATCCTCACGAGTTTGCCTGCATAAGCCTTTGCGGTTATGTAGGCTTCTGAAACAGAGCCCAACACCCCGCGGGATGATTCGGGTCTGCGGTGAGGTCTGAGAGGTCATAGACAGTCGGCCACTCGTATGTCTGGAACAGTTTTACGAGATACTCCTGATTCCCCCAGAATCCGACCTCTACTATTTTGAATCCTGTCTGGAGACCCAGAGTCGCGAGTCCTGTAGGAAGAAATTGCTGGAAATGAAACGGTGTGTCATGAGGAACATTCGTCGTGGGAACACTTGTAAAGAAATAGCCACCAGGTCGCAAGTGGTCATAGATTCTGCGCATCGCTTCTCCTGGATTGTAGAGGTGTTCCAGCGTATGGGAAATCAGGCAGAAATCAAAATCTTTCTTGTCTAAGGCGAGCGTGTGAAGGTCATAGCCATCCGCGTAGCGAATTTCTGTAAAGGAGGCGGACTGTGGCAGGAGAGCAACCTCAGGGTCCGACATGGTCGTCACAAGCACATCACGTGGCCGAATCTCATAGGCGTTCAACCATGTGTAGAAATCCAAAATACAAAAGGGACGGCCTGCGTCAATCCGTTTAAGATTCACGGTGGAGAAAAAAGGATAGGATTCAAAATCTTCTGCCGTCTGAATCCGATTCAAATACGAACGCGGTTTCACAACGTGGCTTTTATATACATCACGTATTTCATCTTCTGAAAGAAAATGAAACATGTCTATTTGCTAAAAGGGCTTGTCTCTTAGATAGGCCGCGTATATTTCATGTAAAGACGGATACCATTCACTTTCCGCGTTGGAATAAAAGGTCTGTCTGGAAAGACACGCGCTTCCACCTTGAAGTATTTTGTATGAACACCAAGGTCTATATCCGCCCATGTCTTTTTGTCCTCGTAATCACTGTGCTTCTCTATCACATCACGCAGGAACGTGGCTACCTCATCACGCGTGAACATCGTTAGGGAGTGTCTGTATTTGTGGAGATATCCCTGTGAAAGGAAATACTTCTCGCCACCCTTTACAAGAACAAAGACGTGATTTCCATAGCGATTGTCTTTTGGAATATCAAAATACTTCGCATCTGATGGATAGGCGTGGAGAAATTCAATCACGGTGCCTTTGTCCAATGCGGCAAGAATCTCAGGGATTTTTTTAAGAGTCACGAGTTTGTAGTCGCCGACTTCCTTGACATCAAGTGCCTCCTTTGTAAATCGCGCATGAAACCCACAGGACCCTGTTTTCGGGTCCCAATAGGGCAGCTCATGTTTCGCAACCGTTTTCGGATACTTGGTATTCAAAAAGGATTGATATTTACTTTCTGTGAGGGCAGCACGAACTACTGCTTCACTTCGGGCCATCGTCTTCACTCACTCTACTTGAGAAGAACAATTGGTGCCGCGGGATTTCCATCCTTCGCTGCCGCGGTTCCTTTCAGGAATGCAAGAGACTTATCCGCCTTGTCAAAGAGCTCAAAGCTTGTAATCTTATCATCTTCATCTGTCACCGCAGCTGCCAAATACTCCTTGCCCTTGTAGGAAATCGGCTTAATCGTGCGCTTCTTCTGCTGTAAACTGCTCTCTGTCTTTGCAATGTCTGCGGCCAGATTGGGGTCATAGAGGAAATCGCCAGCCATCTTCGTTAAATCCAAGCACTGGTAGGTGCCATCCAAATTCTCTGCCTGGTTGAGCTGGCAATCCACCGCTGCCGACTTCATCATCGTCTCCATCTCATTCAGAACCTTCTTTTTCCGCTCACTGATTATAAAAAGACGCTCATCGCTCGTCATCACATATCGGGATGCGCGGGCGGGAATTGGCACCTCCGCCGCCTTCGCCTCCTTCAAATCCAGGCCGTCACGATTGCGAATGGTCTCGTCAATCTTCATGGTACCATCCTGTGCGAGCTGTGCCTCCTCACCGAAGACGCTGATATACGTGTAGATGCTGACATTGCGCTGGTCCTCTGGGAGCTCCAAGTGAGACCCAATACGAATCGCACGACCTTTCACTTGTCTCAGACGAACGTCATTCCAGTAAGGTTCCATAATATGAACCGCACGGACATTTTTGAGAGAGAGACCCTCGGCACCTGCGCTTGTAATACAGAAAACACGGCAAATTTCACCTGTGTGATTATTTTTGAAACCGGCGTCAACCAGAACTTTCTTCAAATTCCCAGGCAACTCATCAAACTTCGCATTGAAAACATCCAGTGCGAGACGGCGAATATCCTCCTTTTCTTCACCAGAAAAGGTGATGTAGCGCATTTGGCCACCAGGACCCTTTTTCAGAGACGCCTCTGTTTCAGGAGTAAAGGCGACACCTTTGTCTGTATTCACAATTTCAATGGGCGCAAATCCATTCGCATCCATAACAATACGGAAAATGCCAATGCCCTCCATGTCTAAGAATTGACTGTAGACGAGACTGCTGCCAGGAGCATCTATGATGCGACGAAGAATTGCGGCAAACTTCGGGCTGTAAGTGGAAAGGTGGCCTTCACCTTCCTCCAAGGAAAGAGCAGATTTGTCTCTACGAAGTGCTGCTTTTGCGCGGTCAATCGCCTCTCTATAGGTGCTCACGGGGGCAGCGGGTGCTGCTCCTTCCTTTCCAACAGATTTCAGAAGTTCTGCCTCTTTCTTGGCTTCCTCCACGGCCTTCGCCGCAGCGGCTTTCGCTTCCGCATTTCGTCTAGCCGCCTCCGCATTCCGCTCGGCTTTCTCCGCTTTCAATTGCGCAAGTGTCTTTTTGACTGGGCCCGCAGACTTTTTCTTAGGAGGGGCTGGCGCAGACGCAGGCGGAACAGAAATACCCAAAAAAGCGGCTTCTAAGTCATCGGATGTAGAAGGAGCTGGGGCAGGCATGGCCGCCTTCTTTCCCGCCAAGACTGGCTTTTTCTTTGGAGCAGGCGCGGGAGCTGGGGCTGGAGCTACAGAGGCAGGAGCACCAAAAAAGAGAGCCTCCAAATCATTCACCGCAGGAGCTGGGGCGGCCGCGGCCTTCTTTCCCGCAAGAACAGGCTTCACCTTCTTCTTTTCTTCTTCCTCCGCGGGCAAACTGGAAGGGTCCTCCATGAGCTCCGTGAGTTTCTGAAAATCCTCTTCGAACTCCGCGCCCTCCACACCTGAAAATCCTGTGGGGTTGAATTTCAGCGTCTTGAACTCCTTGTTAATTAAATCCAGTGTCTTCGCAGGCAGTGTAATATCTACATCATACTGTTGACGCCCGCCAACAACTTCTCCCTTAATATCCTCCCGCGACATCCCCATTGCAAAGAGCGAATCAAAGACTCCCTTCAACTCCGTGAATCCAGCCATTTTCTTTTCACGGTCTCCTTTTCCTCCTCCTGCAAATTCACCTTCCGCTGGCGCTGGTGCCACGGCCGCAGCAGAAGAAACAGGAGCCGCCTCCGCCTCCTCCGCTCCTTCTATGGCTTCCTCCTCCGCACGCACCGCCTCTGCAGATACTTCATCCGCATCTACCTCACCGTCTAACTCAGGATAATCAAAGGCCTGTCCCAATTCTGGCGCATCCGGTGGCAAATCAGGCGCAGTCTCATTGAGTTCCGTGTCAGGAACATTCTCAATCTCCAAGTCCTTGGCTGTTCTCGGGCGCGGACGAGGGACTGTCGCAGGAAATGTGAAGTTACACGCTTGACGAGAACTCATGCGGTAATTAGAACTCTGCTTCATTTTGGAAATCTCATAGACTTCACTCCAGATATTGCTGAGACCTCCCTGCGTTGTTCCTTGTTTCTGCATCTCCACTTGAATCTCCTCTTCACGAACCCCACTATAGACTTTCTGCGCATGGACTGAAAACGGAACACGGACAACTTCATCCACCTTCACAGAAGGCATTAAATCCTGGCGACTTCCTTTGTAGTAACTAATCAAGCCTGTGAGGCGCTTGGAAAGAACAACTTTGTTTTTGAGCTGAATTCCCTCCTTATTCAAGAAAGCATCGCGGAAAGGGTCAGCAAAGGGAGGCAGAAGAGGGGTTGCCTCCAGAGTTGGTTCTCCGCGGAATTTGAATCCCGCAGTATCCAGTTCCTTTACAATTTCCTCCTTTATCCGCTCCGCAGATTTGGCCTCGCCCAACGGCATCCGCTCCACACCCTTGTCTCCAGGAATCTTCCAAATCCCTTCAGGTAAAAAACTCATGCGCACCTCTGTTCCAGCAGTTGCGCCCTTGCTTTTGTCTACGCTTACGAAATCAGTGTAGCGATTCTTTCTCAGAATCTGCTCAATGGATTTCTGAGCCGCATCTCCCGTTTGCTGGATAGTTCCACCCATCATCGGGATGTAGCCATGAAGAACATTTGCCAAAATACCAAGCTCCTCTGGAAAGTTAATGAGAGGCGTGCCACTCAGCCCAATCACTTTAGAATTCTTTGCGCCGACCAAAAGCCTGTAAAAAAGATAGCCGCGTTTGTAACTATTAATACTTGCGCAGAGAGAAGGACGCCACGGTTCTGTATCAATCTTTTCTTGTGGGATTTTACGACGCTTCTGTCCTGGTATAGAGGTCAAATAAGGGTCAATGTTTCCGTGCATCAGACGAATTAAATTGTGAATCTCATCAACAATGATGACAGCATTATCAAAGAATGTAGGGTCCTCACATGCGATTTTCTTGAGCTTGGCAGCGGAGACACCATTGTAATTAATAAATCGGATACGGCCTTTCGGATTTTTCTCCTGGTCCCAGATTAATTGTGCGAGAATCTGCTTACGGATTTCCGTCTGGTCATCCGAGGAGAGGGAATCGTAATTCGGTTCCGCACGGAAATCTGGAACCCAGATGTGGTTCGCAGCGCGGATGTATCCTTCCGTGAGGCCGAGGATTTCGGAGGCAAAGATACGATGTGTCTCGTTCTTTTTATCCAGGCTAACCCAGTGATTCTTCAGATGGAAATGGCGGAAACCACAGAAACTAACCTCCTTCAAATAGTTCTTCCGCAAACTGAACGGTGTCATGACAATAATTTTCTTATTCGCAGTGGAAAAGAGAGCTTCACTCGTGGCAATTGCAGTGCACGTCTTTCCTGAGCCGAGGCCGTGATAGACTAAGATACCACGATACGGACTGGCTTGGCGCATATATTCACGGACAAATTTCTGATAGGGATATTTATCACCGGGTTCCAGAGGAGCTGCCGAGCCAATTTCACTTAGAGTAAAATCGGCGTAATTCATTTTGATGAAATTCGCAAATCCGCGACGAGTTTCTGGAACATAAGGGGATTCAGGAAAGAAATCCTCGCCTGATTTCGGATTTGTATAGGGGTCATCAATTTCCTCTTTAAGATAGCCTTCTCCGAGAATTTTCAATTCTTCATCGTCAATGGTCTCCAGTTTGCTTAATTTCTCAGCAGCAGCGAGCTTAGGAGCAGGGGCTCCCTCTTCCTCAGCACCTTTTGGACGACTATTATTGGGGGCACCTAACTCAGCAAAAATATTGACATTTTCAGGGGCAGCTCTTTCTTTTTTGGGTTGTGGAGCTGGTGCCTGAAACATGGGAGCTGGTGCCTTCGCCTGGGCTTTCACCTGTGCCTTTGGAGGAGCCGCTTCTGCTCCAGCCGCCCTGGATGGAACTGCGACCTCCGCGGGTTTGCCAAACATCGTGCGAACAGAGGATGTTTGATATGGACTCGGCTTCGTTGTGAGAGACTCCTCCTGCGGAGTTGGCGCATCGCGAAGCTCCTCTGGAGCCATTCTGGCTTTTACTTTTACACCTTTAAAGATAAATCCTTTTCCTCCTTCACCTGAAGATGCCATCTATCTATCTTGGAGTATTTTTCAAAATCTCAAGCGCAATACGACTCGCGGCCTGTTCTGCTTCTGGCTTGTTACGAGCCGTAGCCTCTGCTACTAAATTTCCATGAATATCAAGCACACCCATCGTAAATGTGCGGTCATGAGGAGGCCCCTCCACGCGCACTTCCTTATACCGAGGCGGCTGATGGTATTCAGACTGATACCAGCGAAGAAGCTGGTCCTTGAAATTGCGATTGTTTGTAATAAGTTCCACAAAATCAACATGTGTTTCAATTACATTGATAACAAAGCTCTGAACAGCCTCAAATCCACGACCCTTTCCTCCTTCCGTGTAATATAACGCGCCCAACCATGCTTCAAACATACTCCCGAGCAACCGCAAGTTTTTCCGCCCATTACACACCTCTTCTACGTGACGACTGATAATAAGAAAAGGTGCGAGCCCAATCTTTATCGCAAGTTCACCGAGCTTCTGATTGTTTACAATATTCGTTCGCAATGTCGTCATGAATCCTTCGCCATTTCCCGAATATCTCTCGCGCAAATAACATGCGACAATTCCTCCTAGCAGTCCATCTCCTGCATACTCAAGCTCCTCATTGTCTGCCGCTTTCAGAGGAAGACAATTGGAAGGACGTTCCGCAAGAACCATGGGCTCCTCCTGCTGTGCCCATTGTTCCGATTTGTCCACGTAGCTCGTGTGAACACAAGCCTGCTGGAAAAGTGTCACGTCCTTCAGTTTGTTTTTGTAGCCATATTTTTTCAAGATTGTCAAACAATCATGAAAGGATATTACTTTATTCTTGGAGTTCCAAGGATTGAATTGTTTCACAGTGGTAGCCTGCTCACTCATGCGGGTCTCTATATGTCTACGTGAGAAGATTTTAAACCGCCGCTCCTCTATAGAGAAAGGATGGCGTCAGCCGCACCTACACCTGCACCTTTAACAATGAAAGACAAAGCCACATCCAGTGTAAAATTCCTCCTAAAAAAGGCTCGGGCTATGGCACCTCCATCGCCCTACATTACGATTGGGTCTGAAAAGGTTTATTTTGGTGACAATCCCAGATATACTGTTCAGTTTAAACGTGAGTATGCCGCAGAAATCACAGATGCTGCTACCCTTCAAACTCTTGAAAATTTGTTTAAACTTGTCTTTAAAAATGGAACATTCCAACAACCTGAAGATGAAGACCCTATTTGTGATGATGCTGAGTTAGAGCTTATCAAAAAAGCACTGTTTTACAGGTTCAAAACTCTCCGTCAGCAATCACAGCAAACCTTGGGGAAGAAAGGAGATACAATATTCACGCGTCAGATTCTTGGTCATATTCTTGAATTAAAGGAAATTATTAGGCAAGTAGAGGAAGCACAGGAAGCCTGTAAATCTGCTGCTGCTCAAGCTGAAAAGGAGAAGTTGCCTCTTGAAATAGAAGATAGAGAACTTCATTCCTTGGTGAGAAAATTCGCATTTTTAATGCTTCATTCTCAATATCCAGTAGAAGGACAAGAAAACTATACAGATGTTGCGCGGAATATCATTCAGCGACTGGATGCCATCCAAGAACCGACTCCAGGACCTAATGAAGATGGTGTTGCATATGGAAACAGACTTCTAGATTTTTACACTGAAGATATGAATAAATTTTATCAAGAACATGCGGATAAGGATGAAGGAGCAGGTGTAAATCCTCTTTTGGAAAATATCTTAAAAATGGGACTTCTTGGGATTCAAGAATTTCTGGAAAACAACACAATTGAGAGTTTTGAAATTCTCTTTGAGAATCTCGCCTCAATAATATCAGATGATGAATTTCTCTCCGATGAAACAAAACAATATCTACTTGGAAATTTTTCCGATGAAGACCCTCGTAATATGACTCTTGAACTTATTATGAAATTGCTGAATGCCCTAAAAGAATGTAATGAATCTGAGCAAGAACTTGAAGGGAGGGTTCATACATTAGAAGCTGAACTTGCGGAATGTAAGAAATTAGTTCAAAGTCTCAAGATTGAAAGAGATAGATGTCAGCGTCAGTTCACTGCGCTCAAATCACAAAAAGAAGGCGAAGAAGCAAAAGAAGTAGATGCGCGCGTAGCAGAAGTTGTTGCAGAACGAGATACGTTACAAGCACGGGCTCAGGCTGAAATGACAGAAGTTACTGGGCGTTTACAAACTGCCCAGGATACTCTTGCTGCCAGAGACCGTGAATTGGCAGAGTGTCGTTCACAGTTACGTTCTCTTGGCACAATGAAAGGTTCTTTGGATGGAAACCTTGCCAAATTATCCGCGGAGATTGAGGCTCTCAAAAGTGGAGCAGCTACAAAAGATGCGAGGATTAAGGAATTAGAGGGCCTGCTTGAGACAAAAGCCGCAGCCGTCGCAACAGCTGAGAAAGCGGTGGCGGCTGCTTCTTTAAAATCCAGTGGAATGGAAGCTGAGTTGACCGCATTTAAGTCACGAGCTCCCGCCGATGAGGCCGCAGCTGCCGAAACAGCGAAGAAGATTGCTCAGTTAGAATCGGCCCTGGCAACGGCTCAACAGGCAACTGTAGCAAGGCAAGCAGAACTCACAACAGCAAAGGCCGAGGCGGACAAACTTCGCCTTGACCTTGAAAATGAGAAAGATAATGTCCGTGGTCTTCAGGCGAAGGAGGGTGAACTGGAAGGCAGCGTTGCCTCTCTTACAAAAGCGAGAGATGAAGCAATAGCTAAGGCTTCGCTCACTGAAGCAGATGTAGCCGCGCAGAAAAAGATTGTAGGTGAGCTCCAAGCACAAGTTGCTCAAGAAAAAGCAGCGGCGGCAAAGGTTGCGGAGGAAGTTGGTAGTCTTCGCAACCAACTGACGGTAGCCTTGGGAAAAGCGGCTGAATTGGAGGGTCTAAGAACAGCAAAAGAAGGCGTGAATGCGGAACTCGCCAAACTCAAGGACCAACTGGTAAAACAAGGTGATGCCTATAAGGCACTGGAAGAATCAGCAAAACAGCAAGTTGCTGACGCGGAAAAGGCGTGTCTTGTAAGAATTGAACAAGCGAAACAGGAAGTGCTCGCGGCCGCGCAGAAAGAACTTGCTGCCGCACGCGCTGGCTCTTCTTCACAGGTCGCAGCCCTCTCCAAAGAGCTGGAACAGAGCAAGGCGGAGACCGCTTCTGCGAAATCGGCTGGAGAGGCAGCACTCACAACTCTTCGTGCTCAATTACTGGAGCAAGGTGCTACACAAGTGGCGGAAGCAACCAAAGCGGCCGAGGCGAAAGCGGCTTTAGCAATTGGAAAGATAAATGCTGACCTCACCGCAAAGAAGAATGATATTGCGCGCCTCTTGGTTGATTTAGAGGAAGCGAAGAAATCTGGTGATGCTACACTCCAGAAACGTATTGATGAATTGAACAAAGCGTGCGAGGCCCAGAAAGGTCAAATCAGGGCCGATGCGGAAAAGGCACTTGCGGCCGAGGTTGCGAAACTGAAAGGGGAGCACGAAAAGGCGATTGCTGCCGCGGTTGCGAAGGAGAAAACAGAAGGCGCTGGGACTGCAGCAACTGCGGTCGCAGCGGCACGCGCAGCAGCAGAAACGGAATACCAAGGCAAACTCGCTGCCCTTCAGACAGCCGCGCAGAAAGCGAAGGAGGAAGCGCTGAGCGGTGCGGATACAAAAACAAAGGGGCTTTTGGCCGATGCTGAGAAGAAATTTCAGACGGAGTTGGCCGCAAAGGAAGCTGCTCTTCAGGCAGAAATAAAGAAGACAGCAGCATTGCAGAGTGCCGCTGCAGATTCTGAAAAACAACTGAAGGCACAACTCACTGTGGAAACCGGCAAGGTTGTGAAAGCAATGGCAACGGCGGCGGAAGCGGAGACCAAATTCAAGGAACAGCTCGCTGCGGCGATTGCGGAAGCGGAAAGAAAATCCAAGGTGGCTTCTGCGGAGGCTGAAAACAAATTCAAGGCGCAGCTCGCTGCGGTGACAGCGGCTGCTGCGGAGGCTGAGAAGCAATTGAAGGCTCAACTCGCAGCGGCGACAGCAGCGACTGAAAAAGTAGGAAAGGATAAAAATGCGGAGATTGCAAGGGTCACAGCGGATAAACTCGCATTTGTCAATCAAGTGAAAGTGACGTTGGAGGATTTGAATGCGAAACATGCGAAATTACAGGATGATTACAATCGCAGAGAAAAAGAGTTTGCTGCACAATTACCACAAGCAGTGGCCGCAAAAGAAGCTGCAGTTCGCAAAGAGCTCGGTGATAAATACGCAGCAGAAAAAGCAGCTCTTGATAAACAAATCAAAGAAGCACGCGCGGCTGCCCTTGAAGCGGCTGGAAATGTCGCTGCCCTTGCGCAGAAAAAGGGGGAACTTGAAGCGGAACTTGATGGGTTGAAAAAGGAAGTCGGTCCTTTGAGAGAAGCAAAATTTAAGCTTGACGCAAAAATCACAGAGTTAAGTAAAGCTCTGACATTTACACAGGGAAAGTTTGAAGCCGCAGAGGCGGAAAGAAAACGTCTTGATGATGAAAACTTTAAGTTGAAAAATCGCGTGGAGGCAATAGACTACGCAGTGAAAAAGGCGACGAAAGAGATAGAGGCTGATTATGCGAACAAAAAGAAGGAACTGGAAAAGCAAAAAGAAATAGAATTTGCTGCATTAAAACAACAAGTCTCAGCACTTGGAACCGCATTAGCTGGAGAACGGTCTGTGAGCGAGGAGGCGAGGAGGAAACAAGCTGAGAAGCTGCGCGCCTTTGCGGATGAAGTTCTGCGAGGTGAATACCGACCTGATAAATATCAGGCAGCAGCAAATGATAAACCTCTCGCAGATATTATGACACGACTCGCGGCTTCAGCAGCTGCGGCGTCACGCGCAGTTGCTGCCTCTGCCCCTCCTCCTGCTGCTGCTCTTGCTTCGCGCTCCTCCAGCGCAGCATCGGGTTCCAGTGAGACAATTGTCGCAGCAAAGCCGTGCACAATGACGCATACACTTGCAATTGAACCACGAGGACAACGAGTCCAATTCTCAGATTTTATGGCAAGGTTTTTCTCAAATCCTCCCTATTGTTTCCGTGAAGAACATGGACTTGGAGATGCGCACTTACGAACTGGTCAAACCTACAATTATAAGAAATTTATACATATTATCAATATGATTCATACATCAAATAAAGAATTAAAGGCCCCTCCAGGATTTGCAAAAGATGTAGGGAAAGGTACAATAACACCCGAAGAAGATAGAGGATTAAATAGTCCTGACTATTTCCTTGACTTACGACACATTGTAGCGAGAAAGGGAGGCGGTGGAACGCGCAGCAAGAAGGCGCAGGGAAAACGGCAGACTCGCAAAAAGACCGCACGGAATAGAAGATGAATATCGCCCTGAAAGCAAAATACGCCTTTTATTCCACCCTCATTTTCTTCCTCGTCGCCAACCCTGAAACTTTTAAGATGACACAAAAGGTTCTCGGTTGGATTTTTACAATCGCAGACATGGGTGGTTGCCCGACGGCAGCAGGTTTCTTCCTCCACACCACCCTTTTCTTCTTTATCCTGTGGGGTATTATGCTATTCCCCAAAGACCCTCAATAATTGACTCTGTTTTCTTATCATATTTGAGACCCTTATGAATGAGTTTGTAGACCAAGCATTCTGCGAGTCTGAGAGCCTCCGCCTCGCAAAATCCCTGACGCTCAAATCCGACCACGGCGCACGCAAAGAGCTGCCTATATTCTAATGTCCAGGGCACATCAATTGGCATGGAAATCTTACGCCACGAGCCTCCTACGAATACAAGCTCCGCCATTCTCTCTTCTTACAAGTCTCCTCTGCTTTGAGCCTGCGATGCTCAAAATTGAGGGGGTAGCGCCATTTGTATGAAAGCCATAGTAGATATGCTGACCCGTCTTCTTATCGCCCTATTTGCCGCGACTGCTGTCTTTAGTGCCAACACTGTAAAGGATTGCTCCTCTGGAACCTCTGTCTTCAAATATGGTGAGGCCTCCTTGCTTCCTGACCCTGTTGTCCCCGGTGAGAATTCCACTCTCTCTATCTCACTCACAATTCCTGATGGCGTCACTGTGGCGGATGGCACAGCCAAATACAGCGTGAGTCTAAATGGAATTCCCTTTCCTGGAACCACAGAGCCTCTCTGTTCACAAGTTGAATGCCCCTTGACTCCTGGACCGTATTCCAATACGAGTGTGAGTGTCTTCCCTACTGGAGTATCCGGTAAAATCGGGTCCAAGATTGAATGGTTTGACACGTCCAATACTCTTCTGTATTGCCTGGAAGCCACGGTGCGTATGTAAGTGTAATTCTTCAAATCTGAAGTCTTTATTAGAATCATGGCTCTTATGACTATTCTGATTGGACTCGCTATCCTCGCCGTTGCTGTTGTCTCTGGACTCATCTTGTATTCCAAATACTCCGTCCAGGGTTTCCAGAATCCCTCTCCTCCTTCCGTTCCGACCTTCACAATGTTCTACGCGGACTGGTGTGGACACTGTAAAAAGGCAAAGCCTGGATTCATGGAATTCATGTCTAATGGTGAGGTCCAGGTGGGCGACAAGAAAGTGAAGATTGATATGGTAGAGGCCGATTCTGGCAATGCGAAGTTGAACACAATGAAGGTCCAGGGCTACCCGACCTTCATGTTGGAGATGCCGTCTGGAAAGGTTGTGGAATACAAGGGCAAGCGCGATGTGCCTGGTTATCTTGAGTTCTTGAATGCGGAGCTCGGTGTGAAGAACTCTACTGCCTAAATCGCAGAAAACCGACGCCTGGTCTTCTCACTTGGAAGAGCAGATAGAAACTCGCGCACTGCCACATATCCTTTTTCAATCATTTCCTTCCGAACTTCTGCGGTTGCCTCAAAATCCCACATTGGATATTCGCCACACGGTATTATAATGACTCGTCCTGAATTCTCCTCTACTAATGAAAAATGGCGTGGCATGAAAAAACACGCATACACTTGATGAAAATAATCTCCTATAGAGCTTATTTCCTTCACCTGGACATGGTCTACACTGAACCCAATGGACAACGCATATTTCCGCTCTAATTCTGACAAAAATGCGAGGGGATTATTATTCAGCGCGCCGCCATCTACCAAGTAATGTCCTGTGGTCGGCTCCTTGAAAGGCACGAAATATCCTGGAATCGCCATAGACGCATGAAGCGCATCTACTATCTTTGCGGTGGGGGTATTTGTCGCAGAGAACTCAAACGGAAGACAGGTGAAAATATCCGCGGCAAAAATGCGGAGTCTGGGGGCCTGGGGATTCTGCGCATAGAACTCCGCAAAGGTTGTCTCAGGCGCCAGTCCTTTCTGCTTTAGCAGACTTTCCAGAAACTTCCGTAGCCGTGCCGCATCATCTACGCCAAACGTCTCCAGAAACATGAACATCGTATCCGGTTCCAGATTCCGAATTTGGCTGAAATCAAACTTCTCTCCAAATCTACGCACTGTCTCAATGGAATAACCAATAGAAACACAGAACGCAATGAGCGCACCCGCAGAAACACCAATATATTCTCGCACAGCCCGCAGCATTCCCGCCTCTTCTAGAGCCTGGAGTGCTCCCGCATGAGCCACTGCGCGAATTCCTCCGCCACTCAGAACAATTCGTAATGGAGGTATCATTGGCGGCCTTCTTCTAATCCATAAACGAGAGTCCCATAAGCCCAGCAAATCCCGCGGAAGTTGCCCCCTCTAACCAGGGAATCTTTCCATCCCTGAATTCTTTGACAGCCGCTGCCGCAGCCACCATCAGAAGCTGCGTGGAAAGACTGAAATCGCAAATACGGACAAGCGTCTCCGTGTGATTCATTAGAATCCCGAGGCCCGCAATCCCACATGTCGCATAGATAGAATTCACAGGGGCCTTCGCTTCATTCAGGGCTGCGAACATCTTAAGAGGTTCATACTTCTCAGAAAAACTGAAAAGATAACGGGTTGTCGCGAGAAATGTTACGAATGTTGTTACAAGCATGAAAATAACCGTCATATATTTGATAATTTCATCTGTTCCGTTTCCAAGGAAAGAATTTACTAATTCACCCACGATATTGTCGTAGTTTTTCACATTCTTCAAATCCACATAGGAAACAATCGCAAAGGATAGTCCTAACACGAGGAAAAAGGAGATGAAATTGGACCAATAAAAGGAACGAGGAATATCCTTTTTCTCTTTGGCCTCCTCCGTGAATTTAATCAGGGCATCAAAGCCGGCCAAAATAAAATAGAAGAAAAGGAGACTCATCGGAAAGGATTTTGTTAACTTTCCACCATCCTGTGAAAGAACAGTTCCATTTTTAAAGAGGCCAGTGAAACCCAGCCCCGTAATGAGAAGCAGAAAAATAAGAAGGAATATCATAAATGTATTGATGAGTTCCTTATTGACAATGAGTCCTCTAAGGGCAAAAACGGTCATCCCACCCAAAAGAAAAAGTGCGAAGAGAATCTGACCTGTCCACGTGCCCTTCGGAAAGAGGAGATGTGAACACAGAACAAGAATTGTGGAAATACTCAGAATATTGAATCCAAGAATCGCAGTTGTTGTGAGATTCGCTCCCGCTTTTCCAAATATTTTTTCTACAAAATCCGATTCGGCTGTATTTTCTTTAGATTCATTGAAGGCTGTTTCATACGTTTTAGATGACCCATAAAAAAGAGCCCCCGCCGCAGCCAAGGAAACAGGCCAGAAATCTCCGCCTTTCGCAATCGCCTCACCGACTAAATTGAATCCTCCCGAACCCAAGATAGATGCGATTCCGAAAAACACGAGGTCCTGAAAGCTGAGAGTTTTCTTCAACTCCGTGTGGTCTGTCATGCGATTTCTATTCCTGCGTTAGGTATTCACTCTTAATCAGAAGATGGCAGCGCGGCAGCCCCTCTCCGATGACGCCCCTCCCAAATTAGAACCCAAACATCTCTTTGAAAAAAGAATGAGTCGGGATAAAGCTCGCCTCCGTGCTTACAACCAATTGTTGGAGCAGATTCATCATCGCATTTTCACAACGTCTCAACTCCCTGGAAATGCGAATTACATTGTGTATACTGTTCCACCCTTTATTCTTGGTGTCCCCCACATTGACCTGGAAGATTGTATTGTTTACATTGTATATCAATTGCGAACCAGTGGATTTGAAGTCCGTTTCACCTATCCGAATCTGCTCTGGATTTCATGGAAAAACTATGAACAAGAATACTTGATGAAGCAGAATCCGATAGTCAAAGCCATGACGCCACCCCCTCCGCCTCCGCAGAATAGTAGCAAAAAGGGAGCAGGAGGAAATCGCGGAGGACCTGGGCAGAAATCACGCGTTAGTTTTGCGAGCACCACAGAATCTAAGGCAGAACCCGCAGCCACGACAGCCCGCTCTGCTGCAGAATATAAACCGCCCCAGAGTTTCGTCACGTCCATGCAGACACCCCAGCATCAACCGCGTCCTGGCGCAACCGGTGCTGGCAATGTGC
>JACCDW010091835.1_pt1 | contig 22384 bp, 22 predicted proteins | sample 7449781 | NCBI WGS metagenome assembly JACCDW01 (sample SAMN15323449, study PRJNA562643) | freshwater metagenome | isolation source: river surface water | place: USA:Blue River Watershed | collected 2017-08-18
ATAGGGTTTCATAATTATTTACTAACTCATATGATTACAAGCTAACCATCAGGGTTTCATATTTATTTTCAAACCCAGCTACTTACAGTCTAACCCATAGGGTTTCATAATTATATGCGACATGTATATCTACTGGATTTATTTCCTAACTCATATGATTACAAGCTAATCCATATGGTTCTATAAATTTGAGCCTAACTCATAGGATTACAGTATAACCCATAGGGTTTCATATTTATTTACTAACTCATATGATTACAGGCTAACCCATAGGGTTTCATATTTATTTCCATAATCCATAGGATTACAGTCTAACCATACGAGTTTCGTATTTATTTTCAAACTGGATGACATCTATAAAAAATATATAACCAGCAGAGTTATACCTTGAATGCCTTGGATTCCTCATCTACCGCGAAGCACACAGACCTAAACTTGAGCATGGCATCATCGGTTATCTTGTACTGAGGATTATCGAACTCAGATGGCAAGCAACCATTGAGCCTGGAATAAATATAGAACAGGCTATAACTGCCGCAGTTGCCAGTATCATTACCTTGATGCTGTATATTGGTGATTGCATCGTACGTACATTTGAGGCCAGTCTCCTTACTTATGTCAAGAGCCACTCCACGCCAGAACTTATTGAACTCAGCTGTATCACAACCGCCTCCAGCAGAGTTGAACAACTCGATGCGTATCCATGGCTTGGATGTATCATCTGGATCCTTCTGGTCTGTGGAGATATATATACAGAACCAGTGTTGTCCTCTTCCCTTAGATGAGTCTGTGTTGCAGATGATGCCATATGATGTAAGTGGCGCTGAACCATGAGTACTAACCTTCGGAGTGAATCCTGATAGCGGCTTGTTTATTTTTTTCAGTTGAGTCAGAGAGTATCTGAACTCCTTTCCAAAGTCTATCTCATCGGACTGATAGACTGGGTAGTTGAACGTTGATAGGTTGCTCGGCTCGAATGACTTGAGATCGCACATATGGATGAACCCATGACCGAACCCATTGTATTTGAGTCTGAACTGGCTCATCACACTATCAACCTCTGTATTGCTGAGCCAGTGGTTATGAGATATCTCTGCTGTTGGAATCTTCAGAGCCTCTCTCTTGACTCTACCCTTCACATCCTCTGGAGCAACTACTGTATCCAGTACACAGGCATCATCCTTGCATTTCTTTATGATGGTCTTCACGTTGGGGTCGAAGTCAATCAGGATGTCTATATGTTCCTCAGTCAGGCATGAGTTGTCCCCATTGGGAGCTGTATTCAGTGCACACTCAGCCATTATTGGAGTAAGTGTAGTTAGTATAATATATCAGACATTACGTTGGCATGAATGCAATAGAAACCGACAAGTCATTCGCGGTGTTCAGCGATGCCAATGTTGGCCGTGATGATGGGCAGGCCAACATGACTGAGAATTTGATACATGAGTCTGGTCGCATGCAGCTCAATACATACCAGGCATTCGTGAAGGACTTCATGAATCCACAGAGCAACAACAGCTCTCTCATGTTAGTGCATATGACTGGCACTGGCAAGACCATCACAGCTCTGGCTACTGCTACTGAGTATGTCAAGCAGTTCTACCCATCCTCCGATAACAACTCTATAGCTTCCATCATAGTCCTTGGCTTTACAAAAAATATATTCAAGGATGAGCTACTGTCTCATCCAGAGTTCCTGTTCGTCAACATAGACGAGGCATCTGAGCTCAAGACTCTGGAGCTACACATGCAGGAATCTGAGACCATCGCCGAGCAGTACTACCAGAAACGAAGACGCTACTACCAACGACTGAGCAAGCGAGAGGTGCGCGGTATATATCAGTTCTATGGATACCGCCAGTTCGCCAACAGAATCATAAACATGGGGGACATGGAGAGGATGATGAAGAAGATGTCCATGTCAGATAGTGAGGACATGTTCCATATGGACCCATCAGTGCTTACCAAGTGGATAGCCAATGGAGATGTTGCCATCAACATCCCCTTCATCCAGAGTTTATCCAAGTCGCTCATCATATGCGATGAGGTTCATAACTTGTACAAGTCCGACCAACTCAATACATATGGCATAGCCATCAACTGTGTTCTTGACTTCTTCAGAACAACCACCGACCCACTGTACAATGGAGCCATGCGGTCTCTATTTCTATCAGCAACTCCCCTAACCAGCAGTGCTCTGGAGATTATCCCAATCGTATCTCTATTGACTGGAGCTATACTTGTCAAGGATAAGTTGTTCACCATGATGAATGGTGTTGAGCAGCTAACTGCCAAGGGTCTGTCTACTATACGCCAAGCCATAGCTGGACATATCAGCTATATCATGGACGACAATCCAAGAGAGTACCCATCATCCAAGTTCCAGGGAGATAGCATCAAGAACATACCATACCTCAAGTTCATCAGAACCACTCCAACTGGAGTACAACTGGAGTGCTTCAAACAGTGGTCGGATAGAGTGAATATAGGAGATGATAGGGGGCACAACATGATTAAGGATATCGTACTTCCTCCCATAGAGGAGGCTCCATCTGGAACTATATTCAGCAGGTTGATACCACTGCTGGCTAACCTTCCCAGCAACAAGTCAGTCAAGAAGGTTGGTGAGAACCTGATGTCATCGAATATATTCAAACTGAGTGAGTTGGGCAAGTACTCAAGTAAGTACGCCAAGCTTGTACGTATGTGCATCGACATGAAAGGCCCAGAGCATGGCAAGATGTTTGTATATCATCCATATGTACAGGGTTCTGGAACTGATATGATTAGCAGCATACTCATGGCCAATGGGTTCGTTATGGCTGGAGATGTCCCAACCAAGGACAGCATATGCATGAACTGCTCTACTCTATATGGAGCACACTCCAAGAAGAACCATGAGTTCGTGCCAGTATGCTTCACCTTCATCAATGGAAACATAAGCAAGCAACTTGCTGGAACCAGACTGACAGCATTCAATAATGATTTGAATGTGTATGGAGAGAAGATAAAAATAATAGTGGGCTCCAAGGCTATGCGGGAGTCTCATACATTGAAAGCCTGCCGCCATATCGTCATCGTTCATGAACCAAGCTCCATATCTGAGATGGTTCAGATTATAGGACGAGCGGTTCGAAAGAAGGTGCATTCTATGTTGCCAGCTGAGATGCGCACGGTATCCATCTATATACTGACTACCAATGTATCTTCCCTGAAAAACAATGACCAGGCCATGAATGAAGAGGCTGCATATGAGGCCAAGATGCTACAGTATATCCAGATAAACAAGGTTGACCGCTTACTATATGACGTATCAGTGGACTATCTGATTAACTTTAGATTTAAAATGAGAGAGACCCCTCCTCTTCTTGGGGAGGCTTACCCGCTGGATACAAAGAAATATGAGGAGTATAGGAAGATACTCAGTACTGCATACGATAACATGCGGAAGGGAACTACTCTGCATGGCATCCATACATCCAGATTCAATATATTCTACTTGGAGGGGGAGTCGAGGTTGGTAATGATGCTCATCAAACGAATACTGCTCGACTACCAACCAGTGGTTCCTATCAGCATGCTCAAGCAACTGATACGTACACCTCCATTCCAGGTGGAGTACAATACAGAACTCATAGCGGACGAATCCATAGCCATAGCTATCCATCAGATAGTATTTGGAGAGAGTCAGCTGCGCATCATGTTGGATGATAGTTCTCGTAAGCTGTCAGATACATTGTTCGACACAACCTCCATAGTTATTGACCATAGAGGCAAGGAATGCCGCATCGTATGTATCGGAGATCCATTCTGCTCAGATGCATACGTGGCGCTCAAGAGAACAACGGCCATCATAGATGGAGATGCATCCATACTGGATATATTTAAGAGTCCATACACAGAGCCAAAGACTACCATCATAGATATAAAACAACTGGCAGATACCCTAAGCCAATCCATGAATATAGATGATATCCTATATGAAGTCCATCATGCCAAATCTATAGCAGCAGCTGTGAAGAACTTCTCCATACCCAGCCATGCATTACTCGCACAGTGGGCCATCAAATTGGCTTGTGATATGGCCATACATAGGAGCAAGCCAAAGGATATATCTATGGTGAGGGATGTTATAGATTTCTACCAGGAGAAGAAACTCATATTCACTATTGGAGAACTCAAGCATACCAAGATATATGACCGATTCAAGAAGTACGACACAACTACTTCCAATGGATGGTGGGAGACCAACACCAAGCCATCGCTATCCAAGCTGCCAGTAGGCCACGTGCTTGGGGAGTTTGTGTATGTGTACCATTTCATAGACAAGTCGTGGCTGACACTCAGTTCGTTGGTGGATGATATCATGCTCGACCAGCATCCATACAAGTGGTTCATCTACTATGAGAATACAGAGAACACGCTGGATGTTGTGGCGAAGGTGAAGCTGGACAATGATAAGAAGTCAAGGGGCATCACCATGCAGTTCCTCCAGAAGTCAGAGCTGGACAGGATAGCCAAGAGTATGAAACTCAAGATATCTCCACATACCCAGAAGAAAGACATCATAGATGCGATAATAGATGAGGCCATGGCTGTACAGAAAAAAATATATCCCAAGCGAGTAATATATAGCCTGGTAGAGACGTAGATGTCTTACGCGAATGCCTTCATACCTCTATTCATGCTGATGATGTTCTTTGCCATACCTTGCAACCTACGACCCTGAGGCCCCATTGAAGCTGCTGCCAATAGATTGTTTCCAAGGTTTCTGGCCTGGGCAGGATTGAAATTCATCTGAAACCCTGCTGGAGGTTGCTGCGGATATCCAGGTGATTGTCCCATGGGTTGTCCCATCTGCTGCATGAACTGCTGACCTCCAGAAGACCCAAGGAACTTGGTGGCCAAGAAGATGAAGGCTATGAATCCCACAACTATCATGATTATCCAAGTAGATGCAAGATTGCCAAACACACCAAGCCCCTTCTGTGCAACATCACCTACTGTATCTATAAGATTGTTGGCAACGCTACCAACCATGTCCGTGGTGTTGCTGGCTATACTCTTCTGAGTTGTGTCCTTCTTAGTTATGTTGTCTATGGCAGCCTTCACTGTGGAGTCCCCCTCAACTACATTCTGAACCAACGCAGAGGATACATAGTTGATGACCGACGTCTGGTTGATATTGTTGGCTCCCATTGTATTGCCGATAGTGAGGTCCTGTGTGTTAGTGAATGTGGATAGGGTATCATTGATAACCTTCGTGGTTATGCTGGACTTTATTTTATTGCTGATGGTTGTCATGGAGCTGTCCAGCACATCATTCTTGGAGAAGCCCTCGTTCTGTAAAGTAGTCTTGGCGGCATCCAGCTTGCTCAGTAGGTCTGTTTGTATCTTGCCAGCCAAAGAATTATCCTGAATATCACTCATACTGATGCTTATGGTAGATGCCTGGTTCACATTATCAGCTGTACATCCATAGCATACTGGAGGCTTTGTGGATAGTAGTTTGGATACTGAGTCTGGTATCTCCTTGCCAGATGTTATCGCAGCTGTAGTTGCTGCCTTTAGCAACTCTGCCTGATCGGCCGTTGCCTTACTACAAGCATCAACCACCTTTTGAAACACTTCATCGGTACACCCTACCTTCATCTTCTGGTCGGAGGATACACTGGTTGTCTTGGTTGACATGGCCGTCGTAACGACGTCAGTTACGAACTCCGTGCTGATGTCCGTAGTGGACATATCCTTACTTACGTTGCCTCCCATGAGAGCTTGATATATTAATGGTTTGATAAAACAGGCACATCCAATCATCAAATCCATCTAATATACATCATGCCGATAGACAAGAGAACATTCATCATCGACAACCAGCACAGAAATGAGAACAGTGATATCAACAACGATATCACTATCACGCTGCCAGACTCCATATTCAGTGGAAAGGTGGAGGCCATCAATATGAAACACATGTATGTAGATTACTCTACTGAGACGCTTGGAACCTCTAACTACGAGATGTACGTACAGTATCCAGAGACAGCAACGCCAACAAGAGTACGCATGGACATAACATCTACCACAACCACTCTGGTTCAAACCGATAATGATTTGGCTGCATTGATGACATCCAGTATCAACTCCACTCTTGGCACAACTGCCTTCTATGTGTACTTCAATGAAATCATAACATCCACCAATGACATATATAGAGACAACAGCAACCTACTGGGCTCCTACACCATAACAACTACCAACAACACCAGCTTTGGATTGGACTTCTCATCCAAGGTATCCATAGGACCGATGATTGGATTTGGAAATGGAACATACTCGGGGGCATCGCTGTACAAGGGGGGCAACATACCACCGCTGTTTGCATATGAGGCCATTCATATCATGAACAAGGCGTATGACCCCATATACAAGCAGTACGATATAAGTACAGACATAGCATGCAAGATGGACCTCTACGACAGCTCCAATAATCTAATAGTCAATAGCCTGGATACTCGAGATACTACCATAAGCCTTCCAATATTGGATGGATACATAACCAATGTCAATGAGTTCATAACATACCTAACCACAGAGCTCAACTCATACTCATCTTCATTTGCGGGATCTCCTGTATTCTCCGTCTCATATGATTACTCCACGGACAAGTTCACTATAACCAATGACAAGGCAGTTGTGTTTGGGATAGGATTCAGATTCAATCGAAGCAATGGAAACAACAACTATGGGTCTCTCCATAGACAGCTGGGCTTCGATAAAAATATATATCTTGGCTACACCAGCATAACCAGCATACACCCAGCCAAGATATTCGCCAATGCATATATAAGTGAGTACCTGTTTGTATGCAGCGACCTTGTCAAGTATAACTATGATACCGGACTGATTGTTGCGGAGTCTGGCGGTTTGGCATCTATGTACGAGAGCATCTTCACAATACCATCCGCACGTATCATCGACTACTCTTATGTACCGGCATTCGATACAGAGCATAGAATTCGCATACATGCGTCCAAGCTGGCCAAGCTATACAACGAGAACATGTCTGAGGACAAGACTATCAACTTCTATCTGAGACTATCAACTGGGAGACACATCAAGTTGAATACTCAGTGGAGCATCAAGTTCGAGATTGAGTACATCAATTAATCTTGGTATCTAATCAATATCAATATATAGGCAGAGACATGGCACAGATAGACCACAACACGTACTCAATCATAATCCAATCGGTGTGCAACCGTACCAAGGTTGAGAAACCGACACAGGCCATTATCCGAAATGTCATCACCTTCTGCAAGAAGTTGGATGTGCGCAAGCTGCAAGAAAGGTACCCAGACAAGAATGATTTCATGCTGGCCATAGTGGATGGATACCTACAGTCCATCAAGCCCCTGCCGGAGTTTGACTTCAACGAGCATCTCCAGAAGACCAACCCCAAGGTTATCAAGAAGGTATCTACCACATGGCTGCAGGACAATCTTCCAAAGACAGTGAGTAAGGCCATGAGCGTGTACTTCGATACAAGGCTTCGTCATGTGTTTGGAGATGATAGCTCCCCAATTACCAGATTTGGATTTACCATAGTACCCAGAACCATGCAGTCTATTCCAGGAGATGGCAATCTTCAAGTGAGGGTGCTGCCCAGTCAGATAACATACTTCAAGTTGGGACCATTCGCCATACCATACACGGTTGGCCTACGCTCAGCCAACTTCATGAAGGAGCTAACGATGACGTTCACGGCTATCACCAGCAACGGCATTCTTGCCAACGAGCGCACCTACCACTTCGCATTCACATACACAGTTGTTAGTGATGCCTATGTGGTGATAACACCAGTTAATACTTACTGCAAGTTCTGTCCGCCATTGAGGTACATTGATGATGTGTCCATCGTGATAAACGATCCAATCATACCAGTGCAGTTCCCTATAGATAGAATGACAGCAGTGTCCCTTAATTATTTATCCACGGATGGCCGTATCACATTCCCAAATGCACATGGTCTGGCAACTGGAGATGTTGTCATCGTTCAGACTCTAACGACTCTGGATGATTCTTTGAATGCCAACATACTTGCCCAGATAAATAATCCCAGGGGATTGGCTATTACTGTCATCAACCCTACAGTCATAGCTATCGGCATAGACTTCACTACTATCATATCTCCGGACACCGCATCTCTGCCTACAGTCATCTTCTTCAGCAAGACCTTCCGGTTCCCCATGGAGATAGGATACCAGGATATAGCCGAGATGGATTAAGTTCAGAAGTGAAGTATCCAATTATAGATATATACACAGCTATAGGTGCATATAATGGAAAGACGTGATATCTGTAATAGTAGGGTTGGAGCTAAACATGATAGCTTTACTATGAGTTATGGCGTGGCCTGTGTGCGGCAGAACGCGAATACTGGTTGCTATGAGGTGCTGATGATTAAGAAGCGCAACACATATTCGTTCATAGAGTTCGTGAGGGGTATGTACGACCCATACAAGGATTACGACCTTGAGTACATGTTCGGACTCATGACCATCGTGGAGAAGTCAATGATTCAGACGAGAGACTTCTCCACCATATGGAACTACTGCAATGGGGCCCCATTAAAGAACACAGAGCGTTCTGTGTTCGCGAGGTCATTGAAAAAGTACAATACATTGATAGGAAGAGGCAACGACATCCTGCTTAACCTTGTGTCCAACACTCCCAACGCAACTCTACTCTGGGAGATACCCAAGGGTCGTCCCAATAAAAAGGAGACCCCCATGGTATCAGCCACCAGAGAATTTGAGGAGGAGACTGGACTCAAGAAGGATGCATATCGGTTGCTGCTTGACGAAGGGACCATCGAATATACATTTATAGACTGTGGAGTAAAGTACAAGTATGTGTACTACATAGCGGTCATGGACAGCACAACTATCCCAACATACGACTATAGCAATCCACATATGCTATGGGAGCTCAGCGAGCTGAAGTTCATGTCGTCGGTTGCCATCCGGGAGATGAACAACCAGAGACTGGCCAAGACCGCGCGCATCATAATAAAGAAAGCAAAAAAATACCTATAGGCATCTCACAACCTACGTGTGTCTTTTTTCGTAGATGACATTCTTCGTAATAACTGTAATTGTGGTCATTAAGGGAGTAGTTGTGTTTATAACCTTGGTCTTGGTAATGACTGTACCATCTTCAATACTATCATCAAGCTCTTCGCCACGGTCATATCCATACCACTCATCATCAGACTCTTCATCATCTTCATCATCAGACTCTTCATCATCTTCATCATCTTCATCATCTTCATCATCTTCATCATCTTCATCTTCCTCTTCCTCTTCCTCTTCATTATCAGACTCCTCGTAGGCAACTCTCACCAGAGTACCTTCCTCCGGAGTAATCTCTGGTTCTCTGGATTCATCTTCTTCAGGTGTCTGATTGGTATTTATGATATTATAAACAGTCTTGTTGAGAACCGTGGTTATCATCAGATTAGGAGTAAGTGCGGTGTTAACCTTAGTCATGGTGATGGTGCCTAATTCAGACTCCTCATCAGACTCCTCATCCTCCGATTCATCCTCCGATTCCTTATCAGACTCCTCTGATTCTTCATCAGAACCTTCATCCTCATATTCAGACTCCTCCGATTCTTCATCAGAATCCTCAGACTTACGATTCATATTCATTTCCTCTCTCAGAATATTGACCATTTCAACCATATCAGACATCCGTTCATTCAGAAGCCTGAATTGAGCAAGGGCCTCGTCGGCAGCGTTGGTCTGGGTGGATTGGTTCGACATGGTCTATATTTATTAATGATGGCTCGTCAATTTTATGCTCAAATCCATCTCATCCTGAACATTGCCAGTATAGAGTATATAAAGAGAACACATCATGGTCCGTTTAGCATTGGATGTTGCCAACAAGGCATTGGAGCTTATCATTCTGTTCCAGAGCAAGAACGGTTTCAAGTTGGTTGAGTTTGAGGCCATTGGTGGTCTGTTCACGCGTCTCTCCAAGGTGGTCAATGCCGCTGAAGGCGAAAAGGTTGATATTGGTGTTGAAGATATCAAGCTGCTTATCAGCACTGTCGATGTGTGCAGCCGCCGCGTTCCTGTTGAGGTTGCCAACTTCCGCACCATTGCCGATCTTCTGGATGTCTTAGATGCTGCCTCCAAGGAAGTGGTGGACCACGAGGAGACCAAGACTGACCTCTGAAAAAATTACAAGGCCTACACTATAGTGTAGACATCAAACTCTCCATAGAGGGTTTCCACAGACACAACATGCGGAACGTGCCGGGGCACGAAGCAGTAGTCTGTGATTTTTTTGTGGATTGGAATGTGGAGCTCCTCTATCAGGAAGGCAGCATCGTTGCCACACCATCTCAGATGATAACCTCTTGGAGACCTAACGATGAATGGCATGGTTCCTATACAATGCCCCATCAGCTGTATCTTAGATAGCCACTCTCTATCCTGAGATGTTATCTGCATACAGCCAGCCATATCATCCAGGTGATTGGCCAGCCACCCAAGTTGGATTCTCAGATTTCCATCAATGGGTGGGTTGGTATCATCCACTGATACTACAGAGTAGAAGTTATTCCTGATGATTGGCATCTTGTTCATGGGCTCGCACTCCATCCCCACAGACAGGTCTCTCGCATATGTAGCCACTATGGCATCATCCTTCATGATACCTACCTTATGCATTCCAGAGCAAGTGAACCGTACGCCATCGCTCAGTTCTACGGCCATTATGGTATCCACCTTGATAGCCTTCTTGACCAATCCCTTCTGCCAGTACACTCCATTCCATATATCCAGTATCGCTCCCTCTATAGTTCCAATCAGTCTATATCCATCGTATGTCAATACATACGTATCCTCTCCTAAACACGCTTCATACATCCTGATGGTCATCATATGTTTATACTTGATAGCTCTTCAATTTTGTATGGCAATTAATTATCATCACTGTCATACTCTGAGTCTGACTCTGAATCAGACTCAGCCTCTGGCCTATCAACCAGAACGAATGGTATTTCATCCGGAATGATTGGCTGAAGCGAATCTATGTACTCATCCTGGTAGATAGATGGAATGAGACACCGCGGCTCACTTGTCTTCATATGTTCTATCTCAGCATTCAGGGAGTCTATCTTCTCCTGGAGTTGCTTGATAGTGTTCTGCAAGTTGAATATCTGGTTCTGCATCATGGTTATCTTGGACTGCATGGTGAGCACGAACGAGTTGAGCATCATGGCACTGCTATATTACGTGGCATATCTAATCGAAATAGCCCCATCCATCAGAACCAGGAAGTTGATGCACGTAGCGCAGATAACCATGGATACCTGATGATTAGAGTCAATGTATGAACTGCTGTATGCCAGATACTGGTCTCTGGACTGACTGAAGTTGAGATAACCGCTGGGCTGCTGGTCTCCAGGATATATGCTGAAGGTCATGAGGTATGCATCCTCTTCATCTGGAGTCATGATGGTCTCACCTCCAAATCGCAGAGGTATGTAGCTATTATAGAAGATACCAGGGTTGTACTCGTAGATAGCATTGCCTTGAGATTCCAGAGCTATGCTATCTATAGCAGGAGCCATATCATAGTAGTACATGGGGGTATATGCCAGAGATGTAGTTGTTCCAGTCTGGATAATGGATGCGTACTTTACTTCCTTGTACGTTGGGATGTTATTCTTGCGCCACACCTCCGCAGCATTTGGATCCTGGTCATTGTTGGTGGGCCTGAACCGCATGTACATGCTCTCAACGGCAAACTTGATGTTAGATATACTTATCAAGTCGCTGTCCTTGTCCAACAACTGCTCCAGCCGTCTATGTACTCGTACGATATTGAACTGCATGCGGTGCTTGAACAGCTCAGCTACCTCAGGGATGGTATAGACATGATTGGTAATCAACTCACATGCCTCTATGCGGGGCTGCTGATACTTGCCTCCATCATTCGCATAGTCAATAATTTGAACGCATCTATCGGCAGTCTCGAAGTCCATCTCGATATAGAACTTCTCGTAGGTGATGTTCCAGTTGGAGATGGCGAATGCAGGGTTTGTGTTAAACCAGAACAACAGTGGTATGTACATGTCATATGGTTCATGCCGGTTCTTCTGAGTCTGAAGCCCATCAAAGATTAGCTTCTGCTCACGAACCTCCTGGTTATATGGGTCTTGTAGGAAGATGCCCATGGTTGGGGTTTCCTGGCCAACACACCGTTGCCATCCCATCTTCTGGTTCTTGCTGACATGGAACTTATAGTACATCTCCATCTCCTCCGTTCCATATCTATCCAGCACGATACCATCGCAGCACAGGCGTATCTCCTTCACAAGTCGATGGCCAATGAAATCAAACCAGCGTATCTTGTTGTCCTTATGTGTTGCCTGTAGAGCTGAGAGGCGAATATGCAGAGCTTGGTCTATGATGAAGTCTCCATTGATGGGTATCTTTATAGTGGATGATGATCCAAATATTGGGAGGGTTGTAGTTCTGGCAGTTGAGTATGCATAAGCAACGGAGACAATGGGCTTGAATGTTCGGTTGACGAAGAATGCATGTGTCTGACGAACATCATCATATGTGGCATTTACATTGCTGAGCTTCAGCTGGGCAATCTGCTTATCCAACTTTATTTTCAGGTTTGTATACTGAGAGACGGCATCCATGTCAGTGCCTTCCAGCAGAAGCTTGCTGATGTGGGCATCTATCTTCTTGGACTGCTCCTCCCTATATGCAATGGCAGCATCTCTATCAGCAGTCTTGCGCTGCTTGACCTTGGATATGTTCTGGAGTAGCTGTGTCTTGGCCAGTAGATGATTGTCAAGGTCGGATGTGTTGTTGAGAAGAATGGCATAGCCATTCTGAAGGATGGACTGAGACATGACTCTATATACTTAGTCAGTTATCCTCAAAGGCATAAAAAATAGCTACACCGGCAATTCTTCGGACATGTCGCTCGACATGGAACACGTCGAGTCAAATGAGATTGCCCGTCTACGCCGATAGCGCACGCTCTCTCCGGGAATCAACTTGTAGCACGTAAATGCTATCAGGCATATCGCCACAATCATAACTGCCATGATTATGGATATCACGTACAATGATTTGACAGGCACTGTGGCCCCGTAGAACGAACCAGAGTGGTAGGTATCCATGACTATATTTATTCTATGAGGGCTGTCCATTTTACGGTCAATCTATGTAGGCATACCTATCGGTTGGTATGTACTTGAACCCACGGGTTATCTGGCATATCTTGGACCATATGGTATCATTCTGTATGAGCGTCTGTGCTCCCTGCAAATGAATGAATGACAACAGGCTCTTCTTCCTGTAGTAGTCCGGTATGTGCATCTCTATCAACTTCCATACGATATATGGATAGAACAGCATGTTTGACTTGTTGGATGGTCTGATTATATTGTAGGCCTTGACAGCCTTGGCAAAGGAGTTAGTTATATCTTGAGTCTCTGCATATGATAGCTGTGGAGGAGCAACTCCAGTAATGAGTCGCTTAATCAGGGCAACGTGTTCATTAAGCTCTGTAAGTCCAGAGTCCTTGAGATATCTACGGAGCTGCTCTATAGTCAGCCTCTTCTTATTTGTTATGCCATCTCGTTTGATGCACCCCTCTATCTTCATCAACTGGGCCTCTGTGATGGTGTTGGTTTCTCTGGCCTGTATCCTCTCAAGCCAGGACTTCACATGTTTAGATGGTTCATATCCAGCATGTTTGTATCGTATACTCTCCTGGGAATAGAACTGGCAGTCATTGAACACAGTACCCTTGAGCTCGTATAGATAGCCACAATTATCACACACCATCTCGCTGGACTCCGGCATGACCTGCATCGGATGCCCACACTCGCAGTAGTCCATCACCTCCTCCACGGGTTTGAGGTCCAGCTTTATATTATTGAACTGCTGGATGGATGACCGGATATCATTGATAACCTTATCATCGTCCTCTGACAGAAGGATGCGCGGCTTCTCTGCCATACTGATGCGCTTGACTGAGTCTATGAACAGGCCCAGTTCATATATAAATATGTCTGATAGCTCGTATATATTCTCCACGGCTATGTACTTGGACAGCTTCTTGTATATCGCCCATGTTTGTTCATGAGCCCGTCTGGCTATAGCCACATCTGAATACACACGAAACCTCTTGAGTTCATAGCAGTACAGATTGAATATACTGACCAGCTCATCCAGGTCAAACCTGCATGTCTTCACACTATTCACGATGGGATTGTAGTGGTTGACATGACTGGAGTAGTTATACAGGAACTTGAAACTGAACTGGTCGGTGTGTCTGTCTATGATGTCATAGTAGTCAGTAATGAATGGAATGATGCCTATATTGAATCGCTCCATGGCATCCACGTATCGGTGGTACTTGGATATCACTCGGTTGGTAGCAACCTCCATTATCATATCTCTGGTAGCGGTGTCCAGGGTGGTCTTGCTAAGAGAATCAAGCAGGACATCCAGGGACCTATACAGGTCCTCTATTATATCCATGCGTTCTTGCAAGTTGTGGAGCACGTGTTCGAAGGATGTGTTGGTATTCGACATCTTGTTCGCTTAGTATACATCTATATATCTGATATAGCATTCATTGAATATAGACATCAACAGACAAGATGAGCAAGCAACTGTTGGATTCTCTTCTGAACGACCTCCAGACAAGCGGCGAGGGTGCTCTCAATGAACAGCTGGCCAAGCTAACTCCAGAACAACTGGATGCCTTGTTCGAGGAAGCTCAGGTATATAAGTCGCTTGGTCCGGCAGGCAATGATAAGGTGGTTGTTGCGTCTGTGAGCAACCTCCGTGAATCATACGTGAAGAAGCTGCTGACCACATCTCTGATTAGCTTCCTGTTCCAGATGAAGGATGAACTCACTGTCGATGAAGAAGCTTTGGAGAACCCTCCCAACAAGGAGGACTTCATGGAAGTAGTCCATGACTACACACTTCCAGAAGGATTCAATACTGAGACCTTCTTCAATCATGAGGTGGTCAAGACGTTCCGTGCAAAGTTCACTGACCTGAAGGTGGAGTCCACCAAGGAGATGGAAACGTATCTCACTGAGGACGAACTACTCGAGGCTACTGTCAAGGCCAACGAGCAACTCAAGCAGTTGATGCACAAGGAGCGTAAGCTCGATGCAATGAAGTACAACGATGCCATCCAAGCAGCTATCAAGGAACAGTCAGATAAGGAGCGAGCTGTGGTGAACAAGTTCCTGGAGAACGTGTTCAAGTACAACAAGGACAAGCATCTGCAGGAGGGAGTCAATAAGGTAGAGGATGACCCAGAGCGTACGGACATCGAGGAACTCAAGGGCACTGATGTTGTGTATGACAACGTTCCTCCAAATGATACCTTCTGCCGCTTCGACCAATACTTTGCCATCAACTATGAGAAGATGCGGGAAGCTACCAAGAATATCTACAATCTTAAGCCAGACCTTGAGCATGCCATGATTGTGTATGACGTTGTGGAGAATCAAGAAGCGGCAAACACGTTTGTTAATAAGTATGGTTCATCCTCTAAGTTCGACATCATCACGTTCGACCTCAACAAGTGGGCGCTTCTTGGGCAGTTCAAGGAGAACCGCGAGCGTATCGATTACTACAACAAGCACAATGGCATCATCAAGGCTATCTTGGAGCAACAGCAGGCTGACAACATGCTTGGGGAGGACTTGATGAAGAAGCGGGTCAAGAGTACCAAGGTCAAGGCAGAGAAGGTGTTCGGCAAGGATTCTCCACAGTTCAGTGAATACAAGAAGCTCATGGACATTGGAGGCAAGGATGGTACCGTAGAGGAGCTGGATGAAGAGAAGGTTAAGGTCAGTCGCGAGGTTGTTGTTGATGCAGATACTGGAGAGGAGCTCAAGCTGGATGAGGATGGAGTCCCAACCAATGCCATTGAAGTGCCTATCACAACCATCAATGCCCGAACCGGTGAGGTCAAGCAATCTCGGTTCTTCAGCAAGGCAGAAAAATAAATCCAGACTTAGCAGTTATGCTTATGCCAGGCAAGAGCCTGACAGAGTGTATCAGCTATGTCATCATAGTTCTTTTTTTTAATCTGAGATATAAGACAGCGTTTACCCATGAGGGTCAGTAGATATAACATGTTGTATGTGGTGTGCTGCTTGTTGGCCTTGTAGTTGCTGGAGGCATATGCAAGGAAGTCTGCCAGAGCAAGCGATGGATGAAGGGCTATTGTATTTTTGAGACTGGGCTTCACCACATGGATTGGATATGATCCGGCATAGTGATACACTATCATATTGAACACCGCGTTGCTGCAATGATTGGCATTCATCTGATACTCTATCAACACAACCACATTATCCAGCTGAGATAGATTTGTATTCGTATCATACTCAACAAGAGTGCGCTTGAGCGAACAAGCCTTGTCTATGGCTGATGTATCCTTGAGCTTGGCTCCATCGTTTATATCGAACACGTTCATATGCAACAGCTGGATGGACTCATCGCAGTAGGCATTGCTGGCTGCTATGCCTTCAGGTACTCCTCCAGATATATTTGTAAATGAACGAAACCTATACAGACCAATGGCCAGAGATTTCGTGGCGACATCTATGCTCAGGTATGTGGTGAAGCTCATGAGCTCTATATATGTATGCCACTCCTCAATTATGTATGTACCTGGCTTCGCTTATCATCGATGTATTGATGGTCTTCAGGGCATTCCTATACTCCATGATATCCATATGTCCTCCATATATGGACAGGTCATACACACAGGGAGCCTCCCTCAACTCCACTGGCTTCTTGCCGTAGAACTGAATGAACAGCATCTTGAGCATGGACAGCTTATCAGTGGATGACTTGTCCTTGATGAACTCCGCTGAGTTATTCAGGAATGAGAACGCACAGGCAAATCCACAGAATAGACCATGGGCATCATACTCCTTTCCGTATGCAGTGGTTCTAATCTGTCTTGGGATGAAACATGGCAGACCCTTGAAGTTGAGCCCACAGTACCAGCATTTGATGGTCATGTCTCGATATGCCTCGGCCCATTGCTTCTTGTTCTTGTACTTGGTAGCTCGGATGGGATTATATATGGACATATCAATCTCAGACTCTGGCTTCTCTTCAGAGAAGAGCTCGCCATGTATCATGTTGTCCTCTATAGTCTGTATATCGCTGAAGAAAATACCCTGCAGGAATACAGTGTTGCGCACAGGAATCTCCATCGTCTACCGATATATATTCATTATTCATCTGTCAGGATTTACCTGCAATAGTATATACGACCATGGTACTTCCATTCTTGGCGGCATCTGCTGCCAAAGAAATGGCTCCCAAGGTAATCGGAGCAGTCATGATTATCATATGCGTGATTATATTCATACTTACTCTGCTGGATGCCACTGGCAAGACATACGTCATCAAGGTAGACCGAACCAAGGATCCATCATCATGGTGGGTACGATTTGCCATGTCCATAATCTTCACATCTCTGTTCGGGTATATCGGGTATAGGCTTGTAATGCCAGCATCGGCTATGTCTCCATATGGATATCAACAACCACCTTATGGGTATCCACCACCACCTCCATATGGATATCCTCCTCCGCAGCCATATGGATATCCCCCACCACCTCCACAGTATGGACCTCAGCCCCAACCATATACATCAATGCAATAAATATTGACTGGTATAGTATAGCCATGGTACTGCTAACCGATATAATCTATCCGCCATTCATATACAAGAGGTGCTTGTATGCAGCCCTCTTCATAATACTGCTGTTCATAATAGCATTTGTGTTCATGCTATCCTCCAGCGAGAAGAGCTTCTCAGATATCAACCAAGATGGGGACATATCCTGGGATGAAATATATGTAGCCTGGAAACTTCCCGGAACCGTACATTGGTGGAAGTATGTGGGTGGTTTATTCTTTGCAATGTGGTCCATACTCGTGGCCAAGCGAGTGCATGACTACGACAAGTCCATCAACCAAGAAAAAAACCCATAGGCGCTTACATGTTATTGATGTCGCTTATGTGCCCACGAACAGAGTTTGGGCGATATCCCATACTGGCATTGAGCGAGTCATTAGCTTGTAGCTTGCGTCTCTGAGACTGAGTTATCAGCGATGGAAGCAACTCCATCATGAGTCTCGGAACGATGCCCACATTGTTGGCAGCCACGAACTGACTAACAGCCGTACTTGTCTCCACGCGAATTCTCTTCAGCTTGGACTTGACCACATCTGAGTAGCCAGTGATGTCTGGCTTGCAACCAAAGTACTCGTGCTGACCATTGAATATCATCTCCAGCAATGATGCCCCAGCAACCAAGGCCTCCTCTGCTATTGAGTTGTACTTGAGCTTGTTGTACTTGAAGGTCAATCGTCGGTTAACCTCCTCTATCTGCTTGAGCGGGGCTGTGTATGATACCATATACTGTGGTGAATCCACAGACACTCCAAGTTCAGTCAAGTCATCACGCAGAGCTTCTATCTGAGACAGAAGTGAGTTGCGTCGCTCATTCTCTATCTCCTGGTCTATGTCCAGGTTCATCTTAGGTACCGTCTCCATAACGCGGCTTATGGATGATTGCAGCTGGTCATCCCTGGTCTTGTATGTATAGAGGGCATCCTTAGGGTCCTGGATATAGTTAGACCGAACGGTATTGGCTCTTGATATAACAGATATCATATCATCATTATCCTCGGCAGCTTCCTCCTTATCTTCCTCTTCCTCCTCTTCTTCAATATTAGACTCCAGCTCATCCATGGCCTGCTCATACTCGTCCAGAATATCAACATCCTCCTCTTCCTCTTCGGCATCTGGCTCATCATCAGCCTCCACATACATGCTCTTCACCTTACGCTCCATATCATCTATGTCCACGCCATTGGATATCTTCTCCATGTTCAGGAGCAGACTGATTCCAGAAATATTGGAGCCATTGTCTATCGATGATTCTTCCATGATTCGTGAGTGTGTGGTCTATATTCATTTGTGTATCAAGATTACAATTGGTTAGAATTGGTGCTCGTTGCCTATGCAAGTATTCCTCAATGGACTAAATATACGTTCACGTGGGGTGTTCGAGGCTATGAAGCTGTGTGCATATTTTTTATCTATAAATTCTATATCATCGTCATCATCAAGGTCGTCCAGCTCATCTGATTTGCTGGATATGGATATGCATGAGGAGTAGCTGCCCTTTCCATTGGATACGATGCTGTCTATCTTGTTCATAATATTGGCCAGCTGCCCATGCAGCTCACTTATACGTGTATCCACTCGTCCTATACTGGACTCTATCATCCTATGGATGGAGCATATGTCATCATTCTTGTAGTTGTACTGATTACTGGACGAGGAAGATGATGACACACGGCGATGCATCATCTTGATGCTATTGTCATCATCGACATCCCTCAGATATCTATTGAATGACCCGCTGCCATAGTTATCCAGCTTCATTATATTCTCAGATAGATGCTCTTCATCATGACACATCGACTTCAATCGTTCTATATACAAGACATGGTTCACGCACTTGTAGTCGTTGAAGAAGTACAGTATCTGGCACATCCTGGATATGATGGACTCCAGGAACTTGGCCCCATACAGGTTGGTTATAATCTTGTAGAGACCCAGCCTGGTGATGTAGTATCCTATAGACACAACATCGCTATCTATCTCTCCAGTCTCCAAATTATAATCTATGGTGTTCTTCAATCCATTCCTCTTGAGCATGCGCAGCTCTCTCTTCATGTTGTCATCTCGGACACATACAATACGCTGCAGCCATCTGGGAATCTTGGAGGAGTAGTTGGTTATGTCGATGCCAATGGAGTCCAATGCACTCACCGGAATGATGAACGCCTGGATATCATATCTGGCATAGCGTATGAACATACTGATGACTGTCCTCAGCCATTTAGTTTTAGCTGACGGTAGGTACCGTATCAACTCCGTGTCGAACTTGATGTTGTGCGTTATCTCACAGTACTGCTCCAAATCTATGTCATCCGTGCTGTATAGATACTTGTTGCACTGCTCAAACGAGTTGAACACCTCATCTATGCTCGCATTCGGCTGGCTATTTATCACGTTGTATGCCATCGATGACATTATTTGGTTGCTTATATTATTGCTATGCTGCATATCAAAGTCAATGCTAAAGAGCAGTATTGCATAGTGGACATGACCTGCGTACCACCATCCACTCGTGCATACAGCTGTCATGGAACACATGGTCGCACGGTGTGAACATGGTTGTGTTTGGGTACAGAGGTTCCTGACATATGACACAGTCGCTGAGTCTTCCAATTTCCAAGAATCGTTTGAACTTGAGTAGCCTGGCTCTCATGATGAACCTATGCAGACACCTGGCTATGATGGCTATAGATTTATTGACATGACCAATCCTCTCTATCAGGGCATTGGTGGTAGTGGCATTGGTGTCTGGCAACGAGTCGACGTTCTCTATATGAACAATAGTGGAGCTCTTCAAGTTGTTCAACAACACAATGCCTGAATTATTGATGTCTGCGAATGACATGATAGAGGCATTTATCCTACATACAAGACTCTCGCAGTTGTTTATGTACAGCCGGTCTATGTACTTGTTGTTTATGTTGAGTTCCGCCAGAGACTCACAGTCGTCTATGTATATATCTCCAGCGTAGCTATTGCCTGCTATAGTTCTCAGCATCTGACACTGCTCAACTATCAACTCGGCGGTTCTTATGTTGGTCATGTCGGTTATGTACTGGCAGTTAGAGATATCTATCTTGGACGTAGCGGATACATTATCGATGGAACATATGGTATCACTACCATCTATAGTCAGGCTATCTATATGCCATCCGCTGATGGCTGAGATATCGTTGTCGCCGGCAATCTTCACCCGTAGGTTGCTCTGCTTGTTGGGTCTGTGTATCTGTATAAGGTTCAGCATCGTACATGTATCCACAACCAGAGAACATGTACGCTTGTGTAGTTGGATGACCACCAGAGATGGACATCGGTCAACCACTATGGTCTTTATATCCACGTAGCAGAGATATACAAGGTTGAAACAGTACCGAATGAGTAGCTTATGCCCATCTATATCGGACAGTAGCTTCAGATTGTCGCATTGGCCAATATCTATACAGCCCACATTGGTCAGCTGGCACACGCGAAGTAGCTTGTTGCACTTCGTGATGATTATATTTCTCACATTCGATATATCACTCACTGATGTGAGAACCCCACAGTTGATTATCCGCAAATCCTGGATATTACTGATATTGTCAACCGTCTCTATATTGCATGTATCCAGAACCAGGATATTAAGATGGCTGCAACCATCCAACTCGTGGGCTATGTTGAAGATGCGACACCTCTTGAGTTTCATTACCACCACCGCCACGAATATATTGGACAGACACGTAAGCAACTTGCTGATGTCTATACTAATGAGCTTCACAGACTTGGCTGACGGCAATTTAAGTTGATGCATGTCTGGCACCATATTGATACGAATCATCTCCGCGGACTGGCAATCTATGATGTGGAGATTGCGGCAGTTTGATATGTTGATGGAATGAACAGACCCTACTCGAATACAATTGATAGATGCCGAGTCTTCTATGGTGAGGCTCAGTAGCGATGGACATGTATTGATGGTCTGGATGGTGGTGTTGCACAGTTGAAGAGTAGATAGAATGGGGCAGTTGCGGACATGCTTGATATGCTGGTTGTCCTTCATGACTAACGTGGTGGTGTAGCTGTCCGTGAACACGCTGTCTAAGCTATCTCGATTCATATTGATGGTGTTCATATAGCGAGTACGTTTGGGGGCAATCATCATGGATTATATATATTGTATGCAGTTAAGACTGGCCAAAATTGATACAAGTTAGAATATCATATAGCTAAGCAATATGGCTAACTACAGACTTCTGAACGAGTTCATTGAGAAATACAGCGACCTGCCAGAGCAAGGCACCGAAGCATGGAAGACGCTACGTCTGGATTTCATAGGAGGAAGCGAGATTGCCTCTGTCATTAGACAGAACAAGAACAAGACTCCATACAAGCTCATCAAGGAGAAACTGGGGTTCGACAAGTTCAATGGAAGTATGGCCACACACTGGGGCAACGTGTTCGAGGAGCTCATCAGACTTCACTGCGAAGATGTGTTCACATGCACCATCCGCGAAACCGGAAGCATCCCATACAAGGATGGAGTTCTATCATATAGTCCTGATGGACTGGCAGTTATCCCAACTCTGTCTCTAACCAATAGCCTTGGAGA
>JACCDW010053351.1_pt1 | contig 22373 bp, 16 predicted proteins | sample 7449781 | NCBI WGS metagenome assembly JACCDW01 (sample SAMN15323449, study PRJNA562643) | freshwater metagenome | isolation source: river surface water | place: USA:Blue River Watershed | collected 2017-08-18
CTGATTTCTTTGATTTAGGTTCAACAGTAGATAAATGGCAAAATGTTTACGCTAACAGTTTTATAGGAACTCTCAAAGCTTTAGATAATACAACATCTTATAACGCTTCAACCAAAGAATTTTTTGGTATTTTTAGAGGAGACGTTTTAGATGAAAATGGAACATTAAGATATGATTACGAAGCCGGAATTTTTTACGGCGATTTCGTAGGTGGAAGCTTTACCGGAACGTTCAACGGACCATTAAACGGAAACGCGACTAGTGCTGATTCCATTAACGGAGTTACTGCTGAAGTCACAGCAGTGCCTAATAGTTTACCGGTAAGAGATTCCTCTGGTAATTTAATAGCTAATCGATTTACAGGAATAGCTGATCAGGCCGACGGATTGAAAGTTGGAACTGTGTATAGAACAGCTTCAGTCGCAGCAGATCCAAATACTGTCGCTGTTAGAGATGCTAGCGCAAATTTAGCAGCAGTTTTATTTCAAGGAACAGCGACTTCTGCTCAATATGCGGACTTAGCAGAAAAATATCTAGCTGACAAAGAATATGATATAGGAACAGTTGTTTCGGTAGGGGGAGAGCAGGAAGTTACAGAATCGAAATTCGGAGATTTAGCTATAGGAGTTGTGAGCGGAAATCCAGCTTACATGATGAATAGTGGATTAGAAGGCGGAACTTACATAGCATTGAAAGGAAGAGTTCCAGTCAAAGTAATAGGTAGTGTAAAAAAAGGTGATAGGTTGATAGCAGCAGACAATGGTCATGCTACAGTAGCAGATTTAAATAAGGCGGCAGATGTTTTTGCCGTCGCTTTAGAAAGCAATGACAGCTTAGATTCTAAACTTGTAGAATCGGTTATTTTATAAGGCAAACAAATGTCTAACGTAGGATCACAAATATTAAATTCCGATTATAACGTAATTAGGAATAAAGTTATAAACATTTTAGGAACAGGAGCTGGTCAATCTGGCTACGGCCAAACGATACAGAGTAACTTAGTTGCCACAGGTAATCAGGTTACTTCGGCACAATGGGATTCTTTAAAATTAGATATTATAAATGCTATTGTACATCAAAACGGAGCATCGCCGATCATATCAGATGTTTCTTCAGGACAAACTATAAGATTCGGAAATACAAATCCCAACAATCAGTACGGTGCCCTGGCAGATTTAATTATAGCTAATAAATTTACTGTAGCAGATGGACAGTATGTTATTGATGCTGGTATAACGAGAACATTTACCAGCGATTGGAATACTGCTCTTTCTACAACAGTTACGATTACTTTTTCAACCCCAGAAGAGGCGAGATATTTTTTTAATAGCGGCGGAAAAATTAGATTTAGAAGCACACGAACAGGAGGATCTGCGACATCTCAAAATTCTTCGTGGAGTAATTTATTAACTGGAGTAGGAACTATAAGTTTCGGAGCTGACACTCAAGGCTGTAATTTTTATAATTTAACTAATACATTTCAAACAGTCTATGCTTTATCTGCTAACTCGCCATATGCTTCTAATAATTTTTTAATTAGAGCATATTCTAATGTTACTAATAATAGCGCAGGTGGAGCTACAATTTTATATTTTAATGTGATATGGTCAGATAACTATGCGTATTCAGGATCTGGTATACCCGCCACAGTCGACAATGTAAATGGCACACTTAGCCTTATAGTAGAAGAAGTTAGAGCTTCAGGTGCTTTTCTTCCTACCGGATCGTTTTCTATAACTAGACCGGCATATAGCGCCACTGCTATAGCAAGTTCTGTAACTCCTACGTATAATATATACACTAGTCAAACAGCAGTAAATGAAGGTAACTCTGTAGCGGTAGTTCTTACAACTTCCTCTGTGGCAAACGGTACTACCTTGTATTGGCAAGCCACAGGAGTAATAAACTCTAGCGACATGTCAGCGGTGCTTGGAACCTTTACGGTTCTAAATAATTTCGGAACATTCAATCTCAACGTTACTGCTGATATGCTCACCGAAGGAACAGAAACTTTTACTGTAACTGTGAGAACAGGATCTCACAGTGGTCCTATAGTTGCGACGAGCCCAACGATTACTATAGCCGATACATCTCAGACAGCATCCTACTCGATTATTCCTGCTAGTTCAACGGTTAATGAAGGAAATATCGTCACTTTCAATATATCCACTACAGGACTGCCAAATGGTACAATTCTTTATTGGACAACAACATCGTTGAGCGGAACTGTGTTAGCAGGAGATTTTGCCGACGGCACTTTATCCGGACAAGTCGTTATATCTGGAAATGCTGGAATTATTCAAAGAACAATAAGCTCCGACATAACAACAGAGGGCACAGAAACATTTAATATTCAATTACGTACTGGTTCGATAACAGGTACTATAGTTGCCACTAGTTCTACCGTAACAATAACGGATACATCTACAACACCTGTAGCACCTCCAACTTATGCTATTGCTCCGAACTTATCTACTATCTCTGAGGGGCAAACAGTTACATTCGGAATCACTACCACTAATGTTACAAACGGAACTAATCTTTATTGGACACTACAATCTACTACTGGCGTTGTAAATTCTGGAGATTTTGTAGGTGGTACTATAAGCGGAACTGTTACTATAAACAGTAGTGTTGCTTCTATTGCCCTTACATTATCTTTAGATAGCCTCACAGAAGGAAATGAAGCTTTCTTCATTCAGTTGAGAACTGCTTCCCTAGGCGGACCAGTAGTAGCATCTAGCTCTACAGTAACAGTTATAGATACTTCAACTACACCTGCGCCGGCACCAGTTACGCAAACTCCTACGTATTCTTTTGCGCCAGTAAGTGCGAATATTTTTGAAGGCCAGGCAGCAGTATTTGTTGTTACAACTACTAATGTTGGTGATGGAACAACCTTGTATTGGAGTACGTCAACAATATCTGGTACATTAACAGCTAGCGATTTTACAGATAATTCGTTAACAGGAACAGTTCAGGTTAATAGTAATACTGCCGTAATTACGAGAACTTTGAGTGCTGACGCAGCAGTAGAAGGATCAGAATCATTTGTTTTAAGAGTAGCTACAAGTTCTGGAGGAGTTTCTCAAGCACAGAGTAATGTTGTGTTTGTGGCAGATACTACACCTGTTCCTCCTGCCGTTACATATTCGATAACTCCTAGTGCTAATACTATAAATGAAGGACAATCTGTTGTTTTTGTCGTTAATACAACTAGTGTATCAAATGGAACTGTATTGTATTGGGACACAGACGGAGGGCAAGTCAGCAGTTCGGACTTTACGGACGGCGTAGTTTCTGGACAGATTTCTATTAATAATAATGTATCGAGTATAACAAGATCGTTGGTAAGCGATCAAAATACAGAAGGCAGTGAGTCGTTTAGACTGCGTATAAGATCTAGCCCGTCTGGTACTGTGTTAGCAACAAGTAGTTTTGTGTCAATAAATGATACTTCTCAAGCACCACCTGCTCCTGTGGCTAGTTATTCAGTCTTAGCTAATGTAACAACTATAGACGAAGGACAGTCTGTAGCATTCACTGTAGAAACAACAAATGTTTCTGTCGGAACAACATTATATTGGACATTACAAAATATTTCAGGCACACTGACTACCGGTGATTTTTCTGGAGGAGCCACATCTGGCTCTATGGTAGTAGAATTAGGAACTCCGATTTCAACCGACGGATATGGAAGTTTTGATTTTGACGGTAGCAGTTATCTCAATTACACTGGCGATTCGGAACAATTTACTTTAGATAATGATTTTACAGTCGAAATGTGGATAAAGCAGTCCTCTAGACCAAAAACTTATAATAGATTTTTCGAATTAGGATCTTGGAATAATCCGACAGTACTATTAGCAGCCGACGACCAAGTTAATGATATATTCTTAGGAAACTCAATAGCTTTAGGTTCTTGGTCAGAATTTATACCGTTCAATACATGGACGCACGTAGCCGTTACTAGGCGTGCTAGTACTGTGAGAGCATTCGTATCTGGTATTCTACGACGAGAATATGTAGGTTTTAACGCAATAATTAATTCTCAAAAATATGGACCTCTATTAGGAAGTTCTAGACATAATGCCAGTTCTCAAGAATTTACAGGAAAGATCAGCAATGTTAGAGTAATAAAAGGAACAGCATTATATATTTCTAATTTCACCGTTCCATCGACTCCTATAACTGCAGATATCGGGGGACGAGTATTTTTAGGAGCTCATAGGAACAATCTTAGTATAATACCAAAACAGGGTACAGTTACGTATTCAACAGATAACCCATTCGGCACAGCACCTTTAGGAAATAACAAAGCTACGCTAGTAGTAAGCGTGACCAATGATAGATTAACTGAGGGAGATGAGCAATGGAGATTACAGGTAAGAACTAACTCAGCAGTCGGTCCAGTAGTAGCAACTAGCAATACAATAACAGTAAGAGATACTTCTAAATCAGTTACATATCAACTGACTACAGGAACAACTACATTGACCGAATCCGATACAGTGGCTGTGCCTTTCACAGTAACCACAACTAATGTTCCTAATTCTACAGGACTATTTTGGAACATACCTTTCACTGGCGGCATAACAGCTGGAGATTTCGTAGTCGGCTCAGGCACAGTAATAATTAATAATAATACAGCAACCTTCAATGTTTATGTGAAGGCAGATCTACTAACAGAAGGTACAGAAACATTTACTGTGACATTAAGAACAGGTAGTTACTTCGGAGATATAGTTGCTACTTCGCCTGCTAGAACTATCTCTGATACTTCAGTTACTCCTGCTGAACCTATAATGATAGCTGTAATAGATGAAACATCAACAAGCGCCACTACATTACTGAAAGATTGGACGTCATTTAGAGCTAATTATCCTACTAGAAAGTTTTATCTACTAATGCCAGGAACCGATCCAGCAAAATTAAAAGTACCTAGTACTTTTGCGTCTGATAGTAGGGCATTCGGTCCATTATTGGTAGCCAGAGACGGTAATAATGCTACTAAAGCTACAGATTGGTTTAGTTTGATAGACGGCAATTCTATTCCAACCGGAACGAAAATTGCTCTGTCTATAGACGATTCTGGAAGCATGAATGCTAGTACTGTAGCTGCTAGTAAAAAATTATTTACTGACAAGTGTGCTTTGAAAGGATTACCTATTATTACAGTGACTATGAGTGGTGAAAATTGGATTGCCGGCTTTAATAGATCATTCTAATTTTGCGTTAAATAATTCGTGGTAAAAGAGATATAGATGCCTATAACGACCAATAGTCTTATTCGAAGAACAGATTACAATACTATACGTAGTATAGTTGATAATGTGTTGGGTGTAGGATCGGCCAGTTCTGGTTACGGACAAACACTGATATCGAGTGCTAAGGCTTCAGGAGAAGTGGCAGATCAGGACGATTGGGATGCTCTTAGATACGATATAGTTAACACTACAATACACCAAACAGGAGCATTCTTTTCAGGAACTACTAATACTAGTAATTCAGGAACTACTAATACTTTACAATTTTTATCAAGCACAGTGGGTTTTTTGATTGTAGGTATGGCAGTCTTCGGAACAGGCGCAGGACATCCAATAACCACGATTAAATATATTACAGAAATTTCTACCTTAGGTTCAAATACAATCATAACTCTGAGTTCTGCTACAGAATCTATAGTTCCTTCCGGCACAACGGTTAATTTTGGCCCAGGTTCTGTAACAGATTTTACTCCTACTACTTTGATAAGAGCAGCTCCGATCAATCAATATGAAACTTTAGCAAACAGTACGACCGGAACACCTACTAGATTTCAAGTAGCGTCTGGGCAATTTGTAACTGAAGCAGCGACATCCGATTCTAGAACATGGAGCAGCTCTACTAGTCCTCAATTTTGGTCTAATGAAATTAATTCTATCATAACAATAACATTTGCCACAGCCGACCAAGCAAGATATTTTTTCAATAGTGGCGGCGAAATAAGAATCGCCAGTTCTCGAACAGGTGGAAGATCTGACAGCCAAAACAACTCTTGGAGCAGTATATTATCTTCAGCAGGAACACAGTCGTTCGGGGGACTAGTGTCATCTACTAGCACAGCTTCTGTAACTAGAGCAGCACAAACAGGATTTAATTGGTATAATCTTACAACGGCTTGGACAGAATATTATAGATATACAGCCAGTTCGCCATATGCCAGCAATACCTATAGATTAGAAGCAAGAACAAATGTTGCCAATAACACGACTGGGACTGGGAATGTGCTAGATATCAGAGTCAGGTTTGTTGGCGGATATGTTGATCTTGGGCCCGGCGGCCCACCATTTACTAATGATGAGATAGATGGAACTTTCGCTATCACTGCCACTGAAAAACGGGCAGACGGAAAAATATTACCTTCAGGTAATTTTACCATCGCTAGACCTACCTATTCAATATCTTCCACACTATCTGGAACATAATAATTTTTGACATAATTCCTCCAGTATAAATAATCTGCGTATATTATCTGGAGGGAGTATGGAAGAAATTCTCAAAAAAGCACTCGATTTTTCAAATTTTAATCAGACATTAAACATTCAGCGGAAGCTAATCAAAGAAAAATTAGATTCTCAGCTTACCTACGGAGCATACGGTGGCGTTTTCAAAATTGATAGATCGCTAATTGTGTTTGTTCAAATGTTAATTGAACAAGGTAGAACAGAAAACATACCTTTGATCGATGCTAATGGAAATCCTATTCTAGTTGAACATCTAGAGAGTTTCAGAGATGAAATTTTTGATAGATATTTTTCAGCTACGTTCGAATATCTTAACGAGTATGACAAAATTAAAAAGAGCAGATCTATAGAAAAGTTAGTAGACCTATGAATAAAGGCTCAATAATTTTCGCCCATAACAGTCGATTTATTGATTATTCTTTGACAGCGACAGTTTCGGGACTCTTAATTAAAGAAAATTTAAAAGTACCCGTAAGTTTAATTACAGACGATTCTACTATAGAGTGGATGAAAACCAGCGGCACATATGAAAAGTCTAAAAAAATCTTCGACAAGATTATAACAGTAGACAGGCCATCTACTGATAATCAGAGAATAATATCTGATTGTTTCACCAGTCAAAATGTACCTTTTATAAATTCAAATAGATACTCTGTTTGGGATTTAACTCCTTATGACAGGACATTATTAATAGATAGTGATTTCCTAGTGTTAAGTAATTCATTAAATGAGTATTGGCAAGTGGATGAAGATCTTATGTTATCGCCCGGAATGAATGATATAAGAGGTGACAGATACGGTATTTTAGACAAATGGGTGGCTGAAACCGGAATTAGTTTGTACTGGGCAACAACTGTCATGTTTACAAAAAATGAAAACACGAAAATATTTTTCGATCTAGTTAATTTTATCAGAGAAAATTATTTTTTATATAGCGAAATTTTTAGATTTAATCCGAAGGTTTACAGAAACGATATCGCCTTCAGTATAGCTAAACACATAATAAATGGTTTTGAATCTAAATCTAATATTAATTTGCCGGAAATATTAACAGTACAGGATAAAGATAATATTGTGAATATGAACACAGAACAAATCACAGTTTTAATAAAAGATCCTATGAGAGATATCGGTATGAATTTAGCTAAAATTTTAAAACAAGATGTCCATGTGATGAACAAGGAAGCAATTGTAAGAAGTTCAAAAACACTATTGGAAATGATATGATATTCGGTTATTTAATTTTTGTTTCTAAAAATGAAAAGATTGATTATCTTAAATTAGCATATGCTTTAGCGTTAAGTATTAAGACTACTCAAAAAGAAGGATATGATAAAGTTGCTTTAGTGACAGATGATCTTGAATCTGTAGATAGCTTGAAGTCGTCGTGGATATTTGATAAGGTAATTTTTTGGGATAAAGAATCTGGATGGGACGGTAGATCATGGATGGACAAGTTGTCTCCGTGGTCAAACACTGTATGTTTAGATGTTGACATGTTATTTTTTAGAGATTACAGTCATTGGATCAACTATTTTATTAAAAATAAAGTAGAATTATATCTTCCTTCGAAAGCATATACTTATAGAAATGAAATAATCACTGATGATTATTACAGAAAAACTTTTAAAGCAAATGATTTACCGAATCTGTATTCTTTTTATACATTTTTTAAAAAAGATTCTCCTTTGACTGAAAAGTTTTTTTCTCTCGGTAGATACATCATTAAACATCCAGAAGAGTTTAAAAATTTATTTTTAGTAAAACACAAACCTAAAATCATAGGAACGGACGAGGCATTATCACTAGCAAGCAAAATCCTAAATATACAAGATCAGATTTCTTATGATTTAGATTTTCCTAAAGTAGTTCATTTTAAACCAATGGTTCAAAACTGGCCGTGGCCAGCAGATAAAGTTTCAGATCATGTAGGATTTTATTTTGATCGAAAAGGTCAGTTAAAAATAGGCAATTATCAACAAACAGATATCGTACACTATAACGAAAAAAGTTTAGTGACAGACGAAATAATCAGCATATTAGAGAATATAATATGGAAAAAGTAATAGATTTAGAAGAATGGCTTAAAACTATAGAAATTCCTGTTCCTGATTTCTATGCTATATACGATCTCACAACAGGAGAAGTAACAGGAATCTATCCAGAACATTCTTGTCAACATCTTTCAAATAAAATAAAAATAGATAAAGAACTGGCAGACTCCATTTTTGATGGAACTGTAGCCATGAGTAATTGTTTTATTGACTGTGATTCGGAAACACTAGAAATAGTTCAAGTTAATAATTTAAGAAAGATAGACGATATTTTACATAGAGTAGTTGATAAAAAATATTCTACTAGCGATTTTAATGATATTAGTATAAAATATAAAGAAAATAAATTAGTATTTGAGTTAAACGAAAAATTAAGAAATAAAAAAACTAAATGGGCCGGCGATACTGAATGTAAATTTATAGTAACATCGTATAACGATCCTCACAAGATATATCAACTAATTTCTTTTACGTTAGATAGCTTGTACGAGAAAGACCAAGTTTTTGATTACGATGGACCTGATTCTAATTTTAGTGTTTTCACCAATAGAATTTTAAAAAGATACGTTATTGAAAAATATGAGAGTAATTGAATTAGACATAGTTTTTTTAAGTTATGATGAGCCTAATGCTGATCTTCATTATGCTGACTTGTGTCATAAGGTACCTTGGGCTAAGAGAGTTCATGGAGTAAAAGGATCAGATGCTGCTCATAAAGCAGCGGCACAACAATCCGAAACTGATTGGTTTGTTACTGTGGACGCAGATAATAAAGTGGATCCTAAATTTTTTAATTTAGATTTAAATTTTGATAATCCTAAAATACAAGTATATGGATGGTGCGGCAGAAATGTTATCAATGGATTACGTTATGGCAACGGTGGGTTGAAAATCTGGAAGAAAGATTTTGTTTTAGGAATGAAAACACACGAAGCATCAGAATCAGATAGAGCCCAGGTGGATTTTTGTTGGGAAGACGGATATCAAAATTTTCCTTACAGTTACAGTGACAGTATCATTACAGGAAGTCCTTTCCAGGCTTGGAGAGCAGGATTCCGCGAGGGTGTTAAAATGACTTTACTCGACGGAGTTAAAGTTCCTCCGCAAGAAATCCAACAGCGTATATGGTGGCATAACATACATAGACTTCGCATGTGGAGCACAGTAGGATCTCACGAAGAAAACGGATTGTTTGCAGTCTTTGGAACTAGATTAGGAACATGGATGGCAAATTGTACCGACTGGAATTATATAGATGTTAGAGATTTCGAAATTTTAAGAAATATCTATAATGAAAGTGTACAGCAGTATGAAAACAATCACTCGAGTCTAGTAGAAGCAACAATGGACCTAGGAGAAAAACTTAAATTAAATTTAGGATTAGATTTTCCTTATTTAGATCCTGCCCAAAGCAAATACACGTTAGATTTGTATAATGAAACTTTAGAGTTAAACTGGACATATTATAGGCATCCGGAAAATGTTGTATGATTTATTTTATGTAAGTCAAGGAACGATCGACGAAGGAGATTGGAAAAAATTCCATAAACGATTTCCGTTGGCTAGGAAAATAGAAAATGTTAAATCTCTAAAAGATATTAAATCAAAATCTTTTACTAAGTTTTTTTGGGTAGTGTGGGATGATCTCGATGTTGTAGATGATTCAATTTTTAATTATGAAGTAACTGAATGGGATGAAAACTACGTACATATATTTAAGAATGGCGAGCATTACGACGGTATATGTATAATACCGAAATTTATAGAAATTTCAGACAAAGAATTCTTGTACAGATGGTTCTCTGAAAAAAAAGAAATCAATATTCAAGCATCAACTCCTAAGCCCTATGACATTTTTTATATAGACAGCTATGAGGAGTATCTTGATGCTTTGAATAAATCAAAATTTGATCTATTCTGGATGATAGGACGAAATATTAAGATCAATGAAGATTTTAAATTTGATATGTATTTTAGTTATTGGGATAGGCAATGTAGAGTTCAGAATCACTCGTTTATACATCGAGTTGACGGAAAGGATTATTACAACGCAGTATTTCTCTTATCTAAACATAGACCAGTCAGTCAGAAAGAAATAGAATTTAAGCATCTAGTAGAAGTACGAGAATGGCCGATAACTGCTAGCGGTCCTGTTAAATATGACATTTTTGAAATAACAAGTTTTGAAGATTATCAATTGGCAATGAAGGTTTCCAAAACAGAAATGTTTTGGATGACATCAAGTAACATAGATACTAGCGATTTTGATTTTGACATTTATTTTACTCATAATCAAACCTACGATAGAAATAATAATCATGCCTTCATACATAGAGTAAACGGCAAAGATCATTACAATGGAGTTTTCCTACTATCTAAAAATAAACCGCTGTCTAAAAAAGAAATAGAATTTAGGCATTTGATCGAAGTAAAAGAATGGCCTGTGGTGGCTAGTGGTCCCGTTAAGTATGACATTTTTGAAATTGACAGCTACGAAGAATACGAAGCCGCCATATCTCTATCTAAAACAGAAATGTTCTGGATGACTTCTAAGAATATAGATACATCTAATTTTAATTTTGATTTGTATTTTACTCATAATGAAGATTATTATGATAGATACAACAATCATGCCTTCATACATAGAGTAAACGGAAAAGATTACTATAACGGTGTTTTTCTTCTATCTAAAAATAAGCCGCTGTCTAAAAAAGAAATACAATTCCGTCATCTAATAGAATATAAAGAATGGCCTGTAGTGGCTAGTGGTCCCGTTAAGTATGACATTTTTGAAATTGACAGCTACGAGGAATACGAGTCTGCTCTTAAGTTGTCTAAAACAGAAATGTTCTGGATGACTTCTAGAAATATAGATACATCTAATTTTAATTTCGATGTCTATTTTACATATGACCAGATATACGATCGAAATGAAAATCATGCTTTCATACATCAGATCGATAATTTGTATCATTACGCATTTGTAAGTAGAGAGAATGATAAAACTTTTTATAACGGTGTATTCTTAATGTCTAGGAAAAAACCAGTTACTAAAAAAGAAATACAATTCCGTCATCTAATAGAATATAAAGAGTGGCCTGTAGTGGCTAGTGGTCCTGTGAAATATGATATCTTCGAAATCGATAGTTATGAAGAATATCAAGCAGCTATGTCTCTATCTAAAACAGAAATGTTCTGGATGACTTCTAGGAATATAGATACATCTAATTTTAATTTCGATATCTATTTTACACATGACCAGATATACGATCGAAATGAAAATCATGCTTTCATACATCGTTTTGATGACAAGGATTATTATAATGGTGTATTTTTGTTATCGAAAAGAAAATCTGTTACTAAAAAAGAAATAGAATTTAGACATTTGATTGAAGTAAAAGAATGGCCTGTAGTAGCAAGCGGACCTACGGAATACGATAAATTTATTATCAAGAATTTTGACGATTATGAAAAGGCATATAAAGAATCTAGAACTGAAATGTTTTGGTTAATACCTAATGAAGTAGATGTATTAGACAAATTTAGTTTTGATCTTTACTTCACACACGATCAAATATACGAAAGATCTGTAAATCATACCTTTAAACATTTATTTAGAGGTGAAGAAATACATAACGGTATAATATTAGCTTCAAAGAAAAAATTGATTACTAAAAAAGAAATAAATTTTAGGTATCTAATAGAGAAAAAAGAACATGATATATTAGCCAGTAAGGTCAAACCGTACGATATAGTTTTCATCAGTTACAACGAATCGAATGCTGACGTAAACTACGAAAAATTAAAACAAAGATATCCTAATGCTAAGAGAATACATGGTGTTAAAGGCATACATAACGCACACATAGAAGCAGCTAAGACTGTAAGTACAGATATGTTTTGGGCAATAGATGCCGACGCTGAAATATTAGAAAATTTTAGATTTGATCATGAAGTGTCTAGATATGAAATAGATTGTGTGCATGTATGGAGAAGTCAAAATCCTATAAATGATTTGATTTACGGATACGGTGGAGTTAAATTATTACCTACAGAAAAAACAATGAAGATGGATAGTTTATCAGCCGATATGACCACAGCTATTTCTAAAAATTTTAAAATAATGCCAGAAGTATCAAATGTGACTAGGTTCAATACTGATCCTTTTAATACATGGAAGTCGGCATTTAGAGAATGCGTTAAATTAGCAAGTAAAACTATAGATAGACAAGTTGAAAAAGAAAGTCTAGCAAGATTAGACATATGGTGTAATATTGGAGATGACAGACCCTTCGGTGAATACGCTATTGAAGGCGCTATTGCTGGAAGATTATATGGCGAATTAAATAAAGGAAATTTAGAAGCATTGGCCAAAATAAATGATTTCGACTGGTTAAAAAATAAATTCGATGAACGATAAAGAAAGAATACAAAAATATATTCCTATAATGGACGCTATTTCGCCTACGTTCTGTTTGGCAAAATGGCATCATACTACTATATATTTACAAACAGGAGAAACACATAGTTGCTATCATCCACCTCCACACGAAATACCTCTTGACGAATTATCTTTAAATGTTTCGGCTTTACATAATACCAAAGAAAAAAAACAACAACGAAAACTAATGCTAGAAGGCAGTAAACCAGCCGGATGTCAATATTGTTGGAACATCGAAAGATTAGGAGACGAATACGTTAGTGATAGAAAAGAAAGAAATAGTTCAATATACACGCCTGAAAGATTCGAACAAATTAAAAATGGCACTTGGGACATGAACATCAATCCTCAATACATAGAAATATCATTCGGTAATGAATGTAATTTCAAATGCGGATATTGTCATCCAAAACATTCTAGTAGCTATTATAAAGAAATTAGAGATCACGGACCGTATGATATGGTCAAAAATCATAGAAATGATATAGACTGGTTTAAAATTTATGAAGAAGAGGATAATCCTTATGTAGAAGCATGGTGGCGATGGTGGCCAGAAGTGAGAAAAACTTTAACTATATTAAGGATTACCGGAGGTGAACCTTTATTACAAAAAAGCACTTGGAAATTATTAGAAGACTTAGATAAAAATCCAATGCCCAATTTAGAATTAAATTTAAATAGTAATTTTGGAGTTAAGCCTATACTTGTAGAAAGATTTACCAATAGTATCAATAATTTATTACAAAATAAAAAAATAAAAGACTTTAAATTGTTTACAAGCATGGACACGTGGGGTAAACAAGCAGAATATATAAGAACAGGGTTAGACATCGCTGTGTGGGAAAAAAATTTAGATACCTATCTAACCCAGACAAATCAAGTTGTTACTTTTATGGTAACCTTTAACATTTTAACAGTTACAAATTTTAAATCATTATTGGAAAAGATATTAGATTGGAGAACGAAATATAATAGAATTAAAGGATTACAGAGAGTAAGATTTGATACGCCATATTTGAAAGAACCTTTGCAATATGATATTAATATCCTGCCAAAGGATGAATTTATGCCTTTTATGAATAATAACCTTAATTTTATAAATGAAAATCTAGATGAGGGAAACAATTTTAAATTTTCTATATTAGAGCAAAATAAATTTTCACGAGTGGTTAAGTATATGGAAAATACATCGTACAATGACTATAAGTTGTGGGAAGGAAGAAGAGATTTCTACAATTGGTTTAATGAATACGACAAAAGGCGTGGAACTAATTTTATAGAAACGTTTCCTGAATTAAAAGAGTTTTTTGAAAGCTGTAAGGACTAAGATGGATAAAGATTTTCTTATAAAAGATAGTAAAGTTTTTTGTATATTGCCTTGGATTCATCTCCATACCACGCCTTCGGGACAAGCATTACCTTGTTGTATCAGTGAGCAAAGGAAAAAAGATTTTGGTAATACAAATACAAGTTCAATACAAGAAATAATGAATAATGCTGCTATGAAAGAGCTTAGATCAAACATGTTGAATGAAATAGAAAATCCAACTTGTAAGCAATGTTATTTGTTTGAAGAACAAGGTATTATATCATGGAGACAATCAGCTAATGATGAGTTTCAAATTTATTTTGACGAAACTGTTAAAAATACCAAAGAAGACGGTTATATAGAAAATTTCAAAATACGATATTTTGATATCCGTTTTAGCAATATCTGTAATTTTAAATGTAGAACCTGCGGGTCTCAATATAGCAGTCAATGGGAATTAGAAGATATAAAAAACAGTTTGCCTTACGCTAAAATAATACCAAAAAATAATAGCAAGAAAATTGTTGATGAAGTTTTACAACATATTGATCATATAGAATTAGCTTATTTTGCCGGAGGAGAACCTCTGATAACAGAAGAACATTATATTCTTTTAGAGGAAATGATTCGACGCAATAGAACAGATATAAGATTAAGATATAATACAAATTTAAGCAATTTCAAATTTAAAAATAAAGATATAGTAGATTTGTGGAAGAGATTCAAACATAAAATAGATTTATCGGCTAGTATTGACCACTATGGTAAGAAAGCAGAATATATTAGACACGGAACCGATTGGGCTGTTGTTGAAGAAAATTTAAAAGTAATTAATTCAAAAGATTTTATTTCAAGTCAAATCAATACTTGTGTTAGTATATTCAATTATCTTACACTCGACGAATTTTACTTTTATCTTATGGAGAAAGGTTTTTATAAACCTACATCTCCGACAAATTCTATCTATAATATCCAAGGACCATTAGAGCTTACATCAAAAGCATTACCGGACGATTTGAAATTATCAGCTAACAATAAAATACAAAACTTAATGGTTTCTATGAAAACGCGAGGTTTTAGAAATCACTTTATAGATCAACTAAGAACTAGTATAAATTGGGCTGAATCCGAGAGTACGCATGAACTCTATAAAATTCATTTTCAAAACGAAATAAAAAGATTAGATTCGATAAGAACCGAAAATTTTGTAGAAACCTTTCCAGAACTTAAACAACTATTAGATTAAATGTCAAATAAAGATTTTCACCTTACTCAAAGTAAAGTATTCTGTATGTTCCCATGGTTACATTTAAATGTAACTCCTAAAGGAGACATCTATCCTTGTTGTAGTAACAATTATACTTCACCTTTTGCCAATACCAAAACTATTTCTTTAAAAGAAGCGTTTAACTTAGACAAGATGAAAGAGCTTCGTCTTAATATGCTAGAAAATAAACCGAGTAAAATATGTGAATTTTGTTATAAGCATGAAGAGGCAAGTCCTTTTAGTTTTAGAACATATTCTATAGAACAATTTTCTAAATATTATGATGATCTAATACCGTTCACTGAACAAGATGGAACTGTCTCAGATTTTAAGATGAGATATTTTGATATCCGTTTTAGCAATATCTGTAATTTTAAATGTAGAACCTGCGGTGCCGAATTTAGTAGCCAATGGGCACAAGAGAATCGAATACATGATAAATCTCATCCAATTCTTTTTCATGCCGATGATAACAAAGGAGAATTGCTTAAGGAAGTTCTGTCTCATGTTGATCATATCGATCTTGCATACTTTGCGGGCGGCGAGCCTCTGATAACCGAAGAACATTATATTCTTTTAGAGGAAATGATTAGAAAAAATAGAACCGATATAACATTGAGATATAATACTAATGCCAGTAATATAAAGTTTAAGGATTATGACATTTTAGATTTATGGAAGAGATTTAAAAAAATTGAACTAAGTTGTAGCGTAGATCATTATGGCGAAAGAGCTGAGTGGTTGCGACACGGAACTAATTGGGGAGATGTTGAAAAGAATTTACTGATTTTTAGAAATTTGGATTATATATCTTTTCAAATTAATACAGTTTTTAGTATTTTTAATTTTTTAACTTTAACAGATTTCTACGAATATCTAATATCAAAAAATATTATTATTAAAGAGGACTGGCACCATAGTTTATATTTGGCTGTCCATCCTAGTTATTATAGTGCTAAAAGTTTACCCGTAGATATGAAAGAAACGGCAATACAAAAAACAAACAAATTTATAGAAAAGGTTAAAGATAGCTATCCTCTATTATCAAATTTAACTACAAATGCTGTTAACTTTGCCAAAGAAGAAAATTCTTGGGAATCGAATAGAAACAAATTTTTAAAATTGACACATTCAATTGATCAAATTAGAAATGAAAATTTCTTTAAAGTATTTCCAGAGTTACAAGATTTAGAAATATTGGAACAATAAAAATGAAAGACATAGATTATCTAGTTAACGAAAGTAAAAATTTCTGTATCCTGCCTTGGATACATTTCCATTCTTGGCCAGATGGTCGTGTTATGCCTTGCTGTGTTGCTGATAGTAATAGTCCTGTAAGTAAAATAGAAAAAGATACATCGATCATTGAAATGATGAATAGTGATGAATATAAAAAAATGCGACTAGCGATGCTCAATGACGAACCGGTTGAAATATGTAAAAGATGCTACGACCTAGAAAAAGTAGGAGTGTTTACACTACGTGAGGGTCATAAGGGAAATGCGAAAAATTCTAAAGATTTAGTTTTAGACACGAATCCCGATGGTAGTATTAATGATTTACAGATGAAATATATGGATATTCGTTTTAGCAATATCTGTAATATGAAATGTAGAAGCTGCGGTCCTAGCTGCAGCAGTCTATGGGCGCAAGAATTTTTGGAACACAGAGGCGTTGAAATTACTAACAAACATTTTGGAATAACTAAAATGGTAGTTAATAGTAATGAAGATCATGTTTTCCTACAAAAATTAAAACCTTATCTAAAAGATGTTGAAGAAGTCTATTTCGCCGGTGGCGAGATTATTATTACTCCGGAGCATTATGAGTGTTTAGATTTCTGGATTGAAAATAATTTAACTCATAAGGTAAATCTAAGTTACACAACTAACTTCAGCACCTTAAAATTTAAAGATAAAAATTTAATAGAGTACTGGAAAAAATTTCCTAAAATTCAAATTTGGGCAAGTTTAGATGCCTGGGGACGTACAGCAGAGATTATAAGAAAAGGAACAGATTGGGATAGAATCATAGAAAATATAAAAGAATTAAAACGATTAGTTCCCCAAGCGCAATTTCAAATCACTCCTACAATAAGTATATGGAACGTTTTTTCTTATCTTAAATTTTATGATAATCTTATACAGAATGATCTTATAAGTAAAAATACCTCTCCTAGGCTTAATTTATTAACTAGTCCTTGGTACGCAAATATTATGATACTTCCTGACTTTGTTAGGATGTCTCTAATCGAAGAATATCGTAATTATATGTTCATATATTGCTATAATGAATCTGTAGTTTCCGGATTAAGAAATGTAGAAAACGCATTGCTACATGGAAAGGAAAACAAAGAAGGCATTTTAGAATTCATAAAATTCAATGACGAACTAGACGAAATACGAAATGAAAAAATTACTAATGTAATACCAGAATTAAAGAAAGTATACGAATGGGCACTAAATTAAAATCTATCGAAGCTCCAGATCCTTATCTTGCTGTGACTTGGCAAGTCAATAATTTTTGTAATTATAGATGTAGTTATTGTAATCCGGGTAATTACAGTGGTACCAGTAGAAATGATGGGAATCTTGATCTTTATATAAAAAATTTAGATTTGATAATATCTAAATATCAAGATATAGGATATAAGAATTTTAAGTTTTTTTTCAGCGGCGGCGAGCCTACTGCCTGGAAAAATTTTATTCCTATATGTCAACATCTTAGAAATAGACTACCTTATTGTACTCTGGCTGTTAATACAAATTTAAGCAGACCTTTAGCCTGGTGGGAAAAGCATTATGATTTATTTAATGACATCGTAGCAAGCTTTCATATTGAATTTGCTGACAAGGAAAAATATAAAGAAAATAGCATATTCCTTTGTGACAAAGTTAACTACCTTTCTACAAAACTTTTAATGCATGATGAGAGGTTTTGGGAAATAGTCGAATATGGAGAAGAACTCAAGAAAGTAATGCCTAACTATTTTCTTGAATGGACTCCTTTATTTGATGAAATTAGTGTAAACGCAGGTCCATGGAAATACGATGATCCTAAAAAAGAAAAATGGTTTAACGATCATAATATAGAAAGAAAAGTCACTAAACCAGTACCGTCTAAATCTAACAACTGTGTAAGTTTTTCTGTATGGGAGGATGGCACACGAAATCCAACTATTAGTAACGATATAATCGTAAAAGGATTAAATTTTTTTACAGGCTGGCATTGTAAAATTGGAGACAGCATTTTTATAAACCCCAATGGATATATGAGTTTAGCCAGCTGTGGTCAAGGGGAAAGTTTAGGTCATATACTCGACGATATATCTGGAATAGGACCTAAAACAATAACCTGTGGAAAATTTCATTGCGCCTGCGGAACCGATATTATAATTCCTAAATATAAATTAAATGATACTCAATAAAGATTATTTTCCTTATTTAGGAGCAAATAAGACAGAATGGAAAACTGACACAATTTATTTTAACATCCGAGATTGGAACGATTATGATTATTGGTTTTGTGAATTTTTTAATTCAGAGTCTATAATAAATTTTAATTTTGAGCTTTTTATAACTTCGGAAATCCTACACTTAATAAGACATGATGAAAAAACTTTTTTAGTTTTGTGTAACGCCCACGAGGCATTTCATGATATAGTAGAAACAATTTATTTAGAATTAATTATTAAAAAGAATATACCTCCACAAAAAATAATTTTACTGTCTGAAAGTTATGATATAGATTTTGAGGTTAAAAGAATATCTTCAAAATACAATTTAGATGTAATTAATGTAGAATGGACTTTAATATTTGAACATGGTATTCAACAATATGCCTATAAAAACTGGTATAGGCTCACAAGTGAATTAGGAATATCGCAAAAAACTAAATTTGAAAAACTTTTTATCAATTTAAACAGAAGATGGCGTCCTCATAGACCGATGACTGTAGCTATGCTTTTCTGCAGAAACTTATTGGATCGAGGATATGTTAGTTTAATGAAAGATGTTGAAGGACGCAACTGGGAAAATGTTTATGATTGGCTGAGATATATTCATAGAGATAATGAAGAATTGTCTCTTATTTTGGATTTAAGGAAAAGTGATATTTTTAATATTCCTGATCTATTTGTTGATGCCCACGATCTTAATAATAATAAAGCAGCTCAGTCTAAAGAAATAGATGCTTTCTATAAAAATTCATTTTTAAGTATTGTTAGTGAAACTAACTTTTATACATCTCATGGTTTTAATAATTCTAGATTTCTCAGTGAAAAAACATTTAAGCCGATAATGTTCCAACATCCTTTTTTTATGTTTAGCGTGCCTCAATCATTAGACGTATTAAAATTTTTAGGTTATCAAACCTTTGAACCTTTTATTGATGAAAGTTACGACGAGGAACATAACGATTCTATTAGAATGATCAAAATAATAAATGAAATAGAAAAGTTATCATTAATGTCTCATGACAACTTGTTAGATTTGTCAAAGAGCATGATACCAGTGTTAGAATTTAATTTTTTTCATTTATTAGATAGAAAAAAATATTGCTATAAAAAACTATGATAATAAATCCCGACGATTTAAATTTTTCTAAGTATAAAAGATTTTTTGTATTTGGATGCAGTTTTTCTTACCATATTTGGCCGTCTTGGCCAGACATAATTTATAATGAAATAGAACAGATACGCTATTATAATTTTGCCAGGTCCGGGTCTGGAAATCTCATGATACATTGTACACTTGTTGAAGCAAATTATAGATTTAGATTTACTGAAGATGATTTAATAATGGTAATGTGGACAACTTTTTGCAGAGAAGATAGATACAAGAATAACGGTTGGATACACCCTGGCAACATATATACACAAAATACTTATTCAGAAAAATATGTAAAGCAGTGGGCAGATCCTAAAGGATACTTGATTAGAGATCTAGCATTAATATCATCTGCTATGGATTTGTTAAAAAATTTAAAATCTGATTGTATAGCAATGTTGTCAGTACCTTTTCAGTATCAAATGGAACGTTTAGATTTCCCTGAAATAATGAATGTTTATAGACCTCTTATAAATTCGTTTCCTGGTTCTTTGTTTCAATTGGAAATGTTAGGACAATGGACGAATGGTCACGAATATATCAAAAATAGAGAGCTATTTTACGATTATCATCCTGCTACAGATAGATATTACAATTATCTTAAAAAGATAGGTGTGCCGTTAACTAATAAAGCACAGATATATACAGAAGTGTCTATGGAACAACTTCTTTCATCAAAATATTATGAGGATATAGAAAAAAAATTCTCCTATCTACCATATTTTTCAAAAGAAGAGAAGATTCTGTTTTAGAATAAAATCTATCATGTATGCCAATATGCTGCTGTTTGAATTGCTTTTTCGACAATAGATTTATCAAAATTAATCGAAATTAAAAAGTCGGAAATTATTTCAGTATTGTAAGAAAATGATTTGCGATGTACTGAGAATATAAATGTTTCTGGATGCGAATATTTTTCATATAAACTGACTATATGACCATAATCTTCAGGAATCATAAAACGTTGCGATCTAGGAAATTCAGCAGGTTCAGCCCGATCACTGTAGAATCTATATAAAAGATATTCGCTTTGATAATTATGTACCTTTAGAAACAAATTTTCAATATCTATTGTTTTTAAAATTTTTCTTACCGTTTTAGTTTTGAATAAAAAAGGACTTTGATACAACCAAAAATTTTTAGGAATCGGTTTTCCAGTATATTCACTTACAACGGATATCCAATTTCTGAATCCTCCTAAATGATCTGATTCATTGATATTAATAATCCAATTATTTCCTTCTCGGTTTATTGATGAAAGGTCATAATGCTTAACAAAAATATCTTTGCTATCTAGATTAATATAACAATCTGATTTGATTACTCGAGCTATACCTAACTTTAATAATTGTTGACGCTGCCATCCCTGCATGTTTTCTTGATATTCGCATTTTGGATATAGTTCTGGTGTAGTATCTTTAGTTATGATTATGAGATTATGTTTTGTATAATAAGGATCTAACAAAGTTTTCCATTCATCGAAGGTGGTTTCTAAATCTTCGATAATAACGTAGTGGTTAGAGATTCCGCTTACAAATTTATCTAATGAAAATGCCTGTAGAACCATAAACCATTTGTCTCTGGTACAAGTAACAGTAACTAGAGTTTTTTTATCCATAATTTAGTTATTATAAGTATTTAATTTAACGCCCAGAACCATCTTAATTTTTGGTTAAAAAGTATATATAAACAGATAGGACGAACTTACAAATGAAAATAGCTATGATCGGATGCGGCAAGCTCGGACAAGACTGTGCTGAAGTTATGTCTTTACATTATGATGTAATTGGATACGATATCGAGCCTCGCCAACCTACATTTCCTATGGCAGATTCAATTAAATCTGCTGTAGAGAATAGGGATATTATTTTTATCGCAGCACCTACAGCACATGATCCCATTTACGGCGGCGAAGCACCAACTAGTCATTTGCCGAATAAAGATTTTGATTATTCTGTAGTTGTAGACATACTTGTAGAAGTAAACAAATATGTAACCAAAAATCAATTAGTTGTATTAATATCTACAGTATTACCGGGAACTGTTAGAAATCATCTAATACAACACATATCAAATCCTCGATTTATCTATAATCCTTATCTCATAGCAATGGGAACTATAAAATGGGATATGGTTAACCCGGAGATGATAATTATTGGAACAGAAGATGGCAGTGTAACAGGCGATGC
>JACCDW010099824.1_pt1 | contig 22336 bp, 26 predicted proteins | sample 7449781 | NCBI WGS metagenome assembly JACCDW01 (sample SAMN15323449, study PRJNA562643) | freshwater metagenome | isolation source: river surface water | place: USA:Blue River Watershed | collected 2017-08-18
AGTTAGCGGTCAGAATTGCGTCGTACACAACGTTGCATCCCGTTGAAGTGGGAGTAATCGTTACTCGATCAATAGAAGTAAATAGCGTGTTCACTCCCTTCACCAGAATGTTCGTGTGCTCGTCGTATTCGGTGGTGGTGTAGCGCAGCGTCGATGTGGACTTTCCTATGCCTTTCACTGTCACATCAAAAATGGTTCCGAGGCCAGCTCCGCTGCCTTTCACCTGTTCCACTTTGACCACGCCTTTATCCCATTGCGCAAAGTTGCGAAGGTCTGCCATGTAGGCAAATGCTTGTTCTGGTGACATTGAACTGGGAATTGTGGTGACATATCTGGCCATGAGTTCACCGTACAACAGCGCGTGCAGCAATTGCTGTGCGTAGGGTTCACTTTGTGTCACACGTGGTTTGCCCTGCACCAGTAAAGCGTCCCGTCATGAAACAGCAGTGGCGTGACCTTGCATATATCCACTGGGCATATGAACCTGCGGTGGTTCAGGCTTTATTGCCTGAAGGTATCGAAGTCGACACATTTGACGGCAAAGCATGGGTGGGTTTGATTCCGTTTTCAATGCGCAACATTTCGTTCCCGCTTATTCCGCCTGTGCCGTATTTCGGCTCATTTCCTGAAGTGAATGTGCGCACCTATGTGAAGCGCAATGGCGTGCCGGGTGTGTGGTTCTTTTCTCTCGATGTGAACAGACTGATTCCGGCATTTGTTGCTCGCACAACATATTTCATTCCCTATTGCTGGGGAAAGGCTTCACATAAAAAAGTTGAATCAAAACTGTTGACTTCAGTTGCTCGACGCTGGCCTTCAAAGTCGTCTTCACATATTGAGTTGTCCATTGGAGAACGAATTGAATCGCCTGGTGACCTGGCGCACTTTCTATCTGCGCGATGGGGACTGTTCTCCCAAGGATTCGGCGGACGTCTTCGTTATGCACCTGTTGATCACGAACCATGGCAACTGTATGAAGCCAGCATTGTTGGCCTTGATGATCATTTGGTTACAGCAGCAGGTTTGCCCACGCCAACAGGTGAAGCCCACGTGATGTTTTCGCCTGGCGTATCCGTGAGGATTGGCAAACCTCGCAAGGCGTAGTTACTGCTGAACGTTCTTCGGCTTTGCCTTCGTTGTAACACCGAGTGACGCAATAGTTGCAGGAACAAAAAATGCACGACCGTGGAAAGACACGTCGTCCCAATGTTTAGTCGTCACTGGCGCATGCCATGCACGAATGCGATACACGAGGAAGAGCAGCACGGTTGCGTGGAAGGCAATGATTGACCATGCGAATCCATCGGTGCCAAGAATGTCAAGAAAAGGTGCAGCGAGTAGAGGTCCGATCATTGCGCCAAACCCATAGAGCGTGACAAGTTGAGACGCAGCAGCACCCATTTGTTCGGGAGAAACCCAGTCGTTGGTATAGGCGCTGGCTATTGCATACAGCGGGAAGCTGAGACCTCCAATGACAAACAGCAACACAATGGTCCAGATGCTGTCTGCAGATTGATACAACATGACAACGCTCATCACCATTACTCCAAGCGCAATGAGCAAACCAATGATGCGCCGATCAATGTCGTCGGAAGCAGATGAAATTGGCCATGTCAACGCCATGCCACCAAGTTGAATAACCGCCACGAGCACACCGGTTCGACCGATGCTTAAGCCTTCTCGCGTGGCGTAAATGACGGCCATACCAAGCATTCCGCCGTGAGCAAGACCAACAAGCAAGATGGTGCCGAACCCTGTGGGAACAATTCGCGCAAGTTCGCGCAGTGTGATGTGTTCGTGATTGTCGATACTTGGTGTTGCTGCTTGTTCCGACATTGATACAGGGATCACCGCGAGAGATGCGATCATTGCGGCAAACGCAAAACCCGTGAGGTTTCGTGCATCAAAATTGAACACCAACAACTGCCCGGCGCCATATGCGCCTACTGTCACTACGTTGTACACCGCGAGCAAACGACCGCGGAATGTATTGGTTGCAAGCCCATTCAGCCAAGACTCGGCAACAACATACAGACCGGCATAACAAAAGCCGGTGCTCACTCGCATAATGATCCACACAATTGGCGAATCAAATACTCCGCTTACCAGCACTGAAGCACTGAGTAGTGATGCAAGCGCTGCATACACGCGAATGTGGCCAACCTGTGCAAGTGCGCGCAGTGTGTACCACGAACCAAGAAGGAAGCCGGCGTAGTACGCGGTGGTAATTCCGCCGCTCACAATGGTGGGTAGTTGTTTCAATTCGGCGCGAATACCAACCATGGTGCTGAATAAACCTGCCGTTACGAGAAGTAACGAGAGTCCAGCAAATAGGCCCCAAGTAGAAAGAAGAATTCGTTTGCGCGTTGGGTTGAGCGAGGGGAGAAAGCGCATCAACTCAGTCAAGCACGAATGTCTTGCTGGGTGATGGCATGCTCAACAGGTTTGAGTAAACGTTTGGCAAAAAGTGCGTAACTTGTCATGACAACTGCCGAGATGATGAATGGACCACGAAGTCCAAGAATTCGTGCCGCGATACCACCAAAGAGAGCTCCGAAGGGAACAATTCCCCACGTAACGGTGCGCGACACCGCATTCATGCGACCAAGCATGCGGGTTGGAGTGATTTGTTGTCGAAGCGTGGTATTCAATGCAATCCACCAACCCGAGCCAAGACCCAAAACGAGATGCATTGCAATTGCCAAAATTGGTTCCCAAGCAATGGCCAACCCAATGGTGGCAATCGCCCAAGCCCACAGCGAAACTTGCAGAGTTCGAGTTTTTCCAAGCTTTGTGGTGATTTTGTCAAGGAAGAAACGACTGATCACCGTGCCCGATGCGGCACCCACCGAAAGGGCAGTAAAGGTGACTTTGTTTCCACCGAGTAAGTCTTCGTTGTACAACACCAAAAGCGAGTTGGCGGCGAAGTAGAAAAAATTCACCACCATAAGAATTTCGGTAAGCCTGCGCAGTGACAGAGTTTCAATCGTGTAGCGAATGCCCTCTTTAATGTCTTGGAGGATCTTGGTTGTTGGTGGCTCAACTGCGTGTTCGTCGGGCACGCGAGCAACGAGTGCAGCAGATCCGGCAAACGTTGCAGCATCAGCAAGAAATGGCAACGACATTGACGCGTTAAACATTGCGACGCCAAGTGGTGGGCCAATGAACTGTGCGGCAACGATTTGTCCGCTGGCGAAGCGGGCGTTTGCTTCAAGCAAATCTTCAGGTTTAACGATTGCCGGAATAAGGCCCTGTGCGGCATTGACATGCAGTGTCTCGCAGGTTCCAAGGAGAAATGCGCTGAGGTACAGCATCCAAATATTCACAACATCGGTGAGAATTGCAACGCCAAGGAGCCCAACAATGACAAGCCGAATGAGATCGGCGCCAATCATGAGCTTCCTTCGATCCATTCGGTCGGCAAGTGCACCGGTAAAGAGCGAGAACATCAACCATGGCAAACGTGAAGCAATGGTGACGCCCGCGATAAGAACAGGATCGCGTGTGAGGATTGCTGCGAGTAGTGGGAATGCGGTGAGGAACATTCCATCTCCAGCACTTGACACCATGACCGATAGCCATACGGAGCGAAAGTTTTTTCCGATCGACCTCTTTAACGCCATGGCTTAGGAAACACTGATGCGGATGAAGTGCGCGCCGCGATGTTCAAAGGCTTCTTTGAGCACAATTGAAAACGCTTCAACAGTGGTGACATCAACTGCATTCCATCCGAACCCACGTGCAATAGCTGTTGGGTCGTGAGATGAAACGTCAACGCCCATACGCGGAGCATGAACGTCATCGAACGACTCACGAATTTGTGCGTAACCGCGATTGTCCCATAGAACCACCACGATGTCGACGCCTTCGTCAATTGCAGCAGCCATTTCGGCGACGGTAAACAACCATCCACCATCTCCAACAATTGCGAGCACGGGAGTTACTGGGTTTGCAATTGCTGCGCCGATTGCCATTGGCAGCGCGCAACCAAGAGTGCCGAATCCAAATGGTGCCAACCATGAGCGCGGCGAATCGCACGCCATAACCGTGTGGGCTGCGTAAGCAAGTTGTGTGGAATCCACTGCAACCATGGTTCTTTTCGGAATAACTTGTTCCATCGCATCGATCCAAGGAAGTAGGTCTTGACGAACTCCCGCCCGCGCAGACAGTCGCAAATTTGTGGCACGTGAAGACCCGCTATTTGATGACGAAACACCAAGGCTTTTCAGTTCTTGTGTAAGCAAAGAAAGTGTTAAGGACGAATCGCCAAGTAGGGAAATCTCTGGCATCACACGTCGTTGCATCTGCTCTGCATCAATGTCGATGCGTATGACTTTGCCCGTGAATTGCAGCGAACGGCCCCCGTTGTACAAGTCGGCATCAGAAAGCTCTGAACCTGCAACCAGCACCACGTCGGACTGTTCAATTTCTTCTTGCACTCGAGGAATAACGAGCGCCGAACCAACACACAGTGGGTGTGTTGAGGGCACTTCGCCTTTTGCATTCCCGGTGAGCACAATTGGTGAGTCGATTGCAGTAGCGATACTGGAAATGAGTTCTCCAGCACCGAGTGCACCACCGCCGGCAATGATCATTGGGCGCTTTGCATCGGCGAGTAGTTGTGCTGCGCGTTGAATGTCTGATGCTTGAGCAACAGGTATAGCGACATTGGTTGTAACGCGTGTGAAAGGTTCTACGAAAAGTTCAAGCACATCGGTGGGAATGGCAATATGCACAGGACGTGGGCGACTGGAAGTAAACACATTCCATGCACGCTCGAGAAGCAGTGGCAGTTGTGCTGGATCGGTAACCGTTTCGCTGAAGGCTGTGATGGTGCGAACCACTGCCGACTGATCGTCAAGATCATGCAATGGACCAAACTTTTTGCCAAGTGCATTTGTTGGAGTTGTGCTCGCAAGAACCAACATGGCGCGCGAGTCGTGGTATGCCTGAGCAATTGGTGTAACTGCGTTGGTCAAACCCGGCCCCGAGATGAGCGCACATACTCCGGGCTTGCCTGTTGCGATAGACCAGCCATCTGCCATAAACCCAGCACCTTGCTCGTGGCGTGGAGCAACTACGCGAAGACCCGAACGATGAAGTCCGCGGAAGAGTTCAATGTTGTGGACACCAGGAATTCCAAACACTGTGTCCACCTGGTACTCACGCGCCAAAAGGTCAATAATCGCCTCGCCAACGCGCATTTTTTCTAACGAAGCCACGGGGCAAATCTAGCCGAGAGCCTCAATCACGGAGTCGTGCGATCAATGACTCTTTGGCTTCTGGCCATTCGTCGTGGAGCAACGAATAATAAGCCGAATCTCGGTAGCCGTCGTTAGCGCCATCGGTTGAGTACATGTTGTGGCGAAGTATTCCTTCAAACTTGGCACCAACTCGTTCAATGTTTGCGCGTGAAGCCGCATTTCGCGCATCAGTCTTAAAGAACAATCGGTCTACATCTAGTTGCTCAAATGCATACGACATCATCAGCAACTTTGCTTCGGTGTTAACGAACGTTCGCTGTGCAGATTGGCTCAACCATGTTGAGCCAATTTCAATGGCGTTCGGCCGCATTGAATCGGATGGTTTGCCGTCTGGCGATAACCAGTATTCAGCAGACATGAATCGAGTTGAACCAACAACTGATTCTGTGTCTATGCGAATGGTGGCGAAAGGAAGTGCTGTTCCGGCAGCGTGCGCAGCCAATGCGCTTTCGATGTATCTCGCAACTTCTGATTCGGTGGGTTCAGGAACCCACGTATAGCGAAACGACTCGCGCGATTCTGCGGCAGCCGCTTTCAGCCCTTGAACATGGTTTAGGGAGAGTGGCTCCAACCGAACTCTGTTTCCGCGAAGCGTTACTGGCGTAAGCGGATGCGGCATGAACTACTTCAGAGCTGCTTCGAATGCTTTTGTGCCGTCCACTAAAGCTTTGCGCTCAGCGTCGTTCAATACTGAGTAAGCAGGAATGCACAACGCGTCGGTGAGGTTTTCTGCCTGCACCATGAGTGCGCGAACCGTGTCGTCCACCAGTGGGGCATCGTCTTCACCCCAACCAAAACCTTTTACGTCATTTGGACGCTTTACGTAGTGTGCTTGCTTGGAAGTGAGGCCAACTGCGCGAATAGCAATGAGGTGTGCTGATCCACGGAATTCGCGGAGCGATGCAGCAAGTTGCATTGCGCGCGCTGGCGTGTCTTCGGCCAACGGCATGGACTTGAATGCTGCGAAGAGCGCAAGGCCGTCAGCGTCTGCCGCGTTGAACACTTTTTCCATTGCAGCAGTGAATTCGTTGAGTCCTTGCATGCTGGTGAGTTTTTCGCGACCCAAGTGTGCTGCAACTTCGTAATGCGCATGACCGATGACGCGTGCAGGTTGCTTTGCTGTTGCAAGGCTCCATGCAGCATTGATGATGACTGGATTGAAGTAACCAAATGCTGCTGCAACCACGCTGCCTTCGCAGTCACCAAGAGATCCACCGCGACCCGCAACGTAAAACTCCATGCCCTTTAGCCCCATTGACTTACCAACTTCAATGGCGTTTGGTGTGAAGTAGTACTTCCAGCCGTTGTCGTTAATGATTGGGCAAACAGTTTTTACGAGCTCTTCGTTAGTCATATGCGCAGGTTAGTTGGTTAGCGTTGCGCCCATGTCAGCGCAGATTATGTTCCCTGAGAATCCAGAGTTTCCACTAATCCACACGCGTCGTTATGAGGTTCGCGCCTTTCGAATGGCTGCGGACAGGCTGATGTTGCGCGGGGTGGTGGTGGATGAAAAGCCTGCTGGCTTGTACTTGAAGGGTGATGAGCAACCGCTGTGGTTGCATCACATGGTCGTCGACCTTGAAATTGTGTACCCGACATTCTTGATCGAAAAAGCATCGGCCACCTTTCACGAACACCCACACTTAGAGTGCACGCACATCACCGACCACTACAAAAACCTTGAAGGAATGTCGATTGCACGTGGGTTCAACGCAAAGGTGAAAGAACTCTTTGCTGGAGCACGTGGGTGCACGCACATCACGGCGCTGCTGTCGGCAATGGCACCAGTTGCAATTCAAGCAGGCTGGTCAATGCGTGTTGCTGCTTCTGGTTCGCAAGAGGGGAACGCAGTTGAGGAAGGAAACTTCGAAGAGCAGCGACGTCGTCAGTTCGCCAGCACAATTAACACTTGCCATATGTGGGATGAAAATGGCGCATTGGCTGCGAAGGTGAAAGAAGGAAACTTCGTTGAAGTTCCTTTGTCAGTGAAAAAGCGATTGACGGAACTTGGTCGCAGCGACGAGGAGTGGCTGAATCTGAAGTAGCAAAAAGGGCGACCCGGATGGGCCGCCCTTTTCACAATTAACTGCGGTTAGACCGCGAAATAGAAACTTATGGTGCGATTGACCAGAGGCTGCTGCCGAGTGCTGGTCCAATGTTTGAATCTTGCATTGCTGCAACTGCAAACAAGAACAACGCTCCACCGGCCATTGAAATGTTCTTCATGAAGCCGATCATTTCTGGCTGCTTTGCCTCGCCTTGTGCGTTCCAGAAGTCGTGCATCTTGAGCGCCATAACGATGAGCAAGATGGCAAGTACCAACGCGCCGAGGTCTGCGTATACGCCGAGGATGATGGAAAGTCCACCGAGCAACATGAGTACACCTGAAAGAAGGTTTGCCAACTTAGGAGCTGGAACTTTCTTGTATGCGGCGTATCCGGCCATTGCTTCTGCCTTGGCGAGGTGGTTAATTCCACTCATTACGAACATGAAGGCAAACAGAATTCTGCCTATGAGCATTACTGCATCCATTGATTTTCTCCTTGTATTCGAAACGTCTCCAGGGTGGAGATCGTTGCGATAGCAACTATATACCAAAAGTAGTTGCGAGCGCAACTATTACGGTAAGGTGACAAGGTGGCAAATGCAAAGTGGCTAAATGAAGCCGAAATGAAGGCTTGGTTGGGTTTTGTTACCAATGCATCAGATTTACTTCGCTCCATTGAACGAGACCTTGAACCATTTGGCGTTGACGGTGGTGATTACCAATTGTTGGCCATGTTGTCCGATGCTCCTAACCATCGCATGAAAATGTGTGATCTAGCTGACATCCTCAGACTTTCTCGAGGTGGGTTAACACGTCGCATGGAAGGTGTTGTCTCTGAGCGGTATGTCGAAAAAGTGCGGGACGCTTCAGATGGACGTGCTGTCTTTGCTCAGCTCACAAGCAAGGGGTATGCATTTCTAAGGAAGATTGCTCCTCATCATGTGAAGAGCGTTAGAGGTCAAATGATTGACCTGCTGAGCGATTCTGAAATAAAGGCGCTAGGCAGTGCTTTTGCAAAAATAGGCGGACATCTACGTTCAGCAGAATAGAAGTGCCTCGCTGATAGTTTCATGGCATGGAAATTCGCAAAATTGTTACAACGTGTGAAGATATTCAGGCCGAGTTAGGCGAACCTACGGGACGCATTGTTCGCAAGGCGGTGGCAAGTGCGGTTATTGACAATCCGCTTGTGGGCAAACGCCATAAAGACCTCATCATTTTGGAAGCCATGGGGGCAGAGATTTCTGGGTTGCTGGCCGAACGCGCACTCGCAGCGCTAGGTGTTGAAGCAGGCGATGTAACGGCTTACGGCAAAGGTGCAATTGTGGGAACCGCCGGAGAAATTGAGCATGCTGCGGCACTGATTCATCCACGTTTCGGTGCTCCGGTGCGCAAAGTGGTGATTAAGGGCGACGACATCATTCCTTCAACAAAGAAGGTTGCTGGGCCAGGAGCTTCTCTCACCATTCCAATCACGAACAAAGACGACATCTGGTCGTTCGATGAAATGGACTCAATTGAAATTTGCATCGGTGACGCACCAATGGCGCACGAGATTGTGGTCAGTGTTGCGTTGGCAGTTGGTGGTCGTCCATTCGCTCGCACTAAGAAGCCATCATGAGTTTCAAAGCGATCATCTTGCTCACTCGCGCAGAGGGTGCAACTCACGAACAGTTTGCTGATTGGTGGCTGAAACAACATGCTCCATTGGCAAAGCAATTGCCAAATCTGCGTAAAGGCATATTCAACCTTGTGGAAAATCCAGTTGCTGGCGACCCAGATGGAGTTTCTGAACTGTGGTTCGATTCACAAGCCGATTTCGAAGCTGCGTATGCAAGCGAAATTGGTAAGTCTGTTGTTGCCGATTCGTTGTCAAACGTTTCTGCGCGTCGCCGAATGTTCGTAGTGGAAAACACGATCCATTCGTAAGCCTGCATGAACCGCCTTGGCCTCGTCACGTATGTGGCGCGTGAATACGACGAAGCAATTGGTTTCTTTGTAGGCAAGTTGGGCTTCACACTCGTTGAAGACACCAACTTGGGCGATGACAAACGTTGGGTTGTGGTTTCTGCCGGCGAAGGCGCTTCATTGCTGATTGCGCGTGCAGAGGGTGAACAACAAGTTGCAAGTGTTGGTAATCAAACCGGTGGGCGAGTGGGATTTTTCCTACAGACCGACAACTTTGACCGTGATTTTGCTGAGTGGACAGCACGCGGAGTGAAGTTTCGTGAGCAACCACGTCGCGAGGCGTATGGAACGGTTGCTGTGTTTGAAGATGTGTATGGCAACACCTGGGACCTCATTCAACCCGCATGACCACTCGCACGTCGTTATTTGAGCGTTTAACACCGTGGATTTTTGTTGCGCTGTGGAGCACTGGTTTTGTTGTCGCTCGTTACAGCACAAACAATGCAGCACCACTTTCGTTTTTGACGGTGCGAATGTTGATTGCAGCAGTGCTGCTCTATGTAGTTGCAAAACTGGTCCGTGCGCCGAAGCTTGATAGAAAACTGTGGTCTACTTCAGCAATTGTGGGCACATGCATGCATGCTGTGTATTTGGGTGGAGTATTCATCGCAATCAAGAAAGGTCTGCCGTCTGGCTTAAGTGCGCTCATTGCAGGTCTTCATCCTGTTGTTACGTCGGTGGCTGGACGAATCATTTTGAAAGAAAGACTGCGACGCAGCCAATGGGTTGGCGTGATGTTAGGAATTTCTGGAGTAGTGGTAGTGGTTATCGACAAACTGCAGGAAGGTTTGGGCGACGTAACGAAGCCTGCGTTGTTTGCGATGGTGATCTCCATCATCGGAATGTCAACTGGCACATTGGTGCAGCGTGCACGTGGAAAAGATATGCCGCTCGTTACGGGAACTGCTGCGCAATATGTATCAGCCGGCGCTGTGTTGCTTGTTGCGTCAAGTTTGTTTGAAGAATGGGAGTTCAATATCAATGCCGAGTTGGTGCTTGCCTTGCTGTGGTCGGTGCTCGTTCTTTCCATTGCAGCAGTCATGCTGATGATGTTGCTCATCTCTCGACATTCGGCTGCGCGAGTGAGCAGTTTGTTCTTCCTGACTCCTGCTCTCAGTGCGATTGAAAGTGCCATCCTGTTCGGCGAGCGACTGAGCCCGCTGGCTCTTGTGGCACTCGTGGTAGCGCTGACTGGGGTCTGGTTGACCATGCGAAACCCAGTGGTTGCCCCGTCTCCCGAGTCCCTGTTGGTCGATTAGCTCCGGGGAAGCCAAATCTGGGCCTTGAATTTTGTGGGTCGCAACTTTATGTAATGTAAAGGGCGTCATATATCAGATGTGTATTACAGGGGGAATAGCTATGGCACTTGCAGAACGTTTGGAGCGACTCGGAACCGAGACCGCATTTGCTGTTTCACTTGCTGCAGCCGAATGGGGCGCAAAAGGAAATCGTATTTTTCCATTTCACCTTGGTGACTTAAACATTGCGACTCCGCAAAATGTTGTCGATGCAATGAACAAAGCAATCAAAGATGGCAAGACGGGTTATTGCCCAGCTGCAGGAATACCGCAGTTGCGCGAAGCGCTTGCAGAAGATGTTGGTAGTCGTCGTGGACTTTCATTCGCGCCGGGCAATGTTGTTGTGCAACCAGGTGGCAAGCCAGTAATCACCAAATTTATTCAGACTGTGATGAACCCAGGTGAAGAGGTGTTGTATCCAAACCCTGGCTATCCAATTTACGAAAGCCAGATCGAATACTTCGGTGGCGTTGCGAAGTCGTATCGCTACATACCGTCATCAACCGGATTCAACATTGACCTTGATCATTTGAAGTCACAAATTACGTCGAAGACCAAAGCAATCATCTACAACGACCTGCAGAACCCAATTGGAGCAGAGTCAACTGATGCCGAGCGTGAAGCTATTGCGGAAATTGCAATAAAGCACAACCTGTGGGTCATGTCGGACGAAGCGTATTTCGAAATGCGCTACTCGGGAACGTCAAAGTCCATTGCTTCCTTGCCAGGAATGCTTGAGCGAACGGTCATTCTGTATACATTCTCGAAGAAGTTCGCAATGACAGGCTGGCGCTTGGGTGCTGCAATTGCTCCAACCGAGCTTGCAAACCAAATTGCAAAACTCAATACCAACGACGAATCGTGCACCACTCACTTCGTGCAGTACGGAGGAGTTGAGGGAGTGCGTGGTGATCAGTCATCAATTCCAAAAATGTTGAATGTATTGAAAGAGCGTCGCGATGTTGCGGTGAACATGTTGAATGCAATGCCAGGCGTCACTTGTCACTCGCCAGAAGCTGCGTTCTATTTGTTCCCTGACGTAACCGAAGCAATGGAGCGCAAGGGCATTGACGACTTGGCTGTGTTTGCCGAGAAGGCACTGCACGCAACGGGTGTTTCATTCTGCACACGTCGCCACTTTGGTCGACCACAGCCAGGCGAAAAGCGCAACTACGTTCGCTTCGCATTCTCGGGCATTGACAAACAAGACATTCAAGAAGGCATGGACTTGCTTGGAAATTGGATTGCTCAGTAACCATGGCCAAGGTAGTAATCACAGGAAAAATACCTGCAATTGCTGTTGAACGGTTGCGTGCTGAACACGACGTCGTTTCATGGGATGAGCCAGTAGCGATTTCTCGAGACGAGTTGTTGAAGCGGGTGCAAGGTGCCGATGCCATCGTTTCATTACTTACCGAAAAAGTAGACGCCGAGTTGTTAGATGCTGCCGGACCGCAATTAAAAGTGGTTTCAAACGTTGCAGTGGGTTACAACAACATCGACGTTCCAGCATGCAAAGAACGCAAGGTATTGGTGACAAATACTCCTGGCGTACTTACCGAAGCAACTGCCGACATTGCAATGGCGCTCATTTTGATGTCAACGCGACGCTTGGCAGAAGGCGAGCGAGTTATTCGCAAACAAGAGCCGTGGCAGTGGGGAATGTTCTACATGCTGGGCTCTGGAATTCAGGGAAGCCAACTGGGCATTGTTGGAATGGGATTGATTGGCGCAGCTGTTGCACGCCGAGCAAAAGCATTTGGCATGACCATTGCGTACACAAAGCGAACACCGCTTGATGCGGCAACTGCCAAAGAACTTGATGCCAAACACATGTCCATGGACGAACTGTTGGCAACGAGTGATGTGGTTTCTCTGCACTGCCCGTATTCGCCAGAGACGCATCATTTAATGAATGCTGAAACCATCGGCAAGATGAAAAAGTCTGCTTACCTCATTAACACCGCACGCGGCCCTGTTGTCGACGAAGCCGCGTTGGTTGATGCGTTGCGGAGCAATGCCATTGCAGGCGCTGGCCTTGATGTGTTTGAACACGAGCCAAAGGTGCATGAGGGTTTGCTTGGACTTGACAATGCAGTGCTAATTCCGCATTTGGGTTCTGCAACTGTTGAAACGCGGACTGCGATGGCAAATACAGCGGCAACAAATTGCTTGGCTGTGCTTGCGGGTAAAACCGCTCCGAACCTTGTTGGCTAGTTAGTTCTATTGACCAGCAGTGGTCAGTGCATCAAGCAGGGTGTTCCAACCAAGCGTTGCGCATTTAATGCGAACAGGAAATTTCACAACTCCCTGCAGAGCTTCTAAGTCACCGAGGTTAAGTGACTCATCAACTGGTGATTCGTCTTCGTCAACCGTCATCATCGACTTGAATTTCTTTACGATTGCTTTCACCTGATCTACAGGCTTGCCCTTAATTGCAGACGTCATCATGGATGCCGAGCTCTGGCTGATTGAACAACCGGAACCGTTGAAGCGAACGTCGGTAACAATGCCATTCTGAACATCAACGAAAATACGAATCTCATCGCCGCAGAGTGGGTTATGACCTTCAGCACTTACTGCTGGAGCATCAAGTTCGCCACGGTTTCGGGGCGTGCGGTAGTGATCAAGGATGATTTCTCTGTAGAGGTCTTCAAGTCCGGCCATGTTCGCTCCTTGGTCTACTCAGAAGATATCTGACGCACTGTCGAGCGCGTCGGCCAACATGTCGGCTTCTTGGTGGGTGTTGTACAAGTAAAAGCTTGCGCGTGCCGTGGCGTTAGCGCCCAAGATGCGCATTAGCGGCTTTGCGCAGTGGTGACCAGCGCGAACGCACACATTTGATTGGTCAAGCACCTGGCTGAGGTCGTGTGGGTGAATGCCGCGGAAAGCAAACGAGAAGGTCGCTCCACGCAGTTCAGGGTTGCTTGGACCATGAATGGTGATGTCGCTACCAAAACGCTCAGTCAACGAGTTCAGAACGTAGGTGCTCATTTCAATTTCGTGGCGACGAATGTTGGCCATGCCAAGGTTGTCGAGGTATTTCACCGCCGCACCAAGTGCGATGACTTCAGCAATTGCAGGAGTTCCAGCTTCAAACTTTGCTGGCAATTCCGCAGTGGTGAATCCGTCTAGGCGAACGTCGGCAATCATGTTGCCTCCACCCAAGAATGGTGGAAGTGCTTCAAGAAGTGCTTCGCGACCCCACAACACACCAACGCCAGATGGTCCGCACATTTTGTGAGAGCTAAATGCCACGAAGTCCGCATCCCATGCTTGGACGTCGGTTGGTTGATGCGGAACCGATTGGCAGCCATCAACGATTGCGAGCGCTCCTGCTTTATGAGCTGCGGCACACAATTGTTGAACTGGGTTAATGGTGCCCAACACGTTTGACATTGACGTGAACGAAAAAACCTTTACACCTTGAAGCAGCGAATCAAGATTTGACAAGTCGAGTTGACCATCGCTGGTGAGGGGAACCCAACGCAATTGAATTCCGCGTTCAGCCACCAGCATGTGCCACGGCACAATGTTGGCGTGATGCTCCATGTGTGTAAGCAACACGGCGTCACCAGCCTTCATGTTCGCGCGACCCCACGACATGATGACCAAGTTCAATGCCTCAGTTGCATTCTTGGTGAAGATGACTTCGTGTGCCTTCGGTGCATTAATGAACTTGGCTAACGCCGTGCGAGTTCCTTCAAACAGCTCTGTTGCTTCAGCAGCTAGTTGGTACGCGCTGCGGTTAATTGGTGCGTAGCCATGCGACATGAAGTTGGAGAGTGCATCAATGACTACCTGTGGCTTTTGCGAGGTGTTGGCACTGTCTAGGTAAACAAGGGGCTTGTCATTGACCAATCGATGCAAGACAGGGAAGTCTTTGCGAATGGATGCGACGTCAAGTGACACGGCGGCAGTTATTCCTTGTACGCCTCGTAGCCAGATTTCTCGAGCTCTTCGGCAATTTCCATTCCACCCGACTTCACGATGCGACCATCAACCATGATGTGCACGAAGTCTGGCTGCAACTCATCGAGCAAGCGTTGGTAGTGAGTAATCAACACGATGCCCATCTTCGGGCGCTCTTTGCGAACTTCACGGATACCTGCAGCAACGATGCGCAGCGCGTCAATATCGAGGCCAGAGTCGGTTTCATCAAGAATGGCAACTTCTGGTTCGAGAATTGCCATCTGCATAATCTCGTTGCGCTTCTTCTCGCCACCCGAAAAACCTTCGTTCAGATAACGATCAACAAAAGTTGAGTCCATTCCAAGTCGCTTCATCCACGACATTGCAGACAGTCGAAGTTCAAGTACTGAAAGATCGATGCCTTTGCGCGCGGAAAGTGCCTGACGCAAGAATTGAATGACCGACACACCAGCAATTTCTTGCGGGTACTGGAAACCCAAAAAGATGCCAGCTTTTGCTCGAGCATCGGTTGGCCACTCGGTGATTTCTTCGCCGTGGAAAAAGATCTTGCCCGACACCAGTTCGTATTCAGGGGAAGCGAGCAACGTATTGGCGAGCGTGGACTTGCCCGAGCCGTTTGGGCCCATGATGGCGTGCACTTCGCCTTCGTTAACGGTGATGGAGAGGCCGCGGAGAATCTCGGCATCGCCTTCCACTGGCTTGGCGTGGAGGTTGTCAACCCTGAACAGTTCGGTCACGGAATCAAGTGTATTCAGGGCTCCGGTAATTAGCACTACGGACGTAGTGGAAATTAAACGTGACCTTAGGCGGCGCGAAGGGCTCGCCAAATGGCACGGTAGTTGGGGTATTCGTAAACATCGTTCACGAAACCTGACTTACGCAATTCGGCGTGATATTTCGGCAATGACCGGAATGGAATTCCGGCATCCGTGTGATGTGCGATGTGCCAACCAAGATTGAACGGCACAAACAGGAAACTTGCAATCGGATGTTGGCGCACTGAATGCGTTGTTACTCGACGATCGTCGTCCGCGCGAAGTCCACCGTGCTCGGCAATGGATCGCAATCTGTTCATGACGCGCCACACCGTGAGTTGTGGAACGAACCAGAAGGCGACGTAAACAATTGGGTGCGATGCAAGTGAAATGACAATGAGTAACACCAGTTGGGTAGCAAGAATTCTTGCTTGGGTTCGTTTGCCAAAACCATCTTTTCGCAAAGGATGGCGAAATTGACCGCGAAGCATTTTGAACCCTGTAATGCCAAGCGCATCTCGTCGCATCTTTCGCCAAAAACTGTCACGGCTTATTGGGTAGTTGGCGTATAGCGGAATGTCGGGTTCGTTTGGTCCGAACTCTTCACGGTGATGCGCCATGTGTACGTAACGGTAGGCATCTGAATTAACGAACGAGAGATAGCCAAGCAGCCATCTACCTACGAAGTCATTGAGTTTTCGATTGCTGAACAGCAAACGATGAACTGATTCGTGCATCATGGCCAGGATTTGTGCATGAGCACGACCCATCAACACAAATGCGATGACATAGGTGATCGGATTGTGGAGAATGATTGCGGCCCACACGATGGCAATGTTCTGAACATAAATACTGGCAACCGAAACAGCGTTGCGAAGATTGGGGATACGTCGAAGTTCTGCGCGCAATTCTGGTTTCGGGTGGCCGTTTGGCGTTATTCGAGATGTTGGCCGTACCTCGGTAAATGCAGATGAATGCGGAACCATTCCGCCGAGGCGAGGGGAAGCCGATGTGCTCATTGAGAACTGTTTACCACTTGCGATCTACCCACTCCTGCAGGTGTGGCCGCTCCGCACCAATCGTGGTGTCAAGGCCATGACCTGGCAGAACAATGGTGTCTGCAGGGAATGTAAACAGTTTCGTATCGATGGAATGAATGATGGTGTCGAAGTCGCCGCCTTCGAACGATGTGTTGCCCGGGCCACCCGGAAACAATGTGTCGCCAGTGAACAACAGCGGAGTATTCGCAACTGCAAATGAGATTGAACCCTCGGTGTGACCAGGATTGTGAATGGCGTGCAGTCGAAGTTTGCCCACTTCAATCACTTCGGCGTCATCAATAAACACGTCGTAGCCAACGTCTTTTAAACGAGGTGCATCTAATGCAGTAACAGCAACTTCGTAACCTGCTTCGCGCATTGCCGGAACTGCCTGAATGTGATCCCAGTGACCATGGGTTTCGAGAACTCGCCGTACGCCAAGTGATTGGCACAACTCCAGAAGCTGTTCATGTTCGTTTGCTGCGTCTATGAGTACCGCTTCGCCTGTGGCAGTGCAGCGAATGAAAAACACGTTGTTGTCGTATGGGCCAACAACGACTTTGTGAACTTCGACATTGGTGTCTTTCCAGTGAAGCGTTGTGCTCATGATGAAACGACCTCGAATCCAAGAGAGAGCGCAACGGGAATTTGCGCTGGATCAAACGTTACAAACGAAACGGGTTGAGGCAGACGCTGGGCCGCAGAAAGATGCAGTGCATCGCTGATGTGCAAGGGCTGCTCACGAATGAGGTGCGATGCGTCGTCGAGGCAACGCTGATCAAGTGGAACGACTGCGATGTAGTCCCATGTATGACGAATTGCGTCTTCAAGATCGCGACGAAGAATTGGCTCCTCGGTCAGGCGATCGATTGCGGCTATTGCTTCCGTAAGCGCAAGTGCGCTGGCGCACCAATGCGAGTCGCCTTTCAGTGCTTCGTGAGTGATGTTTCTGCCAGGTCCGGAAATGTGCAATGCAATGAGTGCGCTGGTGTCGAGTACAACGGTCATCCGCGAACCTCACGAAGTAATTGATCAATGCGTGCTCCGCTGTGCACTGACACAGGTTCGCTTAACTTGAATGCATCTTTTCGGCGTGGAGCAATAAGCGCGGTCTTGGCAATGAGTTCGGTAATGGAAACGTGATTGCTGGTCGACTGCAACGGTCCAAGAAGTGCAACGGGTTCTCCGCTGACCGTGACCACAATGTTTTCGCCAGCACCTGCGCGCTGTACGAACTTGGCGGACTGTTTGCGAAGTTCGCGAATGCCCAGATGCCTTGCCGGAGTGGGCTTTGACTGTTTGGCCATAGGGACAGGCTAGGTCGCAACCCCCGAAATTGTGTACATAGGTGTACACACTTGAATTGGCGCGAGGGCTAGGGTTTGGGCAAGGATGTCTGCATGAACTTTGCATTCACAGAAGAACAAGAAGAACTCCGTAAAACAGTCCGTGCGTTTCTTGACTCCAAGTCGCCAGAAACTGCAGTGCGCGAGCAGATGGAAACCGAAACCGGTTTCGATCCAGCAGTGTGGTCGCAAATGGGCGAGCAGATGGGCCTTCAGGGATTGTCAATTCCGGAAGAGTTCGGTGGCTCCGGTTACAGCTTCATCGAACAAGGTGTAGTGCTTGAAGAAATGGGACGCGCATTGTTGTGCGCACCATATTTCTCAACAGTTGTTCTTGCTGCAAACACGTTGTTGCTCAGCGGCGACGAGGCTGCGAAGAAGAAGTCATTGCCAGGAATTGCAAGCGGTGAATTCACTGCAACGCTTGCAACCACAGAACCTTCGGGTAAGTGGGACGAAAAGGGAATCACGATGGAAGCCAAGGGCAGTGGAAGTGATTTCACGCTGACCGGCACCAAGATGTTCGTGATCGACGGACACACCGCAGATTTGATCATCGTTGCAGCTCGCACGGGCAAAGGTGTTTCGTTGTTCGCAGTAGACGGAAAAGCAAAGGGTCTTACCCGCACCGCTCTTTCCACCATGGACCAAACACGCAAGCAAGCAAAGTTGGAGTTCAATGCAACTCCAGGAACATTGATTGGCACCGAAGGCAAGGGCTGGGACGTGTTGAGCAAAGTATTCGATCTTGCTGCTGTTGCACTTGCTGCAGAGCAAGTTGGTGGCGCACAGAAGGTGCTTGAAATGGCAGTTGAGTACGCCAAGGTTCGCGTGCAGTTTGGTCGCCCAATTGGTTCGTTCCAAGCAATCAAGCACAAGTGTGCAGACATGTTGCTGGAAGTTGAATCAGCAAAGTCGGCCGCGTACTACGGCATGTGGTGTGCAGCAGAAATGAACGACGAACTTGCTTCGGTTGCTTCACTTGCGAAGGCTTATTGCTCAGAGGCGTATTTCCACGCTGCAGCTGAGAATATTCAGATCCATGGCGGTATCGGCTTTACCTGGGAACACCCAGCACACTTGTATTTCAAGCGTGCAAAGTCGAGCGAGTTGTTGTTCGGTGATCCTTCGTATCACCGTGAACTTCTTGCACAGCGCATTGGCATCTAAGTGAGCAACGCAGCATGTCTGCGATAACACTTCTGTTTGCAGCGCTTTCTGCGGTTTCGACTTTTGTCATTGCTGCGGTCGTAATTGGTCGCGAAGCTCATCGTTTGGACGGTGTTGCTCCGCGCGCGGTGTACGACCCAGATGAGGCAACGCGATACGTGGCAGACCATTTGCCTGCAGACACTCAGTCGCGCTTGACCTTTGACGAATTACGCAAGTTGCTTGTTTTGCACATGAGGTGGATGCATGACAAAGGCCTGCAGCCTGCGGACGTGATTGATCGAAAGCAAGACATTGATTCCACGCTTGTTGTCGGAGAAGAAACACTTACGGCGTACCTGATTGGTAAAGCCGAAGAGTCAAATATTGACGTGCTTGATGATGTTGATGTGGTGCACGTGGTGCGCGCACACCTTGATTATTTTGAAGCTATTGGGGCAGTTGGCCCGAGTGCTTCAACCAACGATCTCTGACCAAGCACGTTTTGCTTCCACACCGAGATGTAACGCTCGAGATGTGGATTGAAATACGGGTCATCATCTAACTTGTCGCGCCAACGCTTGCCGATTGATGCAACTTCAAACGGTCGTAATTTTGGAGAGCGAGTTTTTGACTCAAAGTGATAGAGCTGCGCGTGGGGAGTCCAAATGATTCGGTATCCGGCATCGCGCAGCTTTAATCCAAAATCGACATCGTTGTAGTTGGATGGGAACAGCGTGCACAGGCCGCCCACTTCAAGGAATGCGCTGCGCTTAATGAGCACACAAGCAGCAATAACTCCTGAAACCTCGCGTTGAACTCGCAGCATGTTCTGGGCACCCACATGTTGTGGAGAGCGATGTCTGTAGAGGTCGTAGGGGATTGGGTTCAAAATGTGTCCGGCACTTTGAATGAGGCCATCTTCGTACAGCAACATTGGCCCAGCCATGGCGACTTCTGGATCTTCGAGAAGGCCCATCAGCGTTTCAATGGCATCTGGTGAAATGAATTCGGTGTCGTCGTTCAGCAGCAAGATGTAGTCGCCGTCCGAGTTCACAACTCCGAGATTCACCTTTTCGGCGAAGTTGAACTCCTGGTCATATTCCACCACCTTGATCAAATTTGAGCCAGCATCAATGATTTCGCTGCGTGATTCTTCAGTAGTTTCCTTGTCCAAAACGGCAACAATTTCAAGATTTTTGTACGTACAAGTGTTTCGAAGCGAACGTATGGCGTGTGCAGCCATGACGATGTTCTTCCCGCGAATTTCCTGCACGGTTCCCCGCGTAGGCACAATGACACTGATCTTTGGCTTGCGAGAGACGTGTCGGTTGACGCGTACAACTGGAACATTCTCATCAATGCTGCACTCGGCATTAATTCCTGTTCGTGTGCAATGCTCGGTCACTGCATCAAGGCTTGCAGCGGGTTCAATGCGGTCCTGTGTAGATACGCACAACACTTCGGCAATTCGGACGGCATTCTTGCTGTGCTCAGAAAGGCGTAGTGATCGGTCGTGGCTGTGCAGCTTGGAAAGAAATGTGGCACCACCCGCAGAGGCGGCGACGCGTGCTCGTACTGCAACCAAATCGCCAACATAGTTATGCGAACGAAGACGCTCGGGCGACCAGCCGGGGCGACGTACATTCGTGACTTCCTCGAACCGCGATGGCCGGCCGTGCGAAGAATCGCCATAGATGAAATCGATACCTGGCTGCTCGGTCAGTTTCTGATCAATTATTGCTAGGGCGTTTGGAGACAGTTCGTCACCCGCACGTAGAAACACCACAACAGCATGTTCGATAACCACGACGTCACTTCGTGCAATCACGATTGAGCTGGTGCGCATCTTTCGTGTTCGTGTGACGCGTTCATGATCAAGAGTTGATTCGCTAATGATCCAATGATTTGGAACAATGCTGCTTTCACGTAGCGACTTAGCGGTCTTGCGAAGTTGACGAACCGAGCAATGAGCTCCGCTGGTTACAACAATGAATGAGTGCCTCAAGATGCTGCCTTCTTAACCGCGAAGCGAACCCAGCGTGGGGCATGGCGATAGGCGAAACGGATTGGACGCAACCAGCCTTGGTGCACCCAATCAATTTGCTGCGAAGCCTGGCTTTCGCGCGCAAAGGACTTGCTGAAGTGGTAGTCCTCCATCGATGCATCCTTGCCGTACTTGGCAGCCACACGCAGTTCTGCGCGGGCACCAAATTCGGCGTCTCGAGCGACAAGTTCTTCTAGTTTTGCGTTCACCGCAGGATCGTGTGACAACGCCATACACCTAAGCCTAATGATCGCGAAAAGTCCTAGATCATCATGTTCAGTTGACTAACAATTCTCTGTGCGAGCGCGGTGTCGCCAGATGATGTCCAATTCAACTCTGTGGATTGCTTTCTGCCGGTTGCTAGCGCGGTAAACACGGTGCTGTCCATTGCTATTTCACACAGCAGATTCGCCGGAGCAGTGGAAACGAAGTTTGCACGGCCATCCGTTACTGAAATAAAAATCGTGCGTTGCACCGCACCAGAAATAGTGATTGATACTGACTCGCCCTCTGGGGTAGCCGCGCGCTTACCAACAACAATTGGAAGAGTGCGGATGAGCCGATCAATGGTGTGTTCTGCACAAAGTCCACCGTGATTACCGGAAAGATTCAAAGCACGACGAATATCTTGATCGTGAATCCATAGGTCGAGAATGCGAATGTCGAGGAAGTCTCCAAGAGTTCCCGGACCTGTCGGCATCATCATCGGTTTGGCGAAGTATTCTGCATCGGCCGTTTGAAGTTGCTGTGCGCGCTCTGCTGCAGTTGCTTTCCACTCGGCAAACACGTCGCTTCCTGAATGCGAACGTCGCACATCAATTTCATGTTCGTTATGTTCGCCGATTGGGTTCTTGATGTAGTCGTACTTAGGTGACTTGTGCGTTGTCGGTGGTTTGCCAAGCAACATGTTTTCAATTCCAATGAGGTGCGAAATGTTGTCCTGCACACTCCAGCCCGGGCAGTCAGTTGCTGTCTTCCATTGTTGTTCAGTGAGTGGCTCGCAAAGTTCGGTCAATGCATCCATTGCTTGAATGGTTAGAGAAACTTTTTGCTCAATGCTCATGTGTGCCTCACAGTGCTGGGTTTTGGACAGTCTTCCATTCGCGTGCCTTGAGATACGGGTTGAAGACATTTCCGATGTGTTCAAGGTCTGCTTGGGTCTTTGGTGTCTTGATTTCGTAGAGGCCGGGGAAGTGTGCATACGACACCGTCAGGTTCCATAGTTCCATCGCATCGCTTCCTTCTGGTGCTGGAACAACAACCGGTCCAAATACCGCACGGCCGGTTGCAAACTTCAGAATTGGTACGCCAAACCCTCCGAGTTCCTTCACAGCAAATTCATGATCGTTGCGAACATCGTCATGCGTGCTTGCATCGGCCAATGCGTCGCTCCACGCATTCAACGGCGCACCAATGTCTGCAAGCAGTTGCAGCGCGGTCTCCTCTTCGTAGGGTCGTCGACCTTGCATGTGTAATGCGTTACGACATG
>JACCDW011022490.1_pt1 | contig 22319 bp, 19 predicted proteins | sample 7449781 | NCBI WGS metagenome assembly JACCDW01 (sample SAMN15323449, study PRJNA562643) | freshwater metagenome | isolation source: river surface water | place: USA:Blue River Watershed | collected 2017-08-18
GGGGGCGGTGCGGTGCACAACTGGGTCGGGCGGGTGGGGGCCTGATTGGCCGATGTGGCTTATTTCACACTGGGCTACTCGGTCTGGTGGTGCTGGGGTGCTGGCTTGCGAGCCTGGCTGGCGGGCTTTTCGCGCTGGTTGCGCAGCGAAGGCTGGGGCAGTGCTTCGCGGCACCCGTTCACGTCCCGCACCTTGGGGGTGTTCTGGATTGGCATGTTGGTGTTGCTGGCCAGCAGCAGCGCGTTGGAATGGACGCGTCTTTACCGTTGGGAGAGCCATTTGCCTGGCCACAGCGGTGGTGCGCTGGGTTATCTGGTGGGGCGGCAGGCCATGCAGTGGCTGGGCTTCACGGGGTCGGCGTTGACAGGCATTGTGTTGCTGGTGCTGGGCGTGTCGATGGTGTTCCGCTTGTCTTTGGCGCAAACGGCCGAGCGCATTGGCGCCCGCATTGATGACCTGATTCAGCGCCGTCATGTCCAGCGCGAGATCGAGACCGACATGGCCCTTGGCCAGCAGGCATTGCGCGAGCGCGAACAGACGCCGCACTATTTTCAGCAGATCGACCCGCCTTGGGAGGAGCGCACCGAGCCCTCGCTGGACGGTGAGCCTTCGCATACCCACCCACTGGACCTGGAGCCCATGCCCATGCCGCCGCCCAAACCAGCGGCCATGGTCATCGAGCCTGCTGTGACCGATGTGCCACGCAGCGAGCGCGTGGTCAAGGAAAAGCAAAAGCCGCTCTTCAATGAGTTGCCCGACAGCAAATTGCCGCAGGTTGACTTGCTGGATGCCATCACCGCTCGGCAAGAAACCGTCTCGCACGAAACGCTGGAAATGACCAGCCGCCTGATTGAGAAAAAGCTCGGTGACTTTGGCGTGCAGGTGCGCGTGGTGGCGGCGGCGCCCGGCCCGGTCATCACCCGTTACGAGATCGAACCGGCCACGGGCGTCAAGGGTTCGCAGATCGTCAACCTGGCCAAGGACCTGGCGCGTTCGTTGTCCTTGGTGTCGATTCGCGTGATTGAAACCATTCCGGGCAAAAACTACATGGCGCTGGAGTTGCCCAACGCCAAGCGCCAGTCGATCAAGCTCAGCGAAATTCTGGGCTCGCAGGTCTACAACGAAGCCAAGTCCATGCTGACCATGGGTTTGGGCAAAGACATTGTGGGCAACCCGGTGGTGGCCGATCTGGCCAAAATGCCGCACGTGCTGGTGGCCGGTACCACCGGTTCGGGCAAATCGGTGGGCATCAACGCCATGATCCTGTCGCTGCTCTACAAAGCCGAGGCACGCGATGTACGGCTGTTGATGATCGACCCCAAGATGCTGGAGATGTCGGTCTACGAAGGCATTCCGCACCTGCTGGCGCCTGTGGTCACCGACATGAAGCAGGCCGCGCATGGCCTGAACTGGTGTGTGGCCGAAATGGAAAAACGCTACAAGCTCATGAGCAAGCTGGGCGTGCGCAACCTTGCTGGCTACAACGCCAAGATTGACGAAGCCACGGCGCGTGAAGAGTTCATCTACAACCCCTTTAGCCTCACGCCCGATGACCCCGAACCGCTCAAGCGTCTCCCACACATCGTCATCGTCATCGATGAGCTGGCCGACCTGATGATGGTGGTGGGCAAGAAGATCGAAGAGCTGATCGCGCGCCTGGCGCAAAAAGCGCGTGCCGCAGGCATCCACCTGATCCTGGCCACCCAACGCCCCAGCGTGGACGTGATCACGGGCCTCATCAAGGCCAATATTCCCACCCGCATTGCGTTTCAGGTGTCGAGCAAGATCGACAGCCGCACCATCCTGGACCAGATGGGTGCCGAAGCCTTGCTGGGCATGGGCGACATGCTCTACATGCCCTCGGGCACGGGATTCCCGATTCGCGTGCATGGTGCCTTTGTCAGTGATGAGGAGGTACACCGCGTGGTCGAGTACCTCAAGGCCCAGGGCGAACCCGACTACATCGAAGGCGTGCTCGAAGGCGGCACGGTCGATGGCGAAGACGGTCCTTTGGGCGAGGGCAGTGAGGGTGGCGAAAAAGACCCGATGTATGACCAGGCGGTCGAAGTCGTGCTCAAGCACCGCAAGGCCAGCATCTCACTGGTGCAGCGCCACCTCAAGATCGGCTACAACCGCGCTGCTCGTCTGGTGGAAGACATGGAAAATGCCGGTCTGGTCAGCGCCATGAGCGGTAGCGGCCAGCGCGAGATCCTGGTGCCGGCGCGTTCGGAATGAGCACGATGCTGTTGCGCCGCCAAGTATTGACCTTGCTGGTTTGTGGTGTTGCAGGCCAGGCTGCAGCACAAACCGATGGCCTGGGATTGCTGGGCCAGTTTCTGCAAACCACCCGCAGTGGCCGTGCCCAGTTCACCCAGGTGGTCACGTCGGTGCCCAAGGCAGGCCAGCCACCACGCCAGAAAACCTCGTCGGGCACGCTTGAATTCCAGCGCCCGGGGCGCTTTCGTTTCAGCTACAAAAAACCGTTTGCGCAAACCCTGGTGGCCGATGGGCAGACCTTGTGGCTGCACGACCCCGACCTGCAGCAGGTGACGGCGCGAGCGCAGGCGCAAGTGCTGGACGGCACGCCGTTGGCACTCATCATTTCAGCCACTGACCTGTCGGGTCTGCAAAAAGACTTTGCCTTGCAGGCCGAGCCTGCACGCGATGGTTTGCAGTGGGTCAAGGCCACGCCCAAACGCGGTGACGGCCAGATGCAGCAGGTGCTGGCGGGCTTGCGCGCCACAGAACGTGGACCGGAATTGGCGGTGCTCGAAGTGCTGGACGCCCTGGGCCAACGCTCGGTGCTCAGCTTCAATGCTTTCGAGCTCAATCCGGCGCTCAAGACGGACGCCTTTGTATTTCACCCGCCTGCTGGCACGGATGTGATCCGTCCCTGAACCCCTGGTCATGCAAGCAGTCCACACCCCTTTGGCCGAGCGCTTGCGTCCGCGCACACTGGGCGAGGTGATCGGACAGCAACACATTCTGGGGGAAGGCATGGCCTTGCGTCTGGCCTTTGAATCGGGCCAGCCACACAGCTGCATCCTGTGGGGGCCGCCCGGGGTGGGCAAGACCACCATCGCCCGCCTGATGGCCGAAGCCTTTGACGCCCAGTTCATCAGCATCAGCGCGGTGCTGGGCGGGGTCAAGGACATCCGCGAGGCGGTGGACAAGGCCGAAGCCGCGCGCACCGGTCTGCACCCGCAGCGCACCATTGTGTTTGTCGACGAGGTGCACCGCTTCAACAAAAGCCAGCAGGATGCCTTTTTGCCGCACGTCGAAAGTGGCTTGTTCACCTTCATCGGTGCCACCACCGAAAACCCTTCGTTCGAGGTCAATTCGGCCTTGCTCTCGCGGGCTGCGGTGTACGTGCTGCAGGCCTTGGGCGAAGACGACCTGCGCCAAATCGTGGCCCGTGCACAGGCGATCGGCGCCGTGCCGGCGCTGGAGGGGGATGCCTTGCAGCGCCTGCTGGTCTATGCCGATGGCGATGCGCGCCGTCTGCTCAACACGCTCGAAACGCTGGCCATGGCTGCCGCACGCGAGAAGGTGGACCCGGTCACCGACGCCTGGCTGCTCAAGGTGCTGGGCGAACGCATGCGACGCTACGACAAGGGTGGCGAGCAGTTCTACGACACCATCAGCGCCTTGCACAAATCGGTGCGCGGCTCCGACCCCGACGCTTCGCTCTATTGGCTGGTGCGCATGCTCGACGGTGGGGTGGACCCGCGCTACATCAGCCGACGGCTGATCCGCATGGCGGCCGAAGACATTGGCCTGGCCGACCCGCGAGCCCTGCGGCTGGCACTGGACGCGGCCGAAGTCTATGAGCGCCTGGGCAGCCCCGAGGGTGAGCTGGCGCTGGCCGAGTGCGTGGTTTACCTGGCGGTCACCGCCAAATCGAACGCGGTCTACAAGGCTTTCAACCAGGCCAAGACCTTTGTGAAGCAGGATGGCACCCGTCCGGTGCCCATGCACCTGCGCAATGCACCAACCCAGCTCATGAAGCAACTGGACTACGGCAAGGGATACCGCTACGCGCACGACGAGGAGGATGGTTTTGCCGCTGGCGAGCGCTATTTGCCTGAGGGCATGGCCAATCCGGGCTTTTACCAGCCGGTGCGGCGGGGACTGGAGATCAAAATCGATGACAAGATGCGTGAGCTTCGTGAAAAAAATTGGAAGCAGGGAAAATCCTAGGAAAAAGTGCGTACTTTGCTGCTGACGGCCTCGTTACAATCCCGCCCACTGACCCGCCAGACATGCGCCCTGGCGGGTTTTTTGCTAACTGAAACCTGGCAGACCCAAAAGGTCTATCGGGTTGACGCGCGAACAAGGGCCAGGCATGAGCTGGCCTCAATGGAGTAAAAATTCATGGACATCTTTCTGCAGCAGATCATCAATGGTCTGGTTCTGGGGAGCATGTATGCCTTGATTGCCTTGGGTTACACCATGGTCTACGGCATCATCAACCTCATCAATTTCGCCCACGGCGAGGTGCTCATGGTGGGGGCTCTGACGAGCTGGACCGCCATTGGCCTGATGCAAGAGGCCATGCCTGGCGCACCGGGCTGGATCATCCTGGTGCTGGCCACCTTGATTGCCTGCGTGGTGGCGGCCACCCTCAATTTCGCCATCGAGAAGATCGCTTACCGCCCCCTGCGCAACAGCCCCAAGCTGGCCCCCCTGATCACCGCGATCGGCATGAGCATCCTGCTGCAGACGCTGGCCATGATCATTTGGAAGCCCAACTACAAGGCTTATCCCACGCTGCTGCCCAGCACCCCGATCAACATTGGCGGTGCGGTCATCACGCCCACGCAAGTCATGATTTTGGCGGTCACAGCCATCTCGCTGGCCACCCTGATGTGGCTGGTCAATTCCACCAAACTGGGCCGCGCCATGCGCGCCACGGCCGAAAACCCGCGCGTGGCCGCCCTCATGGGCGTCAAGCCCGACATGGTGATTTCGGCCACCTTCATCATCGGCGCCATCCTGGCTGCCATTGCGGGCGTCATGTACGCCTCCAACTACGGCACGGCACAGCACTCGATGGGCTTTATCCCTGGCCTCAAGGCCTTCACGGCAGCGGTGTTTGGTGGCATCGGCAACCTGGCCGGTGCGGTGGTGGGCGGCATCTTGCTGGGCCTGATCGAGTCGATCGGCTCGGGCTACATCGGTGACCTGACTGGCGACGTGCTGGGCAGTCACTATGCCGACATCTTTGCCTTCATCGTGCTCATCATTGTGCTGACCCTGCGCCCCTCGGGCCTCATGGGCGAACGTGTGGCCGACCGCGCCTGAAGGAGAAGCCAAGATGAAACAGAACAAGACGCTTCAATATGTGCTGATCGGCGCGGCCTTGCTGGTGCTGCCGCTGGTTTTGCAATTCTTTGGCAATGCCTGGGTGCGCATTGCCGACGTGGCCCTGCTGTATGTGCTGCTGGCCCTGGGCCTGAACATTGTGGTGGGCTACGCCGGTCTGCTTGATTTGGGCTATGTGGCTTTCTTTGCCGTGGGTGCGTACATGTACGCCCTGCTGTCATCGCCACACCTGCTCGACACTTTCCCTGCGCTGGCGGTGTACTTTCCCAATGGCCTGCACATGCCGTTGTGGGTGATCGTGCCGGTGGGTGCGGCCGTTGCGGGCGTGTTTGGCATGTTGCTGGGGGCGCCTACGCTCAAGCTGCGTGGCGACTACCTGGCCATCGTCACCTTGGGTTTTGGTGAAATCATCCGCGTGTTCATGAACAACCTGGACCACCCGGTGAACATCACCAATGGCCCCAAGGGCATCGACATGATCGATTCGATCTCCATCTTTGGCTGGAGTCTGGGCAAGAAGCTGACGATTGGCGGCTTCGAGATCGCTTCGGTCAGCTTGTACTACTACCTGTTCCTGGCGCTGGCGCTGCTCAGCCTGGTGATCTCGCACCGTCTGGAGTTCTCGCGCATCGGCCGCGCCTGGATGGCCATCCGCGAAGACGAAATCGCGGCCAAGGCCATGGGCCTGAACACGCGCAACCTCAAGCTGCTGGCTTTTGGCATGGGTGCCACATTCGGTGGCGTCTCGGGTGCCATGTTTGCGGGTTTCCAGGGTTTTGTGTCGCCAGAATCGTTCAGTCTCATGGAGTCGGTCATGATCGTCGCCATGGTGGTGCTGGGCGGTCTGGGCCATTTGCCCGGCGTCATATTGGGCGCAGTGCTGTTGTCGGCCTTGCCGGAAGTGCTGCGCTATGTGGCTGGCCCCCTGCAGGCCATGACCGATGGCCGCCTGGACGCTGCCATCCTGCGCCAGCTGCTGATCGCGCTGGCCATGATCGTTGTCATGTTGCTGCGCCCGCGTGGCCTGTGGCCCTCGCCTGAACACGGCAAGGCGCTGACCCAGAAGAACAACAAGAAGTGAGGGAGTGCACCATGACACAAGACACCGTTCTCAAAGTCGCCGGTATCTCCAAACGCTTTGGCGGCCTGCAAGCCCTCTCCGACGTGGGCATCACCATCCAGCGTGGTCAGGTCTATGGCCTGATCGGCCCTAACGGCGCGGGCAAGACCACGTTTTTCAACGTGATCACCGGCCTGTACACGCCTGACAGTGGCATGTTTGAGCTGGCGGGTCTGCCTTACCAGCCCACGGCGGTGCACACCGTGGCCAAGGCGGGCATTGCCCGTACTTTCCAGAACATTCGCCTGTTTGCCGAGATGACGGCACTCGAAAACGTGATGGTGGGCCGCCACATCCGCACCCATTCGGGGCTGCTGGGGGCGATCTTGCGCACCCCTGGCTTCAAGGCCGAAGAGGCTGCCATTGCCCAGCGTGCCCGAGAGCTGCTGGACTACGTGGGCATCGGCCAATACGCCGATTACCGCGCCCGCACCCTGTCCTACGGCGACCAGCGTCGCCTGGAAATCGCCCGTGCGCTGGCCACCGACCCGCAGCTGATCGCGCTGGATGAACCAGCCGCCGGCATGAATGCCACCGAAAAAGTGCAGCTGCGTGAGCTGATCGACCGCATCCGCAAGGACAACCGTACCATCTTGCTGATCGAGCACGACGTGAAGTTGGTGATGGGCCTGTGCGATCGCGTGACGGTGCTGGACTACGGCAAGCAGATTGCCGAAGGTACACCGGCCGAGGTGCAGAAGAACGAAAAAGTGATTGAAGCCTACTTGGGCACCGGAGGACACTGAGATGGCGGACACACTGCTCAAAGTCAAAGGCCTGAAAGTGGCCTATGGCGGCATCCAGGCCGTCAAAGGTGTGGACATGGAAGTGCGCGAAGGCGAGCTGGTCTCGCTGATCGGCTCCAACGGGGCTGGCAAGACCACCTCCATGAAGGCCATCACCGGCACCCTGGCGCCGCAAGAAGGTGACATCGAATACCTGGGCCGCTCCATCAAGGGGCAAGGCCCCTGGGACCTGGTCAAGCAAGGCCTGGCCATGGTGCCCGAAGGTCGTGGCGTGTTCACGCGCATGACCATCACCGAAAACCTGCAAATGGGTGCCTATTTGCGCAACGACAACGCCGCGATTGCCGACGACATCGAAAAGATGTTCAACCTGTTCCCGCGTCTGCGTGAGCGCAAGGACCAGCTGGCCGGCACCATGTCGGGGGGCGAACAGCAAATGCTGGCCATGGCACGCGCACTCATGAGTCGCCCCAGGGTGCTGCTGCTTGACGAGCCCTCCATGGGTTTGTCGCCGATCATGGTGGACAAAATCTTCGAAGTGGTCAAAGACGTGTATGCCCAGGGCATGACGGTGGTACTGGTCGAGCAAAATGCCAGTCGTGCACTGGCCATGGCCGACCGGGGTTATGTGATGGACTCGGGGCTCATCACCATGACTGGCCCCGGCCAGGATCTGTTGGCTGACCCCAAGGTGCGGGCGGCTTACCTGGGCGAGTAAAGCATCCACTCCCCCCATAAACAAAACCCGGCTCAGGCCGGGTTTTGTTTATGGGGGTCAATCCACCCGGGCTCCGCTGGCCTTGACCACCGGACCATAACGCTCCAGCTCTTTTTTGATGAAGGCCGCAAACTGCTCGGGTGTGGTGGGCACTGGCTCGGCCATCAGCTGGGCAAAGCGGGTATGCGTTTCAGGCGCACGCAAGGCCTCGGTGAAGGCTTTGTTCAAGTGTTCCACCACCTCGCGCGGGGTGGCGGCGGGGGCCACCAGGCCCCACCAGGTATCGACTTCGAAGCCTTTGAGCGTTTCGCTGACAGCAGGGATATCGGGCAGGGCTTTGCTGCGCTGACCTGTGGTCACGGCAAGGGCCTTGAGCTTGCCGCTGCGGATGTTGGGTGCAGCCGTGGCCAAGTTGTCGAAGTTGAAGTCCACTTGACCCGAGAGCAGTGCCAGCTGCGCCGGGTTGCCGCCGTTGTAAGGAATGTGCACGGCAAAAATGCCTGCCGCCTTCTTGAACATTTCGCCTGCCAGATGCCCTGCGCTGCCGTTGCCGCCCGAACCGTAGTTGAGTTTGGCCGGGTTGGCCTTGGCGTAGGCGATCAGGTCGTTCAGGCTCTGGATGCGCAGGCGCTGCGCGGTCTCGGCATTCATGACCAGCACGTTGGGCACGCGCACCATCTGCGTGATGGGCGCAAAGTCACGTGCAACGTCGTAAGGTATCTTGGCAAACAACCAGGGGTTGATCGCGTGCGTGGCCACGGCGGCCAAGCCAATGGTGTGGCCGTCAGGTGTGGCCTTGGCCACCAGGTCGGCACCCAGGTTGCCACCGGCGCCGGGCTTGTTCTCGACGATCACCGTACCCAGCGAGTCTTTGACGCGCTCGGCCAAAGTCCGCGCGGTCACGTCCAACGGGCCGCCAGGTGCATAAGGCACGATCAGTCGGATCGGCTTGCCTTGCGCCCATGCGGGTGTGGTCAAGGCGGCGGTGCTGAGCAAAAAGGTGCGGCGTTGCATGGTGGCTTCCCGTGGTCGATCAGGCCTTGGCCTTGTCTGCTTCGGAGGTGAAAGAATCGGCGTAGAACTCGTCGCTGGGCAGGCCACCTTGGGTCACGTAGTCGCGTTGGGCAGACTCGACCACGATGGGGGCGCCACAGGCGTACACCTGGAAGCCCGACAGGTCAGGATGGTCTTGCAGCACCGCCTGGTGCACAAAGCCCGTGCGGCCTGTCCAGTTGTCCTCGGCTTCGGCGTTGGAAATCACGGGCACGTATTTCAGGTTGGGCATGGCCTTGAGCTGCGCTTCGATCCAGTCGGCCATGTACAGATCGGACGGGCGGCGGCCACCCCAATACAGGGTGGCGGGGCGTTGGCTGCCGATGTGCTGCATGTGCTCGATCAGCGCCTTGATGGGTGCAAAACCGGTGCCCGAAGCGAGCAGCACCATGGGCTTGTCGGAGTCCTCACGCAGGTAGAAACTGCCGTAGGGCCCTTCGGCGCGCAGGATGTCCTTTTCCTTCATGGTCGAGAACACCGGGTCGGTGAACTTGCCACCGGGCATGTGGCGAATGTGCAGCTCGACGAGGGGGGGCGCCACTTCAAGGGTGTGCGGCGCGTTGGCCATGCTGTAGCTGCGGCGCGAGTTGTCGCGCAGGATGAACTCGATGTACTGGCCGGCACGGAACTTCATCGGGTCGTTGGCGGGCAGTTGCAGCTTGAGCACCACCACGTCGTGCGACTTTTTTTCCAGGCTGGCCACGCGCACCGGCATCTTTTTGACGGGCAGGCCGCCTTCTTCGGTCACCTGCTTGGATTCGAGCACCACATCGCTTTGCGCGGTGGCGCAGCAGGTCAGGATCAGGCCCTGGGCTTCCTCGTCTGCCGACAGCGCTTTGTCCTGGTGCGGGCCATGCACCACGGTACCTGAGACTTTCTTGCATTTGCAGGAACCGCATGCGCCGTCCTTGCAGCCATAGGGCAGGCCAATGCCCTGGCGAATGCCGGCGGCCAGCAGGGTTTCGGAAGACTCGGCGGCGAAGCTGCGGCCACTGGGTTGCACGGTGATCTGATAGCTCATGTTTTGGGTATCCTTGTGGGGTCTTTGGACCCGGAACCCCTGATTTTGCCTTCAAACCAGACCCCACTTGGCGCTTTGCCGGCCCGCTTTCGCCGCCCCCGCGTGCTGATCGTGGGCTGTGGCGACGTGGGCCTGCGTGCTGCCGGGCAACTGGGGGCGCCCGACAGCCGCCGTGTCCGCCTGCTGGCGCTGACGTCCTCGCCAGAACGGGTGCGTTTGTTGCGTGCCTGTGGGCTCACGCCCTTGCAAGGCGACCTGGACCAACCAGCCACATTGCGACGTTTGTCAGGGCTGGCGCAGCGCGTGCTGCATCTGGCACCACCACCGGGCGACGTGCGCGGCGTGGTCAATCACGACCCGCGCACACGGGCGTTGCTGCGAGCCCTGCGTTTGCGCACGCCACCGCAGGCTTTGGTGTATGCGTCCACCACCGGGGTGTATGGCGACTGCCAGGGCCAGCGCGTGTCGGAGTGGCGCACGGTGCAGCCGCATACCGCTCGCGCCCGTCGCAGGGTTGATGCCGAGCAGTGGGTGCGCTTGCTGGGGCGATCTGGCGTGCGCAGCAGCATCTTGCGGGTGCCAGGCATTTACGCGCAAGACCGCAAGGGCGGTACGCCACGCGAGCGCCTGCTCAAAGGCACGCCGGTGCTGCGGGCACAGGACGATGTGTTCACTAACCACATCCATGCCAATGACCTGGCGCGTGCGTGCGTGCTGGCGCTCTGGCGTGGGCGGGCGCAGCGCACGGTCAATGTGTGCGACGACACCGACATGAAGATGGGCGACTACTTTGACCTGGCCGCCGAGCTGATGGGCCTGCCCAGGCCACCCCGCGTGGCGCGCAGCGCAGCCAACGACGCGCTGCCGTTGATGCTGCTGAGTTTCATGAGCGAATCGCGCCGCCTGGACAACAGCCGCATGAAGAAAGAGTTGCGTCTGATGTTGCAGGTGCCGCACGTGCGCCTGGGTCTGAGCCCGCAGACGGGTTTGTTCGGGGCCTGAACATGGACAGCCTGCGCATCGACAAATGGCTCTGGGCCGCACGCTTTTACAAAACCCGCAGCCTGGCAGCCGAGGAAATTGGCAAAGGCCGTGTGCAGGTCAATGGGCGAGATGCAAAAGCCTCGCGCGAAGTCAAAGCTGGAGACCGGGTACGCGTGCGCCAAGCTCAAGTCGAGCGCGAGGTACTGGTACGGGGCATCAGTGCCACGCGCGCAGCAGCGCCCTTGGCCCAGCAGCTGTATGAAGAAACGCCCGAGAGCGTGCAACAGCGCGAAGCCGCCGTGCAGCAATGCCGCCTGGCCGCAGAACCGGCCCTCAGCATTGAGCAGGGCCGTCCCACCAAACGCGACCGCCGCCAGATGGACAAAGCCTGGGGTACGCGCTGGAGCGCGGGGCTGGACTGAAGCGGGGGCCGCTCCTAGGGGGTCAAGGCCGATCCAAGCAGCCCGGCCAGGCTCACCGCATTGCTGTCGTGTGCCACAGCGTCGGTGCTCCAGATGTGTCTGACGCCAGCGGATTTCACCACGTCGAGCGCATCGCCTGAGAACAGGGCGTGCGTCACGGCAACGTCCACCGATCGGGCGCCTGCCTGCAGCAGCGCACGTGCGGCCTGCGCCAGCGTGTGGCCGCTGCTGGCAATGTCGTCGAGCAGCACCACCTCGCGCCCTGATACCGCCACGTCGGGCAAAACCACTTCGACGCTGCGGTCGCCATGGCGGGTTTTCCGGCAAACGGCATGGTCAAACCGGTGCCGCTGCGCAGCCGCAGTGATCCATTGCTCGGATTCTTCGTCCGGCCCCACCAGCAAGGCGTTGGGGCAGTGTGTTTTGACCAGGTCGGCCAGCAAAGGCGCGGCGCTCAGGGCCAGTGCCTGCTGCGTGGGAATGGCTTCGCGCAGGGTGGCGACGCGGTGCAGATGCGGGTCGACCGTGATGACGGCGTCGAACAGCTCAGCCAGCCAGGCACCTACAATTTTCTGGCTCACGGCCTCGCCGGGCGCAAAAGCGATGTCCTGGCGCATGTAGGCCATATAGGGTGCCACCAGCGTCAGGTGCTGCGCGCCCAGCTGCCGTGCGGTGCGGGCGGTCAGCAGCAACTCGATCAGCCTGTCGTTGGGCTGGTGCAAGGAGCGCAACACCACCACCCGGGCCGGCAGGCTGGCGGGCAGACGCAGCTTGGTTTCGCCATCGGGAAATCGGTGGCGTTCGATCTGGGCCAAGGCCATGCCGGTGACCTGGGCCAGCTTGTGGGCCAGCGTGGTTTCGTCTTCAAAAAACAGCAACAAGTCGGAGGCGGACATCAGAACTCCACAAAGGCATGGGGCACATCGGACGCTTCGCCAATGGCAAAACCGGTTGATTTCTCACAAGCATGGCGGGCGAACTGCAGATCGGACGGGAACTTGGCGTGCACACGGTAGAGCAGCTCACCGGCCTGCACCGTTTCGCCAAGTTTTTTGCCCAGGTCTACCCCGGCATGCGGCACCTTGGGGGCGCCGGCAAAACGGGCAATGCGGGCCAGCTGGAAGTTGTCGATGCCGCAGACCACCCCGGCACGCTGAGCGCGCACTTCGTAGATCAGAGGACCCAGTTCGAGCTGGTTGTGGTTGAACGCGCGTGCGCCCTGGGCCTGGACGATGTCGTGCATCTTGGCCAGGGCACGGCCCGAGTCGAGGATGTCGCGCGCGATGGCAAAGCCGTCACCGCCACGCACATCGGGGCTGAACTCGATCAGCCGACCCGCCAGTCGCAATGATTTCTGGCGCAAATCGTTGGGCGCGCGTGGGTCGTTTTCGAGCACACGCATCACATCGCGTGCTTCCAGCACAGGGCCAATGCCGCTGCCAATCGGCTGGCGGCCATCGCTGATGATGACGTCAAGCGAGAGCTTCAGGCGCGAAGCCACGTATTCAAACAGGCGGCGCAGGCGCTGCGCTTCAGGCATGGAGCGCACCTTGGCGGTGGGGCCAATCGGAATGTCCAGCACCAGGTGGGTAGAGCCTGCAGAAATCTTTTTCGACAGGATGGACGCCACCATCTGCGCATGCGAGTCCAGCGAAAGGGGGCGTTCCACCGAAATCAGCACATCGTCGGCCGGCGAGAGTTGGGCCGTCCCTCCCCAGGCCAGGCAGCCACGGTGGGACTGCACGATCTCGGCCATCTGTTCAAAAGACAGCTCAACGTTGGAGAGGACCTCCATGGTGTCTGCGGTGCCAGAAGGCGAAGTGATGGCGCGCGACGAGGTCTTGGGGCAGACCATGCCATGTGCGGCCACGATGGGCACGATCAGCATGGAGGTGCGGTTGCCTGGAATGCCGCCAATACAGTGCTTGTCCACCACCACGTGTTCTTTCCAGTCCAGACGGCGGCCCGCTTCGATCATGGCCTGGGTCAGGAAGTAGACCTCTTCGCGATCGAGTTCGTCGCGGTTGGTGGCCACCACAAAGGCGGTCAGTTCGATCTTGGAATAGTGGTGCTCGGCGATGTCGTGGATGATGGCGCGAAAGTCGCTGAGCTCCAGCCGCTCACCCGCCAGCTTGCGGTGCAGGGCCTGAATCGACTCGGGCGGGTCGGCCTGCGAGACGGTCACTTGCTGGCCAGGTTCCAGCCCCAGTTGTTTGAAGGCGCCGTTGGACAGGCCCAGCTCATTGCAGCTGAGCAAGGCATGGTCGTCCACCACGTTGAGGGTGGCCAGGATGCTGTGGCCATTGGCACGCACTTCGACCTTGGACAAGGCCTTGAAGCCTTCGGCCCGATAGATCTCGCAGTCCCGGTGCATATAGGCCACGTTCTCGTGGTAGGTGTCGATCAGCATGCGCCGCAGGCTCAGGCGGCCATTGCCGTTGTTGTCGCAGTTGTTCATGCCAGTGTGATGTGTACTTGGACCATGACCCATTGTGCGCCAGATGGCTGTGCTTGACCGTGGCTTCGGATAGGATGCATTTGCAGACGCTTACGAAATTGCTTGAGCTTCGCTTTTTTGCCTCTGACATGATCAACACGCTTTCCGATCTGGACAAACTCATACAACTGCGCACTGCCCTGGTGGCCATTGAATCTGTTGAAGAGACCCGGGTGCTCCACCACCTGACGGAACTGGCCAAATCGCGCAACACCTGTCTGTACACATGGGATGCAGCCAATGGACTGGCTTGCGTGACGCACATTGTTCGGTTGCCGACCTGCGGCACCCTCAAGGAAGCGCTGGCGTATGTCAAGACCGATATTGCCGAGGGCTGGGTGCTGGTGCTCGATCCGCAGCCTCACCTGAACGATCCTGCCGTCGAGCGCCAACTCAAGGAGATTGGGGAAGACAACCAAGGCAAGAACCGGGTGCTGCTGTTGATCGGTGACCACATGGAGTTGCCACACGATTTGCGTCGGTTGACCACCTATTTCATCCCGCCATTGCCCGACACCGAAATGATCCGGGAGATCTATTACGAAGAAGTCTACAAGTGGCTCCAGGAAGACCATGGGCGCAAGTTCATGAAACCCGGGGACATGGAAGACAAATTGATTCGTCACCTCTCTGGGCTCAACGAGGAGGATGTGCGTCGCCTGCTGGCCGAAAGCATCCGAGACGATGGCCGGTTCACTCTGGAGGACATCAAACGCATCCTGAAGTTCAAGCGCGAGACCACCAGCCAGGGGGGGCTGGTCGAATTTGGCATTGAGACCCTGGGCTTTGACCATGTCGGTGGCTTGTACAAACTCAAACACTGGCTGGAGCTGCGTCGCGCAGCATTCACGGGCGAAGAGACGGCTTTCGAGGTGGATGCACCCAAGGGAATCTTGCTGCTGGGTGTGCAAGGCTCTGGCAAAAGTCTGGCCGCCAAAGCCGTTGCAGGCAATTGGCATGTGCCTTTGATGCGGCTTGATTTTGGCAACCTCTACAGCAAATGGCTGGGTGAATCCGAGCACAACCTGAAAGAGGCATTGCGCCAGGCAGAAGCCATGGCACCTTGTGTGTTGTGGATTGACGAAATTGAAAAAGGCATTGCCAACGACGGTGGGGATGTGGACGGTGGGGTCAGCCGCAGGATTTTGGGCAGCTTGCTGACCTGGATGTCTGAGCGCCACAGCAAGGTTTTCCTGGTGGCGACCGCCAACGACGTGTCCCGGCTGCCTCCTGAATTGCTGCGCAAAGGTCGGTTTGACGAGGTCTTCTTTGTCGATTTGCCAGACAGCACCGTCAGGCGCGACATTTTTGCGATTCACCTGGGCAAGCGCCGACTCGATCCCCGGTTTTTCAACCTCTTGCAACTGGCTCAGGCGAGTGCGGGTTTTTCGGGCTCTGAGATCGAGCAGGTGGTGATCGATGGGATGTACCGGGCCCTGGGGGCACGGGAAACGCCGCGGACCGAGCATTTGCTCAATGAACTGGAAAGCACCCGACCCCTCTCCGTGGTGATGGCCGAAAAGGTTGCACATTTGCGGGCCTGGGCCAAAGACAGGACGGTGCCTGCAGATTGATACAGCCACAAGCGCAAAAAAAATCCGCACCGTTTTGAACGTGTGCGGACTTGGATGTGGTGCCCGGGGCCGGAATCGAACCGGCACGCCTTGCGGCGGGGGATTTTGAGTCCCCTGCGTCTACCAATTTCACCACCCGGGCAACGCAGAATCCGAATTATGACACAGGGTCAGCCAGCTCCTGTGCTGTGCAGGGGGGGCTGGGCGGCACCAGGGCCAGCAACACGCGGCGCATGCGCTTGGCACTCTCCTCGTCCTGTCCCGACAATTGTGAGAGCAGGGCTTCGGTGCCGCTGGCGCTGACCAGAAGGTGGGCCTGTGAAACCAGCAGCTGGAATTGCCGCATGGCCAGCTCGGGGCGTTGCACCGGATCAATGACCACGGCGCTGACGGCCAGCCTTTCTTCACGCTGGCGGGCCTCGTATTCCTGATGGGCTTCCTGGGTCAGGCGCTGAATGTCGTCGGCCGACAGGTGCAGGCGCTCGGACTCGGCGGCCAGCATGGCGCGTGCTTTGGGTTTGATCTCACCGTCGTGGTAGGCGCTGAGCAGGCGTTGCTTGAATGCCTCGCGATCGATGCGCAACTGGTCGGTGAAGGCAGAGGCCAGCAGACCCGCCGGAATGGCAAAGATGCCAATGCCCAGCAGCGACAGCACCACCGTGAGCGCTCGGCCCATGGGGGTCACTGGAGAGATGTCGCCATAGCCCACCGACGCCAGGGTGACCACGGCCCAGTAAATGGCCTGCGGGATGTTCTCGAACTTGTCAGGCTGGGCATCGTGTTCAAACAGGTAGCCCATGCTGGCCGTCAGGACGACCAGCAACAGCATCACAAACACCGAGGCGAAAATCACCTGCCATTCGCGTTGGACCACGCTGTAGAGCGTGCGAGTGGCGGTGGTGTAGCGGGTGAGTTTGAGCAGCCGCATGAGCCTGAAAACCCGCAAAAAGCGCAGGTCCAGCGCAAAAGGCAAAAACCGTTCCAGCAAAAAGGGCAGGATGGTCAGCAGGTCGATGATGGCAGTGCCGCTGCGGATGTGCCGCCATCTTGGGAACGCGTGTTTGTGCAGGTGTGGGTTTTCAGGCGCAGCGTACAGCCGAGCGGCGTATTCGAGCGTGAAGATGCTGAAGGACAGCACATCGATGATGAAAAACTCGTGCTGCAAAACATGGCGCACGCTTTCGATGGATTCGAGCACCACCGTGGTGATCGACAGCAGCACCCAGAAGATGATGAAGTTGTCGAAGTACACATGCAGCCGCCCAGAGTGGCCGGTGGGTTCGAGCAGGGCGTAGAGCTTGCCCCTGAAACTGCGTGCGTGGTTGTGTTCGTGAAACTCTTTCCAGGCCGGCACCATGTAGCGCGAGAGTTTGAACAGGCGCATGAGCCGAAGCACCCGCAGCACCCGCAGCATTTCCACATCGACATTGACCAGACTCGAAAAGTAAAAGGGCGCAATGGCGACCAGGTCTACCAGGGCATAAAAACTGAAGAAATACCTCATGCGCGCAAATGGTTTTCCCTGCAACTCGGGCCGCAAGGGCGCAGTGGCCAGGCGCAACAGGTATTCGACGGTGAAGATGCCCACGGTGACCACATCGAACCAGTGAAACGCCTGGGCATGCGGCGCATACAGCAAAGGGTTGTGTTCGGCCACAATGGCCACAACGCTCAGAATGATCAGCCAGGCAATCAGGCTGTCGACGCGTTGGGCCTGGCCTCGTGGGTTGTCGTGGTCAAACAGCGATTGGTAGACCGTGGTCAGCATACCGCTGGGTGTTGCTGGGGCGTGAGGGTCGGTATGAGGGTGCATGGGGATGGTGCAGACAGTGCTTGTGAAATGTTATTCCTTTTGGCAGGGATGTCTGGACGGATGCGGCCCATGCACCTGACGAATGACTGCCAGGGTATTCAGTTTGATTCAAACAATGGGCCAGATGCTCAAGATGCGGTGGCTCGGGCCGATTCCGATACCGACAGTCTGTTGTTGGGGATAGAGATGCAAAGGTTTTTTGTGGCCGGTCTATGGGGTGTCTGGGTGTGTGTTCTGGCCGGGTCAGCCTGGGCCGCCAAACCCGCTGCCGGCGGTGCCTGCATGGTGGCCGAATTCAAAACCCTGGCCCTGAGCCAGGAAGATGTGGTGTTGCGCAACCGCCAGGCGCAGGCTTGGCTGCAAAGAAACGTGGCCCGTTGCACGCCCGAGCAGCTGTCGGCCATCAAGGGCAACAGCCCGATGTGGCTGGGCACGGCCCTGACGCCCGAGCTTGCAGGGTTGTTTGAGGGCGCCATCGAAGCCAAGATCGCGGGCAACCCTGCCCTGATGGGACAGCTGTACGAGTCTCTGGGCAAGGAAGGCACTGCCTCGGTCAGCACCACCAAGAGCCCCACCGCCCGCGCACCCGTGGTGCAGCCGCCCGTGGGGATGCCGCCACCGGCGCCCATGGTGCCTGGCGGCATGGGCGGCGCTTCGGTCAATTACGGCAATGTGGTCAATCAGACCGGTGCCCAGAACACCCAGCAGGGCAATCTGCAGCTGACGCCACCTGTGGCGCCGCCCCCGGCCCCCTTGCCGCAATAGTCCCAGGTCCAGGTGCGCGGTGACAGAGCCGGGGCGGGCTTTGTGGCACAGTACAGGGATGACCTATCCCACCATTGAAGACGCGATTGGCCACACCCCGCTGGTGGCCTTGCAGCGCATGGACGCCGCCGCCAACCAGGCTCGGGGCAATGTGATCCTGGGCAAGCTCGAAGGCAACAACCCTGCCGGGTCGGTGAAAGACCGTCCCGCCTTGTCGATGATCCGCCGTGCCGAAGAGCGCGGCGAGATCAAGCCTGGCGACACCCTGATCGAAGCCACTTCGGGCAACACCGGCATCGCACTTGCCATGGCCGCCGCCATCAAGGGTTACCGCATGGTCCTCATCATGCCCGAGGACCTGTCGATTGAACGCGCCCAGACCATGAAGGCCTTTGGCGCCGAACTCATCCTCACCCCCAAAAGCGGCGGCATGGAATACGCCCGCGACCTGGCCGACAACATGGCCGCGCAGGGCAAGGGTCGCATCCTGGACCAGTTTGCCAACGCCGACAACCCACGCATCCATTACGAAACCACGGGCCCCGAAATCTGGGAGCAGACCGGCGGCAAGATCACCCACTTTGTGAGCGCCATGGGCACCACCGGCACCATCACCGGGGTCTCGCGCTTCCTCAAAGAGAAGAACCCGGCGATCCGCGTGATTGGCGCGCAACCCAGCGAAGGCTCACGCATTCCGGGCATCCGCAAATGGCCGCAGGAATACCTGCCCAAAATTTACGATCCCAGCCATGTCGATGAATTGGTTTACGTGAGCCAGGCCGATGCCGAAGAAACCTGCCGCGAACTGGCCCGTACCGAGGGTATTTTTGCGGGCATCTCGGCGGCCGGTGCCTGCTGGGTGGCTCAGCAGATTGCCGCTACCGTGCAAAACGCCACCATCGTCTTCATCGTCTGCGACCGGGGTGACCGTTACCTCTCGACCGGCGTGTTTCCCGCCTGACCTTTTTCGGAGCCGCCGACATGGCCGAATACCGTTTTTGCCCGCAATGCGCCACCCCATTGGCTTGGTTGACCCAGATGGAAGACGGTGGCGAAACGCTGCGCCTGCGCTGCCCAGCCTGCGATTTTGTGCACTGGAACAACCCCACGCCGGTGCTGGCGGGCATCGTGCAGGTGGGCGACCAGGTGCTGCTGGCCCGCAATGCCGCCTGGCCGGGGCGCCGCTTTGCACTGATCACCGGGTTCATGGAGGCTGCGGAGACACCCGAAGACGGCATCCGCCGTGAGATCAAGGAAGAAACGAATTTGGAGGTGAGCGCCCTCCAATTGGTGGGCGTGTACGACTTCCAGCGCATGAACCAGGTCATCATCGCCTACCACGCGGTGGCCCATGGCGATGTGCGGCTTTCCCCCGAGCTGGCCGAGCACAAGATGTTTGATTTGGAAGACCTGATCTGCTGGCCTGCAGGCACCGGCTACGCGCTGGGCGACTGGCTGCGCACGCAAGGCATCGAGCCCACGTTCATGAGCTGGGCCGAACGCGAGGCGCAGAGCGAGGACAAGTGATGCAGATCGACAAGGAAATCGACACCAGCGGCCTGAACTGTCCGCTGCCCATCCTCAAGGCCAAGAAGGCGCTGACCGAGCTGCAAAGCGGCCAGACCCTCAAGGTGATCGCCACCGACCCAGGCTCGTGGCGTGACTTTGAGGCCTTTGCCAGGCAAACCGGCAACACCCTGGTCTCGCAGGAAAAAACCGAGGCGAGCTTCGTCTACGTGCTCCAGCGCCGCTGAGCATCGCAGTGCACCAAAACAAAGGGCGCCAATTCGAAAATTGGCGCCCTTTGTCCTTGGGTGAGGTCGATCAGCCCAGGCGCTGCAGCTGCTCTTTCACCTTGGCCAGCGTGGCGCCGAAGTCGGCCACGCGCTTTTTCTCCTGCTCGATCACGGCCGGCGGTGCTTTGGCCACAAAGGCCTCGTTGGACAGCTTTCCATTGGCCTTGGCGATTTCACCTTCCAGACGTGCGGCTTCTTTGGCCAGGCGGGCCTTTTCGGCGGCCACGTCGATCTCCATGAACAGGCACAGGCGGGCTTCGCCCACCACGGCCACGGGCGCGGCCTGGGCGGCGGCGGCCCAGTCGGCTTCGCTGTCAAAAACCTTGACCTCGCTGAGTTTGGCCAGGGCCTGAAGCACCGGTGCCACTTCACGCATGAAATCGGCATCGCCCAGCACGTACATGGGCAGTCGCGTGGCGGGAGAGACGTTCATCTCGCCGCGCAGGTTGCGGCAGGCATCCACCAGACCCTTGAGTTTGGCCACATGGGCTTCGGCCTGCTCGTCGATGCGTTCGGGCTGACTGACCGGGTAGGCGGCAATGCTCACTGATTCGCCCGAGCGGCCAGCCACAGGTGCCACGATCTGCCAGAGTTCTTCGGTGATGAAGGGGATGATCGGGTGGGCCAGGCGCAGCAGGGTTTCCAGCGTGCGGATCAGGGTGCGGCGGGTGGCGCGTTGCTGGGCCACGCTGCCGGTGTTGATCTGCACCTTGGCGATTTCAAGGTACCAGTCACAGAACTCGTTCCACACAAAGTCGTAGACCGTGTTGGCCACGTTGTCCAGGCGGTATTCGGCAAAACCTTTGGCCACATCGGCTTCGACGCGTTGCAGTTGCGAGACGATCCAGCGGTCGGCCTGGCTGAAGCTCATGTAGCCATGCGCCTTGCCGCCCACCGAGCATTCTTCTTTGGTGTGCTCCATCAGGCCGCAGTCCTGGCCCTCGCAGTTCATCAGCACAAAGCGGGTGGCGTTCCACAGCTTGTTGCAGAAGTTGCGGTAGCCCTCGCAGCGCTTGCTGTCGAAATTGATGGAGCGGCCCAGCGTGGCCAGAGCCGCAAAGGTGAAGCGCAGCGCATCGGCGCCGTAGGCCGGAATGCCTTCGGGGAATTCCTTCTCGGTCTGCTTGCGCACCTTGGGCGCGGTCTCGGGCTTGCGCAAACCTTGTGTGCGCTTCTCCAGCAAAGGTTCCAAGGTGATGCCGTCGATCAGGTCCACCGGGTCGAGCACATTGCCTTCGGACTTGCTCATCTTCTTGCCTTGGGCATCGAGCACCAGGCCGTGGATGTAGACATGCTTGAACGGCACACGCCCGGTGAAGTGCGTGGTCATCATGATCATCCGGGCCACCCAGAAAAAGATGATGTCGTAGCCGGTCACCAGCACGCTGCTGGGCAGGTACAGGTCATAGTCCTGCGTCTGCTCGGGCCAGCCCATGGTGGAAAACGGCACCAGCGCCGACGAGTACCAGGTGTCCAGCACGTCTTCGTCGCGTTTGAGCGTCTTGCCCGGGGCCTTGGCTTGTGCTTCGGCCTCGTTGCGGGCCACATAGACCCGACCATCTTCGTCGTACCAGGCCGGAATCTGGTGGCCCCACCAGAGCTGGCGCGAGATGCACCAGTCCTGGATGTTGTTCATCCACTGGTTGTAGGTGTTGACCCAGTTCTCGGGCACAAAGCTCACCTGGCCCGATTGCACGGCGTCGATGGCTTTTTGCGCAATGCTCTTGCCCGTGGCATCGCCTTGTCCAACCTGGTTCATGGCGACAAACCACTGGTCGGTCAGCATCGGCTCGATCACCTGGCCGGTGCGCGCGCAGCGGGGCACCATGAGCTTGTGCTTTTTCACTTCCACCAGCTGGCCTGCAGCTTCGAGGTCGGCGACCACGGCCTTGCGGGCCACGAAACGGTCCAGCCCACGGTACTTCCCGGGCGCGTTGTCGTTGACGGTGGCATCGAGATTGAGCACGCAGATCATGTCCAGCTTGTGGCGCTGGCCCACCGCGTAGTCGTTGGTGTCGTGCGCAGGCGTGACCTTGACCACGCCGGTGCCGAAGTCCTTGTCCACGTACTCGTCGGCAATCACGGGGATGGTGCGGCCGCACAGCGGCAGATTCACCTGCTGGCCGATCAGGTGTTTGTAGCGCTCGTCTTCAGGGTGGACCATCACAGCCACGTCGCCCAGCAGGGTTTCGGGGCGGGTGGTGGCCACCGTCAGGCTGCCTGAACCATCGGCCAGGTCGTAGCGGATGTGCCACATCGAGCCATCTTCTTCTTCGCTCTCGACTTCGAGGTCAGACACCGCGCTCATCAGCACCGGGTCCCAGTTGACCAGGCGCTTGCCGCGGTAGATCAGGCCCTGCTCGTAAAGCTTCACGAAAGTCTCGGTCACCACCTTGGAGAGCTTGTCGTCCATGGTGAAGTACTCGCGGCTCCAGTCCACGCTGTCGCCCATGCGGCGCATCTGCTGGGTGATGGTGTTGCCCGA
>JACCDW010002963.1_pt1 | contig 22315 bp, 29 predicted proteins | sample 7449781 | NCBI WGS metagenome assembly JACCDW01 (sample SAMN15323449, study PRJNA562643) | freshwater metagenome | isolation source: river surface water | place: USA:Blue River Watershed | collected 2017-08-18
AACTAGAACGTGCCATGGCTAACGACCAGTTGGACCGTGAGTGTGTGTACGAGACACTGCCCATTCCAATGGCCAAGGAAGAAAAAGTACAACTAAAGCGTTACAGAGAAATCCGTAGCCGCAACCTACACAAGATGCAACCGATTCCGGTTTGCCGTCTTGACAAATAAATCCCATTCAGCTATAATAGCGTTATGTGAGCAGTTAACTCACATAACGACTATTTTTAGTCGTTTTGGCCCGATCTTCCCGGGGTTTTCCGACCATCTGAGTAAGTAAAAGCCTATGAAAGCAAACCTAAACCTTAACAATAATCTGGCAACATGGTTATCGCGATCGTTCAAAGTCGCAGGCCTGGTTGTAGTTGTTGCGTCGGTGCTGGCAGTTTGTAATGCACGTCTTGACAGTCTGCGCGATGTTCGCAATGGCATGCCCGAAGGCTATGTCACTGCCGCTGAACGCACAAAACAACTCGAGTGTCTAACTCGCAACATCTATTGGGAAGCCGCTTCCGAGCCTTTTGAAGGCAAAGTAGCTGTGGCCCAAGTCACTATGAACCGCGTGGAGTCCGGCCGTTTTGGCTCAGGCGTGTGCGGTGTAGTATATCAGAAGAATGTATTCTACGAGAAAGTAGTGTGCCAATTTTCGTGGTACTGCGAAGGCAACCACAAAGTAAAGGCGGTACACCCGCCCCTGTGGCGTGAAAGCGAAGAAGTAGCCAAGAAGGTGCTGTTGGAAGGATTCCGACTGCCCAGCTTGAAAAACGCTCTTTACTATCATGCTGATTATGTAAACCCGGGCTGGAAACATCCCAAGATCGAAAAAGTTGGTCGTCATATTTTCTACGGAGATCGTACATGAACATCGAAACCCTGCGTAACTTTCTTTCCACAACCCTGGCCAAAATCTCCGCAGAGACTCTGGGCTGGCTAGCAGCCATTGTGGTGCATGCTGCCACTATTCCCACACTGTTGGCCCTGATGACCGGGCTGAGTGATCGCACACCTAACTTGGACATTGTGCTATTTGCCTGGGCAGGTTTGGTGCTGATGTTCCTACGTGCTGTGGTGCTCAAAGACATCCTAAACATTGTCACAATTGGCCTGGGCTTTATTGTGCAGGCTGTGCTCATGGCCTTGATCTTGTTTAAGTAAAAAGTATTACTTTTTAAACCCTACTGCGTGTAGGGTTTTTCTTGATCAAAATTCCTGCTTGTGTTATAATACATTATGGAATTAGGACAGCACAGCCGTAATCGACTCTTGGACTCAATGGCGCATTGGCACATTGACAAAGAATACGCCGATCCCATCTACAACTACTTGGTGTTTGGGTGGGAGCCAGGCAGTTTCTTTACGTCCGTGTTCGCCAACGATTTTATAAACGCCATGCATCGCAGTCACCCTGCCAACACCATACCGGCATTAAAGCATGTGGCTGGCTGGATTCACAATGCATGCCCTGAAGAAGCTTGGGGCAGTTACGACAAAGTTCGTGAGTGGTGTAAAATGCCTGCGGACCAACGCCGCAACATCTTGGCCGCTTGCGACCTTGTTTACAGTGAACAGCAAGAAACACTGCTAATCCTCAAAGGTCAACGCACAGTTGAGCCGTATTTTTACTGATATGACATTCACCGTTCAAAAATCCACGACCCGACGCATTTACCGCGGACAAGACGGTTTCAACATGATCGACGGTGTTAAACTTGTGCCCCGCGCTGAAATTGAAATCCTTGATCAATGTCCAACCAATCTGCGCAGTCATCTTGAGTGGGCTATTGCCAAGGGCTGGATCCAACCCGTGGCCAACGTGCGCGACGAGGAACTGGTCTGGGAGAAACTTACATCATGCGACAAGTCTTAATTATTGTGGTGTGTAGTGCGATTGGGTTCGGTACCAGCATTTACTTCTTGCCCAAAAAGTCCGAAGTGCGTTATAATTGTGAACTGGCGGAGATTAGCCCCGACTTTCCCGCTGAAGTCAAACAAAAATGTCGTGAACTAAAGGCCAAACAATGACCATGCATCTCGCTCATCCCGCCCTGTCTCTTGGTGGCAAGAAAAAGGGCAAGCCGAAGTTTCGCAACGCCGATGAGGCTCGCAAGTCCCGCGAGCTAGATGCCTCATGGAAAGAACTACAGGCCAAGTGGGGTGTTGAGGCTGAACAAAAACGCCAGCGCCGTGCCATGACTGCTGAGCCCTTGACCTACTCGTTGAGTGCTCCTGCTGGCCGTAGCACCAGCAATCACATTCCCAGCCGCAACACTGGCGGACATGTTGCAACATCTGCACCTGCCAAAGTATACACTGGCACCAAGATGCTGGGCATCGGTACCATGCACAAGTCAAACTCAGTGCCTATCTTCAGTGACGAAGAAGCTGTGGCCATTGCTACCATGCGCCGCAACTGATATGAGGCAATATACCTATTACTGCGAAGTCAATTGTGATCGTAACGATTTCCGTGCTGGCGTTTATAAAGTAGTAGCCAGCGGCGGGTTTAGTCAATCCTGGTTTCCTGAACTCAACCGTATTATTCAATTCAGTGATCGTGTTTGGAAGCAAGGACCCCAAGGCGGTGTGAAAATTATCAAAAGTCGCGACTGGCCGTATCCTACGAACTACATTACTACCAACGACGAGTGGATGCGGAAGTTTGCTTGGATTAAACTCAAGGCCAAGGCAGTATGAACAAGCCGCGATTTGTTGTTGCCGACGCTCTTGTTAGCCAAAGCCTTGATCGATACTGTATCATACTACTAAGCGACTTCGGCTTTTGGGCTGATAACACCGAAGCTCTACAGAAGTGGTGCGAGGAACATGGCGGTTCTGTAGAAGGCGTGACTGTGAACATCCCAGATGATCGAACGCTGACAGCATTTTGTTTGAGGTGGTCATGACAGTGACTTATAAAACCAATCCAGGGTTTCCGGGCGTTAACTTTCCGGTGCTTCATCGTGTGGTGTATGATCGCCGGGACAACGAAGTGGTGCTGGCCATGTATCAACGCAGTTACAAAGACCACAAAGTAAATGCCTGGCTCGAAGATAACTGTCGGCATCCTTATTATCACAGCCCGGGCTACCTCAAAGAAAAGTTCATTGAGTTTGAGTGTGACGAAGATGCTGTGGCGTTTGCGTTGAAGTGGGCATGAACTACAACCCAGCGCCACCTGTTAAGTTTAACCGAAGCATTGGCTGGAATTTGGATCGGCAAGGCATGATCATAACTCAACGCATACACAACGGCCCAGATTGTTATCCCTGGCGTAAAAGCTTTGTGCTGTGGCCGCAACGTAGCATCACTGGTCAATGGCTTTGGATGACTGTTGCCTACAAACGACGATTCTGGGCTGTGTGGGGCACCGGATTCCATATGGAACCCGAGGTAGAGTATGCTACAATATTAGAAATCCTAGCAGATCAGAGAGAAGCATGAAATCCAGCTACTTTGAGATAAAGCCTCTGGCAGCACCGTACCAGCAGTTTGAGTATTCAGTGTCATGGCCTAACCTCGGGTCAGTAAACAAACATCGTGGCCTAATGGTACAGTGGGCGTTTGAAACAGGTGCGTTTCAAGTTGCGTTTGGTGGCGCCAATGGACAAGTACTGTATGTTGATGCCAGTGTATATTACACTCAAAAAATCGAAGACATTGCAGATCTGGTCATGCATGACCTACCCCAACTAACAGCCGTGGCATTTGAAGATCGAGGCCAGGCTGAGAAGTTTATTGAGAGTGCCGAAAAGCACATTATGTGGAACCAACTGAAGAGGAAATCATGAACTGGGAACAGCAAGAAACTATTCGACTGCTCAAAGGCGCACCAGGTACTCAGTACCAAGAAGCCGACGATGCTAACAAGGCAATCTTTCGTGATTGGGTTCGAGGGCTTTTACAGTCGCAGCCTATCACCGTGAGCTTTATCAAGTCAGACGGTACACAGCGTGACATGCGGTGTACCCTGAACTGGGACCATATTCCTGAGGATAAACGTCCCAAAACACCCGACACAGGACCAGTTGATGGTATTGTGCGGGAGAGCAAACAACGCCGGGAACCTGATGTTCACAGTCTGCGTGTGTTTGATGTTGAAAAACAAGAATGGCGAAGCTTTCGCTACGATCGACTAAAATCTATCTCTGCCGAACTTAAATTTGGCTAAGTAAAAACCTATGGCAAAAGAAGAGGGTATCAAAGCTGACGGGGTTGTGGTAGACGTTCTGCCCAACGCTATGTTTAGAGTTCAAATGAATGGCACAGAATCTGTGATCACTGGTGTGATTTCAGGGCGTATGCGTCAAAACAATATCAAAATATTGTTGGGCGACTCAGTGGAGGTTGAGTTCAGCCCTTACGATCTCACTCGCGGACGCATCACCCGACGCCGATAAATATGGGTATGGAACTTCGTAATTCAATAGATTTAGTTGAAGCAAGCACTCGTCCGGCCAAACTGGAGACCACGCCTTTGCCCTACGGAGTCAAAGATCTTGACCCTGTGATGAGCAAAGAAACCATCGACTATCACTATGAGCATCTAGCCAAAGGCTATGCCAAGCGTTATAACTCTGGAGAAGGCAATGCCGATTTTAATCGTGCTGGCAGTTTTTTGCACAATAAATTTTTCCCTCAGCTTAGGGCTCCTAAAGCCGCCAATCGACCAAAAGGTGCTGTACTCGCGTTGATTGAAGAGCACTTCAAGACCTACGAAGACTTCAAAGAACAATTCAAAGAAACAGCCATGAAGATTCAAGGATCCGGCTGGGTTTACTTGAGCACCAGTGGCGAAATCAAAACCATTGCCAATCATGCTGTGCGCACTGACATCTGCTTGTTGGTGGACTGGTGGGAACATGCCTGGGCTCTGGACTATCAAAGCGACAAAGAAGGTTACCTAGACAATATCTGGCGGATCATTGACTGGGAAGTGTGCAACCAGCGTCTATGAATTTGCTAGGGGTTGGATGTAGCATTGTGTTCGGCGACGAGCTGGCAGATTGCACATCTACACAGCACAGTCGATCTACTTTTCCTGCTCTGCTAGCCAAAAATTTAAATCTAAATTATCAGTGTGTTGCTGTGCCCGGTAGTGGCAGTGACAGTCAGGTCAGAAAGGTCTTGGAAAACTGCAACAGCAACACTGCCTTTGTTGTGGTGGCCTGGAGCTTTTTACATCGCTATGATTGGCATTGGTCCGACCATGGATGGAGATCACTGCGTTTTCCTGGACAAGTAGCAAACAATTCAACACCACAGGCACAGATAGATAAATTCAAACAGTATTTTTTTGCCAACGTCAGCGATGATTATGCATGGTATCACTATGCCAAAGATGTTGTGTTTTTGCAGCAATGGTTGAGTCAACGTCAGGTACCTTATGTGTTTTGCAGTGTTGACTCAGGATTCAATATCAACGCATCTGCAGAACCCAGTTATCAGACTCTATGGCAAGCTGTGGATAGACACCGTTGGTTCGACTGGCGCCTTGATGGTGTAGTACAAGGATTTCAAAACTGGTGTGTTGGCAGTGCAAAAACTGACAAAAAATTTAGTCTGGGCAGCGGCGGGCATCCATTGGAGCATGCTCATGCAGTTTCGGCTCAGCAGATAACAGAATTTATTCAACAAAGGAAATTGATATGACTCTAGATCAAACAGCAATAACCAAACTGCGCGAGATTCTTGCCGAAGAAAACAACCCCCGTGCCAAGCTGAGAGTGTTTGTGCAGGGCGGTGGATGTTCAGGATTCCAATACGGCTTTACCTTGGACGAAGATAAAAACGAAGATGATTTTGACTTTGTCTATGATGATGTCACTGTGCTAGTAGATTCAATGAGCATACAATATCTGCAGGACGCCAAAATTCGCTGGGATGACGGAATCATGGGCGCCAGCTTTGTGATTGACAATCCGCAGGCAGTTTCAACCTGCGGATGCGGATCCAGCTTCAGTGTATGATTGCAGCAGCGTGACGCTCACGCTCTAGTTCAAGGTCTAGATATTCTGCATCAGAGAGGCTTGTGGGTATGCCCAGGGCCTTTTCTCTTATGTGGCGCATGACTTTCCAATCTGTAGCGGTCAAAAATCTTTGATGTTCTACATTGTCTTCTCGGGCAGCTAGTTTGTCAAGTTCACTTTTGGCATAAGGCTGCACGCTCGACGTGGGAATATCAAAATAGTGAGTTCTTTGATCGAGCTTGGTATAGTCTTCATCGGTTATTTTTATTACTTGAACCGAATCTGGAACATTGGGTTCATAGTTTAGGACCGCGGTCACGCGATCATTTTCCACGCAGATATAGTACATTAGATTATCTCCAGAAGGCTATGTAATTACCTGCTGGAGTGGCCCGCTGCTCACTATTTTGTACCCACACACGAATTCGATCGGCCTGTACTGACCATTCGGTTCGCATTTTATCGTCGAAGTTAACATTGCCCGCAAAATAAATTTTACTCATGCTGGCCATGAATCCTTGCAATTGGCTCATATTAAATCCAGCTGGCGGAAAAATATCAAAATAGTTGGTACTGTTGTTCCAGTTGTCAATCTCGTTAGAAAATCCCACACAGTCAATTGCAGAACCATAGGTAATGGTATATCCTGTGGCGCTAGGAGCCGAAATCACCCCTGAGTTGATTTTGATGGTTGTGCCGTCGGGTCGTACTGCACCCAAGGAGCTGACTGTGGCAGTGGGGAAGTTGGCTGAAATAACAGATCCAGCAATGGTAATAGTAGTACCGTCAACTCTAACGCCACCTAACACGCTAGACGATGCTGTGGGCAGTGTATAACTAGGGCCGGCAGGTCCAGTGGCTCCGGTCAACCCTTGTGGTCCTTGAATACCACGTTCGCCTTGCAGACCCTGCGGTCCAGTGGCGCCTTGTGGTCCAGTGGCGCCTTGCGGACCGGCCGCACCAACAGGCCCTTGCGGACCAATAGGACCTTGAGCACCAGTGCTACTGAATGTAAACACGTTGCCAATTTGACTCACGCCATTGCCCGAAAAAGTCACACCTGAAGATATAACAGCAGTGTTTGGGCCTTGAATTCTAGTAATACCTGAATTGGTAATTGTCATGGTACCTGCAGTGGTCACAGGGTTAATACCAGTGATAGAAATACCATTGCCGGCCAGCAGTTCTATGCTGGTTACTGTACCTCCAGCATCGGGAAATACCTGCGAAATCCATTCAGTTCCTGTGCTGATTAACACATTGCCGGCACTTCCTGGAGATATGCTTTTTACTGTGGACGAAGCATTGCCCACAACCAGGGCATTGGGAGTAAGTCCTGATGCGCCTGTGCCGCCGTACAAGGGTGCCAGTGGTGTAGTCAGTCCTGTGATAGAAGTAATATCGCTGTTGTTGCCCAGGGCAGCGGCTCCTAGATTAGTCCTAGCATTGGCTGCATCACTGGCCCCAGTGCCGCCGTCGGCTACAGCTAGGTCGGTGATACCTGTTATGGTTCCGCCAGTGATGCTCACACCGTTGGCGTTTTGAACCGCTATGGTACCAATATTGGCCACAGCACCTGTGCCCAGACCAAGGTTTATTCTAGCATTGGCTGCATCGCTGGCTCCGGTACCACCTAAAACTATGGGCAAAGTGCTTACTGCACTAAGAGTTCCCCCGGTGCTAAACACAGGTCCTGAAGTTGTATTGGCCAACGACAAGTTGGTAACACCAGTGATTGTACCACCAGTGATAGCAACAGCGGTGGAATTTTGAGTTGCCATGGAACCCAGGCCAAGATTTATTCTAGCATTGACAGCGTCCTGCGCTCCTGTGCCCCCGGACAGCACAGGCAACGGCACAGACAATCCAGTGATAGTGCCGCCGGTGATGGCCACAGAGTTAAAGTTCTGTTGGGACATGGTGCCCAGGTTATTGGCCACGTTTTTTACAAAAGCAGTAGTAGCAATCTGTGTGTTGGATGTTGCCAGGGCCGCAGTGGGTGCAGTAGGAGCGCCTGCAAACTGTGGACTGTTGGTTACAAAAGCCGTGGTAGCAATCTGTGTGTTGGCTGTGCCTGCAGGAGCAGTGGGTGCCTGCGGTACTCCGGTAAAAATAGGACTGATCTTCTGAGCTTGCACATAAGTTTCGTTGACCAAGACCTGCCAGGTATTTGCACTGCTATAGGCATACATTTGATCTTCGTCGCTTTTGTACCATAACTGACCTAGAATAGGCTGATTAGGTGCAGCAGGTGCAGCAAAGTTTTCCAACAAAAACACTAGGTTTTCGTTTTGGTCTGTACCGTAATTGGTAACGTTTTGCCCGATCAAACTCAGGCTGGTTGCTCCTTGGTTTACTGTACCATCGGGAACAACAGCAACAATATTGCCGCGACTATTATTGATAATATATGACATTGATCACTCCAACTCAGCATATTTAGCCAGAAATCAACTGTTCAACACAGCATTGTTGGTACGCTAAATACTCTACAAGGACTCAAACTTATGGTACAGCAAGTAATCAACGTAGGCAATGTTGCCAATGATGGCGACGGTGATCCGCTACGCACAGCTTTTATCAAAACCAACGAAAACTTTACAGAATTATTCAACATTGGCGGCGTGAGCGGTATCAGCAACGGATCGTCAAATATCAGCATTGTTGAAGACAGTGTGATTACCATGAGCAGTGCCAACGTTGCCAACGTGGTCACAGTGTCAGGAACAGGTGCTACTGTGGTGGGTACCATGGCAGCAAACATTGTCAGCGTCACGGGCAATATTGTCAGCACAGGATTGTTCCTGGGCAACGGTAGTCAGCTCACTGGGGTAACCAGCGTAGCCCCTGCCAATGCTCTTGTGGGCAATACACTAAGTGCCAACGTGACCAGCAGTACACTGACTAGTGTGGGTGTTTTGGCCAACTTGAGTGTGTCGGGCAACATAGTAGGCGGTAATATTGCAACTTCGGGCCTAATCAGTGTTTCTGGCAATGCACAAGCATCAAATTTCAACACTGGCGGCTTGGTCAGTGCCACAGGCAACGTCACTGGCGGTAACTTGCTTACCATTGGCGAAGTCAGTGCTGGTGGAGATATCACAGCAGCGGGCAACATCACAGCACAGTTTTTTACCGGCAATGGATCAGGACTGTCAGGCATTACCTCAGTGGGCAATGCAGCTCTAATTGTTGGGTCTACTCTGAGTGCAAACGTGGTAAACTCCAGTTTGCAAACTGTGGGTACTTTGGACTTTCTCAATGTTAGTAACGCACTAGGCGGCAACGGTAATGTCAGCTCAAACAACGTTTCTGCTCTGGCTGCTATTTCGGCTGTGGGCAACGTCACTGGTGGCAATTTGACCACTGGCGGGTTGATTACTGCTTCTGGGGGCATTACATCGGGCGGCGTGCTCACTGGTACTGATGTCAGTGTGCCAGGAGGCACAGTGGGCGCAGCCAACGTTGATGCTACTAACCGCGTTACTAGTATCACTGTCAGTGCCACAGGCAACATCACCGGAGCCAATGTCAACGTCACTGCCAATGTTGTTGCAGGCAATATTGCAGTTTCAACTCTGGCCAACGTAAACGAATTGATTGTTTCAACTCTGGCTAACGTTTCGGGCAATTTATCAGCACTCAATCTCAGCACCGCCAACGTTGTAGCTACAGGATTGGTTACAGCAACTGGCAACATAACCAGCACTGCCAACATTCGTGGCGCAAATGTAATTTCTTCAGGAATTGTTACAGCAACAGGCAATCTCATTGGTAACAACGTCAGCACAGGAATTGTCACAGCATCGGGCAACATTACCGGTGCTAATCTGGTCACTGGAGGAATCGTCACTGCCACAGGCAACATCACTGGTGGTAACCTGATCACTAGCGGCAGTCTAAGTGTAACAGGCAATACCATAATTGGCGGCAATTTGACCGTGGATGGTGATCTTGTCTACAACAATGTAACCACCTTGGCAGTGGAAGATCCAATCATAAGCATGGGTCGTGGACCCAACAACTCACCCTTGGTCAGCAACGACGGCAAAGATCGCGGTGAACAACTTTGGTATTATTCAGGCAGTGAACGCTCGGCATTCATTGGCTATGACGAATCTGCTGGCAAACTGTTAGCGGCCACACAGGTAACCATTGTCAACGACGTAGTTACTGCAATTGGTGCCTATGGTAACTTGGTCATTGGCGGTCTAGAGGGCGCCAGTGTAAGCGTCACTGGCAACGTTGATGCTGGCAACGTCCGATCAATTGGTGTACTCAGTGCCACTGGCAACGTCATTGGCGGCAACCTAGTGACCAACGGTAGTTTGAGCATGGTTGGTAACGTGATTTCAGATTTGAATGTCACTGGCAACGTTGTTGGTGGTAATCTAAGTTCGCCAGGATTTGCTTCTGTAACAGGTAATATTACAGGTGGTAATATCAATACTAGCGGATTGGTCAGTGCCACTGGCAACGTTCGTGGAGCAAATCTAGTGGCCACAGCCAATGTTACGTCAACTGGCAACGTCATCGGTGGTAACCTAGTTACCAGTGGCCTAATCACAGCTACAGGAAATTTAACTTCGGGTAACGTAAACACCGTTGCACTGAGTCTGAGTGGAAATGTTATTACTGCACTCAATGTTACAGCCAACGTTGCCGGAGCCAACCTTAATACAGTAGGCTTGGTCAGTGCCGCAGGAAATGTCGACGGAGGAAACATAAATTCTGCCGCGGCAATTACGGGCGCTACACTGAGCCTCAGTGGCAACGTTTTGTCTGTGCTAAATGCCACAGGCAACATCACTGGCAGCAATGTAACTGCTGTGGCCAACATTGTTGGTGGTAATGTTAACTCTGCGGCAGCACTAACAGGTGCTACACTGAGCCTCAGCGGCAATGTGACATCTACATTGAATGCTACTGGCAACATCAACGGCGGAAACATCAACACTCCCGGAGTAGTCAGTGCCACAGGCAATATTATTGGTTCAGTCATTACTGGGGTTGGACCATTCTTGGTAGTTCCTGCCGCAGCAGCTGATCCTGCTGGACCAGTAACAGGAGCCATCTACTTGAATACAACCAGCGGACGTTTCAAGGGCTACAACGGCAGCGTTTGGGTCTTCCTCAACTAAGGTTATAAAACATGGCACAACCACAGTGGATCACTCCTGCAGGTAGTCTAGGGGTCATACCTGAAGGTATATTCTATCAACAACCATTGCTTACTACAGTTGCGCCGTTGGCCAACACTGTTTGTACAGCCAGTTCTGCAACTACCAATGCAATTACTTGTGCTAGCACTGCCGGGCTGTATAGAAATCTTCAGGTAGAATTTGTCAGCAACAACGGTCTGACATTTGGTGGTTTGCAAGCAGGCGTAAAATATTTTGTGTATGACATCATTGATGCTACACATTTTAGAGTCAGTGATTCAGAAACCAGTAGTCAACCTAAAACGCTGACCACAGACACAGGCGACATGACTGCGTTTTTCTCCCAACGAGTGTTTTATACGCAAATTGCTGGATCCTTGCCAACGGGTCTGCAGATTGCGGATACAGGGACCCTGACTGGGGTCCCAAGAGCTATTACTTCCTTGCAAGGCGTACCTGTAGAAGTTGCTGTTGATGTAACCAGCAAATTTGTAATTCGCAGTTATACTAAAACTGTATCGGGCGCAGTAGATCGCATTGCTGATCGAACCTTTGAAATAACCATCACTGGCAATGATGTGCCACGATTTACCACTCCTGCAGGCAGCATTGGCACGTTCTACGACGGAGACCAAGTCAATATACAAATTCAGTACACTGACTTAGATCCTGGAGAACTCACCGTGGTGTCATTGGCTTCTGGCCAGCTGCCTCCAGGATTGGTTCTAAGTCCAACTGGCCTAATCAGCGGTTATATCATACCTGCTGCGCCCCTGGATCAAACTCCAGGTTATGATATCACGTCCACAGACTCAGAACCCTATGACTTCATAGTAGAATTTGTCAGCAGAAATTATCAGTTCAGTCTCGAAGTCAGTGACGGTAAAAGCAGTGATCTAAGATCATTTACAATGTTTGTGTATGCTCGCAACGAAATGACCGCGGACAACACAACATTTACCGCGGACAACTCGTTCATCACAGCAGACGAAACCAACAGTCGAGCACCATTCCTGGTCAATGCTTCTCCCAGCAATCTGGGCACAGTTCGCAGTGCCAACAAATACGGATATCAGTTCATTGGCGAAGACTATGACACCGAAGATATCAGTTATGCTATCAACGTCAACGAAGGTTTTGGATTGCCTCCAGGTCTGACTCTGGATCCTGAGACTGGATGGTTGTACGGTAACATTCCTGATCAAGGCACCACCGAAGTTGAATACAGTTTCAACATTGTGGTCTACCAAACCGCTCCAGTAGGAACCAGTGTAAGCTGTACATCTACCAGTGCGCTGACCAACCGAATTACCTGTACCAGTACAACACCTTTGGCTGGTATTTCTGAATGGTACCCTGCTAATCCAAGTCCTCTGTATATTCCCATCAAACTGTCAGGCACAGCACTGGGCGGATTAAGCACCGCTGGCAATACCATATACTATGTGTTGCACGTTTACAGTGCCACAGAATTCAGCGTGGTTGCAAGCACAAGTTCAACAACACCATTAACCTTGACTACTACGTCAGGCTCAATGAGTGCAGGCACAGTGATTGCTAGTCAACCGTTTCCGTTCACTCTCACAGTGGCTGGCGATATTGACAGCGAAATTACCTGGCTCACAGATTCAGATCTTGGAACCATCGTCAATGGCAGCACCAGTCTACTAAAGGTAGAAGCTGTAAATCGTGGCGGCAGAGAGTTACAATACAAGCTGGCCTCTGGCGCATTCAACAGTTTGCCTCAGGGCCTGGAACTTCTGCCCACTGGCGAAATTGCAGGCCGCGTGACTTTCAATACTTTTGCCATTGATTTGGGTGCTACCACATTTGACAACAACACCACTACATGGGATAGCAGTTTTACATTCACAGTTAATGCCTATGCTCCCGACACCCAGCAGATTCTCTACAATGTCAGCGAAGTTGTAGTAACTGATGGTGGATCAGGTTATAGTTCAATTAACTTGCCCACTATTATTTTTGAAACGCCTGTTGGTGCCAGTGCAGTACAGGCTCAAGTTGGAAACATCACCGTGTCTGGTGGGGCTATCACTGCCGTTACTGTCAGCAACTCCGGTGAAGGCTATCTTGGTCCGGCTACAATCACCATTGCTGAAGGATTTGGCGGTTCAGGCGCTGTGTTGACTGCTGTCATGCAGGCCACTGGCACTAGAGATGTGGTCAGTGTGTTTAAAACATTCACTGTGCGTGTGATACGTGAATACAATGCACCATATCAAAATCTCTATGTAGAAGCCATGCCTCCAGCTGAAGATCGAGCACTTATTGCTTCATTGCTGGACGATGAAACTATTTTTGTTCCCAACTATATTTTTAGACCCACTGACCCCAATTTTGGCAAAGCCACCAAGGTAACCTATCAGCATGCATTTGGTCTAGCACCTGATGCTTTGTCAACCTATGTAGAAAGTCTGTATCTCAATCACTACTGGAAAAATCTAGTGCTGGGCGAAATCAACACTGCTCGAGCTGTGGACAATGATGGCAATGTGATCTACGAAGTTGTTTACAGCAAAATAGTTGACAACTTGGTCAACGCTCAAGGAGACAGTGTGAGCAAGATTGTGCCTTTGCCTTATGCTATAACTGACCCAGCAGATGGCAGCACTTCAATCATTGCAGTGTACCCCAACAGCCTGGACAACATGAGAGATCAGGTAATTGATACCGTAGGACAAATTTCAACAGGACTGCCTCTGTGGATGACCAGCAAACAGGCTGACGGCCGAGTGCTGGGCTTCACCCCAGCCTGGGTGATTTGTTATACCAATCCCGGACGCAGCAACCAGATTGCCTACTACATAGCCACTCAATTTGGACAACAGCTCAACCAGGTTGACTTCAAAGTTGATCGTTATGTACTGGATCGCGCACTCAGCGCAAACTGGGATACTACCACACAAGACTGGACTCCGCAACCTAGCTTGACCACGTTTGATCGATTCAACACATCAGGCAAACAATTCATTGGCAACGTCAGTATTGCAACCAATCTTGCATTCAGCGATGTAAATCAACGCACTCTAGGCTACATCAACAGCCTTGGGGGATTAGACGGACAAATTGCCCAGATCAACGGCGATACCATTGTGTTTGTCAAACAGGAAAACTACGATGGTCCTCCAGGATCCAACTATGCCACTGCCGCAGATGCCTGGCAACTCTATGACACTATCTATGATGGCGGCTTGTTTGATCAAGGTCCCACAGTAACTCAGCCCGATCTCAGCGAACAACAGTATGACGAAAGCCTCACAGTGCCTGGTGGTTATCAAATTACCTGCACTGCAACTTCGTCTACTACCAATGCAATTACTTGCAGTTCTACAGCCAACCTAGCACCAGGTGACATAATTTGGTTCACCGGCACAGGATTTGGAAACATTATTCCTTTCACAACGGGCAACCAAATCTACTACGTATTGGATATATTAGATGCCAATCGCTTTAGAATCACCAACGGAGCAGGCGGCACCGTACCGGTAACCTTGACTACCGACACTGGTAGCCTGGTTGCAGACTTCGGCAACGATCGCATGGCAATATGGAGAATCAGTGTAGATCCTACAACCGAGATAGTGACCTGCACATTAGAAACACAGACTGCACCAAATCAGTTTGTACAAATCAGTCGAGGATCGCAGTATCGCAGTGCTCAACTGTATCGCCCCACTACTCCGGAAGCTGGTCTTTCGCGAATCAGCTGGCTGCCATTTGCCACAGTGGTCACTACAGAAACCATATTTGACCAAGGCAGTATGGAATTTATCGAGCCAGTTGATATGTACAATCCAGGCGATACCTACGATAAATATTTGGTATTCCCCAAACAGAACATTTTGGTGTAACAAGGATAAAAAATGTCAAGCAATATTAACCCAAACAACATTGACGGCTCATACCCAGTAGCTGGGCAGGACAACAATTCGCAAGGTTTCCGTGATAATTTTACCAATATCAAGGTGAACTTCCAGTATGCTGAAGATGAGATCAATGACCTGCAGGCCAAAGCAGTGCTGAAAAGTGCGCTCACAGGCGGAACGTTGGACAACAACATGTTGGACAACCTAATCTATGCTGCAAAGATTCAAGATTTTTCAGGCACCAAAGTTACTGTGGCTTCCACCAGCGGCGCCATTAGCATCAACTATGCCAGCGGTCATTATCAAAGTATTACCACTTCTGGTAGCATATCCTTGAGCTTTACCAACTTCCCGGCCACTGGCAGCTATGGTTATATCAAGCTGCAAATTCAAATTACCAACCCTGCACACACAGTGACACTGCCCAGTTCAGTGACCTTGGGTGTAGCCGGTCTTCAAGGTATCAGTCCAACGCCCCCGGCTGCTGGACCTTACACCTTGTCGTTTAGTACCGCAGGTACCTATGAGTTTGCGTTTGGCACCTACAACGGCGGCAGTACTGTAACTATTTTTGACTTGAATCGTGCGCTGACCAACTTCTCAGCCGCTGACCTTCAGGTTGACGACGTCACTGCCACAGGCAACATTGTTGCTGGTTCAGGCGGTGTGGGTTTTGTCAGCGCCACTGGCAACGTGCTGGCTAGTCAGCAGATGATTGCTACTGGTAACATCACGGGTGGCAACTTGGTCACTGCCGGCAGTGTCAGCGCCACTGGTACTATCACTGGTGGTAACTTGGTAATTGGCAACGTTACTGCCACTGGTAACCTCAACGGAGCTTTCCTAAATTCTAAGGTACGCCCAAACATTGGCACAACAACATTGGCTGCATTGCAATTCACTGCTGGTGACGTGCTGGCCACTCCGGCTGCTGGTGCGTTTGAGTATGATGGCATAGCATTTTATACCACTCCCACAGCCAGCCGACGTGGACTTGCTCCGTCAGTGTCATTCCGTGTTCAGGCAACAAACAACACACTCAGCGATACTACCAGCGCACAGGCTGTGTTTAGCTCGCCCAGTGCCATTACCCTAGACGCCAGCACAGCCTACATGTTTGAAGCTGTGTACTATATCACTCGATCAGCTGGTTCTAACAGTCATACCCTGAGCACCTTGTTTGCTCTCAGCGGCACATTGACCAGCATGACCTACACTGCTGATACTACCAGTACCACCGGAAACACCTTGGGTGCGGTGAGTAGAATCTATGGCACAGGTGCTACGGCTACTGTGGTCACCGCGGCCAGCACCAGTACCACAGAAAACATCACAGTGATTCTGCGTGGTATTATCAAAACCAACGCTGGCGGTACCTTTACGCCACAGATACAGTACAGTGCAGCGCCAGGTGGTGCACCTGTTGTGCTGGCCAACAGCTATATCAAACTAGTTCCGTTGGGTACCAGTGCCGTGGCTTCAATCGGCAGCTGGGCTTAACCAATTTGTGTTGACTAGGCTGGGTGTTCTATAGTAAAATCACTACATGGAACACCCTTTAATTGGCGATCTTGACTCACTGAGTGAAGAACAACTCACTACCAAGATCAGCGAACTAAATCGAAAACTCAGCATAGCTGCCCAAACAGGCAACGGGCATCTATGCAACCAAATCCGTATGGTTCTGGAAAGCTACCAGAACAAGTATCAACAACGACTGCGCGAAGCATCAGAAAAAGCTGGTGCTATGAGTCATTCTGACAAAATCAATATCAAATGAACGTAAGACTTCAGTACGACATAGACTTCATGGCTGGCATCTACTATGAGGATTCCTTGCAACTCAACCAGTATTCAGTGAGTTTGAATTTGATTACCAAGACCACTGATGCTGAACAAACCAATATTGCAATGAATCGCCTCAAGTGTTTTGTTTGGAGTGAACTAGAAAACACCATATTCATCAATCAGGCTCAGGAAGAAAAAGCAGAAATGATGAGCCTGTTGGGCATAAACGTGACCACCTTGCCCGAAGAACCAGTTGACCAGATTGTTGGTATGATGCTATACTGCAAACTCAATGCTATCATGGAAGGTCGCATGATAATCACAGATCTCAACATTCAAAGCACCTTGGGCGATCAGGTCTGGTACCTGCACAACGAAGAAGATGCTCTAGGCCCATTTGCAGTCGATGGCTGGTGGACCTTGCCCAGCATACAACACCAAACCATTGAACTAGAAACTGTGCCGCAAAACGTGGTCAAAGTCACAACCAACGGCTGGCAAGAATATGGACTAGAGTGGCCTGACGAAGTCAAGCACACTGCCAACACTGTGGTATTTGCTAATTTTCCCAAAAAATGAAAACAAACAAGTTCGGCGAGCCTGTGTTCGGCAGCAGTGACATCATTCACTTGTACATGCAAGGACACGACCTATCGGCCATTGAACGCATCAATGTAGACAGCACTGTGGATCTTGAAACCGCGGCAGTGATTCTTGAAAATGTACCAGTGTTTGTTCGCTACAATGAGTTGATAGAACAAATGCCCACTGAAGAATTTGATCACAGAAATCAAAGCCAATGGTTCATGCCCGACCGGTACAAGCAAATGGATATTGCTGAATATGTGTTGAGCCTTTGCAACAGTGACGCAGAACTGCAACGCTGTGGTCAAGAACTCATGCTGTTCCAAGAACGAGATCTTTTTAACTTGTTACGCTACTTGGTCTACCTTGTGGACACAATGCGCGAGAATAAATTGATCTGGGGCGTAGGACGCGGTAGCAGTGTGGCCAGCTTTGTGCTTTACAAGTTGGGCGTACACAGGATCAACAGCTTGCACTATGATTTAGATCCTGAAGAGTTCCTGCGTTAAATACAGAATCAAGGAGATCATAATATGAAAACTCACAAAACAGCCATGGGAAAAACCATTGACATGGCCAGTCTACGACTGCAAAACGAAAATGTACGTGCCGTTGGCAACATGAAAGTCAACGCACGTGGAGATTTGGTTGATGACATGAATCGCGTGATCAGCAAAAAAACTGATCAAGTCAACCAACAGTATCAGAAACAAGTTAGCAATCCCAAAAAAGGACAGTAATGGCAAAACTAGCTTATCAGCCACATCGCATAGATCGACACCAACTCAAACCGTTGAATGACGCGGTGATTGTGTCTGAAATGGTATTTGATCAACGCATCAGTCGCGGTGGTTTGATTCTACTCAACGACAACGGAACTACTCACGGTATTCGCCCTCGCTGGGCGCAGGTCTATGCTGTGGGTGCCAATCAACACGATGTCAAGGTCGGGCAATGGGTGCTGGTAGCACACGGACGTTGGACTCGCGGCATCGACATCGAGGATGAAAACGGCAAGGTCACTATTCGACGGGTTGACCCTAAAGATATCCTGCTGGTCAGTGACGAACGCATGGAAGATGAAACATTTTCAGAAGCCGTGCACGCCGAAAAGAAACCCGATTACATGCTGCACAACTGACATGGGTTTTGCCAAACGTTGGGATGTGGCCGACATGGTCAATCAATTGCATCGTGCTGAACTCGAAATGCACAGTCCCTACAACGACGGATATGCTCAATGGGGCTGCAAACAGGATCTTTATCAAGTCAAGTACATACTGGACGAGATTCTCCGTAAATCTCCCAGTTTTGGTGACACAGAAAAAGACTGGTTGGACCAGCAATCAAAACGTCAAGTATGGGCTGTGCTCAATGACAAAATGTAAAATTTGCAGAAAGCAGTACACACCAGACTGCGACTATAACCAAGGGCGCTGCCCGCATCACAAACCTATGATAAACATACAACCTAAAGATACCAGCCGAGGACATTTTTATGTCAGCATGGTAAAAAGTGCAACTAGAATTGCAGCCGGTCTTGCACTGATTTGGCCACAAAGCCTGATTTTGGCTGGGGCATTTTTAATTGCGGCAGAAGTACTAGGCATTGTCGAGGAGTTGGTATAATGGGCGACGGGGGCAAAGGATCCAGTCCAAGACCATTTAGTGTCAGTCAAGATCAGTTTGCTTCTAACTGGGACGCTATCTTTGGCAAGAAAAAAGTTGCAGAGAATCAATGTTGGTGCTATAATTGTAACAAGGACAGATTAGACGAGTCAGGCCGTTTGCCTTATGTTACGACTCGTATGATACTGTGCCCCGAGTGTGGCAACAAACGTTGCCCGCATAGTACAGACCATAACTTGCCCTGCACAGGTAGCAACGAGCCGGGCCAACCAGGAAGCAGATACGCATGAAAGAACTTTGGGTAGAAAAATACCGTCCCAGCACAGTAGACGGTTACGTTTTTGTTGACAACGCACAGCGTGAACAAGTACAACAATGGATTCGAGACGGCTCAATTCCGCACTTGATGTTGAGTGGTTCAGCAGGCACTGGCAAGACCACACTGGCCAAGATGCTGATCAATGAACTAGGAGTTGATGAATATGATGTTATGTACGCCAATGGTAGTAAAGAAGCACGTAAGATTGAGTGGGTTGATAAACTGATCAGCTTCTGTCAAACCATGCCGTTTGGCAAATTCAAGGTCGTGCTGATTGACGAAGCAGACTACATGAACAAGGACTCGGTGCAGCCTGCACTGCGTAACTTGATGGAAGACTACAGTCAAACAGTGCGGTTCATTCTTACCTGCAACTATCCACACAAAATCATCAGCCCCATTCATAGTCGTTGTCAGGGTTTTCACATTGTCAAAACTGATCACACAGAGTTCACTGCTCGTGTGGCCACTGTGCTGGTCACAGAAGGTGTGGAATTTGACCTAGATACCTTGGATAGCTATGTCAAAGCCACCTATCCTGATTTGCGCAAATGCTTGAACTTGGTACAACTCAACAGCCAAACAGGTCGACTGGTGCCTCCGGGTGAAGCAGATCGTAGTGCACGTGACTGGAAACTGGATGCTGTGGACTTGTTCAAGCGGGGGCAGATTCGACAGGCACGTACCTTGCTGTGCCAAAACGCCAATCCTGAGGAAGCCGAAGACATTTTCCGTTGGATGTATGACAATCTAGAGCTCTGGGGCGACACTCCTGAACGACAAGATCAGGCCATTGTGATCATTCGCAATGGACTAGTAAACAATAACTCTGTTGCAGACACTGAAATTAACTTGAGTGCTACATTGATTGAATTGAGTCAGATAAGCTAAATTGATGCGAGGATTGCTTCCATTTTATTAGCTCTTTGATTATTTGATTTTTTACAGTGGCTGGAACATTGAACCCATAATTGGGTGCAAATTCTTCGAGAATATTTTTGTTTCGACTTTTGTAATCTTCATAAATTTTTGTCCACTGAGCCAGACGTTGTTTGTCAATTGTAAAGCCCAGAAACAAAAACAAACTGTCGAGTTTTGTATCTAACTTGGAAAAGATGTCATCGTAGCCAATCAACCAATATTCATTGCTGCTGTTGGGCACGGTGTAATAATTGGTAAAAATTTTACTATGATCCAGCAAAACCTGCTTTGATTCGTCCATGCCAAATTTACCAGCTAAACTATTTAAAAAATTTGGCAGTCGGGAGTCTGGCATACAAGTTATCATTCTGGCAAATAATTCTTTGTGTTTGTCTTGACAATTGAATACTATTTTCTTACAATTGTACTTTGCAAGGTAGTCAAAGTCTTGTTGATGAGACGGAGTACAGTATATCACCGAATCATTGGATGCCAGTTCAATTTGAGATAAATTAACAGATGCTTGTAAATGATCCCTAGAAAATTTATGAGCAGTTCGATCTTTCAATGGATTTATATCCACATCAACTACTTTTTTATCAAGAGTGGTGTATGTTGTACATCCTTTGAGGAATAAAATAGTCCAGTTTAAAAATGTTAATCCGGAACCACCGGGACCTATTGTTAAAATCATAGAAAAATGCGTTATCTGATACTTACCTATTACAAAAAAGCCGACGGCAAAATTGAAGAAAGCATGGAAGTAAGCAAGAGACTTAAAACCCGTGATATTCAAACTGCCAACGTGATTCTTGACTTCAAAGAGCTAAGGGTGGAAAAATGCCAGATGGGCGGCGTACAAGTGCCCAAGGACTTTCATCGTATTGTAGAATACTACATGCAACACTATGAAAATATCATCAAACGACTGTTTGCCGAAAACGGCTATGAAATTGTAAAAAATGAAGAATCAAAACCCGAACCCGAAGTTCAACCCCAAACAAACAATCCTAGTTGATGCTGACGGTGTACTACTAAATTGGGAGTACGCCTTTGCTATCTGGATGGAAGAACACGGGCATCAACGGCAGCCCGGCAGTGAGTTCGTCTATGATATCGGCGAACGCTACGGTATCACCCGCGAACAAGGCAAAAAATTGATTCGCATGTTCAACGAATCGGCTGCCATTGGATTTTTGCCGCCTTTGCGTGACGCCATGTACTATGTAAAACGTCTGCACGAAGAACACGGCTATGTGTTTCACTGTATTACCAGCCTGAGCCGGGACATCAATGCACAGCGACTGCGGGAAATGAATCTGCGCAAGATGTTTGGGGAAACTGTGTTTGAAACCATTGTGTGCCTAGACACCGGAGCCGACAAAAACGAAGCCCTGGAACCCTACGCAGGTTCAGGCTGCTGGTGGATTGAAGACAAACCCGAGAATGCCGACGTGGGCTATACCATGGGGCTGAACAGCATGCTCATGGAGCATGGACACAACATGAATCATCGCTGCAACTATCCAGTGGTCAAAAACTGGAAAGAAGCATTTGCACTGATCACTGCATAAAACAAAAGCGCCCGAAGGCGCTTTTTTCATTTACTGTAGAGCCGTAACACTTCTCCTATAATCTTGTGTCGTTGAACGTCGCGGTTTTCCATAGGGCAAACTGTGATACCGTTCACTGGGGAAGATTGTAATCTGTCTACTAGGTCCATCAAGCCGTTGTCGCCTTCGTTGCGATCAGCTTGCTCAACATCACCTGTGATTACAATCTTACTATTCGTTCCAATGCGAGTCATTAACATCTTGGCCTGTGCTGGTGTTGCATTTTGCATTTCGTCAGCAATAATCCACGAGTTTTTAAAGGTTCGACCGCGCATGAATGCCAGTGGCGCAATTTCGACGACCTGATCTTCTATCATGGCTACAATGTCCTGGGGGCGATAATATTCTCGCATAACATCAAGCAATGGACGAGTCCATGGTTCCATTTTAGCAACCAAATTGCCGGGCAGGAATCCGTGTTGTTCTCCCTCTACGCCAACCGCTGG
>JACCDW010416834.1_pt1 | contig 22298 bp, 12 predicted proteins | sample 7449781 | NCBI WGS metagenome assembly JACCDW01 (sample SAMN15323449, study PRJNA562643) | freshwater metagenome | isolation source: river surface water | place: USA:Blue River Watershed | collected 2017-08-18
AACTTCGACCTCCTGCCGGCCTTCATCACCGCAGTCACGGTCCGGAATTTCGATACGGTCACTTTCACCGGCGTCGACCAGCTGAAGAAGCTCGTAGCCTCCGACATCAAGACGCTGGACGCCGACAACATCTCAGTCGGGGTTGGCCTCTACGCGACCAACGTCCAATCCGTCTCCCTCGCCGCCGGCGGTGAGATCGCCGTGCTCAATGGCGCCGCTAGCCGGATCGAAATCGCGAATCTCGAGCAGACGCTGATCATCTCCGATCTGCAGCACCTCGCGATCTCCTCGAAGACGCCCAGCATCTCCATCGTCAGCCTGAACGCAGCGCAGACCGTGACGATGCTGTACCAGGCGGATCTGGTCTCCGTTGCGGGCCTCGCCGATAAGAACCAGCAGGTGAAGTTCCTGCCTGCCGGCACGTCCATCGAGACGGGCGGCACGGTCGTGACGGTCACGCCGAGCGAGCGTACCTCCGAGTTCATCGCCCGCATCCGCGAGCTGCTGCGGAACAACGATTTCGGGAATCCCCTCTCCGTCTTCGAGTCGCTCGGCTACACGGAGATGAATCTCCTCGCGAGCCCGGTCACGACGGCGGCTCACCTGCACCAGCATCTCGAGCAGGTCGCCATCGAGACATCTCTGCCGGTTGAGGTCGAGACCGAGTCCATTCCCGATGTCTCACCTTCGCTCGACTTGGTCGAGTTCGACCTCAGCAGCCTGAGTGAGCTGAAGATGGATACGGATTTCGCGGATGTCTTCGCGGACACGGACTCCCAGTGGCTGATCGACGACGCTCAGCTCCAGACCTTCATCCAGCCGGCCAGCGCCCAGACCCCGACCACCCCGCAGGCCTCCACCGATGCGCTGGTCACCGCTGAAGATCGCGAAGTCTTCATGGAGACGCTGCAGAGCGACACGCGCACCCTGAAGGACATCGTCATCGAGGGCATCGCCGGTGAGATCACCCCGGGCGAACGTACCGCCTTCCTGCTCGTCGACCCGAAGCCGACTCGCTCGGCAGCCGAACGCCACCGCGACGCGGCCTTGTGGAGCGACGCGGTCTCGCGCGGCGAGATCAGCTAAGGTGCCGCGAGTTCCCCCAGGGGACGCGCTTCCCGAGGATCGACCGGCTCCGCCGCTCATCCTCGACCCAGCCCATCGGTCGACTCGCAAGTCCCACCGTACTCCGACCGGCTTTCACGGGTCCCCTCCCCCCGCGCGGCCCTCGCCCACGCTTCGCGTCCCGGCCGCCGTCGTCGCCTCGCGTTCGTCCGTCACGGCTTCGCCTCAACCCAAGCGGTGAAGCGCCGCCGCCACCGCTACTCGGAGTCGTCATGATGTCTCCTTACTTTCCGTTCACCGGCGAACCCTACACGCCGACGATGGGGGTGAAGCCGCTGGACCTCGCCGCCTGGCTCGAACCCGACGGGTCACTCGCCGACGATCTGGCGGAAAAGAGCCGCGTTCTCGCTTCAGCCCGCGACCTCGTTCTCCGCGTCGACTCGGATCCAGAAAAAGCCCGGGCGGCGACAGAGGCCGCCGAGGAACTCTACGCCGAGCTGGAACGAAACATCATAAAGTATCATTTAACTCACTACGCTCTGTCTGACTCCGGTATCCGGATACACAGCACCGGGGAAGTCGTCTCAGCCGGAAACGGTGACGCCGCCGAGCGCCTCGCTCCGCTGGCGGCACTGATCCAGGAAGATGTCTGCCTGCTGAGCCCGACCTCGCCCCCGCGCCTCGCGGCCGGGCTCGTCTGCTTTCCCTCCCGCTGGAACATCGCGGAGAAGATCGGACTGGACGCTGCGGCCATCCACCAACCCGTGCCGGGCTTCGCGCGAACGCTCGCCCAGCCGGCGACAAGCTTCCTCGAACGCATCACGCCGGAGCGAGCATTCTGGCGACTCAACTGGACGATCCACGATTCGAATGTCCGCTTCGCACCTCACCCGGTCCGCAGCCGCACCGACCTGACCGAGGACAACGTCCTCGCCTCCACCTTCCTCCGGATCGAACGGCAGACCCTGCGTCGGCTTCCGATGACCGGCTTCGTCGTCTTCACGATTCGCACCTACATCGACCGCCTCGACGGACTCGTCGCGGACCCGGATCGCCGGGAACGCCTGCGGCGCACACTGGACTCAATGCCGGACGATGCCGTTGCCTACAAGGGCATGGCGACCTTCATCGCGCCGCTCCGTCGCGCGCTGGCGGGCCGAGCCGGATCTCAGTAGCCACGCGCAGCGTTGGTCCGTCGCGGATCGGCGTAGCCGCGGATCTCGCCTTCGCCCGAAACGGCAATGACGTTGATGCCGCCAAACGTGCGGCCGGTGCCTGCGGGCTCGCGCAAGTTCACGTCCCAGCCCCGCAGACGCAGCGCGCTAACCACCTGGGGGTCGAGGGTTGCCTCCGCTTCGATCGCATCCGCACGCTTTGGGTCGAGTGAATCCTGCCAGTGAACGCGCGTGTCGCCAACCGCCTCCTCGACCGTCCGACCCAGCACCAAGACATCGACAAGGGTCTGGAACACGGCCGTGGGGATGCGCGAGGCGCCAGGAACACCGACGGCCAGCACCGGCCGTCCTTCGCGAATCACGAGAGTTGGCGTGATCGTGCTCCGCGGGCGACGATAGCGCGCGACGAAGTTCGGGCTGCGTTCGTCGCTGAAAGCAAAATTGCTCATCGAGTCATTCATGACGACGCCCGCTGCGACGACGCCCGCGCCAAAGTGCAGGCTCTGCGACTGCGTCGCGCAGACGACGTTGCCCTCGCGATCCATCACCGCGAAATGAGTCGTGCAGGCCTGGAGAAGATCCACCTCATCGGGCGACCACGCAGCGGCCCGGGGCAGAGCTTCCGGGGAACGCACTTTCTCGCGTATCTGCTGAACGGATTCGGGCGATACGAGCCGCTCGAACGCTGCGCGACCGGAAGGTCCATCCGCCACGGTGCGCTGAATCACCGGACGGACCTCGCGCCAGATGCGGCCGAAGTGATCGAGGTTTTCGGACGAACGAAGCGGCGCGGCGATTGGCGTCTCTTCGAGCACCTTGAGCATGCCGAGCGCGAGCGCTCCCCCGGTCGCCGGCGGCGGGGCGCACTGCAGGGTGTAGCCGCGGAACGTGATGCCGATGGGAGTCGTGACGCGCGCGCGATAGCCCGCAAGGTCCTCCAGACGGATCATGCCGCCACCGGCAGTCGAGGCAGCCACGATGGCCTCCGCCACCGGCCCGCGATAGAAACCATCGGCCCCATGACGGGCCAAGATCTCCATCGTGCGCGCGAGATCCTCATTCGGAAGCCGGGAGCCAGGCGCGGGAACCCGATCGCCCGGAAGATAGAGCCGTCGGATGTCGGCGTCGCCGCCGCGGAGCTTGTCCAACCGCTCCGCGAATAGGTCGCTGGTCTTCGGCAGGACGGTGAACCCTCGGCGCGCAAGATCGATGGCGGGCGCCACGACCTCGGCCCAGGGCTTGCGACCCCAGAGCTGATGAGCGGTGTGCAACCCGGAGGCGAGGCCGGGAACGCAGACGGCGCTCCAGCCATCATATCGCGCCTTCTCATTCAGACGGCGGTACGCCGCGGCATCGAGTCCCCCGGGCGCTTCGTCCATTGCGTCGATCACGAGCGTGGTTCCCGTCGCCGCCTCATAGTGCAGCAGCATCAGCTTTCCGCCGAGTCCGGAACCGTAGGGCTCAGCCACCCCGAGAGCGAGCGAGACGGCGACGGCGGCGTCGACCGCGCTGCCACCGGCACGGAGCACCGCAAGGCCCGCCTCGGCCGCCTCGGGATGACCGGCCACCACCATTCCCTGGCGGGCGCTGGTGGGCTCGACCGTGACGGGCACCGCGGCGGCCCGGAGCGTAAGCGACGCAAGCGTGAGGAAAACAGTGAGCAGGGCCGCAAGACGACCGGTGACGGCATTCATCTCCACCATTGGGTGCAAGACGCACGAGGTATGGCAAGCATCGGCATCGCAACCTCCTGCGCATCCAGTGGATTACGCTGTTCCGCTCGGGGCTCGACTGCTACCGTGGACCTTCCTTCTCTCATCTCATGGCCCGCATCAAAGTTGCCCAATTCGGTCTCGGTCCCATCGGCATCGAGTCGCTCAAGTTCGCCGCCACGCACGCTTCCCTGGAGATCATCGGGGGCGTGGATATCGATCCGGCAAAGATCGGTCGCTCGCTGGACGAACTGACCGGTGTATCGACTCTGCGCGGAGCGCGGGTCTTCGATTCGATCGCGACCCTGCTCGCGAGTGGTGCGCGACCCGACGTGATCCTGCACACCGCCTCCTCCAGCGCCGCGGCCTCGCTCGCGCAGGTGCGGCCAGCGCTCGAGGCCGGCATCAGCGTCGCTTCGACGTGCGAGGAGTTGATCTTCCCGGTTCTCCGCACGCCGAAGGAGACGGCCGAGTATGACGCGCTTTGCCGCAAGTCCGGCGCCCGCGTCGTGGCGACCGGCGTGAATCCCGGCTTCGTGATGGACGTGCTCCCCATCTGCCTCACGGGCGTGAACCGGCGTGTCGATTCGCTCTACGTGGAGCGCGTCGTCAACGCGTCGACCCGCCGGCAGCCACTGCAGGCCAAGATCGGAAGCGGCATGGCGCCCGACGACTTCCGCGCGAAGTTCCGCGCCGGCCGCGCCGGACACGCCGGCTTCCAGCAGTCCCTCGGATTGCTGGCACACGCGATGGGCTGGACTCTTGATTCCGTCGAGGAGACCTGCGAACCGGTGCTCGCCCCGGCGACGATCACCACGCAGTTCTTCCGCGTCGAACGTGGCCAGACGTGCGGTCTGCACCAACGCGCGATCGGTCATGTCGGAGGTGAGGCCAAGATCATTCTCGACCTGCAGATGTTCCTCGATGCGCCCAATCCGCACGACTCCGTCGTCGTGAAGGGAGATCCGGCACTTCACCTGACATTGGCGGGCGGAGTCGCCGGCGATTCGGCGACGGTTGCGGCGCTGGTCAACATCGTCCCACGCCTCCTCGCGGCCCAGCCGGGCCTGCGCCTGATGACCGAACTGCCGCTGCCCTCGTGGGTCAACCCGCAGCGCTGACGACCGCCGGCCGGCGGAAGGCGACCAAGGACTCGTGCGCCTCCGCCCGTGCTTGGAAAACGGTTACATGCTCAAACGGCCACGGTGTATCCGTTTTTAAACTCCAGTCGTAGTGCTCGTGCACTACCGAACGGGCTTCGGCAAAATAGGGCGCGTAGTCGGTTCTAAAATACAAGCCGGCGTTCGGCGCACACCGCGCGGCAAGACGACTCAAGAACTCCGGCTGCATCAGACGATTTTTGTGATGGCGGCGTTTCGGCCAAGGATCGGGAAAGAGGACAAAGACCTGGGAGAGTGAAATTTCCTCCGGCAGGGCCGAGAGCAGGTCATCAGCGTCGGCGTGCACGAAATCCAGATTCGCCAGCCGAGCGCGATCCCGCTTGCGCAACGCGCGCGCGATCCGGTCGTTCGCGATGTCGAGACCGAGGCAGCGCAGGTCCGGATGCGCCGCGGCGTAGGCGGTGAGGAAGTGTCCGTGACCGCAGCCGATCTCCAGCGTCAGCGTGCGCACCCCGGTGAGGCGCGGCGCAAGCTGCGCCCGTAGCTCCGCCCGGCGGGACGCGATCACGGCCGGATAATCCGGGAGGGACGGAGGAGACATGAGGAATGAGGTGGAGCGGGCGGAAACGACGTCACCAGATGCGGCGCACCGGCGACCCCCCAGCCTCTTGAGCGCGCGCCCCGCGGGCAACTCCGAACCCACGCCGCCTCAGGCCCGCGGTGGCGCGGAACGGCAGCGCTCCGTCACCACGGCAGTGCAGGATAAAATGCCGTCCCCTACTCCGCGCGGTTCGAAGTTTCCGGTGCGGTTCGGCGCACGGACGAGCAACGCGGTGCCGCCAACTCTCCGCGAGTGCCCATCGCGCACATCGCAGGGAGACGTGCGCTCAGCGTGCGGAGCCGGACCCGCTGCCGCCGCCCGAGCCATCACCGCGGCGAGGCAGGGTAAAATGAAACACGCTACCCGAACCCAAGGTGCTCTCGACCCAGACCCGGCCACCGTGAAGCTGGACGATGTGCTTCACGATGGAGAGGCCCAGGCCGGTTCCACCCGTGTCGCGGGAGCGCCCCTTGTCGACCCGATAGAAACGCTCGAAGACGTGTGGTATATCCGATTCGGGGATACCAGGACCCGTGTCACGCACGCTGATCTGAATCGCATCGGGCAGCGACCGTAGGCTCACGTCGATGCGGGCGCCACGCGGGGTGTGCTTGAGGGCGTTATCCAGAAGATTTCCGAGGACCTGCGTGACGCGGAGTGGATCTGCCGAGACATCACGCCCCAGAGCAGCCCCACCCTCCTCGTCGAGCGAGAGTGGATGGCCCGTCTTCTCGGCGCGCGCGCGGTAATCGTCGACCACACCGCGGACGAGCGCGGCGACATCCGTGGGTTCGCGCTTGAGCCCCGGCGTCACGGACTCGAGACGCGATAGCTGCAGCAGATCCTCGAGAATGGAATTCAGCCGCTCGGTGTGGCGCTGAATCGTGAGGAGGAATCGCGCCCGATCCTCGGGCGCAATTCCCTCGTTACCGTCCACCAGCGTCTCCACGTAGCCCTTGATGACGCTGAGAGGCGTGCGGAGCTCGTGGGAGACGTTCGCGACAAACTCCTTGCGCACGACCTCGAGCCGCTTTTGACGCGTGACATCGTGGAGCACGAACAGTGCGCACGTTCCCCGCGCCGGATCGAGCGGGGGAATGACCGTGCCGGCCACCTCGACCCAGACGCTGGTGCTTCCGTCCACGAATTCAATTTCCTGTTGCGGAGGCGAGAGGCCGCGCCGGACGGCCTCAACGTGGCCGAGAAACGCGGCGCTGTGCAGAACGGTTTCGAGCCGTTGGCCGAGGATGTTCACCGCCTGCGGGAAGATTTCGTGCAGTGCCTGATTGGCCAGAAGGATGTAGTTGTTTCCGTCGACGATCAGCACCGCTTCACGGAGACTGCCGAGGGTCGCCTCGAATTGCGCCAGCTGGCCGCTGCGGAGCTGTTGGAGATGGTTCACCTCCTCGATCAGCTCGTTGGTTCGATCGCACACCTCGTCCCAGGATTTTCCGAGCGTTCCGGGGTCATCCTCACGCAACAGCGGTTGCTTCGTGAAGATCGCCTTCTGCAGACGCCGCAGGGCGGAGGTGTAGCGCCACAGGCGCAGCAGCGCCCAGAGGAGCGCCGCGCTAAGGACGACGATGAGAACGACAAGCATGCGAGACGGTGTGGACGAGTGTGCGGGCGCGGAGGTGCGGACGCAATCCACGGCTCGTAGCCGCGTCCGGAGGGCAGCACCGGTGGAGTGTCAGCGGTGGTGACGGATCGGCGGCGAAGCGCGCGTGACTTGGACGGCGAAGCATCGAGCGCTGATGCCGGGTCGCGGTGGAGCGAAGCGGATGGTCGTCATCGGCGAGAGCGTCTCTGGTCGCACGGACGCAGGTCGGAGCGTGGGGCGTCAGCGCGAGATCCCGTGTGGCCCCGGCAACACCGGCGCCGGACTGCGCGTGCGCGGGTGCTGCTCAGGCCTATGACGGATCGCGCGGACGACGCTCCGCGATGCGGTAACCCACTCCGCGGATCGTCTCGAGCCAATCGGCTTCCGGGCCGAGCTTTTCCCGCAGACGGCGGACGTGCGTATCGACCGTGCGGGTCTCGATCTCGGTTTCGTAATTCCAGACATTGAGCAGCAGATGCTCGCGCGTCTGGACCCGCCCGCGGCGCTCGAGGAGCAAACGGAGCAGCTTGAACTCGGTTGCGGTCAGCTCCACGGGCTTGCCCGCGACGGAGACCTCGTGCCGCTCGATGTCGAGGACGATGGTTCCGACCGACAACTTCGCCGCCGCCTCGGCCCGCGGATCGGCCAGCCGCCGCAGAATCGTCTGCACGCGCAATAGCAATTCCTTCGTGCTGAACGGTTTGGAGATGTAGTCGTCTGCCCCGATTTCCAGGCCCTGCACGCGGTCATTCTCTTCGGCCTTGGCGGTCAGGAAGATGATCGGCACGCGGCTGAGCGTGGGATCCGCCCGGAGCATCCGACAGATCTGCAACCCGTTGAGCTCAGGCATCATGACGTCCAAGATGACCAAGTCCGGCACGAACGACCGCGCCGCGCCGACGCTCCGATTGGGATCGTTGATGGTCTGCACCACAAAGCCCTTCGCCTTGAGATGATACGCCACGAGGTCGGTGACGTCCGATTCGTCATCCACGACGAGAATCTTCTTCGGCTTCTGCTCCGACATGACGGCACCTTAGCGCAAGCGAAGGAGGTGCGCCGAGGGCAAAGCCGGGCCGTTTCCCAAATGTTACAGCCGGGTCGGCCTAAGGACACCCTGGAAGGTCATTCCCCTCGCCCGTTCATCACCGCCTACTCGCCGCGGGACGAACCCGCCGACCCTCCGGGCAATGCCGCCAGCCCACCACCCGCGCGCCGGAAATCGCGCACGAGCGCGGATCCGAGGGTACGCGCCCGAAGTTTCTCCCTCCCGGCGCCGCGCCTACCTCGGAAGGACGGGCAAGCGCGCCACGATCGCGGTGTCAGTCCTCGCACGATCCACCGTGCCTCCTCGCTGCGAGAAGCACCCCACCCCGCTTGAATCACCGATGCGTCGCGCCGCGCGCGGTGACCGTCGCCCCCCTCGGACGGACACCCAACGCCTTTTCAAGCGCTTCGCCAGCCCGACAAAATCTCTACAAATATCTGCCTATCAATGCTTTAGCCTTCGATCGTCGTCCTCGATTCGACGTAGATCATCAGGATCGAAATGTCCGCCGGATTGACCCCGCTGATGCGACTAGCCTGTCCAAGCGTGTAAGGTCGGATCTGGTTCAACTTCAATGCGCTTTCGCGACGCAGGCCCCTCACCGCTCCGTAGTCGAGATCGGCCGGTAAGCGGATTTTTTCGACCCGGGATAACTTCGCGATCTGCCGCTCCTCTCGTGACAAGTAGCCGGCGTAGCTGACCCGGTACAAGACCTCGTCCTGGAGCGCCTGCGGAAGCGTTCGAAACTCAAGTGGAAGCTCCGGCAACGCCCCCCCACCCGTGGTCGCCCGTCGGATCAGATCGCCCCAGGTTCCGCCGCCGAGCCCCCCACCCGGTCGCTCTCGCTCCAACCGGGCGATCCACCCTTCCCGCGCGTCCCGCTTCGCCTCAATCCGCGCCAATCGGCCTGATGAAACCAGCCCATGCGCCCTCGCGTGGTGTGCCAACCGGAGCTCAGCGCTCCCGTGATTGAACAACAGCCGGTACTCGGCGCGACTCGTGAACATCCGGTAAGGCTCATCGGTGCCCTTGGTCACCAAGTCATCAATCAACACCCCGATGTAGCCCTCGTCGCGCCGCACCAACAACGGCTCGGCGCCCCGGACCTTATTGGCCGCATTGACCCCGGCGATCAGACCTTGGCACGCCGCTTCCTCGTAGCCGGATGTGCCATTGATCTGACCCGCGAAAAACAGATTCTCGACCTTCTTGGACTCCAACGACGGCAGCAACTGCGTCGGTGGCGCGAAATCGTACTCAACCGCGTACGCCGGCCGCAGCAACTCAGCCCGCTCCAGACCCGGAATACTGCGGACCATGGCAACCTGGACATCGAACGGCAGCGACGTCGAAAGCCCATTGATGTAGTACTCATTCGTGGAGCGACCCTCCGGCTCCAGGAAGAGCAAATGCCGCGGCTTGTCCGCGAACCGCACAAACTTGTCCTCGATGCTCGGGCAATACCGCGGACCAACGCCCTCAATCTCACCCGAGTACATGGCGGACCGCGTCAGATTCTCGCGCACCAAGCGCGCGGTTTCCTCCGTGGTGTACGTCATCCAACACGACACCTGGGCCGTACCTGGAGCCCAACCCAGACGCTGCTCACCGGAATGTTCCACGTGGAACATCGGCTCCGGATCCCGAGTGTCGTGGAAGGCGAACAGAGTGGGGGAGGCGTCGCCTTTCTGCTCTTCCATGCGACTGAAGTCGAGGCTGCGACCGAGCAAGCGGGGTGGGGTGCCGGTCTTCAGGCGCCGCAACTCAATCCCGGCCTCGAGGAAGCTAGCGGATAGGGTCTTGGCACTGAAGTCACCGAGTCGGCCGCCTTCATTCTTGTTCTGGCCGATGTGCATCAAACCGCGGAGAAAGGTGCCGGTGGTGACGACGACGGTCCGTCCGCGGAACTCAAGATCGAGGTTGGTCCGGACTCCCGTCACAGCCCCGCCTTCGAAGATCAGGCCGGTCACCGTGGCCTGAAACATCCGCAGATTGGGCTGCAATTCGAGGGTGTGCTTGAGTCGGAATTGGTACGCTTTCTTGTCACACTGAGCCCGAGGCGACTGCACTGCGAGGCCCCGGGACTCGTTAAGCAGGCGGAATTGAATTCCCGTAAAGTCCGTATTGACAGCCATTTCCCCACCTAACGCATCTATTTCGCGAACAATCTGTCCTTTGGCCTGTCCTCCGATGGCTGGGTTGCAGCTCATCTGGGCGACGGTGTCCAAGTTGCCGGTGAGGAGGAGGGTGTTGGCTCCCATGCGGGCAGCCGCGAGCGCAGCTTCGCAACCGGCATGGCCGGCTCCGCAGACAATCACGTCGAATCCGTCGGTGTGCAGCATGCTGCTCATAATCGCCTGTCTCCGCCCGCACGCTCCGCGAGGCGGAGCTATTTCCCAATACAAAACGTCGCGAAAAGGTGGTCGAGCATGCGCTCGGGATCATACTTGCCGAGGATCTCGCCCAACGACTCCAGGGCGCCTCGAACGTCGCTGGCCAAGAGCTCCATCGCCGGGGTGGCCGATCCTGACGCCTCCACGCGCGCCAGCGCCTGACCCACGAGCTGCTCAGCCTTCACCAGCGACTGCTCATGCCGCGCCGACACCGCAACGCCTTCGGCGCCGGCGGCTCGTTGCCAGCCATCCGCAAGTTGCTCAATCCGAGTGTGTAACGAGTCCAATCCGGCACCGCTGACCGCCGAAACCATCGCCGTGGGCCAGTCGCCCACGCCCCGAGCCGCAGCAAGGGCAGCCGCGGCACGCTGCAGACCAAGCGCCGCGTTTTCCGGGACCACCAAATCGCATTTGTTGCCGACGATCAGCGTGCGCGCCGGATCCCAACTCGCCGCAGCCGCCGGCGGCAGGGGAGGGGAGGGGTCGGAAAGATCCACGACCCACACAACGAGATCTGCGTCCGCCGCCCGGCGCTCGCCCAAGGCAATGCCACGTTCCTCTAACTCATTTTTGGCCAACGGATTAAGGCCAGCTGTGTCCACGAGTCGAAGAACATGGGGTCCAACGCGAACCCATTCCTCGAGAAAATCCCGGGTTGTACCGGGTTCGGGCGACACCAGAGCGCGCTCATAGCCAACGAGTCGATTCAGGAGAGAGCTCTTCCCTGCGTTGGGCCGGCCAACAATCACGGTCCGGATGCCCTCGCGCACCCATTCACCCACCCGACGCGTCGCCAACAGCTCGCGAACTCCGGTCTGCACCGCCTCCAGCCGGCCCACCACGCGCCGCCGATCCTCGGCTGGCAAATCCTCCTCCGGAAAATCGATGTACGCCTCCACCTCCGCGAGTGCCTGCAAGAGCCCCTCCTCGAGTGGCGCGAGCCGACGACCCATTTCGCCGCGCAGCTGCCGCTGGGCGAGCTCGAGCGACCGATCACTCCGAGCCCGAATCACGTCCATCACCGCCTCCGCCTGGCTGAGGTCCATTCGACCCGAGAGGAACGCCCGCTGCGTAAACTCGCCAGGGCGGGCGGGACGACAACCCCGCGCGCACAGGTCATCGATCACACGCTGCACCAGAAACGGATTCCCGTGCGTGCTGATCTCGAGCACGTCCTCGCCGGTGTAGCTCCGCGGGGCAGGGAAGTGCACCGCGACCACATCGTCCACGAGGCGCCCATCCAGCGCGTGGTAGTCACGATGCTCGACGCGACGCGGGCTGAGTCGCCTCGCCCCAAGCGGACCTTCGGCGGCCAGCGCCGCGGCGAGCGGCCCGCTCACGCGCACCACAGCCAGCGCCGCGTTCCCCACCGGGGTCGCCAACGCCACGATCGTCTCTTCCTCCAAAATGCGCGCAGCCGCCATGCCCCGAGCGAAGCCGCGCGCGGGCGCTGCGAAAAGGTCAAAATCTGCCGCTCCGCGCCTACCGGGCCGAAACGTCGAGCCGCTTCACCCGCGTGCCGTTCCGAATCCGATCGCCGGGATACACAATCACCGTCTCTCCGGAGGCGACGCCCTCCACGACTTCGGTGAACACGCCGTTGCCGCGACCCACGCGGACCGTTCGCTCGCGTGCACGCGAACCGTCGATCACGAACACTCTCCAGCCGCCTTCCCGGCGGAACAGCGCGCCTGCCGGGACGATCAGGGCGTCGGCGCTCTCCCACACCACGATTCTCGCCTCCACGCGGTACTCATCGCCGAGGGTCGCCCGCTGCGCGACCGGCGTGACGAGATCGCAGATGACGTTGACGCGCTGCTCCTCGACTCCGAGCGCCGAGATTTTCGTAAAGCCGGCGGGTTCGACCCAGCGCACGCGCGCCTCCAGCGGAAACGTGCCGCCCCACTGTTCCAGCAAGACGCGCGCGCCCGGTTGGATCGCCACGGCGTCGCGAGAGAGCACCTCAACCGTCACCTCGAGATCCGCCGGGTCGCCGACCTCGAGCAACGGAGTGCCTACGTTCACGACGCGTTCGCTCTCTTGAAAAACACGCAGCACGCGGCCCCCAACGGGCGAGAGGACCGGAACGGCTGGGTTATCCCCGGCACCGCCACGCCCCCGCCGCAGCACGGCCTCGGTCTGCCGCCGCTCAAACTCCGCCACCTGCCGCCCGAAGTCCGCCGCCCGCCGCTCCTGAGCGGCGACCTCAGCCCGCGCGGCGGCGGCATCGCTCTCCTGCCGCGACACCGAGCCGCCAGCAGCGAGCTTTTGTATCCGTTCGTTCTCTACATTGGCCAGCGCCTGCGCCGCGGCGGCCCGCTCCGCCTGCGCCTGCGCCGCCGCCTCAGCGGCGATCGCCGCGCCCAGACGCGCCTCAGCCTGAGCGAGCCGGCTCGCGTCCAGAAGCTCCGCGGCCCCGGTTTCCATCACCGCCAGTACCGTCTCGCCAGCCACCACGGTGGCACCCGGCTTCCACGGAATGCGCCGGAGCTGTCCCGATACCGGGGCCGCGACCACGTAGCGGTGAGTCACCCGCGCGCGACCCTCCTCGTCGACGGTCACCTGCAGCGGCCCGCGCCGCACCTGCGCCTGCTCGACGGGCTGGGCGCTCGGCCACAGACCAGCGCCGAGGAGACCGACGCCGAGCACGGCGGCCAGCACCACCGGCCAACGGCGGCGCCGGGGTGCGGACCGGGCTCCGGGAAACGAAGGCGAAGGGGCGGGGGAGGCGTTCATGCGAATGTGGAAGGAAACAACGAAGATGAATCGAAAGGAAAACGGAGACGCGTTCAGTCGCGCACCTTGAGCGCGCTCACCAAGTCGATTTCGCGGATCCGACGTGCCGCGACCAGCAGAGAGACCACGGTGGCGACAGTGATGACGCTGGCCGCGAAGCTGTAGTTCGCAAGCGTGAGCACCAGCGGCAGACGTACGGTCTCGGTGTTGACGATGGTCAGAAGCCCCTGCGCAAGCCAGCCACCGACCCAGAGACCCACCGGAACGGCCAGCAGCGCCAAAAGGGTGAGCTCACCCACCAAGACCGCCCCAACCTCGCCCCGCGTGAAGCCCAGCACCCGCAGCGTCGCCAACTCCCGCGCGCGTTCCGACAGTGAAATCCGCGCGCTGTTGTAGACGATGCCGAATGCCACCAGCGTCGCGAACAGCAGGTAGATCATCTGCAGCACCCCGATGCTCTCGGCGGTGGTCTTCCGGAAACTCTCCCTCATCGCCTCCTTCACCACCACAGACGTGGCGCGCGGGGTCTCCTTGACCGCAGCAAGAAAGTCGGCCCAGCGACCGCGATCGACGGCGATGTAGGCTCCCGTGACCAGATCCCCCTCCAGCAGCAGCCGATTCAGCGCGGTCAACTCCATGAACGCGGACACGCCCGCGAAATCCTCCGCGAACGCCGCCACCGGCACCCTCCGCTCGACGCGCTTGCCCTCCAGAGACCGCACCAGCACCTCATCGCCGATTCCCACCCCGAGCACCTCGCCGAGCTTCGAGGACAACACGATGCCACGCGGAGGCAGGACGATCTGCCGCAGCTCGCCATCGAGCACCCGGCTCAGGCCGCCCTCGCCACGCAGGCCGATCAGGTTAATGCGGCGCGCGATCGGCCCGGACACCAACTCGACGGGCGTGGCGCGGAACGGCTCGGTGGAGACGACGCCGGGCAACGTGCGGAAATCCGCCAGCGCGCGGGCGGGGCCAGGCTCGACCAACGAGACGGTCACGGACTGGCGTTGCACGATGTCCCACTGGAAATCCAACACGTAGGAAACCCCGTCGCGGAACGCATTCGGAATGATGAGAATGGCGGTGGCCAGGGACAACGCGGTCGCCGTGAGCAGCGCCTGCACCGGCTTCCGCTGCAGATTGCGCAGCGCCATGCGGAGCGAAACGCCCATAAAGCGGCCGATCCCGATGCGCTCGACGAACGACGGCTCGAACTGCGCGGGTGGCTCGGGCCGCATCGCTTCCGCCGGCGGCAGGCGCATCGCGCGACGCACCGCGCCCCCTACGCCGACCACCGCCGAGAGCGCACTCGCGGCCGCCGCAGCGAACAGCACCCCCGTCGCGAGCTCGAAGTGCAGATCGGGAAAACGGAAGAAACGATGGTAGAGATCGACCAGCCGATGCCCCAGCAGCACGCCGCCGATCACGCCAAGGACCGTACCCACGGCGACGATGACGATCGCGAACTTCAGGTAATGCAGGCCGATCTCGCGACGGCCAAAGCCGCACGCCTTGAGCATCGCGATCTGCTCGCGCTGCAGCGTGATCTGCCGGCTCATCACCGCATGCGTCATGAACGCACCCACCGCGAGAAACACGATGGGGAACCCCACCGAGAGCCCGAGCAGCACGCGGATCTCGTCGTCCACCCGCACGTCGGACGCATGGTGCGCGCGACCGTAGGCACGAAGTCCCCCATAAGGCACGAGCAGCCGATCCAGCTCGGCGATCACGGAGCGCTCCGAGGCTCCCGGCTCGAGAGCGAGGGACACCTGATTGAAGGCGCCCTCCATGTTGAACGCCTCGGCCAGTTCCTTGTAATTCATCCACACCACCGCGAACGTGCGGTTGTCGGGCAGCGCGGCGCCGGGCGGCGCCTCAAATACGAACTCCGGGGAGAGCACGATGCCCGCGATGCGCAGCGGTACCTTCCGTCCATTGAGGATCGCCGCAAGCTCATCGCCCGGACCCAGACCATGAACCTCCGCAAACGCCTCGCTGACGAGGATCTCTCCCCGCGCATCCGGCTCGAGCAATCGGCCACGCCGCAGGTGCAGCCGGTTCAACAGGGGCTCGCCCCGCTCCGGTACCGTGGCGAACCACGCCATCACCGGCTCCGGTAATCCCGCGAGGTCAATCGTCACCATGCGACCCACGGACGGCTGCACCGCCGCGACCCCGGGAATCTCCGCGATGCGGCGCGCGACATCATCGGGGGCGCGCTTCATGCGCGCAAAGACGTCGGCGAAACGGTACTCCTCGTAGTAGCGGGTCCGGGCGCTCTCGAGCGACACGATGAGACTGCGCGTCATCACCATCATCGTCAGGCCGCACGCCATCACCAGCGCCACGGCCAGCGCCTGGGATTTGAGGGCGCGGAGATCGCGGAGGAGTTTGCGGTCGAGGAGGGACACGTGACGGATCGGCGGTCTGCAGCCGTTACCAAGCGAGCGTGCTGACGGGTGCGCGCTGTGCGTTGGTTTGCACGTTCACCACGCGTCCGTCGGAAAGTGAGAAGACGCGGTCGGCCATGGCGGCCATGACGGCGTTGTGGGTGATGATCGCGGCCAGCGTGCCGAGCTCGCGGTTGATGCTCTCGATGGCCTCGAGCACGACGATCCCGGTGCGCACGTCGAGCGCACCGGTGGGCTCATCGCACAGCAGCACGCGCGGCCGCTTCGCGATCGCGCGCGCGATGGCCACGCGCTGTTGCTCGCCACCGGAGAGCTGCGCGGGGAAGTGATCGAGTCGCGCGCCCAGCCCGACGAGCCGGAGCGCCTCCTCGGGAGGAAGGGGATCGCTGGCCAGTTCGCCGATGAGCCCCACGTTCTCGCGCGCGGTCAGGCTCGGAATCAAATTGTAAGCCTGGAAAACAAAGCCGACATCCTCGCGGCGGTACTGGGTGAGTCCGGCCTCATCGGCCGCGCCAAGATCCCAGCCCCGGTAGAGCAGGGTGCCCGCGCTGGGCGTATCCAACCCCCCGAGCAGATTGAGCAGCGTGGACTTGCCGCTCCCGGAAGGACCGAGGAGCACGACGAGCTCACCCTGCCGGAAGTCGAGATCGACCCCGGCCAACGCATGGACCGCCGCCTCACCCGTTCCGTACGTTTTCGAGAGATTGCGCACGTGGAATACGACCTCTCCGCGGGTAGGATCAGGCGGGCGGGCGGAGGGAGCAGCGGGCGGGCGGGCGAGGGCAGTCATGAGAAGCGGAACGAGGGATTGGGACCCTACACCGCTTCCAGCACCGCCTCAACGTCCTTTCGCCGCTTGCTCCCCAAGGGCCGACCGCCGGCGTGCGCCAGCAGGCGGTTTCCGGCAATTGCCCTGAGCGCTGCCCGTGGGGAACGCTGAGGTTAGGGACTGCGGGGCCGTTCAGATGGGCTGCCTTCCGGACCGGGAATCGTGAATGCGGACGGCGGCGCGATCACCGGATTGACCGGCAGGACGGCGGGAGCGGAGATGGCGGTGCTGGGACGCACGCTGACTGGCTCAGGTACGGCGGGAGCAGCGACGGCGGGAGGCGGCGGACGACCCTCAGCAAGATCCACCCACTCCCGCACGGAGCGCCCCGCGAGCTCGCGCTTCAGTTCCGCGACGCGGGCTTCGCCTCGCTTGAGCCAGTCGGGACGTTTCGCTGCGGAGATGCGTGCGCGCACCTGGGATTCCCCGGAATTCGTGATCCCAGCCTCGCGGGCAAGAATCAGCCATGCGAGTGCCTCGGCATAATCACGCTTCACCCCTCGGCCGCTCGCGTACGCGGCGCCCAAATTAAAGAACGCCTCGCCCACGCCACCGGCGGCCGCAGCGCGGTAGTAACCCAGGGCCCGCTTCAGATCCCTCGGCAGGCCCGTGCCATCATCCATGAGCTTGCCCAAACGGAACGCCGCGGACGGCTCACCCAAGTCCGCCGCCCGCCGGAGAAAGACGACACCGGTGGCCTCATCCTTGGTTACCTGGTCGCCGAGGACCAATGCCTCGCCGTACCGAAACATCGCGCGACGATTTCCCGCCTTCGCTGCGGCCGCCAGCTCCTCCGGTGAATTCCAAACATCCGCGCCTCCGCCGCCAGTGCGCGAGACCAATTCCGGCGCCCGCGTGTCCGGCTCGGCAGCGCGGAGATGCTCCGCACCGCCGACCACCCAGACCCATCCCACGCAGAAAGCCGCAACGGTCCGGGCAGCCCACTGGACGACGCGGGCCGCGGTGAATTCCTCAAGAACCTGATGATCAGCTCGAAGAGGTGTTTTCATGGACGTTGTTTCTTGGTCCGGCGCACGTGGCCTAAAGTTCCCCTAAACCCGCCGTACCTCAACGCACAAGATACACCTCCACCAAACCCACTCCCTCCGCTGCAGTGCCGACACCCTCACCCTGGAGTGACACGGTGTAATTGCCGGCAGGCAACTGCAGGAAAACGGCCGCATCCCGCGCGCCGGAAACCAGCGGGATCGCCCCCAGCTTGATCGCACTGACCGCCGCCAACGAAGCCTTCGCATCTTTCTCCCAATCATCATTTTCTGCGATCAATTCCGACGTGCCTCCGGCGCCGAGACGATGGACGCGGAGCACCGGGTTAGCGAGCGGTTCACGCACCCCGAAGGGCCCAAGGGCGGGTCCCAAACCCCGGACCAGCACCATGGCGGGCTCGACGCAGGCGAGGCTGAAGCCCGCGATGAGAGCGCCGTCGTTGGCCCGCACGAACCCTCGGGTCGAGACATTGCGCAGGCGCTCGCCATAAACCTCGACCAGCTGAATCGGGAGATCCGTCGGGTGGGTCGCACCCGAGGCGGCATTCACGGTGAACGCGCCCTCGGCGACGTTGACCAGCGTAGCGGCATCTTGGCCGGGCTCCGGCAGGGCGAACGCACCGCGCGCCGCGGCGGCGGCGCGGATTTGGGCGGCGGCCGGATCGCCTAACCAGTCATCGTTCGCGGCAAGAAAACCGCCGCCGGAGCGGAAGACCTCGAGTCGCGGATTCGGGGCGCAGCGTTCGGCGGGCAGCCCGAACGCCGCAAGCGCCGGGCCGGCGGAGCGGACTAGGACGCTTTGACTCGCGCCATCGCTCAGCACGAACCCGGCGATCAACACGCGTTCGCCCGCTCCGGAAAGGCCGCGCGTGGACACGTTCACCAATCCGGATGCGGCGCCAGACGCTTCGCTGCGCATCGACTGGGCCTTCAGAAACCCCTCCAGGCCCAGTCGCGCCCCCAGCCTCCGGCCGGCGAAGTCGTCGGTCGGAATGTGGATGCCCCCATAGATGCGCGACTGGCCTGCTTGATCCGCGGCATCGTAGTAGGTCGCCCACTGCAACGTCAGATCCTCCGTCGGCCCGCGCTCGAACAGCAGGAACGTGTCGCGCGGAAAACGCTTCTCCGAAATTCCGCCCGGGTAAAACGGCGAGCCGAACAGCAATGTCATCACCTCGGCGGCGGTGCGACTGAACGTGCTGTGCCCGGAGACGTAGCCCGGGAAGGCGGGCGTGACGAACGTCTTCATCTGGTACGGCACCCAGCTCTCCGCGAGTACCCAATCCACTCCGCCCACCTGGCGCAGGGGATCGGCAGGATTTCCTCGCCACGAACGCACAACGATTTTGTCGACGACGGCTTCAACGGTGTCGCGACGCTGCGCGACCACGGCGTGCCGACCGCCCGGAGCGACGGACTGCGGTGTGGTCAGCTCAATCAAGTCGGGGATCAGCGGAAATCCGTTCTGGTTGTACCTCTTGGCTGAAGCGTCGGACGACTGCCCGAGACCCGCCAGATGGCGAATCATGGAAATGGGTCGGACTCCGTCGTACTGCCGCTTCAATCCCCACGCCGCACAGGCGGCATCGTGGAGCGAGCCATTGAGCGCGAAGTAGCCACGCACGTCCCACTCGAGACGCGACCATTCCGGACCCTGACCGCCGAGCGAGCGACGGGCCGCCGGGTGGTCGTTCACTTGGTTGAAGATGACGTTCCAGTGTCCGGGCGGAGTCTCGGAGTCGGGTCCGTCAGCCCAGTACTCCGCGAGCACGCGGAAGTAGTCGGCCTGATTCACGATGTTGGCTGGGTACGGTTTTCCGGTCGCCGGATTCCGCGGGTAGCCGGAGCCTCGGTCGGTACCCAGCGGGTTGTTCAACCGACCGCCGGGTGAAACATCGATCTGCGGCGCGGTGGCCGGATCGAGCAGCGACGACCTCCGGATCACCTCGACGGCATCGCTGATGTAGGTCTCCGATCCCGCGCCGCCCAACTGCGGCGGCGGACCTGGATCGAGGTAGAACGTGGAGGGCCCCGTCTTCACCAGCGCGAAGGTGGCGGTGAGTCCCCCATTCACCCCGACGAAGGACTGCAGACCGGTCGGCTCGATGATCCCGTTCTGCGTGATCGAGAAGTCGAGGAACAGCGGTTGCCAGCGATTGGGATCCGCCATGACGGTGCCCGGGACGCCGACGATCATCGGCTGGTTGGCGGACGTGTAGCCCGTCGCGTCGGCGTAGCGCCCGGCCTCGTTCGCACCGTCGTTTCGAGTCGCCGCCAGAATTGCCTCGCCAATCCGATTGCCGATGGCGGCCGGGGAATCGCCCGTCGTCGTGGTGTCGGTGGGGTCGAAGCCGGCCAGCTCCATCAACCAACGCGCCCCGAGGAGGGTGCGGGCGGCGCCTGGGCTCGCGCCGAAGCGGGCGGACAGAACCCGATAGGCCGCGTGGCTCATGGCGCGCGCTTGGGCGGCCTCGCGCTCGCCGAAGCCGCCGCCCCAGCGCCCGGTTTCGCGGCGGAAGGCGGGCTGGACGGACCGCCACGCGTCCGGCTCGTAGGCCCAGAAGGAATCCCAAAGCGCGGAGGAAAGATGGTACAGATTCCGAGCGTGCACGGGAGGGTTCGGGCGATCGCGCCGGATCCCATCGAGCAGCGCCTCGTTCCACCAGCGCGCGATCGAGCGCGAAGCGAGGTCGGCCGTCACCTTGACCTCAACTGTGACGCTCTGAGCGACGCCGGCGGGGCTATTAGCCACGGCCTGATAAATGCCTGCATCCGATGGATGAATACGCTCAAGCAGAAGCGTGGGACCGTTCTCGCCGGCAAGGAGCTTTCCCTCGTGGAACCAACTGTAGACGGGGGCCGGTACGCCGGTCGCGGCAACGGAAAGCGTGATGTTCTCGCCCTTGTGGAAGGTCCCGCCTGTCGGCTGTTGCGTGAACCGCGGCGCCACGTTGGTGGTGGTCGACGGCTCGACCAGCGCGACGACCTGGTTGGTGGCGACGCCGGTGAGCGTCTGCGTGGCGCCGTTTGGCCACGTCACAGCGATGCGCTCGACCACCGCGTTCGGGCCGAGACCGAAGTGCAGGAAAGGCTCTCGTTGCCCGAGGTAGGCATTCGTCGGGACGTAAACGGCGGTCTGAGTCACGCCCCCCGCCGTCACGCGGACCGTGGCGCCGTAGCCGTCGCGATTCGAAGCGGTGCCGCGGAACGACAGCCGCAGCCAGCGGTTACCGGCCGCGGAGGCGGGTGGATCGCTGCGGTAGAGGATTGGATTTCCGTAAAGCGTGGTGATGAGCACGTCCTCGTCGCCATCGTTGTCGAAATCGAGGACCGACATCCCGCGGCCGTAAGTGCGGTCCGTGACGCCCCAGGCTTGGCCCGCCTCGTAGAAACCGATCTCGTTTTGGAGGTAGAACAGCGTGCGATCGTTCTTGGCGTTGCGGATCGGGAATGCGCGCGGACCAGTGTACGGAGGTGACTCGAAGAAGTACCCGTTGGTCACCATCAGATCGAGCCGGGCATCGTTGTCGGCATCGAGGAACGCGGCGCCCCAGCCCCAGCTGGAATCGAGCACGCCGAGCCGACTGGCGACCTCCTCGAACTGGCGCTGGCCGAGGTTGCGGTAGAGCCGATTCCCGCCGAACGGAATCCGCACGGTCTCACCGGTGCCGAAGTCGAACGAACTGACGAGGAAATCGAGACGGCCGTCGCGGTCGAAGTCGGCGACGGCCACACCCATGCCATTCTGGTCGGTGCCGACGCGGGCGGACTGACGGCCCTCGGTGAACGTGCCATTGCCGTTGTTCCACCAGAACTGGCTCTTGCCGAAATCGTTCACCAGCGAGAGATCCGGATAGCCGTCATCGTCGAAATCGGCCCAAGCAGACGAGTATCCGTGGATGACGGTGCCAAAGTAGGGCTGCCGCACGCCGGCGGCGGCGGTGACGTTCTCGAAGTATCCCGGCTGGGCGGAGCCGCGGTTGCGCAACAGCACGGAATAGCGCGCGTCATTCCCAGCGACGAGCACGCCCCACTCGGTCACGTGGACATCGAGGAATCCGTCGCGATCAAAGTCGACGAGTCCGATGCTCTGGCCGCGGTGCGGTTCGCCTGGGACGGTCGAGTCGGCGCCGCGAGCGACGGCCTGCTCGGTGAAGCGGCCCGACCCATCGTTCACGTACAGGAAATAGCGCGGCCCGTTGCGCGGCACCATGAAGACATCGGTGCGACCGGAATTGGTGAAGTCGCCTGCGGCGATGCCGCCGATGTCGACGGCGGACTCGAACCCACGCAGCACACCTTCCTCGCGGAACGTGCCGTCGCGATTGTTCATGAAGACCAGACAACGCCGTGGGTTCTGGGAAAGGATCAGGTCGGTCCAGCCATCGCGGTCGAGGTCCACCGCGCAAGAGGCGTAGCCCGACGTGTAACGATCGAGCCCGGCGGGAAACGGCTCCTCGAATTCCGGCGGCGGGACGACGTGCAATCCGGCGCGGGCGGCAACATCGGTGAACGCGGCCTGAAGGGTCGGGGGCGAGAGCGCAGCCAATGCGATGCCGCTGGCGAGCACCGCCCACCGCAACGCACTCGTACC
>JACCDW011875058.1_pt1 | contig 22296 bp, 8 predicted proteins | sample 7449781 | NCBI WGS metagenome assembly JACCDW01 (sample SAMN15323449, study PRJNA562643) | freshwater metagenome | isolation source: river surface water | place: USA:Blue River Watershed | collected 2017-08-18
TAAATAAGACCCCGCCGCCGCCGCTCCCGCCGCGCCATGAAGGATCCTGATTTCCACCACCGCCTGCTACTACTAAAACTTGTACGTTACCGGTAAAATTAGGTGTAAAGGTCTGTGTACCTGTATTAGTAAACATATGAACAATAGCACCGTTACTATAAGTTATAGATTGTCCGCCTGTTCCTACTACTCCAGGACTATATCCGGTAACGGGTCTCCAATTAACTCCATCATAAAATTCTAATAAATTTGTACCAGATGCGTTATTAAATCTCAACATTCCTACAACAGGAGTTGGTCTCTGTCCTACATTACCTGTAGGTAAAGTTATATTTGCTGTTCCTGAGAATGTTGTAGTTAATAATGTTGCCATTTATAAATTCCTAATATCTAACAATTACTATTCCCGGAGCTCCGAGTTGACTTCCTGAACCAGCGTTTCCGCCGCCGCCGCCACCACCGGTGTTAGTGCCTGCATTTCCTCCAGTAGTTACAGCAGGTGCAGATTGTCCTGTATTCCAAGCAAGGCCACCGCCAAGTCCTCTTAACTGTGAATAATCTGGTGGTCTAGTAGGAGCACCGTGATGAGCCGCGCCTCCGCCACCGCCTCCAATACCGCCAGAGCCGCCTCCGCCTGCGTTAAGGTGTGGTCCTGCGCCTCCACCGCCTGCCCAATATAGTATTTCTCCCGTAATATCAGATGCAGCACCAGGACCGCCGTCTGGATGGGATGCTTCATATCTGTGATCAGAACCTTCTCGTCCTGGACCCCCTGCACCGCCTCCACCACCAGAATTGTGTGCGTTATCGCCTTGACGATTAAATCTTCTGCCAGCGCCTCAGGGAAATCCTTGATTACTATCTCCGGTTCCTCCTCTTACAACAAATCTACTACCGTCTTGACTAGAAGATCCTGCGCCGCCACCAGAGCCGCCCGATCTACTCTCGTTGCCTCCTTGATCCCAAGGACCTCCTCCACCGCCACCTGTAGCAGTTGTTCCGCCAAAGGCCGAGTTACCGCCATTAGTAGCAAAAGGACCGTATCCTTGACAATCTCCGCCTGCGCCCACTGTTACGTTATAATTTGTACCTTGTACAACTGGAAAAGTTCTATTAAAAATAAAACCTCCTCCTCCACCACCACCACCGTGGCTTCCTGCTCCACCTCCACCTCCAGCAACAATTAAAACTTGAACGTTGCCTGTAAAAGCCGGAGTAAAGGTGTGATTACCTACAGTAGTGAATACATGTACTATACCATTTCTTGCAAAGAAAATACTTTGTCCACCAGTACCTAGTGTTCCTGCGCTATATCCAGTTATTGGTTGCCAAGCAGAACCGTTGAACCATTCTAGAAGACTCATGCTAGTGTTATAGCGAATCATGCCGGTAGATGGCGATCCTGGTCTACTAGCCGTATTTCCTGATGGTAAAGTAATAAATCCTGTGTCGTTGAAGGTTGTTGTCTGTAATGATGCCATGTTTTAATACCTAATAACTACTATGCCGGGGCCGCCGAGAGAGGTTCCATAATTAGATCCACCTCCGCCTCCACCAGTATTAGTGCCGCCGTTTCCACCTGTAGATCCCGATGAGTCTTGACCTTTATTTAAAGCTCGGCCACCTCCTTGTGCATAATAAGTAGTAGGAGGTCTTCTTGGAACACCATGCCATACTATAGCAGCGCCGCCGCCGCCAACGCCGCCGACAGATGCTTTACCAAATTGTCCATGATGGTTTGATCCACCTCCTCCGCCGCCCCAGTAATAAGTATCTCCATAGATATCAGATGCCATTCCTGCGCCGCCGTCACCCATTCGTCCGTCATAGGCATGATCAGACCCACACATTCCTTGAGCACCTGCTCCGCCTCCGCCTCCGGCAGCATGTAAGTTATCAGTTTGTTGATTGAACCTTATTCCGCTTCCTCCTGGTAGAGAGTTGTCAGCGTTCCAGGACCCCCCGGCGCCGCCCCCTATAGCAGTTAACGATGAGAATACAGAATTTCCTCCACTATTTCCTCTAGCTGGAAATGTTGCTGCTGTTGATCCACTTCCTACGGTTACTGGATAAGGTGTTCCTGCAGAAACTGGAAATGCTCTGTTTATAATAACGCCGCCGCCTGCTCCGCCACCACCGTGGTGTGTACCGCCACCTCCGCCGCCAGCAACTACCATAACTTCAATGTTGCCTGTAAAAGCTGGAGTAAATGTAGATGAAGCAACTGTACTAAAGATATGAATTATATACCCATTCTTATATAATATAGTGTCGCCACCGGTGCCTAGTGTACCTCTACTAAATCCTGTAACTAATTGCCAAGATGTACCATTAAAAAATTCTAGAATGTTCATATTAGTATTAAATCTGATCATTCCGGAAGCGGGCGCACCTGGTCTAGTTCCTACTAAACCAGAGGGTAACAAAATGTTAGAGGTAGAGTTAAAAGTGGTATTTCTTAATGTTGCCATTAGTTTCCATTCTTAAGGTCATTAATTTCTTCTTTTAATGATTTAATTGCCTCAATTAGATAGGCTGTTACTCTAGTATAATTAACTCCTGAGGGATTGCCATCTTCGTCTCTAGAAACTAGATTAGGTAATACTTCTGCAACTTGTTCAGCAACTAATCCTGGCTCATTATAGCGAGATCCGTCCTTACGATCGTAAGTTACACCTACTAACTGTAATATAGAATCAAGAGCATCGGTAATAGGATTAACATTTTCCTTTAATCTAATACTTGATGTTTCGTTGATTGTGGTAGCATTTAGTGTACCATTAATATTTGTTGTTCCGTTTGTTGCAGAACTAATATTAATTGTAGTTGTAGAACCTGTTGTTCCACCTGTTCCTATATTAATAGTCTTAGTAAATGATCCAGTAAGTGCCGCTGTACTAATATTAAATGTGGTTGAAGTACCTGTACCTGTAAAACCTAGTCTAGTGTTTGTAGAAGCTCCAAAAGCATTAACTGTAGTAAGTGCTGAATCAAATAAAGTTAGTGACCCCGATGATGTACTTGCTAATGTTGGGTTTGCACCGTTCATATTTAAGGTGGCTGCATTAGTTAAAGTAATTGTAGCATTACCTATAGTACATGTACCAGAAGCTCCGCCTATAGCTAAAGTAGTGGCGGCGCCAAATGCGTTAACTGTCGTTGCTGTTGCATTAAGAACAGTTGCAGTAGTTTGATCTGTTGTAATAGATCCGCTTGAGTTTAATGCAAGACCAGCGGTTAACGTAGCACTTGTACCTGTTAGTACGCCGCCGCCCTCGAATGCAGTTACCCAATTAGTACCATCGGAAAAAACTGTTATTCTACTTCCCGATGGCATAACTTGATTGTTTGTACCAGAGCTGCCCGGCCCAACAAATATACCAGTTCCTCCACTTTGTAAAGTGACATTACCGGAGGCAGAGTTATAAAAAGACTGCGACTCACCTGGTACTAAAGTAGGATTACCTATAGTAACGGTATACGTAGATCCAGTAAAAGTAGTAAACCTACCAGTTATAGGTGTTGGTAATGATGCGGTTGTGCTAATCGAAGTTGTTTGAGTTACAGTATTATAACGTGCCATTTTTTATCCTACTTTATTATGTTGTTGATGTTTCTATACCGTAGACTGTTGCTCCAACCTGTCCAGTATCTGAATATACAACTATATTTAGTCCAGCTTCTAACACCAAACCTGTTCGCTCAAATACACCATTGCCTGCTACTACAGTGTCATACTCAAGCCAGTCTTGAGCATTTGGTGTACCTGTAGAAGACATAGCTAGTCTAATTCTTATTGCTGTAGTATTTCTATTTGTTATAGAAACATTACAAACTGTATAGTAACCTACAGGAACTGTATATACTGTAGTATTTGAAGTAGCTGATATAGCTGATACACCTAATCTACCTGTTGCCATTTTTTAATTCTCCAATTATCTTTGTAGGAACCACGCAAGTGCAACGGGAGCTCCGTCGATACCACCTGTAAAGTTCATTTTTGCTTTAACATTAATCTGTTCACCTGATGTAGTTGATATCGTGTTATTTGCGACATAAATTACGCCAGCAGTGAGTGTATTTACGTTAAGTGAGCTTTGACCACCACCAATCTGTGAAGTAATGTAACTCTTGATTGCTCTTTGAGTTGGAACAACGCTATCACTGTTAGCAGTAAAGTAAGGATCTGTTGAGAACTGTGTAATAACAGCTGATCCTGTACCGACACCAAGTGATCCAAGTTGCAAGCTCTGTAGTCCGCTTAGATTAAATGCTGAAGCATTCAATGTAGCAGTACCAGTGGACTGTTGAACTCCGAACAAGTTACCTACGTTGAAGTTACCGTCCTGGTCAGTTGATGTAAAGAACACTCTACCACCGCCTGTAGCAAATGTCTGATTTGCTGTAATTGCAGTAGATGTGTCAACATTGGGGTAATTTGTTTCTGAGAAATTACCAGTTCCTATGTATAGGAAGTCGTGTCCTGTTAATCTTACTTGAGAATAAGCACTTCTTGTAGTAATTAATTCTCCATCATTTGGAGCATTTAGTGTACTAAGTGAAGGATTAATCTGTAATGTTACTGTATAATTACCAGGTATACCTAGAACATTTGTTACAGCAACAAGTTTAAAGTATTCGCCTGGAATACTTGCAAATTCAACATTAGCACCTGCAAGTGGTAACGCAAATACGTTTTTAACATTGATAAAATTGCTTACCTGATACAAGTCACTTGTTCCGTCACCCATAATAGATGCTGTAGCAGTTGTATTTGCTGTACCTCTATTAGTAAAGGTTGGGTTACCTAATGCGCCGTCTCCCATTCTAACTCTAGTAGCAACATCTGCTGTATTGTTAGGTTCTGTTTGAGTTAAAATTGGTTCTGCTCTATAAGTTCCTGTTAAGCCTGAAGTAGTTGAAAGTGCTACAGCAGATCCTCCTGCTGTTTCACTAACTTGGAACTCAGTTGAAGTTATAGAAGAGCCTATTACATAATAGGTAACAGTTTCACTTAATCCTGTACCATCAACTGATGTAAATTCAACTGGCTGATTATTAACAAGATTAGTTGTTCTATCTACGGTAATTAAATCAGTTGAAGCCGATGTCGAAGAAACAGTACCTTTAGGATACCCAGATCCTGGTTCCCACATTCTTATTTCAATAATTTGATCATCAGTTACTCTAGCTCTTGCTTCTGCTCTTGCTCCTGTTCTTATTGTTGCTCCAATAGTTCCAGAAGTATTTGATGCAGCAATCCAAACTGGAGTATTATTTGGATTACCAAACGACACTACCTTCCAGTTTGTTGAACCACCCGGCATTGCTCTTGATGTCCAAGTTATACCGTCAGGGCTAGTTGCTGCTACTGTTGCACTTTCTGCAACTGCCATAAACAATCCTTGACCATAAGCTATTCTGCTCCAGGTCTGACTTGAAGGTAGACCAGGAGTTACTGCCGACCATGTAGCACCTTTATCTAAACTGTATGCTACAGTACGACCACCGCTTGCGACAGCAACAAATCTGCCGTTACCGTATGCTATAGAAGTCCATGTTGTTGAACTTGGTAAGTTACCTCCTGCTGACCATGTAATACCGTTAGCTGAAGTAGCAGTTGCATTGTTGCCTGTTGAGATTGCTACAAAAGTTTCAGCACCGAACGCAACATCTACGTAAGTACCTGCCCCTAATGTAGGTATGCTTCTACCTACCCATGTATCACCGTCAACGCTAGACATAGCACTGTTAGTTCCGCCTATACCAACATATATTCCTGCACCATAAACTAGTGCAGCATATGTTCCTGCAGGTTGATTAGTAACCGAGCTAGACCATGCAGTACCCAATCCTGCTGTCTCTTGATATGCAGAAGCAGCACCGCCTGATGTTCTAATAGCAACAAATTTTGCACTTGTGTCTAGAATAGAAATAGTTGGTACAGAAGTATATCCTTCGCCGCCGTCGTCTACTTCAATGCTAATTACACCACCATTGCCTAATGTTGCTGTAGCAGTTGCTTGACTACTATATCCACCGCCTACAACTGTTACAGTTGGTGCAACTAGATAATTTCTACCGTATGTATTAACAACGATCTCACTTACAATATCTGTTCTAGCTGTAGCAGTTGGTGTACCAGTATATCCAGATCCTGGAATATCAACTGTAACTGCTTGGATTACACCATCAAGGACGGTAGCAGTTGCAACTGTTCCTGAACCTGGTCCACCGCCTGTAAACACTATAGTCGGAGGTGATGTATATCCATAACCACCATTAACAACTGTTACACTAGCTACTTGATCTGGAAGTGGATCACCGTTTGTATTAAGTATACCCATTGTTACTGTAAGAACAGCACCGTCACCACCAAAACCTCCAACTACGGCTGTAGCTGTAGCACCTTGTCCGCCACCATATACAATATCAGTCCATGCAGTTGAAGCAGGTAATGCTCCAGCACTATTCCAGTTTACACCGTTAGTTGAATATGATGTTGATGTACCGTTACTAGTGATTGCAACAAAGTTATTATCTGCATATGTAGAAGATCCCCAAGTAGTAGTTGCAGACATTGTAGCTGCGCTTGAAGTATAGCCAGGTGCAGCATACATAATTCTTGGCTCAATGATATAACCTGTTGTTAAATCAAGTGCGTTTTCAATAGCTGTTCCTGGTATAACGTGATCCCAGCCAGCAGCATAAAGCGGAATAGTAAGTCCACTTGCGTTTGCTGTTACAGTTACAGCAGATCCACCATCTGTCTCACTTACAGCAAATTGTGTAGATGAGAAGTTAGCTGCGATGATATAGTACAATGTACTAGCTGTTACACCATTAGTTGCTCCTGTACCAAAATAAATTGGCATTCCTACATAAAGAGATGCAGTACTAGCAACTGTAAACAAATTATTAGTAATAGATGTTGCTGTTACAGTTAAGGTTGTAAATGAATCTTTGGCTATTCTAGCAATCTTACTACCGTTATTATAAGTTATAATCCAACCAAATTGTCCAGCACCTGTTCCTGTTGTTAGGAAACATCTCATACCAACATAAGCAGGACTTAGCTGAGTATCTGTAGCTGCTAAAGTAATAGAAGTATTAGTTCCGCCCTGAGCAACATTAGTAGCAGTAAGATATCCTTCTCCGCCTACGTCGTCCCCATTATCCGGATCGATAATTCTAGTTTCGAAGACTGCACTATCTCTAAACTCGTCACCTATTGCTGTTGCATTGAAACCTGCACCGCTAATTTGAGGATCATAATTTGTATAATTAATACCTGCATTACCATATTCAAATCTTAAGATCTCATCTAAGCCGTCAGTAATAACTTGACTTACTTGTGCTTGGTTTGCTCTGTTATCAAGATTTGCGTATAGTGGGGCTTCGTAACTGTCTACGCCTTCAGCAATAACACCATATGTACCATAAGATGAGTTACCGTTTGTAGCACGAATACGTCCACCTAACTCTGCTAGATATCCTGCATAACCGTAGTAATTGAACACGGAAACAAGCTCAACAAGTGATTCAGAACCTGTACACCATACACCAATACCATCACTAAGGATAGTTGTATAGTCGTTCTTAACCATTGACTTGTTGCCGCCATCGTGTAGTGCGGAATCAATCTTAGCACCAGTACATGCTGTACCAAACATTGTACAGTTCTGTGAATAGTGTGATCTTTCAATGACCCAAACATTTCTGTCAGCAGGACCAAATCCTGGATTAAGTGCAGTATAAGCACCTGCTGTTGGTCTCTGAGTTCCGAACGCATTAGGAGCAGTTAGAGTTCCACTTAATCCTGTCATTGTACAATTTCTTAGACCGGTTGCATTACCTACTAAGAACATGTCTGAAAGAAGTGATCCGTCTACGGCATTTATATACTGAACCGCAGCTCTAGTTGACCAATAATTACTTGTAAAGTTAAGGTCATGAACTAATGCATCAACATATTCTTCCATATCTCTTCTACAAGAAGCCTCATCGTAAGCATATGTTACTGTCATAGATCCACTAGCATCACTAGTAATATCTACTTCAGTTGTTCCGCCCTTTTCAGTTGTTAGTGTAAATGTAGTAGTTGTTGGTACAGCTAAAATCCAATAAGTTGTACCAATAGTAATACCACTATTAGCAAGAGCTGTTCCTGAAAATACAACAGGATCGCCTACAACAAATGGATGAGTACTTGACGTTCCGTATCTATTATTGCTGCCGGTTGTTGTATTAACTGTTGCAGAATAGGTATCAGTAGTAAATGCTGTAGCCTCATAAGCTAAGAAGTTTTTATTTGCTCTAATAATTTCTGCACCTCTTATAATGCCTAAGTTATTAGTATAATCATTAGATCCATTTACTTCTGAAGTCTCACCTACATTAATTGAAGCAGTCATACTACCTACAGTATTTCCAATAGTAACTGCTGTTCCGCTCTTGTAACTTTCTGTAACTGTTAGCTGAGTAGAACTTGTAACAGTGTTGACCCAATAAGTTTTATTTGGATATAGTCCGCCTGCTTTATTAACAGTTACAGTCATAGTTCCTGAACCATTGATAAGAGCAACAGTTGCTCCGCCAATAGTTAAACTTACAGTGATAGTATTTGACGATGCTGTCTTAACATAATACTTTTGAAGTCTTACTAGATTACCAAAGACACTTCCAGTAAAGTAGATTGGCTGATTAACAGCAATACCTAAGGATGTTACAGAAGCTGCTAGTGTAATTAAATTAGTGCTTACTGCTGTAGCTGAAGCTGTGGTAGTAGTATCTGCTGGTAGACCTGTAAACCTAACAGGCATGTTAGGATACATTCCAGATGTGCTACTAACTGTTAACAGATTAGTTCCTGTAGTTGCTGTAGTAAGACCAGCTTCTACGACACCGTTAATTTGTGCTTGAATATCATCTAAAAGTGATATTGTGTTAGCCGATGCTCCAGATGATGCTATTGCTTTTGCTTTCCATCCAATAAAATTAATAGCTCCACTTGTTTCTGCAAGAAGATTTGATAATAAGAATTGTATACTAGGTACATCACTTCTATATCTTCTACCTGCTGTTAATGAATTAAAATTACTACCAAATAATAAATCGTAGCTTATTGCATCAACAACATCACCTGCATCTCTTTCAGTTAAGGCAAAGTCAAATGTAGTTGCTTGATAAAATTTCTTAACCCAAAGGTATGCATCATATGTTATTTCTGATCTCTTTGCTTGTAATGCAGTGAAAGCTGCTTGTAAAGAAGAACTTACCCAACCGTAGAATGGCTCAACTGTGGCATTTGCTTCACCGTTATCAATCCAATCAATAACGTCTTGAACGCGATCTGCTGCAAACTCACCAGAACCTACAGATCCAGCAGTACCTGTTACTACTTGAGTAGTTGTATTTCCTGCTGTTGGTGTGACAGATGTCTTAGTTGCAATCTGAGAAATAATAGTTTTAATTCTTCCTAAAACTCCAGTAGTATCTGTAAGATATGCTGCTGAAATCTGTAAAATATTTTCGGAATAATAAGAACGTCCATCGATTAGAGATTGTCTATTTCCGCCGTATGTTAAATCATATTGAATTGCATCTAATAGATTGTGAACATCTCTCAGAGTTGCAATTCTCTTTTCTGCAGGATACCCTGCCCAACCGCCAAATACGTTTAACCAAGCAGCGACTTCATCTTTAATAAATTGATAGTTTTGTGCTATCTGTGCTTTGCCGTCTCCGTAATTTAATGTACTACCAGTTGGATTACTTGTAGTTGCGTAAGCAACATTAGTTAAACTGGTATTGTAATTTGTAGGAGAAGGTAATACCGCAGCCGGAACTTGCGAAAGACCATTTTCTAAAATGTCACGAATTAAGGCAACACTAGTTACAACACTGTTAATAGCTGTAGTAGATCCTACACTACCTGCTGTAAGAGTAGTATCTTGTGTTATATTATTACCTGTAGTAGGTGTAATAGAAGTGTTAGAAATTAAATCTGGAATCAAACCTTGAATGTGACTTAAAACTGCTCTAGTTTTAGGTTTATCGTTCGTTAATAAATCGATTCCTGGCTTTGGTTGTATAACTGTTGAACGAAGTTCATCGCCAACTACAGCAACAAAGTTTGGAATAACAATTGGTAATACTTCTGTATATGTTCCAGTCTTTACACTAATTGTAGTTTGTGGCTTTATGGAAGTAGGAATTACCGAAGTGTTTCCTGCGTTTAAGGCTTTTGTTACAATCTCTACTAGATTAGCAACAGTATCATCGACTCCTAATTCTGCTGTTAAAGAATTATCAATAATTTGATCAGCAGGATCTGCTACCGAATTTAATGTTTGATAATTCTGTGCTGGAGCAGAATTACTAAGAACATCTTGTGCAACTGTTACAAGGTAATCTAAACCTGCAACAAATTCTGTTACTTGTGACCCTACAGTAGAATTTACATAATCAGTACCTGCTGCATTGAAATATTCTAATGCTGCCTTTGTAGTTTTGTGAGTTCCACTATGACTAAAATCGTATATAACAGCATCAAGAACTATTCCTGCATCTCTTTCAGTTTTAACTAAGTCGACTGTAGCTGGATATGTATATTCAACATATTGTGCTACTTCTTTTATAATAAATTGTTTATTCTTTTCTAGTAATAGAGATGCTTGAGGATTTAAATATCCCTTTTCAACTTGTTCTGCCGCAAATCTTACTGTTTTCCATGGCTTATCAATAGTTAGACCATAATCTGGTGCAGGGCTATCAACACCTATAGGTCCAACATAAACAATATTATTAACTACACCATAAAACTCCCATGAAGGGTAACCATTAGTTACTCTTAAGAGCTGTCCTTCTTCACCTATAGGTAATCTTGTAGATCCTGTTGGACCAAAAAAGAAAGTATCACCTTCTGTTGTTAATACTGCATCTTCTGCACCTGCTGTAAATAGGTTCCAATATGTAGCAGTAGTATCTACGTCTGGTTTGTTACCAGAAGATGCTACGTGATTCTGTACGCAGATATAATTGTTTGCACCGTAAAGAACTACATCACCTAGAACATAAGTTGTTCCGCTTTTCCAGGAAATAGCAATACCTGTCCAGTCTATAGTATCAATTAGGCCTCCTGTGTTACCAGTTACGGTAATAATCAAATCGTTAGCTGGAGAAACACCACCTAAAGAAGATCCTAATATTTTAATTTCGTCATTGTCGTTATATCCTGTTCCCTGGTTATTAACACTAACAGAATAAACTGTTCCAGATCTAACAACATCAAAAGTTGCACTTAGACCAGTTCCTATAAGATTAGTTCCAGACAATCCTGTATAAGTTACACTACTTGTAGTCCATCTTATACCAGAATTTAATCTATGCCAATAATTTGTGTTAGGAGGAAGCTGATTTGTATTATCGGCAGTTGCAACGTATGTATAACCACCTACTCTAATTAAGTCACCGACTTTATAATCTGTTACACTTTGCCAATCGCCCTGGAAATTAAATCCTGTTACAAAGACGTCCCAATCAGATGGGTTTGATGTTGGCTGACTGTTAATATTGTTTGTCTTAGCAATGTAAGAATAACCACCGTAGGTTACAGTATCGCCTACTTGGTATTGAATAGTGTTATTCCATGAGCTTTCAAATTCCAATCCGTTAACAAAAACGTCCCAGTTATTTTGATCAAAAGTTACTGATGAAAAATGTGGTTCTACGCAAATCCAAATACTAGCACCGTATTTTACTAAGTCATTTAGTTTATATCTTACAGTTGCTCCGCTCCATTCGCCTAGATATTCTACACCTTGATTAAAAATATCCCATCTAGATGAATCAAATTCTAAACCTCTAACATCACTTATGTGAGGTGTGTTACAAAGATAAACAGATCCACCGTATGTAACAATGTCATTTATTCTATATCTTGTTGTATTTGACCATTCACCGATAAAATCAAAGGATGTTGCAAAAAGTTCCCACTTAGGAGTTGTACTACCGTCCAGACCTAAGTCAACTTCTATTCCGTTCCATGTTGGGGCTGTATAGGTATCTGATGTATGATTTACAACGCAGACGTAAGTGTTAGCTCCAAATTTAGCTATGTCACCTACTTCGTAATAAGTTGTAGGAGTCCAATCTCCTACCCATCTTTGGCCGTCACTAACTAGTTCCCATTTTGTAGGAAGACTATCAAAATCGTCTGCAAATAACGATGTTGATGTATGAGATTTAATACAAATATAAGTCTTGCTGGCGTTATTAATAACGTCATCTACAAGATATGTAGTGCTTGGGCTCCAAGTACCTTTCCATACAAACTTAATTCTACCTAGTTTAAATTCAGCCATTTTAGTTATTTCCCTTGATGTTATTATTTATCTTTAAGCATTTTAGTGTCATGCAGGACGCCACCATGTTCCTGTGAATCTAAAGAATGCTTCCATATCTCCTGCTACCGCAGCATTAGGACCCGAAACATTTACTTTGTTAAGCATTTTAACAGATGATCCTGGAATTCCTTCAGGAATAGTATTAGCTATTCTATCTGGGCCTCCTATTATAACTGTACCTGCTGTAGCCTGTCCAGTAAAGGTGTTTGAACCACCCTGTGACAATCTTCCAGTTAGATACGATCTAATTGCTTTCTGCGTAGGAATAACAGTATTAGAGTTAGCAATAAATGTAGGATCAGTACTGAACTGTGTAATAACAACACTGGATCCACCAACTGCTACACCACCTAGTCTAAGTACTTCTAGTCCTTCTAGTCCAAACTGTGAAGCACTTAGAGTAACAATACCTGTTGCTTGCTCAACACCAAACAAGTTACCAACTTTAAAGTTACCATCCTGGTCGGTTGATGTAAAGAACACTCTACCAAAATTATTTTCAATAGCTTCGTTTTGTGGACTGAGTTCAGTACCAGTTGGTAAATCTGGATAATTTGATTGCTCAAAGTTACCAAATCCAATATTTAAGAAATCGTGTCCTGTTAAACGTACTTGACTATAAAGCTGTCTAATCTCTAAATCTGTATTATGATCTGGAGAAAGAGCTACAGTCATTGGAGGTGATATTTGTAACTCTACTTCTAAGTTAGGTGCAACTGTACCGTTAAGAGCTGTTGCATTAGTTACCTTATAGACAGTAGAGTTATTATCAATAACTAAGTTGTCACCTGGTCTAGGTAGTTTAGAAACGTCCTTACAGTATATTGACAAGCCTGTTTGATACTCATCTGCAAATCCGTCGCCATTTATGTTAACAGTAGTAGTATTTGTATTGTATCCTGTTCCTCTATTAACAAATGTTGGACCTGATAATACACCATTACTTGTTCTTATATCAAATGTTGCAGGAATTGATATATTTGGATCTATTATGTTTAGAGTAGGTGCTGTGGTATATCCACCTCCAGTCTCAAATAATCCAATTTCTGTAATAGCACCCGATGTTACAGAAACTCTTCCTTTTGTTTTCGTTCCTGTTTTAATAATTGTACTGCTATTTGTATTAGCTACAGTGACAAATCCGCCGTCATAGGTTGTAGCAGCAAAACCAAATGCTACTGCATCATAGGTAATATTTGAAACTGTTTTTGTTTTCCAAATGATACAGTCGTCTGTTGTGTAAGCAGTAGTTCCGCCGCTCGAATACAATGCTAAGAAGACACCATTTCCGTAAGCTAATTTATCAGCTTGAATATCTATCTTTGATAGATACCAATCAATACCATCAAATGTATATGCTGATTCTGCTAAATCAGTCGAAATTGCTAAAAACTTATCGTCTCCAAATGCTATATCTGACCAACTTGTTGAAATAGGTAATGTAATTGATGTCCAAGTTTGACCATTTGTACTCATTGCGGCTGTGCTAGTTCCTGATGCTACTGCAATGAACATTCCGGAACCATATGTTACAGATGTCCATGATTGGTTTGGTAATCCTGATCCGCTCACCCAAGTTTTACCGTGGTCTACAGAATAAGAAGAAGTTGAAGTCCCGTTTGCTAATGCAACAAAAACTCCATTACCATATGCAATACAACTCCAAGTTGTCTTAGATGGTAGATAACTTATTCTCCATGCATCTCCTCTTGAATTAGAGAATAAAACTTTAGATCCAGACTCAACAGATTCTGCACTATCAGTTAATATTACCCAATATTTGTTACCGTATGTGATTGCTTTAAAATCTGTAGCGGGTATAGGTAAAGTAATAGATGCCCAAGATGTACCGTTTGAAGATCCCATAGCTGTTTGGTTTCCATCTGGAATAGCTATCCAATAATGATCGCCGTAAGCAACATCAATCCAAGTTGTTCCAGGTGCTAACGATACAGGTGTTCCGGCAGCCTGAGTAAATCCCGGATGACTAAATTCTGGTCTTGCTTCAATAAAGTAAGATGTTGAAGAATCTAGTGTAGGTTCAATTGGACTTCCTGGATTAACGTGATCCCATCCAACTTCTCCGAACTGCATAGAACCTGTTGCGTTTTGTAAATTAACAGGTACTACACCACCACTTGTGGCAGTAATCTGCATTGTGCTGGGATTACCAGGAGTAATAGAATAAACATAGTAATCTGTTCCTGTTACTATTCCTCCAAAAACTTCAGTGTAGAAAGTAGCAGTCATACTACCTGTACCAGAAGTTAATGTTCTTTGCGGACTCGTGGTTCTTCCTGTTAACGATCCCGATGCTGTTACTAATGGTTTAGCAGTTGAAACGGTCTTTGCTTCACATTCGCCGACAGCGGTTGTTAATGTTACAGAAGATCCGCCTATTGTAGTACTTACAGTAAAGGTTGTAGAATTGTTAATAGCCAAAATATAATATAGTTGACCAGATATTAGTCCACCAAAAGTAGTACCTACAAATTTAATTGGTTGATCTGCAACAAATCCTGCCGTATTTGAAACAGTAATAAGGTTAGAAGTTGCTGCGGTAGCTGTACATGCTACACTTATCAATGTATCTGAAATTGTAAATGTTGTAGAATTTACAATAGAATTGATATAATATTTTGTGCCCTTAACTATATTTCCAAAATTACTTCCTGTTCCTGAAAATACAATAGGATTTAAGCGAACTAATGATCCTGTATCTGAGGTTGAAATAACATTTCCTGTTGAGTTAGTTGCTGTAATCGTAATATTAACTAGAGAATTAGATATTGTAAAGTTGTTAGCATCAACAATATCATTAATATAATAAGTTGTTCCAATATTAATAAATCCTATAGATACGCCTGTAAATTGTATAGGCATATTAATAAGCATATCAGCAGTACTATCTGCAAAGAAATAATTTGTACTTGCAGGATAAAGTAAAGTCATACTACCTGATCCATTCTGAAGGAATAATGTTTCTCCAAAAAGAGTCGTAGAAACTTGAATTGTAGTACTATCTATAATATTAGAGACATAATATGTAAAGCTCTCTATTAATCCACCAAATACAGTACCTGAAAAACTAACAGGAGTACCTACAGTAAGTCTTGTTGTATCATTAACTGTAATTGTGTTTATTAATCCACCTAAAACAGTCGTCGCAGTTAGTTCTGCTTGTGATGCAGAAGTAACTTCAGTTTGATAAACAGTTGGAATAAACTGAACTGGCATATTTACATACATACCATTAGTATCAAAGTTTGAATCAAATGTAAATGCATTTGTACTAGATGATGACGATACAACTGTTACAGGTGTAAAGGATTCTTTTAACATATATGCATACTTGTTAGAAGAATTATAATTTCCAATTCTTCCGTATTGTCCTGCGCCTGTACCACTACTAATAAACAATCTCATGCGCTCATAATTACTTGCTTCGTTAATATCAGCCGCAGATAGAACTATGTAATGTTCGTCACCACCTTGTGCATTGTTAGAACCTGTAAGATAACCAGTGCCGCCTTCACCTAAATTGTTATCATCTGTTATTCTAACTTGGAATACAGAATCAGATCTTATTTCATCTCCTACAATAACTGCACCGGTTCCTGCACCAGTTACTTCATAATTTGCAAAAGAGGTATATCTATTATCTCTTGTCTCTAAATAAAATGTTGGTGAGCCAGAATGTATTTGTAATTGAGTACCATAAAAATATGTAGATCCTGCTGTATTCTCTTTGCCTCGTGGATAAATTCTGTATTGTAAATTGTTATTTAAAGCATTAACATCGTAAACACTGAACCATAATCTTACCCAACCGTTATTAAACTCTTGTCTTCCGTATAGAGTAGGAACTAGTCCACTTCCTTGTTGTCCTGTAGGAGTTAGAGTATCAGTATCAAAATTATAAGTTAGCGCACTTCCTTTAGTGGATGTACCAGAGAAAATTGCATAGATATCTATTTCAGGTGCAGTATTTTTCTTTGCATATACACTTAAGGTATACTGCATGGCAGAACCTGTAGGCACAGTTCCTGATGATGTAACTGTTTGAATAGAACTACCAGACAATGTAGCAACAGTTATAGTTAGATTATTTACACCGTCTCTTCCACCTAGTTCGCTACCTAAAATAAACATTTGGTTAGTTGCAACATACCCAGTACCACCATTGTTAACGGTAACAGAATAACCTGTAGCATTTACAGTAACATCAAATGTTGCTAAAGAACCAGAACCAGTAATGTTAATTGCACTTAATCCTGTGTAAACAGATCCTGGAGGTGTTATAGTAACATCCTGATAAATGTAACTCGAATCTGTTGTTGATGTTGTTCCGGTTACAGTCCAAGCATTTGAAAGTTCGTTAATTGGATTTAGTTGGTTTTGAGCTAATAGTATGTTACCGTCAGTTGTCCAACCATTAACAAAATCGTTGCTATAATTTAGCATATTTGTAGTGGCCGTAGTATACTCTGAACCAGCATTAGTATACTGTAATCTTAATAATAACGAATTAAGTCCAAAAGAACTTTGTACATCTGCTACTGCCTGACCTGATCTATTATCAATCTTTCCGGTAATAGGAACCTCGTTGTCGTCAAACCCTTCAGCAATAACACCAAATGTACCATATGATGAGTTACCATTTGTAGCACGGAGTCTTCCACCATCTTCTGCAAAATAACCTGCATAATTATAATAACTGAAAACAGAAACAGCTTCACATAATGATCCAGAACCGGTAACCCAGATTCCTATACCATCTGATAAAATTTGAGTAAAGTCGTTACAAACAATTGATTTATTTCCGCCATTATGTAATGTACCGTCAATCTTTAAACCTGTACATCCCATTCCGAAGTTAGTAACATTTTGAATGTAAGGTGATCTTCTATAAATCCAAGCAGATGTGTCATCTGGTCCTTCACCTGGATCTAGAGATACATAAGAACCTCCTGTTGGTCTTTGAGTTAGAAATTCGTTTAATTCTGTTAGAGTTCCTAGTAGACCAGTTAAAGTCATATTTCTTAGTCCGGTAGAATCTCTCATTCTAAACATATCTTTTAATGCGTCGCCACCGTACACATACATTTTACCTAAATCTAAATTTAAGTCTACCGCAGTTCCACCTACTGTTTCACTGAAACTAAATGATGTTGATGTAATTGTATCACCTAGGACATAATAAGTTTGACCTACATTTATATTCTGTAAATTGTCTAATGTATTACCAGTTGATATAAACTGTATTGGCATATTGCCTTGTAAACCTTCAGTTGATATTACTGTTACAGTATTATTGAAACCAACTGTTCCTGTAGCATACATGTTAATAATATTAGCAGGTTGTACTACAGTGCCTCTTAACTCGTCACCGACTACAGCAACATTAGCAGGAACCACGATAGGCAACTCTTCTGTATAAGTTCCTGACTTTACAAATATAGTTGCTGTTAATCCTTGATTTGGAACAGGTAGTCCTAGTGTTGATTGATTATCTAATGCCTCAACAATGTAATTAAATAATTCATTTATAGTATCATCTATAGTAGCCTCTTCAAGAAAATATCCTCTTACTTGTAAGATTTGAGATCCTTCTGCTATACCATTTTCTTCTTGATAATTTACAGTAGGTTCGGTATCTGATAACACATTGTTAATTAAATCTAATAGATATTCTAATGCAGGAATAAAGAATGGCATCTTTGCTGCGGTTCCTGCATTAAAGAACGTATTTGTACTTCCAAATTCAAAAAATGATTTTGCTGTAGCAACTGTTTGACTATTTCCACCTCTAGAAATATCATAAACAATTGCATCAATTACAAAACTAGCATCGCGTCTTGTTTTTGTTTCGTCGTAAGCTGATGATGGGCTATAAGGTGCGATAGAATTTGCTTTCTGATATTCCATCCACTGCCACATTTCTTCTAGAAGCCAAGCCTTATTATCTAATATTGCATTTTTAGTATCTAGAAACTGAAATCCTTCGGAGATTGTATCACACGCATGTCTTATTGTTCTCCAAGGGTGATCCCAAGTTTTTCCTCTATCTGGATAATCATCTGCATCAGAACCATTCGTAGCAACATAAAAAACATTAGGAGTTATAAAAATAGTTTCCCATGATGGTGCATTGTTTACTGATTTTAAAACCTCAGTTTCTTGTGTTGATATTGGTAGCGGTACGTTATCTGTTCCGTCGAAGTATACGATATCACCTTGGGCATTCATCGCATTTCTTCTATCATGTTCTACGAAAGTGATCCAATATAGATTTGTTGTATCTAATTTAGGATTACTGCTCGAAGATGTAGTTCGAATACATTGATATGTTCTATCATCCCAAAACGCTAGATCGCCCGGTATGTAATTTGTATTAGTTTGCCAGAAACCTCTCCATCTAGTTCCTGTTGATAATAGTGTCCAATATTCTCCGTTGATTCCTGAGAATGTTAAAGATTGTCCGTCAACAAGAACTCCATCAGGTTCTTCATTAAGTGTAACTGTTGTATCTCCATCCCAACTTACTACAGTTTGTCCTTTAGAGAATCCGTTACCTATCACAATCATACCTGGATATACGTCTCCAAAGGTGCTATCTAAAGATGAGATTACTAATGTTTTACCTGAACTACCTGTTGAATTATAACTCTTCTGAATTTCATTACCTATAGGATCTCTTAAACTGTTATCCTCGTTGGCAACAAAAAGATATCCGCCTCTACGAACAACATCACCTATTTTATAATTTGTCGAAAAGCTCCAATCGTTCTGTAGATCATATCCTTGAGTTAAAAGATCCCAATTATCAGATTCTATAGATGGTATATTACCTGTGTTATTAACTGTAATACTAATATAAGAATATCCGCCGTATATTACAGTATCACCTGGTTGGTAGGTTGTTGTATTTTCCCATGTATCGGTATAATCTAATCCCGGAATCCATGTATTCCACTTTGATTCATCAAAAGAATTAGTAGAAGTATGTCCTAGTATACAAATCCAAAGATTAGAACCATTTTGAACTATGTCATTTAATCTGTATCTTGTTGTTTGATCCCAAGACCCTTTATATTCTACACCTCTATTTAAAATAGTCCATTTAGATAAATCTACTTCTAAGCCATCAGAAGTTGTGCCTGCAGAAACGTGATCATCGATACATTTATAAACAATACCACCGTATTTTACAATATCATCGATACCGTATACTGTATTAGTTTCCCAATCAGAATTCCACTTACCGGCTCTAGAAAAGATTTGCCATTTTGAAGTATCTATTTCATTAGCACCGCTTGTATGAGCTTCAGAACAAATGTAAAGTAGACCACCATATTGTACTATATTTCCTAAACTATATTGTGTTAATGGTTCCCATGCGTTTTTCCATTTACGCCCGTCTACCATTAACTCCCAATATGGTGTAACAGGAAAATATAAAGCATCATAAAAATTACTAGTAGATGTATGAGGCTCTAAGCAAATGTAAGTTTTGCCTTCATATTGAACTAAGTCGTCGCGTTTATAAGTAGTAGTAGTTTCCCACTCCCCGACCCAGTCGTATCTTAGTCTAGAAATTTTAAATTCTGATGCCATAATAAACTTTCCTTATCAATTTACATACTTATCAAATTTGAGAATCTGGTGGGTAAACATATTTTTGATTTATTCTTACAACCAATTCACCATTTTCGTTTATATAATAATACATATTTCTAGTGTCCCATTTATATTGATCCCAGTATAAATTAGGATGAGGACGACTGTGATCTACTTCTAATCTTCCATCAAAATAATCTGTTCCATATGTAAAATCATTAAAGTTATCTTCGTTAGGTCCAGGAATATTAATAATAATCTCGTCTGTATCAGTTAACTGATCAACCTTAGCAAAAAATAAATCTCCGTCGTCGTTTCTTCTTAGTGCATAAAAATACCTAGAATCACCTAACTGTGTTAAAACGTCTTGTGGTGTAGTTCCTACATAAAAAGTACTCATGAGTTTTTCCTTATACTATCTCTACATATGTTGTTATTGCATCTAAGGAGTCGCTTTGATTAGACACCACATACAGTTGATTAGACGGTGCTAAGATTAACTTTTCGCCGCCATTAACTGCTTTAAGAGTACTTTGTGGAGGAATAATTACGTCCTTTAAATAGTACCCAGTAACACTAGTATCATCTTGTAATAAAATACTAGCTGTAATAACACTTTCCGATAGATTAGCTAAACTTAATCCTATAACAGTTGCTCTAGTTGTAGGTGTAGTTTCGAGTACTCTAACCGGAACAGTTCCTACATCTTTCGTTACTGTATTTCTAAAGAATGTTGCCATTGTTTTATCCTAACATTAATACTTGTAATATTGCTATTTCTTCTGCTTCAACGATAGTAACACCTGATGAGCTACCTGCTGCTGATGTCCATTCGATTCCATTAAAAATTTCAACACGTTGATCGTCAGTGTTAAATCTCATAAATCCAACTTCAGGTGTTCCTGCAGGTCTTTCTGCACCGGTACCTACCGGAATAACAAAGCCAGTAGTGCCGTCGATCTTAAAATAACCTGTTCCTGTTTGCGAAACTGTTGTTACACTTCCTGATACTGTATTGGTTAAAGTATTATTCTTTATTTCAAAGTTTTCAATTTTAACTTTACCAGTACCTGCAGAAGTAATGTTAATTGTTTGATTATTAATAGAACTAATTGTATTTCCATCTATTACTAAATCATCTACATCAACTCTAATAGCATTTAATCTAGTTGCATTTAGATCTGCAATTTGAACACCGTTAGCATAAAAATAGAATGTGTTATCGTTAGCACCTGGAGTTGATTCTGCTACAAGGTATGTATTTTGATCAACATCATATACACCATTTAATACACGCCAATATGTTCCGTCATAACCTTCATAATTATTATTGGTTGTATTATAACGAATCATACCTGCTTGCGGAACCGCAGGTTGTTGTAACGTAGTACCTCTTGGTAATCTTAATGCTTGTGTAGAATTAATATCAACAATACCAGTTCCTGATGGTTGTAAAACCATATTAGTTCCTGATGGAACAGATATTGTATTTGTATCAACAGTAAAGTCTTCAAACTTAATAGTACCTGTACCATTAGCACGTAGTTCTAAATCAGCATTTGATACAGTTGTTCTAATTACATTAGTATTAATTTCTATATCTGAAATCTGTGCAGTTGCAGAATATAAAGTATTCCATCTTTTTGATGGAGATCCTAAATTGTAAGTTACAGGTAAATTAGGAATTAAGTTACTATTAATATCAGCGACAAAAGTAATATTATCAGTATCTTGATTACCTACAGTGATATTACCACCTATAGTAACATTTCCTGTAACATTTAGATCACCGTTAATATTTGTATCAGCAAATATATCAAGTGTAGTTGCAGGACGAATTTCTAAATTATCTGTTCCGTTAGTTCTAATAATATTATCGTAGATATCAATTTTTTCTACTCTAATAACACCAGTACCGTTTGCACGTAACTCAAGGTTGCTATTAGAAACAGTAGTTTGAATGATATTTGTGTCAATGTAGATATCGTCTACATACGCACTTGAAAGATAAGATATATTCCATGCTTTTCCAGGAATACCTAAATTATAAACTCCGCTAACATTAGGAACAATATCTGATATAACTCTAGAATTAAATGTAACCGAATCTGTAGTATCACTTCCTAAAATAGTGTTAGCATCTATGTTTACATCGCCTGTAACATGAAGATCACCATTAACATTAGTTGTTGATGCTGTTATATCTAAAGTAGTTGCTGGCTGAATCTGTAAATTAGTACCTACAGTATAAATTGTATTTTCATTTACA
>JACCDW010605139.1_pt1 | contig 22287 bp, 17 predicted proteins | sample 7449781 | NCBI WGS metagenome assembly JACCDW01 (sample SAMN15323449, study PRJNA562643) | freshwater metagenome | isolation source: river surface water | place: USA:Blue River Watershed | collected 2017-08-18
CTCCTGCTGTTTGTGCTGATTCGGCTGCCCATTTGCTGTATTGGTCTCTCGGAATTTTCCCATCTTTCCAAACATTGCGTGGCACTGGCGAAAACACAATGGCCGTAGCTCCTTTTTCGTTGGTTTCGCTGATGTATTTTCGCATATACCAGCCATACGAATGCACGATTTCGTGCTTTTTGGTTAACAGATTGTCAATTTCTTGGGTTTCTTCGCCCGTACCTTTAATTGTTCCTCTGGCACGAGTGGTATCGTTGATTGCCCCGCCATCATTATGCCCAAATTGCATCATCACGAAGTCTCCTTTTTTGAGGTTTTTCGAGATGCGTTCCCAACGACCTTCGGTTAAGAAGGTTCGACTGCTACGTCCGCCGATGGCGTGGTTTTCGATATGAATTTTGGTTGTATCAAAATGTTCATAAATTAAACTTCCCCAGCCCCATTGCCCGTCTGAGCCTTTACCTGAACCATTTTTTACGGTCGAATCACCGATTATATAAAGTGTTGGTTTTGGCTTTTGGGTAAAAGCAAGCGAAAAGACAATGATGATAAAAAATATAAAGTTTTTTTTCATGTTTTTTTGTGGGTATAAAATTGGGGTATCATTTGGATTTTGAAAATTGTTCGATTATTGTAGAGACAAGGCATGCCTTGTCTCTACAGTAGTATGTACAAATTTATTCCTTTTCAACTGCCGTCAATGTAACCTTTTCAAGTAGACCTGATTCTCTCGGTTGCCAGTTTTGGGTGGTGAAATAGCCTTCTTTACCCAAATTTGGTCGTAACCTTGCCGATACGTTGATGTTATAGAATTTCTGCCAAACAACACCTTGTTTTTCGATAGCAATTACTCGATTGGCCATTGAATTTGACACATTGACTACTAAAGTATTTTGGTCTTTTAGTAGTGAATTTGGTACAAAAACTCGGTAAGTTGGCCCAATGAGTGTTCCCAAAAACTTCCCGTTGATGCTCACCGTTGCACTTTCGGCAACTTTACCCAAATCCAGCCAATAGCCTGTCGATGAGGTATTGGGTTTGGCAAAATCAAGCGTGTAAGAAGCCGTTCCCGAGAAGTTTTTGTAGGCTTCACCGTCCAGCTTTGTCCATGAACCGAGCGAGTTTGTCTCTACAGTTTTTGGTAATTCGGGTCCACCTTCCAAGAAACTAATTTTCCATGTTCCTTTCAATTCCTGCGTTTCGCCTTTGGGTTTAAAATAAGCATAAGTTGCTCCCGAAACTGGCGTTTTGTAGGTTTCAATAATGCACGATTCGCCCGCTGCCAGTTGCAGATAAATTTCGTTGGTTTTGGCATTGTATTTGGCCATGCCCAAAGCCTCGGTCATTGGATTATACAGTGCAGCTGCTTTAGCATTGACCGATAGCTTTACCCAGCCATCAAAAGCTTTTGCGGTTTTGTTGTTTACAAAGTAATAATTGCCATTGGCGTGGGTTTTTCTGACAAACTGCAAGCCGTTATCAATCATGGTTTCACGGTAGATTTTTGCAAAAACCATCATTTCGTCTAAATCTTCGCCTACTAAAATTGACCCTTGACCAATTTTGGCTTGGTTGAAATTATATTTAACGTCGGCAAGGTTCTGGACCTTGCCGACGTTTTCAAAGTGTAACTCAGCTAACAACGCCTTAAATTTTGCTCGACGGGCATCTAAATTACCCAGACCTGGTACATCGGCTGGGAGTTTTTTATGTACGATGATGGTTGCTCCTTGCTTGGCCAAATTGATAAGTTTTTCGAGTGTTTCGAGTGGAACTTGCTCACTTTCAGCCAATAAAATAGTTTTGTAACTAATTCCGCCCGTTAGAATTACTTGATTTTTAGTGCTAAGATTTTGAATTTGTTTATCCGAAATAAAATCAAACCCATACCCACGGTCGAGGAGTTTTTGACCTACTTCTTTAAAATCAGTGCCGTTAAATTCGGGAGTTACGCCATCGAAATGCTCTAAAAGACCTTTGGGCGATTGTTCCGTAAGGCGGTCGGTAATCGGGAAATAGAATAACACATCGTTGTTGCCTTTGCTATCTTGTAAGAAGGTCTGACAGCGAGCTACGTAATTATTTAGTTTTCCGAAATCTTTCCAGAAAGGATTATGAGGCGTGAAATGCACCGCCGCATAAAACAACCAACCCGGAAAAGCCGCATTTTGTGGCGTGTAGGGCGTGCCGTGATAAAACAAATGGTTGATTCCGCCAACCATAAATAAATCTAAGGCTCGTTTTACGTCGGCTAAATTGGTTAGAAAATGCTCATTTTCCCAAGTGGCTGACTCCGACGAAGCGAGTTTTTTACCCATGATATTGGCCGCCGATGAAGCAAATTTGATACGAAGCAAATCTGTGCCTTCGATTTCTGGAATATCTACCACGCTGTATAAATCGAGTGTATTGGCTGGCGAGCCGTGAGCTTGGTTTCTCACGATTTTTCCACGCCCGTGAGCCCATTTTGCCCATTCTGAGGTATATTTTTCGAGAATTAAATCACCGATTGTACTGCGGTAATCAAACAGAACTCGACTATTGAGGTCGGATTTTTCTTTGCTAAAAAGGTTGGGTAAATAATTGCGTAAATCATACCCTCGACGAGCTTTGAATTCATCGAAAAGAGCTTCTGTCCAATCTGATTGTCCACGAGCATCGTCCACTTCATACGAATCATTGAAGAATGCTCTCATGCTCGAAACATCAGACTTAGAAAGTGCCTTATCGAAGGCTGAAAGGTAATTTTGGATAGCTTTTGCCGAGAAATGGTCAATTACATCGCCTTCGCCTCCAGGGCCTGCACGTTCCACCATTTTGCCATGAAAACCTTGAAAAATTGCATACAGTGTCCAGTTTCCTGCAGGGGCTTGCCAGTTGAGTTTGCCTTCTTTGTTTACTTTTTCGGTGAGATTTAGCACTTCTCCTTTATCAGAATAAGCCATTAATGTTTGCAATGGAAGTGGCTGCTCGAAACGCACTTGGTCGATGGCCAGTTCTTGCAAATTTTCATTTTTTGAAACAGGGTATTTCAAATCTTTTAGTTCTGTTTTCTTCGGTAAAACATACCTTAAAATCGGTTGCTGAACAAAACTGATAGCTTCATTTAAGGTTTCGCCTTTTTTTAGTGTATATGTTTTATGAAAAACAGCCTTACAAGCATCTTCGGGCGTAACCCAACGCCCACCAAAAGGCCAACCCGAAGCATTGGCCAAGTCGATTCCCATGTTTAGGCGAGTGCCTTCTTTGAGTGTATACTTAAACATATCGACCCATTTTGGTGAAAGAAAATCAATAAATTCAGATTCGTGACCTTTCACACCATAAATCGGCGTGATTTCTACCCCTCCAAGCCCGACTTTTTGAAAGCCTTCTAAGTTGTAGGTAAGGTCTTTCGGGTTTACGGCATTGCCCTCCCACCACCATCTCGTCCATGGCTTTGATTGTTGCGTGATGGGCTTCCACTTGGGTTGAGCAGCGGCGATGGTTGAAGCCAAAAAGATTATTGCTGAAGTTTTAAATATGGTTTTGTTGAGCATTTCTCTCCGTTTTATAGTGTTATACTTTTATTCAGCGAATAAATTCGCCGTTTAAATCAACAAAGGAATGATTATTTATATTTTAACGACTTCATATCGTCAAAAAGGTATAAAAAACTACCATTGTTACATTAGATACCCAATGGGTATTTATTCAAATATTGTTTTATTTCATTTTATAAACCTCAGCACCAGCTAATAAATAACAACCTACACCAAAATCAGTGAAGTTTGGTACTTTATCGTAGCTGAGGGGCTGACCATCTTTTGGCTCTTTGCCTGTGCCTTGCACGTATCCCAAAAATCCGTTGGGATGTACACAATCTTTCATCATGGCGTTCATGGCTTTGGCTATAATTGGGGTATATTTTTTCTTGTTGAGTAACCCTTTGCTTACGCCCCAAGCCATTCCGTAAGTGAATAGAGCCGTACCTGTGAGTTCTTTTCCACCGAAATCGGTTTCGTCAGTTATGCTCACATTCCAAAAACCATCGGTTCGTTGGTAAGCTGGTAGGGCTTGCATCATTTCCAAATAAGTTTTTTCGTATTCTTCACGGTGTGGGGCATTTCTCGGCATAATATCCAATACTCGCACTAAAGCTGCTACAACCCACCCATTGCCACGTGACCAATAGCAACTTTTGCCTGCAGGGGTGGTGTATGGTGGGTCAAAGTCTTTATCTCGATACCATAGTTTTTCGGCTGGATTATACATTCCTTTTGCTCCCTCAACGTTTTTGGTATGTATATACATTTCGTACATTTTTTCGTAGTAGCGGTCGTCTTTGTAGATAACTCCCAACTGAGCAAAAACAGGCATGGCCATCTGAAGAGCATCAACCCAAGTCCAATCGTCATTTTTTTCGCTGTTTACCATATTATCCATGCACATTTTTATGTCTCGGATACGCTCAGGTTTTGGGTCAATCAAATACAAATCCATGTAGGTTTGGCCGCAACATTGGTCGTCGCCATTGCGAGTTTTTGTGCCGTTTCTTAGTCCCCATTTGTGGGCTTCTCCCCACGAAACTGCATAATCGTAGTAGCTTTTTTGTTTATCAATTTTATAGAGAGCCATTAATCCTTCGTAGTACACGCCACGAGTCCAGATATTACTGGGGCGAGTTTTATCAGTCGCCCAAATGGGCTTGCTTACATCGGGCCATTCGTTCATAAAGTAGGTATTGGCCGATGTAAGGGATTTGAGAAGTTCGGCTTTTGGAGGTAATTTCTGTGCTTGTATTTGGGTAAGAATAAAGCATGAAAGAAGTAGCGATGAGAAAATCCGACGTCGCATATCAAGTTTTTTAAATAATAGAGAATTGTATTACGATTGATAATGAATAGTAAATATACCATAAATTACATGACAAAATAAGCAAATTCACTATTCGATACTCTCCTGTGGTCTCACGGAATAAGTCTTATGTGGTCGATAGATATAGGGAGCTTGTCGAAAGAGTTTCTTTCTTAAATTTTTTTAAAATAAAATTCACAAAATCATTTACAAAAGCCTTTTTTTGAACTAATTTCATCGCTTCAAAAATATTCACCCTGTAATACTACTATTTGCGGTATTACCTAAAATCTATCATTTATTCATCATGCAATCATCTCGTAGAAAATTTATTAAAGGCGTAGGAGCGGCCTCGGTTTTACTGGCAACCGATACCTTTGCCAAGCCATTCAATATCATCAAAGATTTAAAGAAAATTAGCCCAAACGATAAGCTTCGCTTTGCAACAATCGGTTTCGGAATTCAAGGGCACGGCGACACTCGTGCGGCTCTCCGTAATCCTGATGTAGAATTTGTAGCAGTGGCTGATTTATACGATGGCCGTTTGGTTCATGCCAAAGAAGCATTTAATAAAGACCTTTTCACGACTCGTGATTACCGAGAAGTTTTAGACCGTAAGGACATTGATGCAGTGATTGTAGCTACACCTGACCACTGGCACGACCATATTAGTATTGCAGCCATGAAGGCGGGCAAAAACGTATATTGCCAAAAACCAATGGTACAACACATTGACGAAGGTCATGCCATGATTGATACTTGGAGAAAAACAGGCAAAACTGTGCAAGTGGGTAGTCAGCCGAGTAGTGGTGCGGCGTATGCCGAAGCCCGTAGATTAATGAGTACAGGAGCTATTGGGGAATTGAATTTTATAGAAGCCACTTATGACCGATATAATGCTTTGGGAGCATGGACATACTCTATTCCACCTGATGCTTCGCCAAAAACTATTGATTGGGATACTTTCTTAGGTGATGCCCCAAAACGCCCATTTGATGCCACTCGTTTTTTCCGTTGGAGAAATTACCGTGACTATGGTACGGGTGTAGCAGGCGACTTGTTCGTTCACCTCATTACGGGTATGCACTATGCAACGGGAGCAATCGGGCCAGAAAGAATCTTTGCTTCGGGCGAGTTAAGCTATTGGAAAGATGGCCGTGATGTGCCAGATGTTATGGTAACGGTGCTTGACTACCCTGATACTGACAAACACACGAAGTTTCAAGCCGTATTACGTGTAAACTTTGCTAATGCAGGGGCCATCAAAAACGTGACTCGTATTGTAGGAACCGAAGGTGAGATTTTATGGAATGCCCAAGGCCTAACGCTCACGAAGCGTAAATTGCCAAAAGCACCAGGTTATGGTTCGGGCGAAAGCTACGCTACGTTCTCAAACGAAATGCAGGCTGAGTACAAGAAAGAATACGATGCAAAATACTCAGAGTCTGACCGTGTGGCTCCGCCAGTAGAAGAAATAAAATTCGAGACACCTAAAACAGATGATGCTCACGCTCAACATTTCCAAAATTTCTTTGAAAATGTACGTAAAGGAAGTCAAGAAACGATACAAGACCCTGTTTTTGGTTTCCGTGCAGCAGCACCAGCATTAGCTTGTAACTTGAGCTATTTCGATAAGAAAATCATCAACTGGGACCCAGTTGCGATGAAAGTTAAGAAAAAATAAAGGTGGATATTGGTTATTGGAGAATTTGTTATTGGTATAAGTTAAATATTGTTCCTGATTTGCAGGACTACCAGTTTTCCAATAACCAGTTTCCCAATAACCAATTTTCCAAACTATTACCATAATGATTAAAAGAACCTCTATACTGCTTTTGTTGCTTGCCATATCTCTCAAAGGTTTTTCTTGGGGACAAACAGGGCATCGAGTAGTAGGACAAATTGCAAATTCGTATCTTTCGTGTAAAGCAAAACGGAATATTCGTAAGATTTTGGGTACCGAATCGGTGGCGATTTCGAGTAATTGGGCCGATTTTATAAAATCTGATACTTCGTATAAATACCTCGATTCGTGGCATTATGTCAATATCAAAGCGGGTTTGAATAATGCCGAATTTACCAAGTATTTACAAGAGGACACCAAAACGGATGCCTATACAAAACTTAATTTTTTGATTGCCGAACTCAAAAATAAAAAAACGAGTATCGAACAAAAACGTATGTATCTTCGCTTATTGATTCATATTGCGGGCGATATTCATCAGCCGATGCACGTTGGGCGTTTGGAAGATTTAGGTGGAAATCGAATCAAAGCCTTTTGGTTTGCCGATGCCACTAACCTACACGCTCTCTGGGACGATAAACTGATTGAATATCAGAAACTTAGCTATACCGAGTATGCCACAAATATTAACCACGTAAGCAAAGCACAACGCCGTGAATGGCAAAAACAACCCATGACCGAATGGTTCTTTGAGTCATATCAGTTGGCTGAGCAGCTTTATGCAGGTATCAAGCAACCTGAGCCACGTTTGAGCTTTCGCTATAATTTTGATAACGTAGAGATGCTCAACCAACAGCTTCTAAAAGGTGGCGTAAGATTGGCTGGCTTGTTGAATGAGGTTTTTAAGTGAAAAAGGCTTCATAATACTTCAAAAAAAGCCCCTTGTTTTTTTAGAGAAACAAGGGGCTTTTTATATAGCTGTCTGCTCTGAAATCAAGAAAAAATGAAAAGCCAATCCTTTGTATTTATTTTCTAATAATATTCTAATTTTTTCAATAAAACTGCATTTAGAGTGCCTAAAAGGCATTTTTCTAAAGTTTTCATCGACAAAATATGTCAGTTGGTATCCTTTCGAAATCTAACAATTCTTTTCAATGCCCTGTTTTAGTTATATTTGCTATACAATTAAGTGATTTCAACTTGTGAGAAAACAAATCCTTTCAAAAATACATTTTCTGATGCTTCTCATCACTATTCTTTCGAGTAGTTATGCAACGCTGTGTGATGTATGCTCGAAAGATGGTTTTTCTTGTACAGATGATGATATCGAACTTGTCGATGATGGTGGAACGGTTGATTCAAATGAAAACAATGTTGAACAAATAAATGATACATTTCATGACCGAGTTTCAATCGTAGCTTTTGCTTGCTTTGGCTCAAATTTAAACCATTTCTCTTACCTACAAAATACTTACGAAATCTACTTAGGGCATAATACGCCACCGCCTAAGTAATTTTGACTACTGCCGCTTTTTACTCCTATTATTTTGAAAAAAAACATTTATTCCAAATTTAGTTTGGTTTAAGTTGCTTTGTTGTACGATTTTAATAACGCTTTTTGACTTTCAAAGAAAACTTTGATGGTCAGATTAAAATGCTATACTTTCAAAATAACTCCTTGATTATCTAAACTATACAATTGACCAAAGAATGAAAATGAAACATGCACTATTAGGTATTTGTACGGTAATTATTGTATCGTCATGTACTAATGAAGAAAATAAACAAAAGCAGGTAGTGGAGAATTATCCAGTAACCTCGCCGATTAAAATTGATACGACACTCTCGACCGATTACGTGGCCGAAATCAACGCCGTTCAGAATGTAGAAATCAGAGCCAGAATTAAAGGATACCTCGATAAAATCTACATCGATGAGGGTAAATATGTAAAACAAGGGCAGTTGCTTTTTACGATTCATAATCCTGAATTAAACGAAGAGATTGCGAAAGCTGGAGCTGTACTAAAAAGTATAAATACGGAATTAAAAGCTGCCGAAATAGAACTAAGCAATGTAAAAAGATTGGTTGAAAAAAACGTAGTGTCGAACACCGAACTAAAGGCTGCCGAAAACAAAGTAGAAATGATGAAAGCCAAAGTAGAGGAAGCTAAAGCCAACGAATCTTTTGCCAAAATACAGTTAAGTTATACCCAAGTAAAAGCTCCCTTTAGCGGAATTGTGAACCGCATTCCCAATAAAATTGGCTCATTGATTGAAGACGGAACGTTGCTGACAAATCTCTCGAACAACGGCGAAGTATTTGCGTATTTTGATGTGTCGGAGAAAGAATACCTCAATTACGTAAAAAACTTCAAAGAAAATGCTCACAATTCGAGCAATGTTACCTTAATCTTGGCCAATGGCGAAGAGCATCCGTTTAAAGGAAAAATCGAAACTACCGAAGGAGAAATTGACCAAAGTACAGGAAATATCGCTTTCAGAGCCAGATTCAATAATCCCGAAAAAGTATTAAAACACGGAGCGAGTGGTAAAGTTAGATTGCTAAAAAACTACAAAAATGCCTTGATTATTCCGCAAAAAGCAACGTTCGAGATTCAAGACCGAATGTATGTCTATGTGCTTGACAATAAAAACCAAGTAAAAACCAAAGCCATTACTTCAAAGCATCGAATGCCGCACTACTACATCGTAGAGTCGGGTTTGGATGAAGGAGACAAAATCATTTACGAGGGTGTTCAGAATATCAAAGATGGAATGACCGTGAAACCACAATTTGTGGAAATGGGAGAAATTTCAAAAGAATTAACTTACGTCAACACACCCGAATAAGCCCCGAAAACTATGTTTACTAATTTCATTAACAGGCCAGTGTTGTCGCTGGTCATATCTTTGTTTATTGTGATTTTGGGCGTTTTGGCCATGACAGGCTTGCCTATTACACAATATCCTGATATTGCTCCACCAGCTGTAACCGTTACGACCAAATATACGGGGGCAAACTCCGAGGTGTGTGCCAAAGCCGTAGTAACGCCGCTTGAGCGTGCCATCAATGGTGTGCCAGGCATGACCTACATGACTTCTACCTCAGGAAACGACGGAACGAGTATCATTCAGGTATATTTTGAGGTAGGAACCGACCCCGATGTAGCAGCCGTAAACGTTCAAAACCGTGTAACGACTGTGCTTGACGAATTGCCCGAAGAAGTAATCAAAGCGGGGGTTTCGACCGAAAAAGAGGTAAACTCGATGCTCATGTATATCAACCTCATCAGCAATGACCCAACCGTTGACGAAAAGTTTATCTACAACTTTGCTGACATAAATGTTTTGGCCGAACTAAAGCGTATTGATGGCGTTGGTTTTGCCGATATTATGGGCTCTCGTGAGTATGCGATGCGTGTGTGGCTCAAGCCCGCTCGGATGGATGCGTACCAGATTTCGGCCGATGATATTGTAAAAGCCCTCAAAGAACAAAACGTAGAAGCCGCCCCAGGCAAAGTGGGCGAAAGTTCGGGTCGTCAGGCTCAGTCGATGCAATACGTGTTGCGTTATACGGGCAAAATGACAACCAAAGAGCAATACGAAAATGTAGTAGTCAAGGCAACCGAAAGTGGCGAAATGTTGCGTCTGAAAGACGTAGCCGATTTAGAATTTGGCTCGCTCGATTACGACGTACTTTCCAAAGAAAACGGGAAGCCTTCGGCCGCAATCGTATTGAAACAACGCCCAGGCTCAAATGCCAGCGAAGTAATTCAGAATATAAAGAATCGTTTGGCTTTTCTAAAAGAAACCACTTTCCCACCAGGAATGACCTACACCGTGAGCTATGATGTATCGAGATTCTTAGATGCCTCTATTCACGAAGTTATCCGAACGCTCATCGAGGCTTTCCTTTTGGTGGCAATCGTGGTGTTTTTATTCTTACAAGATTTCCGTTCGACGCTCATTCCTGTCTTGGCGGTGCCAGTTTCGTTGGTCGGAACGTTCGCTTTTATGCAGCTTTTTGGTTTTTCTATCAATTTACTTACGCTTTTTGCCTTGGTTTTGGCAATCGGTATCGTGGTCGATAATGCCATTGTGGTTGTGGAGGCAGTTCACGCCAAAATGCAAGAAAAACACCTTAATGCTCGTGAAGCCACCATCGAGTCAATGGACGAAATTAGTGGGGCAATCGTAGCCATCACACTCGTAATGTCGGCGGTGTTTGTGCCAGTGGCGTTTCTTTCGGGACCTGTGGGAGTATTCTACCGACAGTTTTCGGTCACGATGGCGATTTCGATTGTTATTTCGGGCGTAAATGCCCTTACGCTTACGCCAGCCTTGTGTGCATTAATGCTCAAAAACAACCATGGTGAGCATCAAAAAGAAAATTTACTGACTCGTTTCTTCCATAAATTCAATAATGGTTATGATAAACTCTCTGACCGCTATGGCAGCTTATTACGCCTAATTGCGAATCGACGTTTGGTAACTGCTTTGGTTTTGGGCGGATTCTGTGTAGCCACTTGGGGCGTTGGTAGCGTTTTACCAACCAGTTTTATTCCGACCGAAGACCAAGGAACTATCTACGCCAACGTGACTACGCCCGTGGGGGCAACCCTTGAGCGTACGGAAGAGGTAATGAACGAAGTAGATAAAATTGCTCAAACTATTACCGAAGTTGAATCAATTTCGAGTTTATCGGGCTTTAGTATGATGACCGATGGGGTAGGAGCTTCGTTTGGTATGAGTACGATTAACCTTAAACCGTGGGACAAACGTAAAGCAACTGCCAATGATATTATTGAACAACTAATCGAAAAAACGAAACACATTAAAGATGCTGAAATTCAGTTTTTTCCGCCACCAGCCGTACCAGGTTTTGGTAATGCCAGTGGTTTTGAGGTGAGATTATTGGATAAAACTGGCTCGGGAAATCTGCAAAAAACGTCCGAAGTTGCCGAGAAATTTATCGGGGAACTGAAAAAACGTCCCGAAATTAAAGATGCTTTTTCGAGTTTTAATCCAAATTTCCCGCAATACATGATTCACGTTGACCAAGATATGGCCGCTAAAAAGGGTATTTCGGTTGATGCTGCCATGAGCAATTTGCAGTCGTTGATTGGTAGTTTTTATGCCACAAACTTCATTTTGTACGGGCAGATGTATAAAGTAATGATTCAAGCCGACCCTAAATACCGAGCCTTGCCCGACGATATTATGAAGCTACGTATCAAAAACAAAAACGGTGAAATGGTGCCTTATGCTATCTTTAGCCGCATTGAACGTGTGTATGGCCCCGAGCAATTAACTCGCTATAATATGTATGTTTCGGCCATGCTAAATGGTGAAGCTGCCGCAGGATACAGTTCGGGCGATGCCATCAGAGCTGTGGAAGAAGTGGCTAAAGCAGCCTTGCCACGTGGCTATACCTACGAATGGTCAGGCATGACTCGTGAAGAGGTTCTTTCGGGCAACCAAGTAGTATATATTTTTGCTATTTGTTTATTATTCGTTTACCTCTTGCTTTCGGCTCAATACGAAAGTTTCTTGTTGCCTCTTCCTGTGATTTTGTCCTTACCAGTCGGTATTTTCGGCTCGTTATTTTTCTTATATTCTTTTGGTTTAGAAAACAACATTTACGCCCAAGTGGCCATGGTCATGCTCATTGGTTTGTTGGGTAAAAATGCCATTTTGATTGTAGAATTTGCCATTCTCCAACAAAAACAAGGAAAATCCGTACTTGAAGCAGCCGTTGGAGGAGCAGTAGCTCGTTTCCGTCCAATCTTAATGACATCCTTTGCATTTATTGCGGGACTTATTCCGCTCATGATAGCGTCGGGTGCAGGAGCAATCGGAAACCGAACCATCGGTACGGCAGCCGCAGGTGGAATGCTGTTCGGGACAATCTTTGGGGTAATTATTATTCCAGGCTTGTACGTCATTTTTGCAGGAATTGGCAGTGGAAAACGAAAGAAAAAAACTAAAAAAGTTATCGAAGAAGCGTATGTTTAACTATAAAAGTGTTTGTTTATTGGCCGTTGTTAGTTTGTTGGGGTCATGCAAAGTAAAACAAGAAATACCCCAGAATCGACCGATGCTGGCTATGCCCCAAAAGTTTACGAAGCAAGCCGATAGTTTGCAAGTAGGTTTGCCCACAGCTCGTGTGTTTTTTAAAGATTCAACGCTCATTTCGCTCATTGATTCAGCCATTAGTAATAATTTCGATTTACAGATAGCTTTGCAGAAAATAGAAATGGCTCGTGCGGGTGTAAGATTTACGCAAGGCCTTGGCAAGCCAGATTTAGCAGGAAACTTTGCGGTTGGCCAGCGAAAATTTGGAAAATATACGATTGATGGGGTGGGTAATTTTGATACAGATTTTTCGACCAACATTAGCGAAAAACAAAAAATACCTAAGCCAATTGTGCCTGATTTTTATTTAGGCGTACAATCATCGTGGGAGATTGATATTTGGGGTAAACTGAAAAGCCAAAAAGCATCGGCCGCTGCCAAATTATTATCAAGCGAAACAGGTAAAAATTTAGTCGTGAGCGAATTAGTTGCTCAAATTGCTTCGGCTTATTATGATTTGCAGATTCTTGATAACGAGTTAGATTTTTTAGAAGAAAACATCATTTTACAAGAGCGTGCCGTAGAACTCACCCGAGTTCTGAAACAAGCAGGACAGGCCAATCAGTTGGGAGTAGATTTATTAAACGCCCAATTGCTGAGCTCAAAAGCAATGAAAATTGATGTCAAACAAGAAATCATTGATGCCGAAAGTAAGATTAATTTTTTAGTCGGGCGTTATCCACAGCCAATTACTCGCCCGAAAGTTGTTTGGGCAAACGTAATTCCTCCGAAACTTACTTCGGGTGTACCATCGAGATTACTTGAAAACCGTCCAGATATTAAGCAAGCCGAATATGAGTTGTTGGCAACCAACGCCAATTTATTTACGGCAAAAGCTGCCTTTTATCCATCGCTTACTATCACAGGAGCAATGGGGCTTCAAGCTTTTAAAGCATTAGTATTTCTAAATCCATCATCGTTTGCAATGAATACTTTTGGCGGATTAACGGCTCCGTTGCTTAATCGTCGTCAAATCATTGCCGACTTGATGGCCGCCAAAGCCGACCAAAAAATGGCTTATACCAATTATCAAAAAACGATTGTCAATAGCTTTACAGAAGTGTATAATCACTTGAATTTGATTCAAAATACTAATGAAATGTACGACCTAAAAGTGCAGGAAGTAGATGTTTTGAGGCAGTCAATCAATAATTCATCGGAGTTATTTCGTTCGGGAAGAGCGACGTATATTGAGGTAATTACAGCACAGAAAAATGCCCTACAATCGCAGATTGAGCTAATAAATCTAAAAAAACGCCAGTACGGAGCAGTGATTGGGCTGTATAAATCGCTTGGCGGAGGATGGAGGTAATTTTGATGGGAGAATAAGGGATTGTGAATTAATGATTTTTGATGGTTCGCACTGAACTTTGAAAGTTTGAACTTTGAAAAATTGTGTCAGAAAAATTCATTGCCGTCAGTTTTAACTGACGGCAATGAATTATATTGTACCAAGTTTTATGCTTTAATCTCAACCTCCAATTCCAAAAACTCTCCCAACCTTTGGGTGGCTGACTGCAATTTTCCAATATCAATTTTCTTAGAAGCATCAAAAAATGAAGCTTCGATTAAAACTTTATTTTTTTGAATCGTTCGTTTCCAAACTCCTTCAACTTTACCGTTTATTACCACAATTGGTTTAAAAATACCGTTGCTCGTAATGGCTTGTCCGTGCCATTTTTTATCGAATATTGCATTTCGGTTTTTATAACTCACACAATATTCATCAAAAGCAGGTAATAAAAAGAAGGAATCTTGGGCATCTACAACTGCTAAATCCTTGGGCTGGAAATAGGTTTTTCCATCAATCATGATTTCTTCTAAATCGGCTTTTACGCTCTGAAGTCCTGCTCGTGCATCGGTCATTGATAAACCCGACCACCAATGAAAATCATGCAATGTAGCAGGGGCATGGCTTTTAAAATATACTTTTGCCAAAGCATAAAGGCTTTCTTCCTTACTCATAATCGTGCCTTTTGGCACTTTTTCATCGAGCAAAGCGTAAGTAATTTCTTTTCCTTTGGGCGTACCATTACACACAATGGCATCGGTTTCGGCATTCATCATAAAATGAACGGCTCGGCTGGAATCAGTTTTTATGCCGCCCCTCTCTAATTCTTGCATGATTTCTTGTCGAGTAAGGCTTTTGCCTCCCTCCAATGCTTTTACTATCAAGTCATTGGCTTTGATAAATAATGCAGCATCCATTCCCAGCTTACGTTCATACGTACCTGCCAAGGTTTTGATATTTTTGCCAGTAAGTGCCATCATCCAGCGTATATCTTTTCCTGCCACAATATGCCACGTAGGGCGAAGGATGTGCGTACGCACCAACGAGCCATCATTTAGAGCATTTTCAATTATTCCTTTCGTGGAATTGGGCATACGTTGTCCAATTGCCCATTTCGACATCTCCAAATCTTGTGCTTGAATTGCCCCCATATACCCTGCAATGTCTTGTGGAGTGGCTAAATCTTGATTGGTGATTTTTTGTTGCGTAAGTCTCAAAAAAGGTATATTCATGCTGTATTTTAAATCATCAATTTATCGCCATCAACACCCGCAATTCGCATAGCTTCGTATTCTACTTCCACAATAAACTCGGTTTGGTCTTGGTCGAAAAACTCATTGTCCCACGCATTGAAATAGAGCTGGGTTTTGGTTTGAAGATTTTCAACATCGGCTTTGAGTTGGGCGATTAGAAAATTCGTAAATTTTATCACTTCCAATTTCATGAGCATCACCATTTCTGGTATAGGCATTTCTAAATCTCGGTCTTCCCAATCATCTAACGTAAATCTTTCTCTCAGTTTGTAGGCTTCTAATTGCTCGATACGTTCTTCTTTCGACATTTTTGATTTTATTTTCTCTTAATTTCAGATATAAAGGTAGCTACATAAATGCGATTACGAAAAACATAACAAAATCTTTACCGATAAATCAGCTCAGAATCGCCAAAAAATCTATTAATTTGTATCATCTACCTTATCAAAAAACTATGAAAAAAATCATCCTTTTCCTAACCCTTGGTTTCTGCGTGCTTTATTCGTGTAAGAAACCTTCCTCTCCTTTACAAAATGCAGAGTCAGCTATCATCAAACAACTCGCCGCCAAACGCATTAATTTACCCAATGGTTGGTCGCTTACGCCCGTTGGTAAGTCAATCGAACTAAAGCACGATTTGCCACTAAACATGGTAGTTTCGCCCTCAAAAAAGTATTTAGCAATCACCAACAATGGGCAAAGTAAACAAAGCGTAGCTCTAATTGACCTTGCTTCAGAAACTATCTTAGACGACGAAGAAATTGCTAAATCGTGGGTGGGTTTAGCCTTTAGTAATGACGAACAAAACCTCTATGCTTCTGGTGGAAATGATAATAAAATCGTCATTTATTCAACCAAAAATCTAACTTTGACCAAAGATTCGGCCATCGTTTTGGGTAAGCCTTGGCCAAATAAAATTTCGCCTACGGGGCTTTGTGTCGATTCAGAAAAAAATCTACTTTATGTGGTTACGAAAGAAAACAACGCCCTTTATATCTGCGACACCAAAGAGCGGAAGGTAATTAAACAAATCGAGCTACCCAACGAAGCCTACACCTGTGTGCTTTCGCCCGATAAAAAACAACTATACATTTCGCTTTGGGGTGGAGCAAAAATTGCAGTTTTTGACACACAAAAACAGACGATTACCGCACAAATTGAGGTTGATAAAAACCCCAATGATATTTTATTGACCAAAGACGGAAAGTATCTGTTCACGTCGCATGGCAATGATAATACGGTTTCGGTTATCGAAACTGCTTCAAATCGTAAAATTGAGACATTATCGGCCTCAATTTACCCCGATTCTCCAATTGGAACAACCCCCAATGGTGTAGCGTTGAATGACGATGAAACCAAACTGTTTATCGCCAATGCAGATAATAACTGTTTGGCGGTTTTTGATGTAACCGAAAAAGGCAAAAGCCGTTCGCTGGGTTTTATTCCAACGGGTTGGTATCCGACCGCAGTAAAGGTGATAGGAAATAAAATTTATGTAACCAATGGCAAAGGCATGAGTTCATTGCCAAACCCGAAAGGACCAAACCCGAATCTCTCAAAAGCACCGCAGTACAAAGGACCAAACTTTGAAGCCAATCGTGATGAAACCGAATACATCGGTGGACTATTTAAAGGAACGCTTTCTATCATCGAAATGCCCGATGAACGAACACTGGCTGCCTATTCACAATTAGTTTATGAAAACTCGCCTTATAGCAAACAAAAAGAGTTGTTGGCTGAAGGAGAAGCTGGCAACCCAATTCCGATGAAAGTTGGTGATGCTTCGCCTATCAAGTATGTATTTTATATTGTGAAAGAAAACCGTACTTACGACCAAGTTTTGGGCGATGTAAAAAAAGGAAATGGCGACCCTAATTTGTGTATTTTCCCTGAAAAGGTTACGCCTAATCAGCATAAGTTGGTCAATGATTTTGTGCTTCTGGATAATTTCTACGTCGATGCCGAAGTAAGTGCCGATGGCCATAATTGGTCGATGGCAGCGTATGCCAATGATTATGTAGAAAAAACGTGGGTAATTAGCTACGGCGGTCGAGGAGGTAGCTACGACTACGAAGGAAGCCGAGATATTGCTCACCCTAAGAATGGTTTTATTTGGGACCACGCCAAGCGTGCAGGCGTAACCTACCGCACGTATGGTGAGTTTGCTGAAGCCAGCAAAAATGTACCTTCGTTGGCATCGGGCGAAAATGTTTGCAAGAAATTCAGAGGCTATAATTTAGCTTACCAAGATAGTAAGCGAGAAAAAGAATGGGAGGCCGATTTCGATTCTTTGCTCAATATCAATGCTTTACCACGATTAAATACTGTTCGTTTGGGTAATGACCATACTTCAGGAGCGAAAGTAGGTTCTTATTCGCCATTTGCGGCCGTGGCTGATAATGATTTGGCGGTTGGGAAATTTGTTGAACATCTTTCAAAGTCAAAAATTTGGAAAGAGTCAGTAGTTTTTATCTTGGAAGATGATGCTCAAAATGGCCCCGACCACGTTGATGCTCACCGCTCAACGGCCTACGTAGCAGGTGGTTTTGTAAAACGTGGCTACGTTGACCACACGATGTACTCAACGTCGTCGATGTTGCGAACGATTGAACTAATTTTAGGCATAAAACCCATGAGCCAGTATGATGCCGCTGCTCGACCAATGTATCGTTGTTTTAATAAAACCGCCAATGTATCTCCGTTTGTGGCTGTTGAGCCGTTGGTTGATATTAACGCCAAAAATGTGGCTGTCAACCGTAATTCTATTCGCTCAGGAAAACTTAATTTAGCCCAACCCGATGCTATCAATGATTTAGAATTTAGCGAAATTGTCTGGCAAACCGTCAGAGGACTCGACAGTAAAATGCCTGCTCCAAAACGAAGTGCTTTCGTAAGACTGGGTAAAGGTGATGATGACGATGAAGGAGAAGGTGACGACGACGATGATTGATTAAACAGTATTTCAAGTAAAAATCGATTTTAAAATATTTTATTTAAAATTTCCTTAAAATAAACTTAAAATATTCTTAAAAATATAAAATAACAAGATGGCTTCATACGTTTTCTGTGAAACTAAAACACAGTCTAACTATGAAACCATCTTTTGTTTACCTCGCTCTTATTCTATTTATCGCCAGTATTTTCTCCATTTCTTGCTCCAATGGTAATAAAGAAAATATGGACACTGTATCAGAACCTGACTTAAATTTATCGGCTGATTCCACCTCAGTTGTACCTGATAACTCCAACCTTACCCAAAACGAAACCCTCAAAAACAAGAAATTTATCCGCACGGCTGAAAGTAAATTCAGAGTGAAGGATGTCAAGCAAACAACCCAAAAAATTCATGACCTAACAAACAAATATGGGGGGTATGTGAGCAATATGAGTCTCAGAAGCGAATCAATTAAAAGTAAAAAGGTTCAGATAAATGCCGATTCGCTGGCAAAGGTTGAAAGATTTACAGTCCGAAACCAACTCACTATCAGAGTGCCTAACCAACAGCTTGATAGCCTATTGAGAGATATATTCAGAATGGTAGATTATTGGGATAATTGCGAACTGAAAACCGATGATGCTTCATTATTGTTGCTGGCAAATTCTTTGAAAGCCAAACGTTTAGAAGGATTTGCGGATAGAAACAAAGCCCATATTGATAAGAAAAAAGGAAATATCACAGTAGCCGCCGAAGCTGAGAAAGAAGTCTTGACCCACGAAAACCAAGCCGATAATTATAAGGTTGACCAACAGAGCATCGAAGACCGAGTAAATTTCAGCGTTGTAAACCTCGAAATCTATCAAATAGAATCAATTCAAACGACGGTAATGCCAGATATGAAAAGTATTGAATCATATCGCCCCAACATTTTTCTTCAGGTCGGAGATTCTCTAAAAGATGGTTGGCTTGTATTTGAAAATATATTGGTGTTTTTGGTTAAGTTATGGCCACTTTGGGGCGTTATCGGAGCAGCGTATTATTTTATCAGAAGAAAATTAATAAAAGTGTCATGAAGGTAAATCAGCGTTGTTGCCTTCGACTCCGCTCAGGCAACGACACTGATTTTTTGGTGGGTGAGGGCAGCCATCGCTGTCGAACCCCACCAAAAAGAAAAGCTAAAACATTTTCCATCAAAGCTTTGCATATTTAAAAGCAAACTTCTACCTTTGCACTCCGATTTTCGATAGATGTGCAAACATCCGTCTTTTTCGGTCGAAATTCTGCTATTAGTCTTGACGTCATTCGTGCCGTCGCTTCCCCTGACTAATAGCGAATTTTTTTAAATGGTCAATACGTGAGAGATTGTTACCTTTTTCGTTGAAGCCAGATTCTTATTTAATACAACATTCTTTTAAATCTGAAAGACAATGGCGAAAGACATCGCAGGTTATGTGAAACTTCAGGTAAAAGGCGGTCAAGCAAACCCTGCACCACCAATTGGTCCAGCGTTGGGTTCAAAAGGCTTGAACATCATGGAATTTTGTAAGCAATTCAACGCTCGTACTCAAGACAAAATGGGTATGGTTGTGCCAGTAGTAATCACTTACTTTACTGACAAATCGTTTGAATTTCAACTCAAAACTCCTCCCGCTGCTATCATGTTGTTGGAAGCATCTAAAGTAAAAACAGGCTCGGCTGAACCAAACCGTAAGAAAGTTGGAACAGTTACTTGGGACCAAGTGAAAACTATCGCTGAAACCAAAATGCCTGACCTAAATTGCTTTACTGTTGACTCAGCAATGAAGATGATTGCCGGTACTGCTCAAAACATGGGTATCACCATCACAGGCAACGCACCTTTCTAATTAAGAATTGAGAATTAAAATTCAAGATTCATTTTCAGAAAGTTTCGCTTCGGCGAATGTCGCAACAGCGACAATTATTTATTCACTGGGAGTTAGAAATAAATCATTCAGATTAGATTCTAACGCTAAAACCAAATTAAGCCAATGGCAAAATTAACTAAAAAAAGAAAAGAGGCGAATGCTAAGTTTGACGCCAACAAAGCCTACTCGCTTACAGAAGCGGCTGGTGTTTTGAAGGAAGTTGCTTACACTAAATTCGACTCATCGGTGGACGTACACGTACGCCTCGGTGTTGACCCTCGTAAAGCTGACCAAATGGTTCGTGGTGTGGTTGCATTACCTCACGGAACAGGTAAAACTGTTCGTGTTTTGGTACTTTGTACGCCAGACAAAGAAGCAGATGCGAAAGCTGCAGGTGCTGACCACGTAGGTTTGGACGAATACATCCAAAAAATCGAGCAAGGTTGGACTGATATTGATGTAATCATCACGATGCCAACTGTAATGGCGAAATTAGGTAAACTCGGTAAAATCCTCGGACCTCGTGGATTGATGCCAAACCCTAAGTCAGGTACAGTTACGTTGGATGTTGCAACTGCGGTAAAAGAAGTGAAAGCTGGTAAAATCGACTTCAAAGTTGATAAAACTGGTATCATTCACGCTTCTATCGGTAAAGTTTCATTCTCGCCTGAGAAATTGGCAGAAAATGCCACCGAATTGATTCAAACTTTGTTGAAATTGAAACCATCATCGGCAAAAGGTACGTATGTGAAAACTATTTCACTTGCAAGTACAATGGGCCCTGGTATCCAAATCGACAAAACAACCATTAATGGATTGTAATCATGACAAAAGAAGACAAAGGAGCAATAATCGAAGAGCTTTCAGAGAAGTTTGCGAATACACCTTACTTCTATATCACTGATGCAAGTGGCTTAAACGTTGCGAAAACCAACGAATTACGTCGTCTTTGCTTTGAGCGTGGTATCGAGTACCGTGTAATCAAAAATACTTTGATTAGAAAAGCTCTCGAAAGTACAGGTACTGACTACTCATCTTTCGATGATGCAGTATTGAAAGGTTTCTCAGGTGTAATGTTCCACCAAGAGTCGGGCAAAGTAGCTGCGAAATTGATTAAGGATTTCCTTAAAGCAAACAAAAATAGCATCAAACTTAAAGGTGCATCAGTTGATTCAAGCATTTTCATCGGACACGACCAATTGGATACGTTGTTAACGTTGAAATCAAAGCAAGAATTGGTTGGCGAAATCATCGGTTTGTTGCAGTCACCTGCCAAAAATGTTATTTCTGGCTTACAAAGCGGTGGCAACAAATTGGCTGGTATTCTCAAAACTCTTTCAGAGAAAGAAGCAGCCTAAACAATTATCAGTTGACGGCCATCAATTGGCAGTTTTCGGTTAATCATTAAAAATTATTATTATCTATTTTTTGTAAAAAACTTTTTAAAATCTATAAAAATGGCAGATTTAAAAGCATTCGCAGAACAGTTAGTAAACTTAACTGTAAAAGAAGTAAATGAGTTAGCTCAAATTTTGAAAGACGAGTATGGCATCGAGCCTGCTGCTGCTGCTCCAGTAATGGTAGCTGGTGCTGTTGGTGGTGGTGACGCTGCTGAAGCTCCTGCTGAGAAAACATCATTTGATGTAATCTTGAAATCAGCTGGTGCTAACAAATTACAAGTTGTTAAATTAGTAAAAGACTTAACTGGTCTTGGCTTGAAAGAAGCTAAAGATTTAGTTGACGGTGCTCCAAAAGCATTGAAAGAAGGTGTAGCTAAAGACGAAGCTGAAGGTTTGAAAAAATCTTTAGAAGAAGCTGGTGCTGAAGTTGAAATCAAATAAGTTTGATATTCTTCGGGAAACCGACTCTATATATAAAAGCCCTGTTTGTTCATTCAAACAGGGCTTTTTGTTTTTGAAGTAATTTGAAATTCTATCAAGGCTCTTTCCGCAGTTTCTTAAATTTCTCTCGCAATCTATTCATAAATTCATCACCAGGGTCAGACTTTACGGTTTGGTAGTTTGGGTCAGTTTCTTTCCAGACTTTTGAGCCTTTAAACTTTGTGTATTCATGATGCCCAATGAGGTATTCTATTTTATACTTTTTCTGTAATTGTTTGATTAATAGATAATTGGCCCTAAACTGCTCTTCGGTTAGAGGGTTTTTACTTCCATCGCCAACATTTTCGATACCGATTGCACAATAGTTAAGTCCGATTACGTGGCGAGCCAAAAGTGTATCTGGCATCAGATGATAAACTGTCC
>JACCDW011377605.1_pt1 | contig 22274 bp, 41 predicted proteins | sample 7449781 | NCBI WGS metagenome assembly JACCDW01 (sample SAMN15323449, study PRJNA562643) | freshwater metagenome | isolation source: river surface water | place: USA:Blue River Watershed | collected 2017-08-18
GCTGGGCTGGCGTGCGCGGCAGCGGCGCCCGTCGCCACCGCGACCTGCCCGCGGCCCAGCCGCGCGCCCAGGCCCGCATCGTGTCCGCGGCGGCCTCGCTGTCGCTGAGCACGTTCATGACGTTCGCGGTCGCCCACGCGTTCTCGCACAGCCGCTCAGCGCGCTGCGCGGCGCGGGGGCACCGGCGGAGCACGGTGCGCGGGGTCGGCGTCCAGCGGCGGGCCATCACTCTTCACCGTCGTCGTCATCGTCCTCGGCGGGCAGCCACTCGCAGCGCGGACCATGCGGGACGCGCCAGAGGGTCTCGGCGAAGCGCTTCCACTCCGCGTCCTCCGCGTCCGTGACGCATCCAGTGGCCGCGCGGTAGCTCTCGCTCGAGATGTTGCCGGCGTAGTAGCTCACCTTGCCGCAGGTGTAGCCGATGTCCTCGCTCGCGTAGCGGACGCGGATGATCTCCGTGGCGAACAGCTTCGACAGCGCCTTGAGCGCCTTGTCTGGCAGCTGGGACTTGCAGAGGAACAAGCACCTGCGACCGCCGTAGTCGATCCAGGACGTGTGCCTCTCCGCGCCCTTCGTGCTCCCCGAGAGATCGGGATCGAACGGGGTCAGGTCGATGCAGTCGTCGCTGTCGGTGATCGCCGCGATCACCCGCTTGGCTGCCTCGATCTCGATTTTGATGCCGTTGGCCATGGTCGCTCCCCGCCGCGCACGGCGGCGCCCAGGTTATGCGTGCGGGCCCGGGGTCGCCGTGCTCACCCCGCCGGACTGCGGTCAATCCATGCTAACACATTCTCATCCCACCGCAACGTGGAGCCGTATGCGCGGACGTGGGGGTCGCCGGGGGCCTCGACCGCTGCTGCCCCATGGGCGCGCAGGGCTGCGACCCTGCCTGCCAGCCAGCGCATCGCGGCCGCGCTCTTGAGGGGTGCAGCGCAGATCGTGGTATCGTCGTGGATCGTGTACACCACGAGCGCCTCCCCCTCGTCGAGATCGAGGCCCACCGTGATGCGCGCCAGCGTCAGCCCAGCCACGGGCTCCGTCGGCCGAAACACGGCCACATCGAGCCCGTCCGCGTCGTCAACGGGGCCGCCTGTCCACTGGTCTTTGTCGATGATGACCTCGACGATCTCCTGCAGGGTCTGGCTCACGCGCTCCCCCCGGCCGCCTGCTCGGGCCAGAGGATGCTCTGCATCAGGGCGAAGGTCTTCGGCGCGCGGCGCGCCTTGGTCCAGCCGAGGCCCACCTCGGCGAGGTGCGAGGCCTCTACCTCGTCCCAGCGCGGTGCTATCGCGGCCCACTGGGCGGAGACCTCGGCCATCTTGGGCAGGGCCGCCCGCAGGCCCGGCGCCCACGACAGAAGGCGCAGGCATCGATCGAGGTCGTCGGGGTCGCTTGGGCAAAACGGGACGTGCACGCGCTCGCCGAACGCCAGCCACAGCGCCATGCACCGGCTGCTCTCCCCCACCTCGCCACGCGCCAACCACTTGATCACCTGTGCTTGGGTCTCGGTCATCGGCTCTCCCTGCTCGCCTCGTGCTCGGCCTTCTGCCATGAGCCGGGCCATTGTTGCGCTGAGGTGCTCACGCGGTTCGTGTCGGAACAGGGGTGGGCAGTATGGTCCGCCGCCTCCACATCGCCACCGCCACACAGCCGATGGCTGGGTTGCTCGTCCAGCATAGATCTCCTTCCACGCTGAATACCACGCTTTGCGAGTCGTGGGGTCGAGCTTCGCGTCGTCAGCCGGATCGAGCCGCACCGCCTTATGTAGCTGTGCCTGCCACACGACTTTTTGCGGCATCCCGGGAAGGTAGATGGCCGCACCAGGGATGCCGTCAGCGTCAAGGTCGAGGTGCACGGCCTCAAGCTCTGGCAACCACGCGAAGACGAGCGCGGCGACCTCGGCGAGGGTCGGCCAGCGGTCGACGGGGACGGCGGTCATGCGCCCTCCGCGGGGCCGCTCGGCAGCGGCATCCAGTGCGTCGGCTGGCGCAGGCGCCCGTCTATGAAGGAGGCTCCGCGCGAGGTCATCCACTGACCATCAAAAAGCGCGTCCCAGAAGCCCTCGACCGCCTCACCCTTGTCGATTCGTGTGGGCGCGTACCAGAGCAGCACCCGCGCTCCATCCTTCGGAGCGGTCGCGATGGGTCGCCACGCCGCCACCCCCTCACCCTGTACCGTGGCCAGCGCCTCAGCGGCCTCGGCGCGCTTGATGGCAGCGGCGAGGTCGACGCGCAGAGCGGCGCCTTGGTCAGGGTCAGGCGTGTGCGTCACATCCGCCGCGCTCCACGAGCGCGTCGACGCAGGGCTGGACGCCTCGATATACCCGGGTGGAATTTTCGGGCTGCTCACGGCCTCGTCTCCTGTCTGCTGACGTTGTGCGCTGCCACCGCGTGCGACGCGGCCTCGGCGGCGGTGAGGGCGCCGCACAGGGCGGCGATGGTGAAGAGGCCGGCGAGGGCCAGCCCGATGACGGCGTGGATGCCGCGCACGCGGGTCTCGGCGACCTTGCGGGCGGCGTTCTCGGCCTCCCAGAGGGTGCGCCAGTCGGGGGTGATCATGCGGGCTGCCCCTTGAGCGCGACGATCTCGGCCTCCGCGGCCTCGGCGCGCTTGATGGCAGCGTCACGCTGCTCGATGAGGTGCCGCAGGTGGCCGGCGGTGACCACAGCGCCCCTGTTCACGAAGCGCTCGATGTCGCGCCCGCCGTTGACGTCGCTGGCCTCGACGGTCATTGTGACCTTCGATGACCAGCCGCGGGCGGCCAGCTCGCCGTTCGCCTTGGTCCACCGCATCTTGATGACGCGGTTCTCGTTGACCGCATCAAGGACTTTGAGGAGCTCGTGCGTGTCGGCGTCGGTGATGATCTCGTCGGGCTCGGTGCTCATGGCTGCTCCTGCTTGGTGCTCAATGTGGCCCCCGTGTGGCAGGGGCTCGACGATGGTGACGGCGTCGTGGTCGGTTGTACTGTCGGGTCAGCGTCGGTCACCGGCGCTGCATCTCCCGGCGTCGCGTCGTCGACCAACACCACGTCGTCGATGCGCTCGGTCGAAGAGAAGAAGCTCAGCCCGCGGCTCATGGACATCGACAGGACGCAGCGGCACCACACATCGAGGTCGGGTCCGACGACGTGGACCACCCACCGCGGCGGGTCGGTGTAGGTCTCCGTGGCGATGCGCCTGCCGATGGCCCGGTCGAAGCCCCTCAAGGACTTGAGCGGCTTCAGCTCGCAGCCAGCGCGCTTCGCCTTGACGGACCATGGTGCGTACGCCGCCGCCTGCGTGGCCTCGGCCACCTTGTGCGCGGTCACGGTGTACATCACGGCCTCCCCTTGTTGGACAGATGGTCGTTCGCCATTCGCCTCTTGGCAGCCGCAACCGCCAGCTCCTCCTCTATGCGGCGCTGGAGCCACACCTGCTGCAGCCAGGTCGCTGCGGCGATGGGGTTCGCGAAATCACGCCGCTTGACCCCACCATGGAGGTAATGCGCACGCCAGGGTCGATCCTTGGCCACCAGCGACGTGACGCGCATCCCTGAGGCTGGCCCATCGTAGTCGCCCTCGCGGTCCATCTTGAAGCCCTTGATGGCCATCAGCTCTTGCTCGCGACGGTCTTTCATGTCGTGGACCCCCTTGTGGTCACCCCGGTTGTATCATCAACTGGGGTCGCCAGCAGCTCTCGATCTAACCATTCATGCAAGGGCTCACCACCCTTGCTCCACCCGCAGCGCAGCGCCAGGGCGGTCACCGCGTCGAGGAGGTACTGCTCATCTTCCATGATGACCGCGGGGCGCAGGAGCTGCGCGGTGTCGTCGAGGTCGAAGCCGCTCGAGGTGGCCCCGCCGACGACGGCTGTGGTCATCTTGTAGTCGCGACCGGTGCGTTCCACCGTGACCATCGCCAGCGGGTAGACTGCGGCGATCCAGCCGGTCGCTGTGCGGCGCCTCTTGTCGAAGAGGAGCTTACTTTCGGCGCCAGCCCTGAGCCAAGCCTGGAGCTTGGACCAGGCTGTCCCCAGCTCGGCCTTCAGGACGTAGTGCTCCTCCGCTCCTTGCCCGGGCAGGTCAAGGCTCCGGCGGTAGAGTTGCGTGAAGTTGCCACCTTCCTCCCCTGGGAGGTCGCGCAGCGCCATCAAGCGCCGCACAACCCGGATCGTGCTACCTCGTCCCATCACCCACCTCCTCCGCTGAGCGTGACGCGGCCTCGCTGGGCGCCTCAACAGCCTGGCTGCCCACACTGGCTGCTCGGTCTTGCTCTGCCGGCGCGCACAGGCACACCGCCCCGATGTGCTCGTCGTGGCGAAGCCGGTGGCGCTCGTGCTCGCACGCCGCGCCCGTGAACGCCGTGTTGAGCCGTGCGTCAAAGCAGGGCTTAGGGCCGTCATCGTGGTAGTAGCCGCCCCAATATGAACCAATCAAACAGCCCACCCCTGCGCCGAAGGCGAGCACAAGGAGCAGCCCTTTTGTTTCGTTTCCCTGTTCTCGATCCACGTTTGCCTCCCGGTTTTGTCAGCATGGCACCCTAATCGATCTCGGTCTATGCCGCTTGCGGTCTGTTGGCTTTTCGGTCTTGAGCCTCAGCCGACCTTCGCCACGAGAGCTGAATGGGGGGGGCGGCGGGATCGGCGGGGGTCACGCCAGCCTCTTCAGTGCCGCGTGGATGCGTTCATGCTGTGAAAACCGCGGCGTGGCAGCAATTTCGTTGGCACGGCGAAGCGCCACTCCGGTCGCCCCGCTGCGACCCTGTCGCACCACTCGGTCGTCAATGACGAGCACGGCGCGCAACATGGCATTGCGCGCCACGCCTGAGTCCTTCTCGTCCTCTGCCACGTCGAGCAGTGCGAAGAGCGCGGCGTCACCGGTGGCTTCGGTGCCCGACGTGCGGGCGATGGCGTCGAGCGCGACAGGAGCCCACGGCCCGGACCGCCTCGCAAGCCATGTCGCCCACGACTGACCAGCGTCTCCGAGGTGACGGACCAACCCGGCGCCGACCAGCGCGGTGCGCCACACGGGATCGTCCGGCATCCGCATCCAAGCATCCCGTAGCACGGCTGCGGCTTCGGTGGAGATGTGGTCGCGTGAATCGAGCACCGCCTTGGCCACAATCCCGGCCCAGCCCGGGTCTGTACGCAACGTCTCCGCCACCTCGGCGATGACCTCGGGCGTGGCGCTGTTGAGCCACAGCTCCCCCAGGGTCGCGGTGATGGTCGCCCGCGCACCCCACGTCACCTCGTCATCAGGGCCGATGGAGGGTCGCACGGCGATGTCGCGCAGGTGGTCGATCAGCGGCTTGCAGTAATGCACGGGGCCAGCCGCCACCGCGGTCCGCACGGCCTCCACCATGGCAGTGTCGTGCTGCCGCAGCGCCTCGGGGCTGCTGTGGCGGATGTCGGGACCGCCGGGGTTCTCAGGGGAGAGGGCCAGCGCAAGGGCTGGGGCCAGCTCTTCGGCGACATCGCGGATGTAGCCGCCCGCCGTGTAGCGGGGCGCGGTGGTGGCCCGCGTCAGCAGGTATCCGAGCGCCCGGCCGCGCTGGGCGGCGTACCGAGGGCGACGCAGCAGGTAGAGGGCGACGATGGCCTCATCGCCGACGATGCCAGGGATGTCGGTGGAGGGGCACCAGGCGGTCGTGGTCATGACCGCTCCCCTCGAGCCGGGGCAACACCACCCCTCCCCACCAGCCCGTCCGCACGGTCCTCCATCTGCCGCTGGATGCGCTTGAGCGCCTCGTCCAGTCGCGCTTGATCTGCCGGGCTCAGAGCGTCCACTTCATGCTCGCTCCCAATCAGATTGAGCCAGTCCTCGATCAGCAGCCCCACGATCCGCGCGGCCTGCTTGTTCGCCTCGCGCTGGTTCATGACCGCTCCCCACAGTCGTCGCAGTCCAGTGGTGCGTCCGTGCCCGGCGCGCCCCGTTGGTCAGTGTCGTCGATCGCCCGCAGGAGCGCGGCGATGTCGTCGGCCGCGTGGGCTTGAACGAAGCGCTCCGCGCGCATCCGGTCCTCATACGACCGCGCGTCGGTGATCGCCGCGAGCCGCGCGCGGGCCGCGTCGACCGGCGACGACAGGTCGCCCCGCGGCGGTACAAGGGCGAGGGCGCGCTCGAGGTCCTCGATCCTCATTTGGGCTTCGCGGGCGCGGCGCTCGGCGAAGATGAAGCGATCGTCGCCCCTGAAGTGGCCCATCGTCTGTGGGTCGAGGGCGACCAGGATGCCGATGATGTGCCCGTTCTGACAGCGATCTTCCGCCCACCCGTAGCGGTGGACGCGCGCATGACAGCTCGGGCAGAGCCGGGCGGGCTCATCGGGCGGGGTGTCCGCGGCGCCGGTCAGGGGCCTCATGCGGAGCCTCCGCGCTTCGCCTTGGTGCGCGCAGCCTCTTCGAGCACGGCGATCAGCGCCTCGAGCTCCGAGGTGTAGCCCTTGGTCTCCAGCTCGGGCAGGCCTGGGGCCCACACGCGCCACTCGGGCGCCCCGTCGCTCTCAACGAGGCTGGTGGCGAGGAAGTGTCCCTGGTTGGCGTCATAGTGGACGTGCTTCACCGCGACGCCCATCACCCGCTTGGCGGCGCGGGCCAGCTTGGCCAGAGGGTAGGCCGCGCGCGGCAGGGCGCCGCGTGGCAGGGGCTGCATCGGGACGCCGAAGTTGACGCAGTCGGTGGTCGCGGCCGCCCTGTGCCACAGCGTCTCGCGGCCCAGGTCGATGTCGAAGTGCAGCACGGGGTGGGGCCGGCCAAACAACGAGAGGTCGTCGCTGTAGCCGAGGGCACGGCAGGCGTCGTCAAAGCGGGCGACGAGGGTGGCGAGGGGGCTCATCGGCCGCCACCCTTGCGCGCGGCGGCGGCCTCGATGGCGGCGATGAGCGCCTCGGCGTCGGTGTCGTACAGGCCCAGGCGGGCCCACGTCGCCCCGTGGACAGGGTCGCCCTTGACCTCCACGCCCAGCAGGCCATCCAGGCCGTGCTTCCCGAGCGCCGCGAGCCCTGGGTCTCGCCATGCCCTGCGCGCAGACGCGAGGAGGCACCCCAGCGTCGCGGGGTGCTCGAAGTCGAGCCGCAGGCGCTGTGCTTCGCCAGGGGACACGGTGTCGACTTGGTTTGCCAGCCCACCCCATCCGCTGTCTCGGTTGCGCCAGAGCCGGACCCACGGATGCAGGAAGTGGTGGTGGGCCTCTTGCACCATCTCGGGTCGCACGATGATGTGGCCCTCGGTGGTCACCATGCCTGGCTGCAGCGGGTCAAGCCCCGCGGCGTGCGCAGCGCGCCGCCAGCGCGCATCCAGGCTGGTGTCGCCGGGATCGAGGGGGCTCGTGCTGGCCGTCCTCCCCTCTGGTTCAGCGGTGAGGGCGCCGCTCAGGACAGCAGGCAGATCGTTGGTGCTCATGTGTTCTCCACGGGCTCATGCTGGTTGTTGCCTTCAATGGAGGCCTCAAAGGACTCAAAGAGGGCGATGAGGCTCGTCCAGCGGGAGGACTCGTTTCGCAACGCGGCGATCAGCGCTCGCGCCGCAGCCACCCCTTCGGCGCGTTCCGCGGCCCGCTTAGCCTCGGCCTTTGCTTGGAGGCGGTGCGCGACATCAAGGGTGGCCTGCGTGCGGGCGCACTCAGCCCGGGCATCATCGAGCAGCTGCAGCAGCTCGGCGCGCCCAGCCTCCCAAGAGGCCTGGCGCCGCAGCCACCGCTCATCGGAGTCGCGATGGGCCTCACGCTCCGCCTGCACGGCGTCCACGATGACCTTCTGGGCGTCCGACAGGTCGGCGCCATGGCTCGGCCACAGCGCGTCCGCGATCGCCTGCCGCTCCCGCTCGGTGGCGCGGTGCACCTCCAGCTCGGCGTCTGCAGCCTCAGCACGAGCGCGGAGGCGCGCGGCCTCCTCTGCAGAGACGTCGTCTATCCGCACTTCCCTGATCCAAGCCCCATCATCCTCCACGCCCACCCACCCGTCGTAGCCGTGGTCCTCTCGATACCAAGCCAACGGAAATATACGACCAGCATCGTTGACGGGGCCGCAGACCCTCACGACATGGTCAAGGAGCCCAGGATACCTCCTGAACCACAGCCCCTCTTTTGTCGGGATGTTCGCTGGCTCGCTCATCGGTTGCTCCTGTGGGTCGCGGTGTGGGCCTGGGTGTCTTGCCATCGCCGACCCCTCCGCTGTGCTCGCCGATAGGCGCGGTCGGTGCGCTGGGGCAGCTCGAGCGGCCCGGGCGCCTCGGCCGGCTCGAGCTGCGGGTAGACCTGGTCGGTCATGCTCGACATCAGGTCCTCGGTGGAGAGCGGGTCGAAGTGGTCAGCCACGCGGGTCAAAGGCCCATCGGGTGGGCGATAGGCGAGCGGAGTGTGCCACTTGAAGTCCACGCGCTCCACTTGCTGCACCGGGACGCCCACATCGCTCGACGCGCCCACCAAGTGAACCCTGAGGTACGGGCCGCGCGCGCCGACCACGAGGCCGAGGCGTGGGCCGAACAGGTCGCCCGTGACGCGCACGAGGTCCCCGACGCTGTAGCGGGTGCCGTGGGTGTCGTTGATGTGGTCGAGGGCGCTCATGCCTCCTCCGCCACAGAGGGGGTGCTACACGGGTCATCAGGGGTGCGCGCCGGAGGCTGCCCCACGCGCCACCGCCACACAGCGGCGGGGTTGGTGTCGCGGTCGCCATACAGCCGCTCGGCGGCCTCGGTCCAGGCGGCGTCTTCCTCCTCCGTGAGCGGCTCTTCGGGGGTGTGGGCGTAGACGCTCTCGTGGTCGTTGGCGTACCACAACATGCTCCGAGAGAGCCCCGGCACCCCGATCAGCGCGCCGGGTGCCCCGTCCTCATCGGTGTCGATCGCGATCTCCGTGGCCTCGGGGAGCCACGCCGCGATGAGGACGGCCACCTCTGCCACGGTGGGCCAGCGGTCAACGGTGGGAGCGCGGACAGGCCCGCTGCTGCCAGGGTCTTCGCCGAGGAGGTCCCTCAACATGTCGCGAAGGGTGCGGGCAGACCCGCTGCTGCTGGGGGCTTCAAGGTCGGTCGACATCAGCTCTCCTGTGGGGTCTGGTTGACCCGCGGTGGCGTCTGCGCGGGCCGCGACCGCGCAGGTGTCGCAGCGGGCCTCGGCGCGAGCTCTGGCGTGGGCTCTGGGTCCTGCAGGGACTCGACCTCGCAGCCCACAGAGCACCATGGCCGGTCGGAGATCGGGCGGAAGCTGCGCTTGCAGATGCAGCAGGTGACGTTGCCGGAGATCAACGACCCCTCCGCCGCGCCCGGTGGCGCCGCTTGACCTGGGAGCGGGCCCGCATGAAAGGGCCAGGCCCCTGGTGCCAAGCGGGGAGCGAGGGGACGGGCCCGCCAAAGACCGCGAGCACAGCCATCGCTGCGCGGATTCCAGGCGTCATTGGTCACGCTCCGCGATGTGGGCGGCGATGCGGTCCTCCAGCTCGGCGAGCGCCTCGTCCGCGAGCTCGTAGAGGTGGTCGCGATGGCCGTCGTCCCCGTAGAGAGGGTGAGGGGCTGGGCAAGCGTGGGCCTGCATCGCCATGCGGCTCGCGCGGGCGCCGAGCTCATGCAGGCGGCCGATCTCCCAGATCTCCCTCACGTCGGACGACGAGGCCACGAAGCCAGACGTGGTGCGGAGCGGGGGCAGCCGCAGCAGTGCCCCGATCAGGCGCTGGGTGCGGGTTTTGCGGTCCGCCTTGCGGGCCTTGCGGTCCTCTGTCCCACTCATCATGCCCCCTTGCGCGCCGGCGCGCCGCGCCTGCCTGGATCGAAAATGCGCCTCGATCTTGCGCCGGGCACACCTGAAGGCGGCGCGCCGCCCCCTCCAAGCGTATCACGCCTCCATGATCTCGACCACAGCATTTTAGACTCGATCCATATATTACTTGATGATCTTGTCGAGGGGGCTACGGTCGACCTCCTACTGGTTCACGTCGCGCGCATGTCAGTCTGGTGGTTGCGCCTGTCCTTGATGAGACCATCTTCGTCGTCAGGAGACCACGGCTTCCCCTCGCGGTCCACGGGCGTGGATGACACCCGCAAGCCCTTGACCTGAAAGGGGAGCCGGGGTTCACCCTTGAACCAAAAGACGACGTTCTCGTCGTTGACGAGAGTCACTGCGGTCTCGACTGGGAACAAGATCTGGACGTGGACCTCCGGGTCGGGCCCAAACCCACACGAGCTGAGCCGCTTGCAGACCTCCCGCAGCACTGCGCTGGTGGTGGCCCAGGCGTCCCGCTTCGATGCCTGCACTCGCTTGTAGTAGCACAGGTAGTCATTGCACGAGCGCAATGAGACCATGGACCCGGACCGTCCCTCGCTCGCGACGTGCGCGATCATCTCTCGAGCGATGGCCAGCGCCGGGATGCTGTCCGGATCTTTCCGGACCCAAGACCCATCCCCGTACCCTCCAGCCTCAGTCTCCGCCCCCGTCGTCGCGATGAGGACCTCCGTCAGCACGCCCTCGAGCAGCTCCCAGGGGGGCAAGGGCATCGACCATGCGGTCCGCAGGTGGAGCGCGTTGCCCCGATCATGGGTGACCCTTGAGTCCACGACTTGCCTGGTCAGCCCCTCTTCGCTCCCGTTCGACATCGCTCACCTCGGTGTATCACCATGGGTGGTGTTGGTTGCCTCAGATCATGACGCTACGCTGTGGATGACCACCGCACACGGGATCGAGCCGATGCCTGCGCCGGACCGCGCGATGGTTGCGTACAGGTCTTCATTCGCATCGGGGATCGACCCTTCGCGAGCCACGTTGATGTACTTGTTCCCGTCGACGTACAAGCGCAGCGTCGACGGACACTCCGCCATCACCCGCGCGGCGCGCTCCAGCCAGCGGGCCTCCTCCGACGTGGGCCTGATCGGCCCATCGTGACTCCACGCCCTCGTTTTACCCACGCTCACGCCTCGCTCATGCGTCGAGAGACCTCGGCCTCCAGCGCGTACACCAGCGCCTCGGCGTCAGACGTGCCGTGGGACACAATGGTCGGCTCCGCCCCCGGGCCGCGCGCCAAGAAGGCGATCCCCGCGACGGACCAGAACCACAGCACCCCCTGGGGCAGCCCCCGGATGCGCTCCACCTCGGCCGCGACCAGCGAGAGGGACTCGTCTGAGAAGTCGGGGACTGGCTCGATCTCGAGGCTGGCGCAGGCGGCGCGATAGCGATCAAAGATGGCGGCTTGGTCACCGGCGTTGGTGTTACTCATGGTCGCCCCCTCCTTCGGCCTGCCAGCCATGCGCTTGAAGGAGGGCGACGACCTCGTCCGCCACCTCATCCCAAGTCAGCGGGGTCTTCGCCTCTGGCTTGGTGAGCGGCAGGAGGGGGGAGCCGGGTACGGTTCGTCCCGTCAATGGTCCGCCGAGGTTGCCTGAGAAGTCTGCGCCATGACCGTTGATGGCCGACTCGTAGATCGTGGCCACCCTATGGCCGCCCGTGCTCTTGACGAGCCAGCATCGGGAGCCCCCGATGTAGACAACATCTTCCTGCTTGGGCTTGATGAAGAGCTTGCCCACGACCACCTCCGCCTGGCGTCGCAGCTGCGGATCGTGCAGCTGGTGGCGCGCGCCACACCGGAACACTAACCGAAGGTGCGCGTCGTGTCAACTCATCATTATCTTTAGCCTGATCGGACGTGGGGCCTCGGCCCTGCTCGGCTCGGCCCGCTATGCGGGCTTCCTCGCCGACGAGATCGACCGCTTCATCTCCTTCATCTCGAGCTCTACGGCTGCAGCGCGGGCGCGGCAGGTGTCAACACTGGCGCGCAGGGTGTCAACCTTGGCGCTCAGGCGGTCCCGCTCGTGCTCGGCGGCCTCGGCACGATCACGCAGGTTTTCGCATGCCGCTTCGGCGACCTCGCGGGCTTCTCGATCTTGACGCGCTGCGACCCCGAGGCGCTCGACCACGGCCTGCAGGGCGTCGCGCTCGGCGCGCAAGGCGTCGCGTTCGACGCGCAGGGCGTCGCGCTCGACGCGCAGGGCGTTGCGCGTGGTGCGCAAGGCGTCGCGCTGCAGCGTGAGCAGGACAAGGCGCACGACGCTCATGCCTCCTCCTCACCGCGACCTACGCTGTCGCCCGCCCGATCCTCAGCGGGCTTCTTCGCGTGTTGGCGCCATGTGCCGTCCTCGATCTGCTTGGCGGCCGTGCAGAGTGCGTGAGCACCTCCCCCGATCTTGTCGCCCTCCAGGGTGTGCACGATGTCGCCCGCGTCGAGCGCCGCGGCGTCGGTCCATTCGGCGCGCTTGCGCTCCTCGTCGGCCATCTGCCGGAGCCAAGACACGATCTCGGAGCAGACCTCACCCTCGGCGGCGCGCATCAGCGTGGCGACCGCGCGTGGGGTCGCCTCGCGCGCCGCAGCCCGAGCCGCAGCCCGAGCCGCCTGGGCTGCCTCAGACTCGATCTCAGCATCAAACTTCCGGTAAAGGCCATCTAAACCCTCATCCCATTGCAGGGCGCGCTCTTCTCGATCCAAGGCGAGACATAACGCGCAGGTGCCTCCAAAGACCCCACACCGACACCGCGCCCCCTGTGCGTACAGCTCCCGCGCCGCGCTCACACCCCCTCCCCGCCGCGACCACGCGCGCTGCGCTCGGCGTGCTCCCGAGCCTTCGCCGCCCGGCGCGCCCGCTTCTCCACAGCTGCCGCGCGCCGGGCCTTGTCGGCCTCGGGCAGCTCTCGCGCCGGGGCCGCGCTGGGCGCCCGGCGTCGCTGGGGTGCTGGGTTGCCCGGTGGCAGCAGGCCCGGAGGCAGGTCGAGCCCCGGATGGGCAAGACCCGCCATGCCCATCATCGCCGCGAGCACCAGCGCCGCGGGCGGGCGCTGACGGCGCCGGCTGCCCAGCTCCACCACAGGCACAGGGGTCGAGGGCGCCTCTGGCGCGGGCGCAGGAGCCTCCGGATCGGGATCGTCACAGCGCACCTCTTCGAGGTGGGCCCACACAGGGCCCTCAGCGTCCCCATCCTCTTCGCCGTCCTCGACGACGAAGATGGGGGTGCCGCACGTCTTGCACATCGCTTCAACATCAGACAGGTCAACCTTGGGCATAAAACACCTCTTCACTGCGGAGGTGGTCCTGCGCCCCGCCTTGACATGAGGCGAAGGGCGAGACCGTCAAGCGGGGGCGCTAAACTGATCGCCAGGATAGCGCAAGATCAAGTCTTCGAGGAGCTGCGGCTCCAGTGGTTGCTTCGGATCGAGCACCGCGGCGAAGTGCTGCCCCCAAGACACGGAGGGTCCCCACGATTGGTGGCGCCCTCCAGCCTCACGCACGTCGCTAAGCTTCTCCACCACGGCGCCTAAGGCGATCGTGTCTTGGGGGCTGACGAGCGACAGAAGGCTGCCCAGCAGGTTGACGCAAGCGAGGGGCTTGGTGCACCAAGGGGAGCAGAGCACCACCGCCAACACCCGGGCGGGCGGGCTGTCTGACGTCCAAGGCGCACACCACAGCAGCGGGTGGACATCGTAGGCGCGGTACATGGTCAGCGCTCGCCCTCAGGCAAGGTGGGCGTCTGCGCTGCGGCCTCGAGCTGCGCCACCGCGGCGCGCAGGGCGTCGCGCTCGGCCTCGGCGGCCTCGGCGCGCGCGTTGGCCTCCTTCAGGAGGCCCTCGGCGGCATCCCAGCGACCGCACAGCGCCAAGGTCTCACTCTCGAGCTCGTCGCACCGACGCTGCAGGCTCTCTGCGCGCTGGTTCATGTCCTCGATGCGGACCCGCAGCTCGTCACGCTCCACTTGAAGTGTGCGCAGCGCGGCCGCCTGCACAGCCACGGCGGCCTGCTCCAGCGTCTTCGTCATCTCGCGCATCTCTTGCGAGACGCCGCCCTCGTGGATGGGGCCCTCGTCCAGCCGCCCCTGGAGGACGGTGACGAGGTGCTCCGCCAGCTCGGCGCGGCCGCGCAGGGCGTCGCGCTCCGCCTCCACTTCGGCCCAGAGCGCCTGCTGGCGGGCCAGCTCCGCCTCTGCAGCCTCGGCGCGCTTGATGGCCTCGTTGCGCTCGGTGCGGGCCTCGATCAGGTCCATGGTGGTGGGGCCAGTGCGGGCCGGCGGCTGGGCTGGCGTGGTGGTTGTGTCGCTCATGGGGACCTCTGTGGTGATTCAGTCTTGATTCCGCGCCACGATCTCGTCGTGCCACGCCTGCGTGTCTACCGGCGGCGGCACCGCGGGGCACCACGCGTCACGCCAGCGCTCCGCGCCCATCGACGGGTGCTCGCCCGGGAAGCAGACGATGTCCCTGCCGTCGTAGTTGAGGGCCACTGGTGCCCCATGCTCGTCAGCCAAGCGCTGGATCTGCCCGCAGAGCCCGTTGAGGCCCAAGTTGGGCGGAAATTGACCCCACGGCAGCCGGATGAGGGCGCGCGGCCCTCCTGGCTCCTTGTTGGGCGCGGCCACCTCGGCGATCTCCTTGGTGGCCGTCGCATCGAGGGGGCGGGCTGGCTGTTGCAGCAGATCGAGGATCGTGGTGATGGCCGCCTTCAGCGTCAGAGAGCTGCTGGGGAGCCCGTCACCCTCAAGGACGACTGGCTCCGTACAGGGCTCATCCTCAAGGACGAGCCAGAGCTCTCCACCAGACGGGGTCCGGCTGCGGAGGCGGATGATGTCTCCAGGGGCTCGATCTGCGGCCAGGCCGACCTCTGCCAAGGCCCAGATGACGTCATCCACCTCGTGCCATGTCGGGGCCACGACGTCTTCGCGCTGGGCCGGCGCCGGGCGCCCTTGCTCCTCCTGGGGGGCGACGCCTGAGGTGACGGTGGCGCGCCCAGGGGCGCTTGGGCTTGCGTCCGGGCGACCCGGCCCTTCCAGGGGGCCAACGGCGCCTGTCCGCTGCAGCCACCACGACCAGTGGCCCGCGATGAGGGGGCCGGAGGTTGGGGCGGACAGCCAGGCCTCGATCTCGAGGCGCATGCCGGCGCTGGGGACGCCGCTGTCCGGCATCAGCGCCCACAGCTGGCCGCGGGGGTGGGTGGCGACCAGCTGGACGAGGGCCACGTCGACGTCGAGCCCGATCGCCCGCAGGTCAGCCGTGTCCGCGCCGAAGATGGGGGCGATGCCTGGGTGGACCACGATGGGCGCGAAGCCCGTCATCGCGGCGAGGCGCGCCAAGGCGCACGCGCGCTCGACGTTCTCCTCTGTGGAGAGCTCACCGGGCGCGTAGGGCGCGCAGACGTAGACCGGGGGGCGCGTGCTGGGGCGGTGCATGGGGCCTCTTGGGTTCAGACGAGCTCGGGGATCGAGAGCAGCTTGGCCGCGTGCCTCACGCTCCGCTCATCGCACATGTTGTTGATGGAGATCACCTTGATGGTGTGGGCGAAGACCCCGTACTTCCCCGTCTGCTCGTACACCTGCAGCGCAGACTTGACGAGGTCATCGGACACCTTCTGCAAGGCGAACCGCCCCGTCATCATGCGCAGCTCCGCCTCGAGCTGGGCGGCGCGCGCCTCTGCGGCCAGCGCGCGCTGCGACCAAGAGGCGATCAGGTCTGCGTCGGTCAGGGTGGGCGTCAAGGGGGCGCTGGTCATGGGGTCTCCTCTGCTTCGTCGAGGGTGACGGGAGCTGTCTCCTGCGCGCGCGCACCTTCTTGGCGCAGGCACGTCTCGATCATCAAGTCAAAGTCAAGCTTGTTGACCTCCTCAATGATGATCTGGGGCTTGACATGGATTCTGTTGATGAAGATCCAGCCTACGTCGGGCTCACCCATGAAGACCCACTGGCCTGGGGCCATCATCGTGATCGCACAGACCTCAACCGTGTCCCCCGGCTCGTGGATGTTGCGCTTGGGCAGCGACGCTCCCTGCGGGTGCCGGGCCACGGCGGCCTCAAACGCGGCGATGTACTCGTCTCGGGTCATCGGGTGCTGTGCCCCCGCTGATGAGCCTGGGCGCGGCGCCAGGCGCGGTCCGCGCGAGGCCCGGTCGACGCAGGCCCGGCCGGCGCGGGCCCGGCGCGCACATGGCACACCACGGGCCCCCAGGTCGTGTCCATCACGGTCTTGATGGTGTCGCCCGCGTGGACGACGGTGACCACTCGGCCCTGGCCCACAGGGTTCGTCTCTGCTCGATCTGAGGTCATGGCGCTCCCCCCTGTGCCCTAAAACGCGCCAAGAGCGTCCGGTAGGCGATGCCCACGAGCTGCCCCTGCTCGGTGTCGTCGTAACACCCTTGGATATGTTCACGACGGGTTTTCCATCCCCGCTTCGCGGCCGCGACCCCCTCCTCTTTCGGGGGCATAAAGTAATGATCTCGCGATACCGCGTTGAGGGCCAGCCTGCCTGTCGGGGTCGACAGCGCCTTGCGGATGAGGGGCATCTGCTCGACGAGGTGGGCCGTGCCGGCTGCCGCCCACGCCGCCTCTACCCTGCGGTCCAGCGCGCGCTGCGCCTCTTCAAGCACCCGCCGGGCTTCCTCCTTGGCGACCAAGGCGTCCGCAGCCATCCGCTTCGCCTCCGCTGGTGAGGGCAGGGATGAGGCGAGTGTTTTCGCGAAGCGCTCAAGATCTTGCTCGGTCATGTCAGGCTCCAGTGTCAACCTTGAAGGCCCAGGGCGCCCACCTCCAGACGTGTTTTGGGGCGTTGGCTCGCCCGCGGTAGAGGCGACCCCACGCGTCAGCCCACGCGTCCCGCTCGAGACCCGGGCCCATGTCCGACCCATCCAAGAGGATGGGGCTCACCGCGTGCGGCTGGTCTGAGGTCCAGTGCGCCGGGGCCGACAGGCCAGGCAAGAACACGGTGACCGCGACGACGTCCTTGTCCGCGCCGGTGTACCAAGACCAGATCTTGTCCGCCTCTGGCAGCCACGCCGTGATGATCGAGGTCGCCTCCGCGAGGGTGGGCGGGCGGCTCGCCTCTGCAGGCTCGGGGTCCAGCGTGACGGTCACCACGCCGGGGGTGTGTGGACAACCCTCGTCATGCGGGTACATGCCGTAGCCGGTGTAGAACAAGCCCATGCACGCGCCGCAGGACGTGTTCCAGCCGATGTTGGAGAGCCCTTGAAGCAGGTGCTCCTCGGAGTAGAGGGGGGCGCCTTGCTCTGCCGGCTCCGCCTCGGGCTTGGCCTCGGCCTCAACGGGCTCGCCCTGGACGGGCTCGATCTCGTGGCGGGGGAGGTTGCGCAGCTCCTCGTCGCTGATGCACACCCAGCCCTCCCGCTCGAGGAGCACCTTGACCTCGGCCAGCACCTGGTCCCAGGTCAGCGGCCGCATCCGCCCGGCTGAGCCGACGGTCGCGAGGGCGGCGCCTCCCCCTGCATCAAGGCTCATGCTCGCGATGTACCCAGAGTCCGCACCGACATCGCCAAGGATGCGGCCCAGCAGCTGCATGTCTGGGGTCACGATGATCCACGTCGCCCCCGACTCGTACTCCTGATCGGGCCTGTCCTTATGGGGCAGGATGGCGTAGCCCAGCTTCGGCTTCCGCATCTGCTGCGGGGTCACCGCTCTCGCTTCGTCTGCCATCCTGTCTCCTGCGGCACTGGGTGCGGGTGAGTGATCTGACTTTGTGGGGCCCGAACGCGGCTTGATGGTCGTCCCGTCCAGCACGAACGGACAGCCGTCGCTGTGCACAAACGGCCCATCGTCCGCGTAGAACAGACCCATGCACGCATTGCAGGACGTGTTCCAGCCGATGTCTTGAAGCGCCTGGCGCATGCGCTCCTCGGAGTAGACGGGTCGCTCGCGTTTTGTGAGCCCCGCTGCCGGTCGGGTCTCAACTTCAACATCGAGGTGCTTGATGTCGCGCAGCTGCTCTGCGCTGCTGAGACACACCCAGCCCTCCTGCTCGAGAAGGGCCACGATTTCGGTCAAGACTTGGCTCCAAGTCAGCGGCGGCGGCAGTCCATCACCATATTGGGCGGGTTGCCGTCGAAGCAAGGAGGCCGGGCCGACAGTTACGAGGGCCGCGCTCCCCCCTGCAGCCAGGGTCGTGTTCGCGATGTATCCGGAGTCAGCGCCGACCTTTCCGAAGATGCTCCCCAGCAAGGCCCCATCTGAGGCCACAACACTCCAGCGCGCTGCCGATGCGTTGACCTGCATATCGGGCGTCTCTTGACGGGGCAGGATGGCGTAGCCCAGCTTCGGCTTCCGCATCTGCTGCGGGGTCACCGCTTTCCCTTCGTCTGCCATCTCGCCTCCTGTGGCACGCCGCCGCGTGTCCATTGGTCAACCGGTGATAACATCACCTCTCGTTGCCGTCACGGGTCCAAAGCTTCGCGTCGCGGAGCGTGAGCTCGGCGGAGCGCCGGGCGCGCGCCGCGGGCCCCTCGGGGAACGCCGCCGCACACACCGCGCGCAGCCGCCGGTCGGCGCGCTGGATGAGGCCGCGCTTCACCGACGTGTCGATCTGGTGGTTGATCGCGATGGCCCAGAGCAGGTCGGGCAGATGAACGACGAGCGCGCGGCGGAGCCGCAGGTCTGCGCGGCGGATGGCCGCAGCGACGGCGTCCTGGTTGAGGTTGCGGTGCATGGTGGCCCCCTGGTGGGTCAAGGTGAGGACGACGTCGTGGTCACGGCGCGGCAGGTGCTGGCTCCGACACCTGGGGGTCGAGCGGCGCGTCGTCGTGCTCGCCGCGCAGGAGGGTCATCGCGTCGCTCACCGGCTCACCCTCCGTCGGGCATTGCGCCGCGTGTGACTGGACCTCGATGAAGGCGAAGGCGACGCGCAGGGCGGCGATGGCCAGGGCGACGACCACCACCAACGCGATGGCGTTGTGGGTGTTGCGCAGGCGATCTTCCGCCGCGTTGCGGGCCCGCTTCTCGTCGAAGTAGGCCGCGCTCCACTGGACTTCGGGCGCTGAAGGTGCTGACTTGTAGCTCATCGGGGTGACTCCTGTGTGGTGCGCTGGTGCGCCTGGTGCCTCTCTAACCGTGCCCCCGCCCGCGTCAACCGATTGTTATACAGTCTTGTCGACGTTGGACGCGTAGGCCCAGTTCTCATGATCTTGGGGTGGTCGCCGCAGGAAGCGGCGCGGGGTGCGGTGCGCTTCGTTCATGATCTCCTCCAGCATAACCTTGAAGCAGCCTGTCGTGATCCAGACTGGGCTTCGAGCCGCGTACAGAAAACGCCGCTCCGCCTCGTAGGACAGGTACTCCACGAGATCGAACCGCTCCAGCATCGCGCCTCGATCTGCGGCGACCGACGCGCTGGCCGCGTCCGCCTCGGCGGTCGACCAGGCGCGGCGTGGGGCGCGGTGTGTGCCGACCCTGATCGCGTCGAGGATGGCGCCATAGGCGTCGGCGGGGATCCAAAGGTCTGATTTCACCTCCGGGCCACCGCCACACGCGAAGCGCCGCTCGACCTCTTGGAGCAGGTACGCGATCACGTCGTGCCGCTCCAGCATCGCGCCGCGCTGCTCCGCGGTGGGCGCGTCGGCTGCGCGCGCCTTGGCCGCAGACAAGGCGTTGACGAAGGCGGCCTTCGTTTTGCCATTCATGTCCATGGTCAGCTCCTGCTCTGGCTTCGGCGGGGCCTCGACGGCGGGCGCCTCGGCGGCTGGGTCGTCATCATTGGGGGCAGGCCTCGGGAGCCACACGTCCCACTCGTTGCGACCGTTTTTGGCGGGCGCGAAATACGTCCCCGCCGGGAACACCCGCGCATCAAGGGGGGCTGGGCTGGTCGCCGAGGAGCTCAGGGCCCCAGGCTTGTGGATCGTGCCGCCGCGTCGCCGCCCGATGCGGTCCCAGATGACGCTGGTGTCGGTGTGGTCGTGCCAGATCCAGATTTTGACGCGAGAGTCCGCCTCAAGGCGGTGGTCTGGCTTTCGGCGTGGCGGGCTCATGGTCTCCCCAGCGTCTCAATGTTGGTGCGGTATCGGTATCCGTGAGGCGATCACCTCATGCGATAGTGCCACACCTCGTGCTCCCCCTCGGTGTCGCTGCTGGTGAACGACAGGTCGACGCCGAAGGTCTCGTCGATGGCCTCTTGGATCATGATGGTGTCGTCGGTGTAGCCGTTGGCGCTGTCGTTGTCCCAGTAGGTGGCCGCGACGGTCAAACTGACCCGCAGCTCGCTCGGGCGGCGCGCCTTGCCGTCGTGGCCAAACGCGCGGACCTCGCCGCCGACGATCACCTTGGCACGCTCCAGCGCGCCGATGCGGGCCTCGATGCTGGCGACTTGCGCCGCGGCGTCCACCTCGTACCGGTACTCCATCACCTCGACGCCCTCGCTGTCGATGCGGCCGCCCTCGAAGCGGAAGCCGCGGAGGGCGAGCTCGATCTTGCTGAGGAGCAGCCGGGTGGGCGCGTCGAAGTCGCCGGCCACGCCGTGGATGTAGCGGACGGACACGGGAACAAAGGCGGTCACGCCGTCGGGGTCCACCTCGAGGGCGAAGCCCTCGAGACCCAGGGCGTTGAGGGCGGCGGTGGCGACATCTTCAAGGGTCTTGGCGATCATGTTGGCTCCTGCAAGAGAGGGGGATCAACGCGTGACAGTGACAGCGGCCTCGATGTCGCTCTCGATGTCGTCGAGCTTGCGCGGATCATCGCCGATGAGGGCCTCGACGGCCTCGACCAGCTCCTGCTCCCAGCTCCAGTCCTTGGCCCCAAACTTGGGGGCGCCGCCTTCCTCGTCAGGCGCCAGCGTGCACTGGCCCGACAGGGTGACCGTGCGGCTCGGGCCGCCGCGGATGATGCTCTCGACCGTGAAGGTCAGCTCGACGTCCGCATCGCGGCAGCCGCAGTCCTCGTCATCCTCGCGGTCGGGCGCGTGGCTGCAGCAGGTCGACAGGCCGGCATCCGCGTCGACGCTGGTCAGCTTGACCACGGGGCGGACCCGACGGAGGTCCGCGCGGGCGACGGTCAGGGCGGGGGCGAAGCGGACGGCGGCGGGGGCGATGGCGATGCTGGCGGTCATGGTCGCTCCTGGTGGTGCGTGCGCGTCGGCGCACTTGACGCTCTACCTCTAACCAGGCCCTCTCAAACTGTCAACCTATTATTATACAACTCCTTCGACTTTCCTGCATGTGCCTGATTTCATTGTGGCACAAAGTCGGCGCCCCTCCTCACCCTTACAGGCGGGCCTGCCGCTCCCTATGGCTGACGCCGGACCAGGCGGAGCCCGGTGTCGTCGTAGCGCTCGTTGCCTGCAGATGTCGGCCGAGACAGCAGGGCGTCCCCGGGACCATCCCCCCAGCCCCCGCCGATGGCGACGCGCCGGCGCTCCGCAGGAGAGTCGACGCGCACGTCCACGCCAGCGGGCTGCGTCTCCAGCCGGATGTCAGAGGTGTACTCTGACATGTTGCCCGTCATGTCGAACAGCCCCGCCGCGGACGCCTTCCGGGCGGCGACCCAGCCGGACGTGTGCCGCTTGAGCGCGGCGATCGGCGCCGTCCGGTTCGCGCCGGCCCAGGCCGTGGCGACGCCGCACCGCGCCGCCCACGACCACTCCGCCGCCGTGGGGAGATCGAAGCCGGTGAGGCCCAGGCCCTCGAGCTCTCGGAGGAAGACGTCGATGTCGGTCCGCGTCACCCGATCGACAGGGCGCTGGCCATCCCGGGCGTGCGACGGCCAGGCTCTGGTGACCGCGGCCCAGAGCGCCTGGGTGACCAAGGTCATCCCGATCTCAAAGGGGCGGCTGACCATGAGCTCGCGCAGATCTTCGCGGACAACGGAGCCGTCGATGAGGCGGCCCGGTGGCACGCGGACCATGTCGAAGGGCACGCCGTTAGCGACGTAGCGGGTGGTGCTGAGCGGGCCGAAGGTGGAGCTCATGGGGCGGCTCGCAGCAGGCGAAAGCCGAGGAAGTTGGTGCGGCGGATCGAGTTGGTGTCGTAGCGGATGGCAACCCCCGCGACCTGCGGGACGCTGTCCCAGCTGCCGCCACGACGGACGCGAAATGACCCCGACACGAGGCCCTGGGTATCCACGCCTGCAGCCGGTGGACCGGACCACCAGTCCCGTTGCCACTCCCATACGTTCCCCGAGAGATCGAGGGCCCCCGCGGCAGACGAAAGCAGGCCGCCGACAGGTGCTGTGCTCTGCCGGTTCATCACCGCCACCGACCCCACCCGGTCCGCCCCAGCCCACCGCGTCGACACCCCACACTGCGCCGCCCACGACCACTCTGCCTCGGTCGGCAACCGAAAGCCGCGGAAGCCGAGGACCTCGAGCTGACCCAGGAAAACTTGGACATCGTCCCAGGAGACCTGCTCGACCGGTCGATCGCTGCCCACAAAGCGCGAGGGGATCGTGCCCATCACCGCCCGCCAGAGCGCCTGGGTGACCAGGGTCACGCCGATCTCGAACGGGCGGCTGACGAGCAGCGCGCGCTTCTCCATCCCCTCGCCGTCCACGAAGCGGCCCGGTGGCACGCGGATCGTGTCGAAGGCCAC
>JACCDW010243106.1_pt1 | contig 22272 bp, 23 predicted proteins | sample 7449781 | NCBI WGS metagenome assembly JACCDW01 (sample SAMN15323449, study PRJNA562643) | freshwater metagenome | isolation source: river surface water | place: USA:Blue River Watershed | collected 2017-08-18
ACCCACAGACCGCCGTGCTGGCTGGCCAAGGTGTTCATGTAGGCCAGGGTCATGCCTTTGTCGCCGTTGAGGCTGGCGCTCACCGTGAAACCGGCGAAGAGCTTGTTCTGCCAGGCGCGGGTGAACCAGCGCTTGGATGAAGCGTCGGCGAATTTCTTGAACTGCCAGCTGGCCATGCCCATGTAGGTGGGGCTGCCCATTATGATGGCGGTGGCGGCATCGAGCACAGCCCAATCGGATTCGGAGACATTGCCTTCGGCGTCAATGACCACCACATCGGCGCGGGCGGCCTGGGCCACGGCCTGGGCCACGCGTTGGGTGTGGCCGTAGCCAGAGTGATAAACGAGGGCGACTTTACTCATGGTTTTTTCCTTTCAAAGAAAAGCGGAGGGGAATTCGGTTGGTTCTGGGGGTTCAAGGCGCGAGGTCAAAGACCAAGACTTCGGCGGAGCGGCCTTGCGTGAGGGAAACGTGGGGCTCATCGGCCAAACGCAAGGCGTCACCCGCCTTGAGCGCATGACCATTGACCACCAACTCGCCTCGAATGAGGTGCACATAGGCTTTGCGACCCGGTGCGAGGGCGAGCTGGGCTTGTTCGGCGCCATCGAAACAACCCGCGTACAACGTGGCGTCGGCGTGGATTTTGACCGCCGCACCCTCAGGGCCCGCGATGGGGCAAAGACGGCCACGCTTGGCGCTGGGGTCAACGTGCTGCTGTTCGTAACTGGGTGGGATGCCACGCACATTGGGCTCGATCCAAATTTGCAGAAAGTGCGTCCAATCCTGCGGTGCGTGGTTGAATTCACTGTGCATGACCCCGCGGCCCGCGCTCATGCGCTGCACATCTCCCGGGGGAATGCCCTTGACGTGTCCCATGCTGTCTTGGTGGGCCAATTCGCCGCTGAGCACGTAGCTGATGATCTCCATGTCGCGGTGGCCATGGGTGCCAAAGCCGCTCCCGGGCGCGACCCGGTCTTCGTTGATCACGCGCAAGTTACCCCAGCCCATGTGCTCGGGGTCGTAGTAACCGGCAAAGGAAAAGCTGTGATGACTCTTGAGCCAGCCGTGGTCGGCATAGCCGCGAGCCTCTGAAGGTCTGAGAGAAATCATGAACGCTCCTGTGTCAAGGATGAACCCAGACTGTAGAGCCCACGCGGTGCCGGGGGATCCAATCGATTTGATCGCACCATTCAAATTTTTTGAATAAACTAGACCCCATGACCACCCCCCGTGACGTTCTCACCCCCGAAGCCTTCGCCCTGCTCGAGACCATCGATCAAGAGGGCAGCATGGCGGCGGCGGCACGCCGCTTGGGGCTCGTGCCCAGCGCCTTGAGTTACCGCACCCGTCAATTGGAAGAGACGCTGGACGTGCTTTTGCTCGACCGGCGCGCCAAGCGCGTGCGCCTCACGCCGGCTGGACAAGCCCTGTTGCAATCGGGCCAGCGTCTGCTCGCCGACATTGACGCCTTGGCGCGGCGGGTGCAACGCGTGGCCACGGGCTGGGAGAGTGAGTTCACTTTGGCGGTGGACGGGGTGATCGACCGCCACACCGTGTTGGACCTGTGCGAGGCCTTCTATGCTTTGGGCGCCCCCACGCATTTGCGCCTGCGCGAGGAAACCCTCAATGGCACGCTCGAAGCCCTCACCCGGGGCGAGGCTGATCTGGCCTTGGGGGTGCCGGGAAACCCCGGTGGCAGCGGGACCGTGCCTGGCATTCACAGCTTGCCCATCGGTCAGGTGGAATTCGTCTTCGCCCTCGCCCCTCAACACCCTTTGGCCAAGCTGCCCCAACCCTTGTCAGACGCCCAAATTCGTCCCCACCGTGCGGTGGCGGTGGCCGACACGGTGCGCAGCGGACACTCGCTCACGGTCGGGTTATTGCCCGGCCAAGAAGTGCTCACGGTCAGCCATTTGCAACAAAAAATCGAAGCGCAAGCGCGTGGGCTGGGCGTGGGCTTTGTCCCCAAAAACCTGGCGCGGGATTGGTTCGCACAGGGCCGCCTGGTGCCGCGCAGCGTGGAGCGAGCGCCCCGCGTGGCGGCGCTGTCCTACGCCTGGCGCATTCCGGACGGCCAAGACGGTGAGCGCGGGGGACGAGCGCTGCAATGGTGGCTCAAACAGCTCAAAAGCCCGACCACCCGCCAAGCACTCTTGCATGAGGACCGAGCGCGCGCTCGGTCCAAACAGGGGTAGTTCGAAATGCCCAAGATCCTCTGCACGCGTTGGGGTTTGGCTGGGCTGCTGCTGTGCGCCTGCGGCCTGGCGATGGCGCAAAACACCCCCTGGATGCCTGAACTCACCCGCCACTACCTCAACCAGTGCAACCGGGGCTTGGTCGCCCAGGGCTTTGGGGCCGCCAAGGCGCAATCCATTTGCGGTTGCCTGGCCCCGCGCTTGAGCCAGGAGTTTGGGATTGAAGAGTTCGATGCCATGCAAGCCGCGCACATCAACCCAGAAGGGGCCCTGATTGACCGTCGGCTCTACCGCATCGTGCGCGCTTGCCTGCAAGGCAACGCGGCACTGATTCGGCGTTTGAACTGAGCCCGCCCTAGACCCATTGGGTGTGGAAAACACCCGGGCGATCGGTGCGCTGGTAGGTGTGGGCGCCAAAGTAATCCCGCTGCGCTTGTAGCAGGTTGGCGGGCAAACGCTCGCTGCGGTAGGCATCGTAATACGCCAGTGCACTCATGAGGGCCGGCACGGGCACGCCCTGGCGCACCGCGGCTTGCACCACGCGGCGCAGGCCCGCCTCGCTACGCGTGAGCAAGGCCTGGAAATGCGGGGCGATGAGCAAGTTGGGCAGCGCCGGGGTCGCGGCATAACTCGCGCGAATCTCTTCGAGCAAGCGGGCGCGAATGATGCAACCGGCGCGCCAAACCGAGGCCACTTGGTCAAAGGCCAGCGCCCAGCCGTGTTGCTGGTTGGCGGCGCCCAAGATGGCGAAACCTTGCGCATATGCACAGACCTTGGCCATGAGCAGGGCATCGTGTAGATCTTGGGCGGCGAGATCGGTCGATGCGCCGGGCGCAGCCTTCGGGCCGGTGAGCACCGCTGCGGCCTGCACCCGCTCGGCTTTGCGCGCACTCATGAGGCGGGCATACACCGCCTCGGTGATGGTGGGGGCCGCAACACCCAAGTCGAGGGCCACTTGACTGGTCCATTTGCCGGTGCCTTTTTGCTCGGCTGTGTCCAAAATGAACTCGACCAAGGGTCGGCCCGTGAATTCGTCGGCGCGATCCAGAATGTCCGCAGTGATGGCGATGAGGTAGCTCTCGAGCGCGCCGCGGTTCCATTCGCGGAATTGCGCGGCTTGGGTGGGGGCGTCCCAGCCTAGCACCGCTTGCATGAGCGCGTAGACCTCGCCAATGAGTTGCATGTCGGCATACTCGATGCCGTTGTGCACCATCTTGACCAAGTGGCCCGCTCCGCCCTGCCCCATCCAGGCGCAGCAAGGCTCGCCATCGGCGGCGCGAGCGGCGATGGATTGCAGCAGGGGGCGCACGCGCGGCCAAGCCTGCGCATCGCCACCGGGCATGAGCGCGGGCCCCTTGAGTGCCCCCTCTTCCCCCCCGCTGATGCCACAGCCCACCCAGTGAATGCCCAAGGCCCGTGCGCGCTCCAGACGGCGCGCGGTATCGGCAAAGTGGCTGTTGCCGCCGTCGATCACCACATCGCCCGGGGCGAGCATGGGCCAGAGGGCCTCGCAGAGCGCGTCCACAGGCGCGCCGGCCGGGACCATGAGCAACACGCAACGGGGTTGGGCGAGGCCCGCCACCACCGCCGCCAAGGACGCGGCCACACCACTGGCCGTGCCCTGGGTCCGCTGGGCGAACTGGGTCCGTTTGGCGTCGTCTAGGTCATACCCTAAAACGGCGTGCCCCTGGCGCGAAAAATTCAAGGCGAGGTTTTCACCCATCACCCCAAGGCCAATGAGGCCCAAATCAAAACGTGTTGTGCTTGTCATGCGAAATAAAACAACCAGGCCCGCGCGGGCCCATCAGGCTTGGGAGGGTTCAGCGGCTTGGGCCGTCAGGCGATGGCGCAGGACCGTGTGCACCACCAGCGCGCACACGCCACACTTGATCAAATCACCCGGCACAAAAATCAAGGTGGTGGTCAGGGCCTGCCAAGGCTCCATCTGGGCAATGAGCATGAGCCCCACCACGCCCGTGGCGTGGACCACCAAAACGCCCCCCACCACGCTGGCGATGAAGGCCTGGATGGCCCCGCGCAGCGGCGTGGGCGCAGCCAAGAGCCCCATGACCCAGCCCGTGATGAGCGCCCCCAACGGCCAGCCGAGCAAATACCCGCTGGAGGGAATGAAAAAGACCCCGGGGCCGCCGCGCCCGCCGGAGAGCAGGGGCAGGCCAATGGCCACCGCAAACAAAAACAACAGTAAGGTGAACAAACCCAAGCGGGCGCCAAGCAAACAGCCCGCCAGCATCACGCCCAAGTTTTGCAAGGTGATGGGCACGCCAAAGGGCAAATCAATTTTGGGGACCAGGCCAAAAACCGCCATGAGGCTGGCGAACAAAGCCACCTTGGCCAGATCCAAGAAAGACGAACGATTCATGGGTTCTCCAAAGACGAACAAAAACCTCAAGGTTTGGTGTGAACGGTTCCGATGCGCACCCACAAGGCGTCGGCCACGCGTTCGGACCGCCGCAAGACCTGGATGACCAAGGGCGCGAGCAAACGAACGCCCCCGGGCTTTCCCGTGCGCAGGCGGTGGGCTTCATCGAGACGTTGCCAAAGCGCAAAAAAGAGCTCGGTAAAGCGCAACACCAAACCAATCTGCAAACTCAGGCGCTCGGGATGGACCCCCAAACGCCGCAGGGGTTGCAAGATCCCCTCCACCGTGACCAGCACATCGGAGGGACGGGTGGTCAACACAAAGATGATACCCAAAGCGGCCAACGCCAATAGGCGCAAGCTGGCTTTGAGTCCCTGTGCGGGATCTCCCACCAAGGCATGAAACGCCATCACCAGTCCCGCCGCGATCAGCGCGGGCATCAGCAAGCGCTTGGCGCCGCGCAGCGCCGGCGCAATGGACAGCAAGAGGGCCAGCGCAAGCGCCAGCCCCAGGCTCAGAGACAGGATGGCGTCGCCCGCGCTCAAGCCCATGCTGGCCAAAGCGATGGCCAGCATTTTGCTCCCCGCGCTGCGGCGGTGGAGCCAAGTGGGGGTGTCGGCGTAGAGGCTGATCATGCGGATTCCCGTGCGGTCTGCGCATCCCTTAGCGGACGTGCCGCGACCTCGGCCTCATAGGCGGCGCAGACCTCGGCAGGGACACCATCGGCCCGCACGCGTCCCGCCTCCAACCAAATCACGCGGTCGAAATCTTGGACGTGCGACAAGAGATGGGTGGACACCACCAGTTGTTGCGGGACGGCCGCGAATTCACGGCGTAAACGCCATTGCGCGGGTAAGTCCAGGCTGGCAAAGGGTTCGTCCAGCAAGAGCGTGCGGTGCGGCGCGATGCGCAGCGCCAGCCAACACACATACTGACGCTGCCCCTGGCTCAAGCTGCCCATGCCCCGTGAGGCCCATTCGCCCAGGCCTTGCGTGTGCAACCACTCTCGGGCCTGCGCGAGGGCTTGGGCACGCTGGGGCACCCAGGGCGAGAGGCTCAGGGCCAACTCCTCCTCCACGGTAGGAAAGATGATTTGGTCTTCGGAGCTCTGAAACATCAGGCCCAAGCCGTTGCAAACCGTCACCGAGGCATCGCGGGGTGGGGGGGCAAAGTGAATCTCACCGCTGTCGGGTTGATCCAAGCCACTGAGGAGGCGAAAGAGGCTAGATTTGCCCGCGCCGTTGTCGCCGATCAACGCAATGCGCGGCTCGTGCAGCCAGAGGTCGATGTCACGCAGGACCCAGCGCCCACCGCGACGCCAATTCACGCCGCGCAACTGCGGGGCCGCGCCCGACGGAGTGAGTTCGCTCATGCGGTGCAATCAAGGCTCTTGTGAGAGGGCCCGCAACGCCGCTTGCTCTTGAGGCGTGAGGCGCTGTGCGGCCACCGGTTGCGGCGCGAGCAAACCTGCTTGCGCGAGCGCGTGTTGACGCGACCGCAAGGCTTCTTGCTCGGTTTTGAGCAAGGCCGCGATGGCCTGTTGCGGTGCAGGGGCCTCTTGGCTTTGCCCCCGCGCCCAGGCCAGGGTTTGGTGCTCGAGCGCGGCTTGGGCTTCTCGAATATGGGCATGCGCTTGCTGGGCCCGGTCAATTTGGGCGCGCAGGGCAGCGTTGGCGGGGTGACGACGTTCCATGACAACCAAACAAGAAGCAAGGCTTGAATTATCGCAAATGACCTGTTGGCCCCAGCGGCTGCGCGCGCGCTCGCCTGCATCGGGTTTAAATTACACTTTGTCGAGGCCCTATCCGTACCCCATGCACACGCCTGACACCCAAGCTCGCCCCTCGCTGTACTACGACTACCAGGTTCACTCGCCTTGGTTACCCACACCCGGGCAAACGCCAGCGCACGCGCGCGTGCTGATTGTCGGCACGGGACCGGCGGGCATGGTCACCGCCCTGGAGCTCGCGCGCCATGGCGTGGCCTCGTTGTTGCTGACCGCTGAGCTGCAAGTCTCCGCCGGCAGTCGTGCGATTGTGTTCACACGCCGCTCGATGGAGATCCTGCAACAAGTGGGGGTGGCGCAACGCGTGACGGAAAACGGTCTGCCCTGGCGCTTTGGCAACTCGTACTACCGACAGCAAAAGGTGTTTCGGTTGGAAGCCCCGCACGATCCGGACGATCGCTTCTTTCCGATGATCAACATCCAGCAGCAATACCTGGAGGAATACCTCCTCGACGCCTGCAAGGCCCAACCCCTGATTGAGGTGCGTTGGGGCAATAAAGTCACCCAGGTTCAGCCCCAAGCCCAGGGCGTGACGGTGGAGGTCGATACCCCCGCCGGCCCCTATACGCAAACGGCCGATTGGTTGGTGGCCGCCGATGGCGGGCGCTCGGGTATTCGCTCGGCCCTCCAGCTCGAGATGGAAGGGGCCTCCTACGAGGGACAGTTCGTGATCGCTGACATCCAGATCGATCTGCCGCTGCCCACCGAGCGCTTGGCTTTTTTTGACCCGTCTTGGAACCCGGGTAACACCATCCTGATGCACCGTGAACCGCGCGGCATCTGGCGCATCGACTACCAACTTCCTGCGGGCGAGAGCCCCGAGGAGGCCTTGCAGCCGCAATCCTTGCGCGCGCGCATTGACGCACAGCTGGAAATGATTGGCCTGGGAGGCACCCCTTGGAAGCTCGACTGGTCTTCGGTGTATTCGGCACGTACCCTGACCCTGCCCGACTTTGTTCACGGGCGAGTGATCTTCACGGGCGATGCCGCCCACCTCTTGCCCATCTTTGGCGTGCGGGGGGCTAACACAGCTTTTCAAGACGCGCAGTCCTTGGGGTGGCACCTGGCGTATGTGGTCAAGGGCCTCGCTGGCCCGCAACTGCTGCGCAATTACAGCGAGGAACGTGTGGGTGCGGCGCGCGAGATCATTGACGAGGCGGGCAAGAGCACGCGCTTCATGACGCCGCCCAAAGGCGGGTTTTCGCTGCTGCGCGACGCCGTGCTCTCGCTCTCGCTCTCGCAAGCCTTCGTGCGACCGCTCTACCACTGGCGCACCTCTCGCCCACACGCCTACTTGCATTCTGCCCTCAACGCGACGGGTGACGACGACGCGCTCTTTACCGAGGGTCCAGGGCATGGCGCCCCCCCGCAGAATGTGCGCTTGGGACCGGATGCATTTTTGCTGGACCACTTGGGCGGTGGTTTCGATCTGTTGTATTTCACGACACAAGAGGCGATTCCCCTGGCCCTTCTAGAGACCCTTGCGCGCTGGCGTGAAAAGGGCTTCCCCCTGCGCGTCATCGCGATTGGCTCGGCGACGCCGGTGGCGGGGGCCGACCTCACGCTGGCCGATGCGCAGGGCCGTTGCCGCCAACGCTGGGGCATTCGCGCCAGCGGCGGGGCTTATTTGCTGCGCCCGGATCAACACGTTTGCGCCCGCTGGCTCAACCTAGACGCGCAGCGCCTGGGCGATGCCTTGCGTCACGCCTTGCCCCAATGAGGACCGCCATGTCAGACACTCCCACGCCCAACCTGCCCATCGAACAACTGGAACGGGTGTATGACGCGTTGGCGCAAGCCATCGACACCGCGGGCGAGGACCGCCGCCAGCTTTTTTTAGTCAAGCTCGCCTTACTCAACGCCAACGCACTGGGCAGTGCGGATGTGTTCGAGACGCATCTGGACATCGCCCTGCGGGATTTGTAGGACCCCCGCCATGCGCTCGACCATGCAAGCGGTTTACCTCAGCGGGCACGGGGGCAACGAGGTGGTGCACGCCGGGCCTCGGCCTCTCCCGCAAGCGGGGCCGGGTGAGGTGCTGCTGCGCATGCGCGCGGCAACACTGAACCAAGTGGACCTCTACATGCGCAACAGCGGCGCGGGCATAACCCACACCTTGCCGCAAATCATGGGCATTGATGGCTGCGGTGTGGTGGTCACAGCCCCCCCGGATTCCAACCTAAAACCGGGCGAGCGCGTGGTGGTACATGCCGGCATCGGCTGTGGGGTGTGCGAGTTTTGCCAGCGCGGTGACGATGTGTTGTGCCTGCGCATGTCGTTGGTGGGTGAGCACCGCGATGGCACTTGGGCTGAGTTCTTGGCCTTACCCGCGCGTAACGCGATTGCCGCGCCGGACTACTTGAGCGACCTCGAAGCAGCCGCGCTGGGCGTGACCCACCTGACCGCTTGGCGCATGTTGCACACCCAAGCCCGTTTGCGTGCGGGCGAGACGGTGCTCATCACTGGCATTGGCGGTGGGGTGTCACTCGCGGGCCTACAGCTGGCCAAGGCCATGGGCGCACGGGTGTTGGTGACCTCACGGCATGCGGACAAACTCGCCCGCGCCAAGACCATGGGGGCGGACGTCGGGATTGACTCCTCCAGCGAGGATGTGGCGCGCGCGGCCTTGGCCGCCACGCAAGGGCGCGGAGTGGATGTGGTGTTTGAGAACATTGGTGGCCCGGCTTGGGGCTGGGCGCTCAAGTCGCTCGTGCGCGGTGGCCGCGTGGTGACGTGTGGCGCAACGGCAGGTGATCAGCCCGGCGCGGATTTACGCCGTATCTTCATCCGCCAATTGCAGGTGTATGGCTCGACCTTGGGGAACTTGCAAGAGATGCACGCGCTACTGGACTTTTGCCAACGCCACCGCATCCGCCCCGTCTTCGACAAGGTCTATCCGCTCGCGCAAGCACACGCCGCGCTCGACCTGCTGGCCTCGGGGGCGCAGTTTGGCAAGCTTGGCCTCTTGATCGCCGATTGAACTCACTCGGGTTCGATGCGGGCATCGCGCACGACCTTGGCCCAGCGCGGTGTTTCGCTGCGAATGAGGGCGGCAAACTGCTCAGGGGTGCCGCCGCCAACCTCGTTGCCCTGGGAGAGGATGCGCTCTTTGACTTCGGGGTTCTGCAAGGCTTGGTTGCAAACGTTGTTGAGCTGGCGCACGATTTCCGGGGCCAAGCCGCGCGGACCGATCAGGCCCTGCCAGTTGAGCACCTCCACCGCCGGATAGCCCTGCTCGGCCATGGTGGGCAAATCGGGCAGCAAGGGAGAGCGCTGTTTGCTGGTGATGGCCAGCGCGCGCATTCGACCCGTTTGGATATTGGGCATGGCCACATACATTTGTTCAAACATCATTTGCACCTGCCCGCCCATCAGATCGGTCGCCCCCGCTGAGCCGCTTCGGTAAGGGGCATGGATGAGGTCAATCCCGGCCGAGTGCTCAAACAGGGCGCCGCTGAGGTGGTGCGAGCCGCCAATGCCGCCCGAGGCATAGCTGAACTTGCCCGGGTTGGCCTTGGCCGCCGCGACCAAATCCTTGACGCTGCGCCATGGCGAATCCGGCCGCACCATGAGGACGAGCGGGCCACGCTCGATCAGGCAAATGGGCTGCAAATCTTGTTGGGGATCGAAGTTGAGCTTTTTGAACAGTGCCGCATTGACCGCCAGCGGGGCCAGGTTGCCCATGCCCAGGGTATACCCATCGGCCTTGGCGCGTGCGATGGCCTCGGTGCCAATATTGCCCCCCGCGCCCGCTTTGTTATCGACCACGATGGGTTGGCCCAGAATCGCGCTCATGGCTTTGGCCACCTGGCGCGAGCGGGTATCGGCATTGCCGCCGGCCGCATAAGGGCAAATCCAACTGATGGCCTTGCTGGGGTACTTCTCCTGAGTCCAGCCGGGCATGGCGGTGGCCAAGCCAAGCGCACCGAGCAAGGTTTGACGACGGTTGAGGGACATGGTCTCTCCTGAGTTAGGGATGGATTGACCCCGATTATGATGGGGTTATGACGCGCCCTCATGCCTCTGTGGACTGGATTTTTGTGCTGGCGCTTTCGGCCCTTCAGCTCCTCACCTGGGGAACCGTTTTTTACGGTTTTTCCGTTTTTCTCGAACCCATCGAGCAGCAACTCGCCCTGCCCCGTGCCCAAGCCACATTGGGGTTCAGTTTGGCCCTGCTGGCCGAAGGCCTCGCCGCCTACCCACTCGGGCGCTGGATCGACCAGGGCTATGGCCGTCGCGTCATGGGCCTGGGCTCGGCGGTTGTGGGGCTGGGCTTTCTGGGCTTGGCCCAGGTGGAGAGCCTGTTGGGTTTTCTTCTGGCGTGGGGGGTGATGGGCCTGGGGCTTGCGGCAACGCTCTACCCTGCGGCCTTTGCCGTGCTCACCCGCCGCTACCCGGATCAGTTTCGCCGTCCCATCATTGTGCTGACCTTTCTCGGGGGCTTGGCCAGCACCGTATGCATACCCTTGTGCGCCTGGATGGTGAGCCACTGGGGTTGGCGAGACACCGCGCTGTATCTGGGCTTGCTGCATCTGGTCTTGTGTGCACCCGCGCACGCCTGGCTCCTGCGGGATGAGCGCCACATCAAAGCCCGCCACACGGGCCCCCAGGTGCTCGAACCCCTGGGGCCGCACGCGCGCAACCCCACCTTTTGGTTCTTGGGAATTTTCATCGTGGTGCTCATGGGGGTGACCGCGGCCTTGCCCGCGCATTTGGTGAGTTTGTTGCGCGGCCATCGGCTGGAGGAGTTCTGGGTGCTGATGATTCCCGCTTGGGTGGGCGTGGTGCAAGTGGTGGGGCGCTTTGGCTTATTGGTGACTGAGCGCCGCATTGACCCCCATGTGACCAACCGCTGGATTCCAGGCCTGATTCCCGTGGGCCTCTTGGCATTGTGGTGGGATCCACACGGCGTGGGTTTGTGGGCGTTTGTGCTCTTGTATGGGGCCGGCAACGGCATGCTCACCATCGTGAAAGGCACGGTGGTGGCACAGTACATCACCCCCAACTTGGTGGGCAGCCTCTATGGCCTACTGGGCGTGCCGCTGGCGCTGGCACGAGCGGCTGCGCCATGGCTCTTGGGGGTGCTTTGGAATCCAGAGACAGGCTATGACGAGGGCCTGATTTGGCTCGCCGCGCTCGCCATCGGGGGCTGGCTCTCGCTTTGGGGGGCCCAAGCGCGTGCGCGCGGCACCGATACAGGATAATCCCGCGCATGTTGCTCGATAACACGTTGCGCAAAGAATTGGCTCGCAGCTTTGGCGCGACGGTCATTGTTTTGGTCACCATCGTGATGACCATGACCTTGATCCGAACCCTGGGACGGGCCGCCGTGGGGGGCATTGACCCCTCCGAGGTCGGACTGATCACCGCCTTTGCCTTGATGCGACAAATTCCGCTCATCCTCAACTTGGCGCTGTTCATCGCCGTGGTGAGCACCCTCTCGCGCATGTACCTCGACAGCGAAATGGTGATCTGGCAATCGAGCGGCATCAACCTCATGCAATTGATCGCGCCAGTGCTGCGTTTTGCTTGGCCCGTATTTCTAGGTGTGGCCTTGATTGCCCAGTTCGTGCAACCCTGGTCACACCAGCAGATGGACCTGTTGCGCGAGCGCTATGAAAAACGCAGCGACATTGACCGGGTAGAGCCCGGACAATTCCAAGAGTCGGCCAATGGCCGGCGCGTGTTTTTTGTCGACAAAGAGAGCGCGACCCAACAAGCGCGCAACGTCTTCATCTATACACACGAGCACGGCATTGAATCCTTCACCACTGCCAAGAGCGGGCGCTTGGTGCAGGCCGATGACGGCAGCCGCCATCTGGTACTCGACAACGGCATGCGGGTGGAGTTCAAAGCCCAGCAACAAGAGTTACGCACGAGTGAGTTTGCGCAATTGAGTGTCCAGGTAAGTGAAGCGCTCACCGGCGACGCCAGCCCATCGGCCAAATCCTTGCACACCTTGGCCCTCATTCAATCGCCCACGCTGGCCAATTTGGGCGAGCTCTCCTGGCGCATGGGTTTGACGTTCGCGCCGCTCAACTTGGTCCTCTTGGGACTGGTCGTCACGCGTGCAAACCCACGTGTGGGGCGAAGCGGCAACCTCATGCTGGCCGTGTTGATTTATGCGGTCTACGCCAACATGGCGACTTTGGGCCAATCGTGGATCACCCAAGGCAGGGCGGGCTTTATGCCCTGGGTCACGGGGGTGCATGGCGGCACCTTGGTCCTCGCACTCATCGCGCTGTGGTGGCGTGCCGAAGGGCCCCCGTGGCGCGCTTGGCGCCGACGCGTCACGGCTGTCGAGGCGTGAGCGGCAACCACCACAGGTGGTAGCGCAAAGCCGCCTCGGCAATGGCCTCGCTGCGAACGTCCCCCACTGCCTGGGCCTGGGGAAAATCTCGCAGGACCACTGCTGGCGCCTGACGCGTCACCAAGAGCACTGGCGTGTCCGTGAGCGTGAGGGGAAAGCGCTGGTCGAAGTGGTTTTGGGCCACTTCCTGAACCCGCCAGCCCATCGCCGCCCCCGCGGGCAAATTCAAATTGGCTTGCAATTGCGCCAGCACGGCGCGATCGTCCGAGGCCACGCGCCATGAGGGGGCTAGCCCCCGCAGGTCAAGCTCACGCTCAACCCCGGCGATGAAATCGGGCCAGTTGCGCAGGCCCCAGAAGGGATCGCTGAATTTGCTCGCCTGTAGGCCCAGGGGTTTGGCCACCAAGAGGGGGTAATGGTAGAGAGCCGCGGCGAACACCAGATTGAACGCAAACACCGCTGTCCAGGCAACGCGTCTGTGCCCGAGTTGCAAAGCCCCGAGCATGACCACGCCGATCAAGGCGGGCGCGGCCCAATTGGCGTGGGCGCGTGCGGCCAGCGCCTGCACGGCAATCACGGCCAGCATGGGCAGGCTCATGCACAGCAAAAAGGCCCGCGGCGCCCGCTCACGTGCGGGGCTTGGTGAAGCCCAAAAAGACGCGACAAACGCCCCAACCAATATGGGGGTGGCGATGACCCACTGGGCCGCGACAAACGCCACGAAAGAGGCGATGTTGAGCCGATACCCGCCACCAGCCGCGGAAATTTCTGCGGTGTGGCGCAGGGTGGGCGCGCCGTTTTGGAGGTTCCAAATCAGGTTGGGCGCGAAAACCAGCAGGGCCACGCCCGCGGCCATGTAGGGCCACGGCGAAGCCCAATGGTGACGCCAGCGCGGCAGTAACAACGCGATGAACGCGCACAAGCCAAACACACTCATCGAGTACTTGGCCAGGAGACCTAAGCCCACGCAAAGCCCCACCCCCAGCCAGGCCTTAGGCTGGTGCATAAGCGCTTCCCACAGAAAGCACATGGCGGCCATCCAGCAAAACAGCAGCCAGGCATCCGTGGTCGCGGCCAAGCCGTAAAAACTCGTCAGCGGTAAGCTGGCAAAGGCCAGTGCAGCACCCAGGGCCCGCAAGGTATTGTCTTGAAGACGCCGCGCCAAAACAAAAAACAGCAAGGCACTCAGCGGATAAAGCAGCAGCGGGACGGCTCGCACGCAGCCGCTGGTGGGCCCGCATGTCTCGCGCGCCAGGGCGATGGACCACGCGATGAGGGGGGGCTTGGTCCAATAACCCCAATCCAGGGTTTTAGACCAAGCGACATAGTAGGACTCGTCCACCGACAAGGGCAAGCCTTGCACCACCCACCCGCGCCATAACCCCAGCAACCCCAAGGCAAGGAGCAGCCACAACACCGCGCGCGTCACCGTCAGGTGTGGGGGCGATGACGCGGGGGAAAACCTCATGGGCGACGCCATCCCGCCTCAGGGGCCCGCTCGGCGTTGTCACGCACCCAATAGGATTGCGCGCCACCCGACTCAAAGAGTACCCGCACCAGAACCTCGGCCAAAATGCCTGTGCTGAGCATTTGCACCCCCGCCACCATGAGGAAAAAGCCCAGGGTGAGCAAAGGGCGTGAGCCGATCGACTCCCCCATGAGTTTGAGCACGAACAGATAGCCCAGGATCAAGGAACCCAAGGCCATCAGGCCCAAGCCAATCAGCCCAAAAAAATGGCCCGGGCGTGCCCGAAAGCGCATGATGAAATACATGAAGAGCAAATCCAGGATCACGCGGAAGGTACGCGAGATGCCGTATTTGGATTCGCCATGGATGCGGGGGTGATGGCGCACGGCCTGCTCGGCAATGCGATCCTTGTGGGTGACGGTGGCGATCCAGGCGGGAATGAAGCGGTGCATTTCGCCGTAGAGGCGAATCTGGCGCAAGCAACTCGCCCGAAAGGCTTTGAGGCTGCAGCCGTAATCGTTCAATCGCACCCCCGTCAAACGGGCAATGAGGCGATTGGCGATGCGCGAGGGGACTTTGCGCAACCAAAAACCATCCTTTCGGTCTTTGCGCCAGCCCGCGACCAAATCCAGATCCTCGCGCAGGAGCCGCTCCACCAAGAGGGGAATGTCCAGCGGGTCGTTTTGCAAATCGCCATCGAGGGTCACGATGACGTCGCCACGCGCGGCGTCGATACCCGCTTGCATCGCGGCGGTTTGTTTGAAGTTGCGCGCCAGCTCGATCACCCGGATGTGGGCGCCCGTTTGGCTGGCCACTTCGCGCAGGCGGGCGGTGGTGCCATCGGTGCTACCGTCATCCACCAGCAGGAGTTCCCAAGGCCAGGGGGCCGAGCCCAAGGCCTCCTCAAAACGTTGCACCAGCGGGGCCACGTTGTCGATCTCGTTGTACATGGGCACCACGACCGAGACGGTCGGGAGGTTGAGGGGGGCAGGAGCGTTCATGCGGGCCTATCTTCCACAGTTTGGAGGGGTCGCCAGGGCTGTCCCACAAGGAGCGCCCACAGCAAAGAATTCAACAACATCACGGCGTGCACCAGCGCTGCCGCTTGGAGCGCGGGCTTCCATTCCACGCCGTGCATCCCGAGCGCGAGCGCCGTGCCCGCCTCAAACGTGCCCAAGCCGGCCACCCCTTGAATGGGGAGAAAAGCCGATAGCTCGGCCCCCAGAATGCCGCTGTAGCCCAACGACCACGCGATGTCCAAGAGCAACACCAAGAGCGCGGCCTGCACGCTGAGCTTGAGCACCCAATTGGCCAGGGTGATCAACCAAGACCCCAGCCACTGCTGCTGTCCATGGCGCAAACCTTCTTGCAAGGCAGCGAGCTTGGCTCGCCAGCCCTGCGTGGCCACGGTCAAGAAAGGCCACTCGCAGCGTAGCATGAAGTGGGCGAACCACACGCCCATCGCCAAGCCCAACGTGAGTGCGAGACGCCAGCCCATGGCGTCCATGGGCCAAACCCAAATGCCCAGAAGCGCCACCACGCAGGCGTCTTGAAAACGCAACCAGAGCAGGGAGCCGGTGGCGCGCAGAAGGGGCACGGCCGCCACCCGCTGGAGCAACCAGGGGAACGCCAACTCCCCCGACCGAAAGGGCATGACGTTGAGCATGGCGTTGTGCAGCACCACAATGCGCAGAGCGCGCGCCAAGCTCAAGAGGGGAAAGGCCGAGAATTCGAGCGTCAAGCGCCAGGCTCGAAGCACATAGGTGAGCAAGAGGGCGCACAAAGCCAGTGCCAGCGTGGTGGGGGGTAGAAGGGAGAGACTTTCCTGCCAGGCAACCAGCGGAAACGCCCAAGCCAGCCAAGCCAAGAAACCCAGCCCCAAGACCATGCCGATGACGGACGCGAGTTTCTTCACGAGTGAATGTTAGGATTGCCCACGAAAACGCATTGCGCGCAAGCGCATTTTAGCCTTTGGACGCCTCACCTCCCTCCCGCCTCTCCCGGGCACGCCTATTGCCCCGCGATCTCAGCCTCTTTGCGCTGAGCCTTGCGCTGTTTGCGGTTTGGCCAGAGATCGATTTACGCGTCTCGGCCCAGGCCTATTCCCCCGAAGCCGGCTTCTACCTCAACGACTTGCCTTGGGTGGAAGCCTCGTACTGGCTTTTCGCACGCTTGCAACTGGTCATCCTGCCCCTGCTGCTCATCGGCCTCTTGCTGAGCTTCACGCGCGCCAAGCGTGCCTTGCCCGCCCGGCGCAGCCTCTTGTTTTTGCTCGCTGCCCTGCTGCTCGGGCCGGGTTGGGTGGTCAACGAAGCGCTGAAAAACCACTGGGGGCGCGCGCGCCCCGAGCAGGTCATGGAATTTGGCGGGCCGCAACGCTTTACCCCGGCCCTGCAGCCCGCCGACCAATGCGTGAAGAACTGCTCCTTTGTGAGTGGCCACGCCGCACTGGGCTTTTACGCCATCGCCTTGGCCTGGGTGGTGCGGCGCCGACGCCGGCTCTGGTTGGCCGTTGGCGTGGGCGTGGGCGCGCTGGTGGGGCTGGGACGGCTCTTACAGGGAGGTCACTTTTTGGGGGATGTGGTGTTTGCGTTTTGGGCCACCTATTTCAGCTGTGTGCTGGTGGCCTGGTGGTTGAATTTGCCTCCTCGGGAGGCGTCTGTGGAGGAGTCCCAAGCATGAATATTTTGCTCACCGGCGCGGCGGGGTTTATTGGCATGCATGTGGCGCAGCGGCTCATCGCCTTGGGCCACCGCGTCTTGGCCTTGGACAACTTCGTGCCCTACTACAACCCCGCGCTCAAGCGTGCCCGCCAAAACCAACTCGTGGGGCTTGACGGACTGCAATTCTTGGAAGCAGATTTGTCGCAACCCCAAGACGCCACTTGGCAACAGGTGCGGCAGTTCGCCCCCCAGCGCGTGGTGCATTTGGCCGCACAACCGGGCGTGCGCTATTCGATTGACCACCCGGCCACCTGCCTGCAACACAACATCACGGCCTTTGGCACGGTATTGGAATGGTGCCGACAACTCCAAGTGGAGCACTTGGTGTATGCGAGTTCCTCAAGCGTGTACGGCGCCAATGTGACGATGCCCTATGCCCCTGAGCAGGCGGTAGACCATCCGGTGAGCTTGTACGCCGCCAGCAAGCGGGCAAACGAACTCATGGCGCACACCTACAGCCACTTATTTGGATTGCCCACCACTGGATTGCGCTTTTTCACGGTGTATGGCCCCTGGGGCCGCCCCGACATGGCCCCTTGGCTCTTTAGCGCGGCGATTCGCGCTGGGCGTCCCATTCAGGTTTTCAACGGTGGCGACATGGCGCGCGATTTCACGTTCGTGGAGGACATTGCCGAAGGGACGGTACGGGTGCTTGATCACCCCGCGAGCCCGAGCACCGACACCACGCGCCTGAACGCGCCGCACACCAGCACCGCACCTTTTCGCGTTCACAACATCGGTAACCGCCAGCCTGTGCCGTTAATGGACTTTATTCGGGGCTTGGAGGCCGCTTTGGGCAAAAAGGCCGAAATCGAGTATTTGCCGATGCAAAGCGGGGATGTTCAACGCACCTGGGCCGACACGCAAACGCTGGAAGCCCTCACCGCTTATCGGGCCGATACCCCGCTGAACCACGGACTGACCCGATGGGCGGATTGGTATCTAAAACATGGTCACCTTTACGATATCAAATGATTATCAAACCCAGAAGCATTAGGTTTAGCCCTCAAGTATCTCCCCGCTGAGCCGATGTGAATGACAAGCGCGGCGGGGATTGCCCTGCGGCAGAAAGCGAGTCTTGTCATGTCACCCCCCATTGTTGAAATTCATCCGGCCTCATCGGCTGGGCATGTCGCGGCGGTCATCGCGGGCACGGAACCGCACCCCCGCCAAAACCCCCAACCAGCGCCTTTGCCCAAGGTTTTCAAGGCCCAAGCAGTGAAAGAAGTGACAGAGGTGCACAAAGAGTCCTTCCATGTGGCGGACAAATTGGTCTCTCTGGGCTTTCACGTCGATACTCGCTCCAACACCCTCAAGATCCAGGTGACGAACCAATCCACCGGGCAGGTGGTTCGGGAGTTCGAGCTCAAGGGCATTGGCCAAGTCCACCACGAACCGAGTCAGCAAAAGGGACTCATCGTCGATAACAAAACCTAAAGCGAGCCGGACTAGATCCAGCCGCCGTGGGAGAGCCCCCACAAAATCAGGTTGATGCTGGCAAAGGAGGCGACGGTGGTGCCCAAGAGCGCGGCCGCGCTGAAGCTGCCTTGCCCCGCGCGCTGTGCGAGCAGCGGATAAATGCCCAACATGGGCATGGCCGCCAATACAACCCCGGAGACAAACAATTCGGGCTCGGTGACACCCAGCCACCACAGCGCCAGCCCCACCCCGAGGGGGTGCACCACCAATTTGCCCAGGGCCACACCCGCCACGGGTTTGAGCAAGCCCTCGAGCTTTAAGCCCACCAAGGCCCCGCCATTGACAAACAGTGCCGCCGCAGCGGCTGCCCCGGCAAACATTTGAATCGTGCGTGCGAGGATTTCGGGCGGGTGCCACCCCACGACCGAGGCCAAAAAGCCCAGCACGATGGCCCAAATGAGCGGCATTTTGCGCATGCCCCACAAACTCGCGCCCAGGCTACGCAAAAACGATTGATCGCGCGCCTGTCCGCTTTGCATCAAGGCGAGACAAAGGGGGATCATGAGCATGTTCTCCACCAGCAGCGTGAGCGCCATGCCCACACCGGCCGCTGGCCCCAGCACCTGCAACAAAATGGGGTAGCCGATGTAGCCACTGTTGGAGCAGCTCTGCCCCATGCCCATCACCGCGCCAGAGGTCATGCCTGAGCGGCCCAGCGCCCCCGCCCACACGAGCCCAAGCCCCATGGCCACGAGCGAACCCAGCGCGTAGGCCAGCAGGTAATCGGGGTGAAATACCTCCTCAAAATCCCGCTGCGCCAAGGTGCTAAAGATCATGGCTGGCAAGGCAAACTGCAACACGAAGCGGCCCAGCACCTGGCCATCGGCTTGGCTAAAAACTTGGCGTCGGGTGGCGAGGTAGCCCAGGCCAATGGCGAGGTAGATGGGCCCCGTGAGGGTGAGGACAGAAATCAAGGAAGCAGGGAATCAGGGTTCAAGACCCAGCAATCGTACCGCGTTACCCTTGAGAATTCCGGGCATGACCTCGGGCTTGAAACCCGCGACCTCGAAGTCCTTCATCCAACGCTCGGGCGTGATGAGGGGGTAATCGGAGCCAAAGAGGACGCGGTCCTTGAGCAAGGTGTTGGCGTACTGAATGAGCTGCTTGGGGAAGTACTTCGGGCTCCAGCCCGAGAGGTCAATCCAGACATTGGGCTTGTGGGTGGCCACCGAGAGGGCCTCGTCTTGCCAAGGGAAGCTCGGGTGCGCCATCACGATTTGCATGTCCGGCCAGTCAATCGCCACGTCATCCAAGTGAATGGGATTGCTGTAGGCTAAACGCAGTCCTCCGCCACACCGCATGCCGCTGCCAATGCCGCTGTGCCCCGTGTGAAAAATGGCCGGCAACTTATAGTGGTTGATCACCTCGTAAATAGGCCAAGCCATCTTGTCATAAGGGTGGTAGCCCTGCACGGTGGGGTGGAACTTGAAGCCTCGAATTCCTTCTTCCTTGATCAAACGCTCGGCCTCGCGGGCGCCCATCTTGCCTTTGTGGGGGTCGATGCTGGCAAAGGCGATCATCATGTCGCTGTTCTTACGCGCGGCCTCGGCAATTTCCTCATTGGGAATGCGGCGGCGGCCCAGTTGGGCTTCGCTGTCAACGGTGAACATCACCAAGCCAATCTTGCGCTCGCGGTAATACGCCACGGTTTCATCAATGGTGGGGCGACGGTTGGAACCAAAGTATTTATCAGCGGCGCGGTCGTATTCTTCGCCATAGTTATCGAAGGGATTCCAACAACTCACTTCCGCGTGGGTGTGAATGTCAATGGCAATCAAGTCTTGGTGTTTCATCGCGTTGTCTCCAAAAAAGGCTCCCAAGGGTTTTTCCCGAGATGCAAGACCAAAGGGCGGTCTCACAATATCGTTATAAAAGATAACATTCTAGATCGACCACCGGAAAATCTCAATGTCCGCACAAACCCACCCCCTTCTCGAACGCGCCGCCGCCCATGGTGTCTCACTGGACATGCAAGGCGCAGTGGCCGTGGTGCAACTGCGCCGCCCCGTCAAGCGCAACGCGCTGAGCGACTCGCTCATTGAAGCGCTGCGGGATGTCTTCCAAAACCTGCCCGAGGCGGCCCGCGCAGCCGTGATCCACGGCGAGGGGGATCACTTCTGTGCCGGACTGGATTTGTCCGAGCTCAAAGAGCGGGATGCCGGCGAAGGCGTTTTGCACTCGCGCAGCTGGCACGTGGCCTTGGATGCCGTTCAGTACGGGCGAGTGCCTGTGGTGGCGGCTCTGCACGGGGCGGTGGTCGGGGGCGGACTCGAACTCGCGAGCAGCTGCCACATTCGCGTGGCCGATGAAAGCACTTTCTACGCCCTGCCCGAGGGCACACGGGGTATTTTTGTGGGCGGGGGCGGCTCGGTGCGCATTCCCAAGCTCATTGGCGTTGCCCGCATGACGGACATGATGCTCACGGGTCGGGTGTACAACGCCGCGGACGGCGAGCGTCTGGGCTTTGCCCAATACCTGGTGGGCCCGGGTGAAGCCTTGGCCAAGGCCATTGAGCTTGCCACCCGCATCGCCACGAACGCCCCTCTCACCAACTACGCCCTGATGCATGCCCTGCCCCGCATTGCCGAACAGCCGGCGGATCATGGCTTCTTGACCGAGGCCTTGATGTCCTCCATTGCCCAGGCCGCTCCTGAGGCCAAAGCGCGGGTGCGCGCCTTCTTGGAAGGCAAGGCCGCCAAAGTTCAAAAAGCGGCTTGAGCCGCCAACACCCCACGCCACTGACCGAGGAGACTCCCGCATGAATGCCCCGAAGTTTCGGCCACTGCAATTTGGTGTCACGCGCGTCAACTTGCGCGACGGCGCCCCGGGCACCCACTACCTGCAAGCCGACCAAGCCTTGGCGCCCTACCCTGATCGCATCACCGATCGCTTGCAGCACTGGGCGCAAATCGCACCCGAGCGCACCTTCATGGCGCGACGCGTCGCGCTACCCAACCAGCAATGGGGCGACTGGCGGCATGTGAGCTGGGGTGAGGCTTGGCAAACCGCTCAGCATCTGGCGCAAGCCCTCATCAACCGGGGGCTGAGCGCGGAGCGCCCGGTGGCCATATTGAGTGAAAACAGCTTGGAGCATGCCCTCCTCGCCTTGGGGTGTCTGGTAGCGGGCGTGCCCTTCGTGCCCGTCTCGCCCCCCTACTCGCTCGTGAGTGTGGATTACGACAAGCTCAAGCATGTGCTCAAGACAGTGACGCCCGGTCTGGTGTTTGCGAGCGACCTGCGCTACGCCAAAGCCATTGAAGCCACCGTGCCCGCCGACATGGAGGTGGTCTTGGCCGAAGGGCAGATGTCAGGACGCCCAAGTACCGACTTTGCGAGCCTGTGCCAAACCCCCATCACCCCTGCGGTGCAAGCGGCCATGCAGGCCACCGGCCCGGACACGATCGTCAAATTTCTCTTCACCAGTGGATCGACCAAGCTGCCCAAGGCCGTGATCAACACCCAACGCATGTGGTGTGCCAACCAACAGCAAATGAGCCAGTCGATGCCGGTGCTGCGCGAGGAGCCCCTGGTGCTGGTGGACTGGTTACCCTGGAACCACACGTTTGGTGGCAACCATAACTTTGGCATGGTGCTCTTTCATGGCGGCACCCTCTACATTGACGATGGCAAACCCACGCCGGCCCTCATGCACGAGACCCTGCGCAACCTGCGGGAAATCTCCCCCACCGTGTACTTCAATGTGCCCACGGGGTTTGAGGCCATCGCCAACGCCATGCCCAAAGACGACGCCCTACGCAAAACCTTGCTCAAGCGCGTCAAGATGTTTTTCTACGCCGGCGCGGCCTTGGCGCAACCGATTTGGGACAGCCTCTACGCCAGCCAAGAGCGCGAGATTGGCGAGCGCATCGTGATGACCACCGGCCTGGGCATGACCGAATCCGGCCCGTTTGGCATTTTTGTCACCAACCCG
>JACCDW011345661.1_pt1 | contig 22271 bp, 23 predicted proteins | sample 7449781 | NCBI WGS metagenome assembly JACCDW01 (sample SAMN15323449, study PRJNA562643) | freshwater metagenome | isolation source: river surface water | place: USA:Blue River Watershed | collected 2017-08-18
CTGTGCGCTTGCACGGTTTTGACTTCGCGTGTCACCGCTTTGTGGTGGCGGTCTTGCACCCAGTATTTGCCGATTTGAATGTCCACCACATCGCCCTCTTCGAGGTAGACGATTTGGTCGGTCACACCAGCCAAAGCCATGGCGTCGCTGGCGAGAAAGGTTTCGCTGTACTCTTTGCCCACGCCCAAGATGAGCGGCGAGCCAGCGCGTGCGCCAATGACACGGTGTGGCTCGTCTTTGTGAAACACGGCAATGGCGCGTGGCTGCTCGAAAATTTCTTTTTGCATGTAGTGGCGGTAGGGCCCGAGTTCGGCCGCGCCGCTGTGCGCGTGCACGGTTTTCACGGCACGGGTCACGGCTTTGTGGTCGCGGTCCACCACCCAGTATTTGCCCAGCTGGATGTCGACCACGTCGCCCTCTTCCAGATAAACGATTTGGTCGGTCACGCCGGCCAATGCCATCGCGTCGCTGGCCAGGAAGGTTTCGCCTTGGCCCACACCCAAAATGAGCGGCGAGCCTGCACGGGCGCCGATCACGCGCTGTGGCTCGTCTTTGTGGAACACTGCAATCGCATACGCGCCGTGCAGCTGGCGAATGGCGGTTTTGACGGCTTCAAAAATATCACCGTCGTACACGCTGTCCACCAGGTGGGCGATGACCTCGGTGTCGGTTTGGCTCAAAAACACATAGCCTTTGGCTTGCAGGGCGGCGCGCAGCTCTTCGTGGTTTTCGATGATGCCGTTGTGCACCAGCGCCACCTTGCCGGGCTTGGCATCTGCCGCGCCTGTGCCGTGGCTGAAGTGCGGGTGCGCGTTGTGCACAGCGGGTGCACCGTGCGTGGCCCAGCGGGTGTGGGCGATGCCGGTGCCGCCTTCGATGTGGTCAGCGCTCACCTGGTCCATCAACTCGGCCACCCGGGAGGTGCTGCGGGCGCGCTGCAGGCCGCCCGTGCCGCCGCTCAGGCTGGCGGCGTGCACCGCCACGCCGCAGGAGTCATAGCCCCGGTATTCGAGCCGTTGCAGGCCTTGTACGAGGATGGGAACGATGTTGCGGGAAGAGACTGCGCCGACGATGCCACACATAAAGGGGCTCCTAAAAAGGGGGAATGGCAGTGATGGTAGGCACAGCAATAAAAAATATCAGATCAATTTTTAATTGATTATGGTTTTTTATTTCAAAAATTACACGCAACGGAATTTAATTTCATTAAAATTATTTTTATGGAATCAAATGAACTCGACGCCATTGACCTGCAACTGCTCGACAGCCTGCAGCGCGACGCCAGCCTGAGCAATGTGGCGCTGGCCGAAAAGGTCAATGTCTCGCCACCCACCTGCCTGCGCCGCGTCAAGCGCCTGGTCGAGGGCGGCTGGGTCGAGCGGCAGGTGGCTGTGCTCAGTACCGACCGGCTCGCCGCGACCTTGGGCCATGGCCTCACGGCACTGGTTGAAGTGTCACTCGACAAACAAGGCGGCGAACACCTAGATGCCTTTGAAGCCCGCGCCGTGGCGCACGATGCGGTGCAACAGTGCTGGCGCGTGTCACCCGGGCCAGACTTCATGCTGGTGGTGCAAGCGCGCGATATGCCGCATTACTTGGCCATCAGCCAAACCTTGTTCACGCAAGATGCCAATGTGCGCAATGTGAAAGCGTTTTTTGCCACCAAGCGGGCCAAGTTCACCACCACTTGGCCCGTACTGAACCTGCCTGCGGCTTAACGTCCAGTTCTGGCTCAGGCCTTTGGCTTTTTCGCTGGGCGTGCCCAGTTGGCGATGCTGAGTTGTTTGCCGCGTGCCACGCTGAGGGAGCCTGGTTCGGTGCTCTTGGTGATGGTGGAGCCACCGCCCACGGTGCCGCCTGCCCCAATCGTCACCGGGGCCACCAGCACGCAGTTGCTGCCAATGTGCACATCGGCCTCGATCACCGTGCGGTGTTTGTTGGCACCGTCGTAGTTGGCGGTAATGCTGCCTGCACCGTAGTTCACGCGCTCACCCACGGTGGCGTCACCCAAGTAAGCCAAGTGGTTGGCTTTGGCACCTTGGGCCATCGTGGAATTTTTCACCTCAACAAAGTTGCCGATGTGGACCTCGGCCCCCAACTGTGCGCCTGGGCGCAGGCGGGCAAAGGGGCCAATCAACGCGCCCTCGCCCACCGACACGCCGAGTTTTTCGCCGTCAATGTGGGTGAAGGGATGGATCACCGCGCCCGCCGCGATGGTGCAGTTGGCGATCACGCAATTCGCGCTGATCTTCACGCCTTCGCCCAATGACACATGGCCCTCAAAAACGCAGTTCACATCGATCTCGACGTCTTGCGCGCAATCGAGCTGGCCGCGCAGGTCAAAGCGGGCGGGGTCTTTCAGGCGCACGCCTTGTTCCATCAGGCGGTGTGCCTGACGCAACTGGTGGGCGCGTTCCAACTCGGCCAGTTGGACCGGGCTGTTGATGCCCGCAACCTGCAGCGGGTCAGCAATTTTGTGCGCCACCACAGACACACCATCGGCCACGGCCAACTTGACCACATCGGTCAGGTAGTACTCGCCTTGGGCGTTTTGGTTGCCAATGCGACTGAGCCAGCCTTTGAGCAGCTTGGCGGGCACTGCCATGATGCCGCTGTAGACCTCATTGATCTGCCGCTGGGCATCGGTTGCGTCTTTGTGCTCGACGATAGCTTGCACGGCTTCGCCCTTTCGGACGATGCGGCCATACCCCGTGGGGTCGGCAAAGTCGATGGTCAGCAGCGCCAACTTGTCGCCGCCACATTGGGCGATCAGGGCTTGCAACGTGTCGGCTTGGGTCAAAGGCACATCGCCCGACAAAATCACCACCACCCCATCGTCGGCCAGCGCGGGCACGGCCTGTTGCACCGCGTGGCCTGTGCCCAGTTGCGGCTCTTGACGCACGCACTGCACCGCCAGCGCTTGACCGGGGGCCAACAGCAGCGGCTCGACTTGGTCAGCGCCGTGCCCGGTAATGACCACCGCCGAGCGGGCGCTCAACTGCGCTGCCGTGTTGAGTACATGCTGCACCAGAGGCACGCCGGCCAGGCGCTGTAACACTTTGGGCAAGCGGCTTTTCATGCGGGTGCCTTTGCCAGCGGCCATCACAACGACATCGACAGGAAACTGGGGGTTCAGACTCATGGATTTCTTTCTTCAGCGGGCCCATGCCAAGGACAGAGCGCACCCCAAGATTATCGCCAGACTGGCGGCTCTTTCAGGCGACTTGAGCCCGGTCAAATCATGGATTTGATCTTGGGTGGACAATCGAGCAATTGGCACATGAGCGCGGATGGCTCATGCCATCACACCCACCTACCTTTCGGAGCTTTGCATGCGATCACATTTCTGGCTGGCGACCACCCTCGTGATGGCCTGCTTTTTGGTGGGGTGCGGTGGGGGTGGCGGCAATGACAGCGAAAGAACGCCCGTTGCGACCACTTGCGACTCTGGCACTTTGTGGGCAGCACACCCTGCTGCATCAGGAAGCGCCATCCCTGACAACAACGCAACAGGCGTTTCCGTCACCTGGGACAACCAAAATTGCACTTTGCAATCGATCTCGACCGCCACTCTCGACATTTGTCTGTCCCACCTGCGCCCCTCTGATCTGGTGTGGACCATCACCACGCCGGATGCATCAGCGCCTCTCACATTGACAGCCCCCGCCGACTGGAACACGACAGGCTCACTTTGCGACTCGGGACAGGGCAAGCTTCAGCGCTTCAACCTGTTACCTCAACTGACACCCAACACCACGACACGTGGCATTTGGAGACTTCAAGTGAGCGATCGGCTTGCAGGCACAGCAGGCACATTGATTCAGTGGCGTGTCCTTGCCCAAGGGCCTAACTGATGCGTCGATGGCTGATCTGCCTCACGTTACTGCTGCTCCAAGGCTGCAGCGCCATCAAGCTGGGCTATCAGCAACTGCCCACGCTGTCGTACTGGTGGTTGGACAGCGCCATCTCTTTCAATGACGCACAGTCCGATCAGGCCAAAGAAGCGCTGAACCACGTTTACCAGTGGCACCGAGGCCAAGAGCTCGCCACTTACCAAGAGGTGTTGCTGCGCGTCGCCGAACTCAGCCAAGGCCCCATACAGCCCAGCCAAGTGTGCAGTGCCTGGACCGACATCCAACACAAATTGGACCGAAGCATGCGGGTGGCGATCACTCAGGCGGTGCCCGTGGTCCAAATGCTCGGCCCGCGCCAACTGAGCCACTTGGCCAAGCATCAGGAAAGCAAGAACGAAGACTGGGACAAGCAGTGGCTGCAAGGCAGCACCGCCGAACGACTGGCACGACGCCAAGATCGAACCCTGGAGCGCTACCGCTCGTTTTATGGTGAACTGACGCCCGTACAAACGGCCTTGGTGAAAGAGCAGGTCAGCCAATCGGCTTGGAGCCCCGAGTGGGGTCGACACGACCGCCTTCGCCGCGAACAAGATTTGCTGTTCACCTTGCGACGGCTGGCGCAATCCAACACACCACCAGAACAAGCGCAAGCCGCCTTGTACGGTGTTTGGCAGCGCTGGTTCATGCCCACCGACGAAGCGGGCCGCGCAGTAGTGCTCAAAATGACGCAACAAGCCTGCGACAACCTCGCGCAGTTGCACAACACCACCAGCCCTGAGCAGCGCCTGCGGGCAGCACGCACCCTGCGCGCTTACGAGCGCGACATCAAAGACCTGATCAAACCCTGACCCCCCAAATATAAAACCCCGCCAGGTCAGGGCGGGGTTTGGCTTGGGTCGGTTGCAACGCTTCAGCTTTGCAGCGCCTTCCACATCTCCATGTCGCGCTCAGCCGTCCAGATGCGGGGGTTCTTGATGCCGCTGGCTTCGTCGTAGGCGCGCGTCACATCAAAGGGCAGGCAGTGCTCGTAAATGAACACATGGCCAAAGACCGGGTCCATGCTCTTGCGGGTGTGGGCCATGGCGGCTTTCAGATCCATCTTGCCCGCGACGGCTTCTTTGCCTGCTTTGTAGAGGGTCTCGACCCAGCGCTTGGTGTAGTCCAGCGCTTTGTTGACGTTGGCATTGCCCTTCATGGCTTCGCCGCGACCTGGCACGATGAATTCGGCCTTCAGGGCGCGCAGGGCTTCGAGCGTGGCGGGCCACTCTTCGAGCTGGGCGTCACCGGTGTAGACGCCGGCTTCGTATTCGACCAAGTCACCTGAGAACAGCACTTTTTCTTCTTCGACCCAGGCGATGGTGTCGCCACGGGTGTGGCCAGGGCCCGGATGCCAAATTTGAACCACGACACCGCCCAAGTTAATACTGAGCTTGCCGGGTACTTCGCCCTTCGTGGGGTTGCCGCCATCGACGACCATGGTCGGCCAGGTCAGGCCGGGCACGCTGTCTGCGCCACGGAACAGGCGGGGGAAGCGTTCCATCTCGCTTTTCATGTCTTGTGCGCCGCGCTCTTTGATCAGGCCCAAAGTGCCTTCGCTGGCGATGATCTCGGTTGCGCCTTCGGCTGCGTAGGCATAAGCGCCCAGCACGCGCACCGCATGGTAGTGGGTGAGCAGCACGTATTTGATGGGCAGGTCACTGACCGTGCGGATCTTCTTGATCAGGTCCTGGGCCATGGCCGGGGTGGCAGTGGCATCGCTCACCATGATGAAGCGGTCACCAATGATCACGCCTGAATTGGGGTCTCCCTCGGCGGTGTAGGCCCAGCAGTGTTGGCTGAGTTGCTCGAAGGTGATCTTCTTTTCGCTCAGGTCGGCTTGACTAGCGAAGGCCTTGGTTGGGGCCTGGGTCGATGGTGTGGACATGGAAATTTCTCCGGTCAATGAATGGCGTGGATTTTACCTAAACGAAATGCATTACGTATTGGTAAACCCCAACCCGGTCAACCCAAGCCCTTTTCGAGCATGGCAATGACCTCTTCGGCAAATGCAGCGTAGCTGATCGGACCGCCCGGCCGCAGCCAGGTGAAGGTCCAGTTGATCATGCCCAGCAGCATCATGGTCAAGGCCGTCTGGTTGGTGGGGGTCAGTCGCTCGGGGTAAGCGCGTTTCATGAAACGGGTCATGGCCGCGACGATGTCGCGCTGGCGGTTGAGAATCAAGTCTCTGGGCGAAACCAAGGCCGCACCGAGCACCGGATCGGGCGCATCGCTCAAAAACTGCGTGTCATTGAGCAAGGCCGCATGCCGGGTGGCCGAGGTCTCGTACTCCTGCAAAAAAGCACGCACCAGCTCGTGCAATGTGGCCCGTTCGTCCAGATTTTTGCGCTGGGCAATCGCCTCCGTCTGGGCAATCAGCGCCAGCAAACGCTGCGTGTGGCGGTCAAGCAAATCAAACAGAATCGCTTCCTTGCTCTCGTAATAGTGGTACAGCCGCGCCTTGGACGTGCCGCAGGCGGTGGCGATCTCGTTCATGCTGGCCGCAGGGTAGCTGCGCTCGGCAAAGCATTGCGCGGCGATGTCGAGGATCGCGTCGCGTTTGATGTCGTGGGTTGCTGATTTGGGTCGGGCCATGGTCTTCTTAGGGCTGGCTCAAACCGGCCAAACTACCCCGTTGTCGTTCAGGATCGCATCCAGCGGCTCGTCATGCGCCTCGGGCTCTAGGTCATCCACAAAGCCTTGAGTAAAGCCCAAGCCCACGGTGAACGGCTTGGGTTGCAAGGTGGCCAGCGTGCGGTCGTAAAAACCACCGCCGTAGCCCAAACGGTAGCCCCCGATGCCATAGCCGACACAAGGCACAAACAGCAAAGTGGGCACGATGACCTCGGTGTCTTTGGGTTTGGGGATGCCATAAGCGTCCTCTTCCATCGGACAACCGGGGTACCAGGTATGGAAGGTCAGGGTTTTGTGTTCCTTGTTGACCACCGGCAAGCCAATGCGACGGCGCTGCGGCTCGCCGTGCAGCTCGCCGTCTTCTTTCCAGCGGTGCAGCACGGGCAAGGGATCAAACTCGCCCTTGATGGGCCAGTAGGCACCGATGACGGTATCCGGGCGGTCAAACAGCCAGATGCGCATGACACGCTGCAAGGCTTCAGCCCGTGCTTGGCGGTCGGGCAGGTTCAGCCTTTCTTCAATCAAGGCTTTTCGTAAGGCTTTTTTCGCGTCGGCTTTGTCCATAATCAACCCATGAAATTCACTCAGATTCTGACACTGGTTTGTGCATTGACCGCGACAAGCCTCTGGAGCGCCGGCGTCCAAGCCCAAAACAAGGGCGACGACGTCATCCTGGAGATGCAACAGGCCTTCAAGAAAGGCGACAAAACCCGCTTGTCTGCCTTGCTGCCGCAAACGCGTGGTCATGTGCTGGAGCCTTTGGCTGCGTACTGGGAAATGCGTGCCCGGCTTGACACCGCGCCAGAATCCGAAATTCGTGGTTTTTTGAACGCCTATGCAGGCAGCTATTACGAAGACCGCCTGCGCAACGACTGGTTGCTGCAATTGGGCAAACGCCGGGCATGGGCCACCTTCACCGCCGAGTACCCGCGCTACCGCATGAGGGATGACCGCGAGGTGCGCTGCTACGCCCTGGCCACAGAGGCCATGAACAGCAAGGCGAACGTGGCCGAAGAAGCCAAGCGCCTGTGGTACAGCCTGCGTGAAGCCGATGATGGCTGTACTTATGTGGCCGAACACTTGCACTCGGGCAAACAGATCAACGGTCTGGACCTTTGGCGCAAAGCACGACTGTCGATGGAAGCCAACCGCCCGCGTCCAGCCCAAGCGGCCGTGGACATCGAAGCCCCCCGTCTGTCTGAACAGGTCGTCTTGATTCATGCCGACCCGGAGCGGTACCTGGACAAACGCATCATTGCCGTGACACGCAACCGCAAGGAGCTGGCGGTGCTGGCCTTGATCCGATTGGCCGCCAAAGACCCCGACGAGGCGGCCGATTGGCTGAGCCGCCGCTGGTCCATCCAACTGAGCGCCGAAGAGCGCAACTGGACCTGGGGCGTGATTGGCAAGCAAGCAGCGCAAAAGCTGCAAGACAATGCCAGCGGCTACTTTGCCAAAGTGCAAAAAGACAGCGACTTGAACGACGATCTGCTGCACTGGAAAGTGCGTGCCGCCTTGCGGCAAGGCCAATGGCGTCAGGTGCTCAGCGCCACCCAAGCCATGAGCCCCGAATCGCAAAAAGACCCGACCTGGGTTTATTGGCGGGCCCGCGCCTTGATGGCCACAGCCCAAGACAACGCCCAAAAATTCGAAGCCCAAGGCTTGCTGCGCGGCATCGCCAGCGTGAGGGGGTTTTATGAGCAACTGGCCCTCGAAGAATTGGGCCAAGCCATCTCCCTTCCCGAACGACCTGTGGCCCTGACCCCACAAGAAAAAGCCGCGGCACTCATCAACCCCGGCCTGCAGCGCGCCATGTACGCCATTCAGATGGGACTGCGCCCTGAAGGCAACCGAGAGTGGAACTACAGCACCAACCTGCACACACCTGGCGGCATGAACGACCGAGAGCTGCTGGCCGCTGCTGACCTGGCCTGCCAACGCCAAGTGTGGGACCGTTGCATCAACACCAGCGACCGCACCAAAGACGCCATCGACTTTGACCAACGCTTTCCCATGCCGCTTCGTGAAATTGTTGTGCGCAGATCGGGCGACATCAAGCTCGACCCAGCCTATGTGTACGGCCTGATCCGACAGGAAAGCCGATTTGTCATGGACGCCCGATCACATGTGGGCGCCTCAGGCCTGATGCAGGTCATGCCCGCGACCGCCAAATGGACCGCCAAAAAGATCGGCATGACCCAGTTCACCCCCGACCAGATCACCGACCGCGAGGTGAACGTGGCCATTGGCACGGGTTATCTGAAGTTGGTGCTGGACGATTTTGAAGGCTCCATGCCTTTGGCCACCGCCGCCTACAACGCCGGGCCAAGCCGGTCACGCAACTGGCGAAACGGCCCCGTGCTCGAAGCCGCCATCTGGGCCGAAAACATCCCGTTTCAGGAAACGCGTGATTACGTGAAAAAAGTGCTGTCCAACACCACCAACTACGCCGCCATCCTGACGCGCCAACCTCAATCGCTCAAGGCACGCCTGGGCACGGTGGGGCCGAGGACTTCGCCCGCAGCCGAGGTGAACAAGGACTTGCCTTGAGGCCCTGTGCGTGGTCAAGCCTGCGGCGCTGGTCCCAATAAGGCGTCCAGGTTGGCCGTGATCTTTTCTTCGATTTTGCCGCTGTAGGCACCGAGCAAAAAACCCAGTTTGAGTTGCAGGTCAAACCGGGTGTCGGTCACAAGCAACTCACCACTCACCCCGCTGCGTGCAAAGCGCATGCGGTCTTCGGTTTCGCCAGGCTCCGACTCGCAGGCCATGCCCCACTCCTGTTCGGCCTGCTCGCGCCAGCGCTCAGCCACAGCGCGTGCTCCGGCCAAACCCAAGGTGTGTGTTCGTTCAATGTTCAGTTCAGGCATGGTGTGTGAAAGGCGTGCTGTGGAAATTCAATGGTGGGCCGTGACAGGGGCATGGGTGGTCGGCTTGAAAGCCGGATCAGCCGCGACTTCCACCAAGCAGTCATAAAACACGGGTGCGCGCCCCAAATCGGTCAGATGCTGACTGGTCAGCTCGTTGACATTGGTGCCGTTCAGCCCCAGCTTGCGCCACCAGATGCCCAAACCATTGACCACGCCAGGCCGGGCACGCTGGTTCACCCGAGCCTTGCAGTGGTAAGTACCTCGATCGTTGAACACACGCACCACAGCACCATCTAGGATGCCTCGCGCCTCGGCGTCTTGTGGGTGCATCTCCAGCACCGGCTCGGTTTCGATGTCGCGCAGACTTTGCACGTTGACAAAAGTCGAATTGAGGAAGTTGCGCGCTGGCGGCGAAATCATGGCCAGCGGGTAGCGCCCCCCCGGCGCGGCCAGCTCGTAATTGGGTAAGTGGTCGGGCAGGCCATCGAGGCCCTGGTCGGCCAGGCGCTGGCTGAAAAATTCGCAGCGGCCCGAGGGTGTGGGAAAACCGCCTTGGGCAAAGGGCGCATCGGGCACGGGCAGTGAGGCAAAACCGTGGGCCAGCAGTTGCTCAAAATCCTGGGCGTCACCGATGGCGTTGCGGCACAGGCTTTCGTCGCTCTCGGCAAAACACGCATCATCAAAAGCCATGCGCTGGGCCAGTGCCCGGAAGATGTCGGTGTTGGTGCGCGCACCACCCACGGGGGCAATCGCGGGGCGGTTGAGCAGCACATCGGTGTGGCCGTAGCTCATGTGGATGTCCCAATGCTCCAGCTGCGTGGTGGCGGGCAAGATGAAGTCGGCGTAGTCGGCCGTGTCGGTCTGAAAATGCTCCAGCACCACCGTGAACAGGTCTTCTCGGCCAAAGCCCTGCACCACCTTGCCCGACTCGGGGGCGACGGCCACCGGGTTGCTGTTGTAGACGATCAAGGCTTCGATTTGCGGGCCGAAAGCGGGCGACGCCGGGCGCAACAAGTCATCGCCAATCGTCGTCATATTGATGGTGCGTGGACGGCGCTCGCCCAACAAGTCTGGCCGTTGCAAAGCCGCACGCCGCACCGGAAAGTGCCCCGAGCTGCTGAGCAACAAGCCCCCCGCCCGGTGTCGCCAAGCACCGGTGAGTGCAGGCAGGCAAGCAATCGCCCGCACCGCATTGCCACCACCGCGCACGCGCTGCATGCCGTAATTCAGGCGAATGGCGGCGGGCTGCGTGGTGCCCCAGTCGCGGGCCAGTTGACGGATTTGCAGGGCCGGCACGCCGCACACCTCGGCGGCACGCTCGGGCGTCCATTGCAGCGCACGCGCTTTCAGGGCATCCCAGCCCAAGGTGTAGCGGTCGATGTAGTCTTGGTCAAGCCAGCCATGGACGATCAGCTCATGCATGAGGGCCAGCGCCAGCGCGGCGTCGGTACCGGGGCGCAGGGCAATGTGTTCGTGGCATTTTTCGGCCGTCTCACTGCGCCGGGGGTCGATGCACACCAACTTGGCCCCGTTTCGTTTGGCCATTTGCGCGATGCGCCAAAAGTGCAGGTTGCTGCCAATCGAGTTGCTGCCCCAAATGACGATGAGCTTGGATTCGGCAAAAAATTCGACCTTCATGCCCACCTTGTTGCCCAGGGTCTGGGTCAAGGCTTCGGCCCCGGCCGAGGCGCAAATCGTGCGGTCCAAGAGCGACGCGCCCAACTGGTGGAAAAACCGCGCCGCGATCGACTCGCTTTGCACCAGTCCCATGGTGCCCGCATAGCTGTAAGGCAGGATGGCTTGCGGGTCGCGTGCAGCAATGGTTTGCAGCCGGGCCGCAATCGCGTCCAGCGCTTCGTCCCAAGCCACAGGCTCAAATTGACCCGATCCCTTGGGACCCACCCGGCGCAAGGGTTGCAGCAAGCGCTCGGGGTGGTAAGTGCGCTCAGCGTAACGCGAGACTTTGGTGCACAAAACACCGTCGGTCATGGGATGAGCCGGATTGCCCTGCACTTTGGTGGCGAGGCCATTTTCGACCGTGGTCAGCAGCGCACAGGTATCAGGACAATCGTGCGGGCAAGCGCCGCGCACAACGGTGGCAAGGGTGTCGTTCATGGGTCGATGGCAAGCAGCATGTCAAAAGCAGATTGTCGCGCAGCCGGGCATGAACGTCTCGTCACCATCAGCGTGGCAGCATCCGTTGCCCTGCCACACACTGTCCCACCGCCGCGTCGCCACGCTGCCAGCATGGGCTGGCTACACGATCGTCGCGTTCGGGAACGCCATCCATGCGGATTTGGGCCACACGGGTGTCGAAGCCGCGTACGCCACGCTGATCCAACTCCAAGCGCAAAACCCAGCCACGGCGTTGGTTGGCGTTGTCGGTCTCTTTCATCACGAAATTGCCCACGCTGTAAATGACGGGCTTGCCCTGGATGTGCTCGATGTCCTGCGTGACGTGCGGATGGCCGCCAATCACGGCATCAGCCCCCGCCTCGACCATCAAGCGAGCCAGTTGCCGCTGGCGGGCATTGGCCACCAGCTCGTTTTCCCAGCCCCAATGCATGATGGGAATCACCAGATCCGCGCGGTGGACTTGGCGGGCACGGCGAATGTCATCCACCACCTGCTCGTCTTCACTCCAAGCCACACCGGGGGCATCGTGGTCCGCTTCAAAACTGCGGGGCATGAATTCGTTGTAACTCAAAAAAGCAATGCGCAGCCCGTTGCGTTCCACCACCCACGGCGCATGGGCCTGCGACAAATTGCGGCCGCCACCCATCTTGCCCAAGCCCGCCTGCTGGATCAAGCCCAGCATTTCGGCGAACGCTTCTCGACCAAAATCACCCGAATGGTTATTGGCCAGCGCCAGCGCATCAAAATGTTTTTTCACCACCGGCAACACACGCGGGTGCGCCCGGAAGGTGAAGTTTTTGTCGCCAGCGCTCCCGGTGGTGGCGACCACACATTCCAGATTGGCGATGCGGATATCGGCAGCTGCAAACACCGCTGCAAAGTCTGCAAAAGGATCCCCCCCACTGGCGATCAAAGCCCCCGGAGCGTCGTCGAGCACGGTGTCACCGGCAAACACCACGGTGACAGACTTGTCAGTGACCGCAGTCGCTTGCGCCCAAACCAAGGAACAAAGGCCCAGCGCAGCGCAAGCCAAAAGCCACTTTTTCATGGTGTCAGCCCCTCCAAAGTGCAGCTGTAAATCAACTCCCGCTCCAGCGGTCCCGCATACAAATGCTGCTGCCCCGTGATGGCCCAAGGCTGCGAAGCACGGGGGTAAGGCGGCAAATATTTGGCCTGATGGATCAACACCGGGTGGGGCTTCGCATCTTGGTAGGCATACAACAAGATTCGGCTGACATGGTTCGCATCGCCCACCATGACCGCTTTGAACCCAAAACGCCCACCAATGTCGACAGAGGGCACTGGATAAGGATCACCCACCGGACGGGCGACCACGACATGGGCGCTTCCGGCATAGGTCACTTGGCAGGTGAGCAGCGGCTCAGCCATAGCAGACCCGAGCGACAAGAGCGCCACGATGGCACTCGCCACTAAACGCCAAGGCTTTGGAATGATGGAATGACACATAAAAATGAGGATGGAATACGAGCACGATTTTGCACCTTGTCTCGGGCACCAAGGCGACAGTCAGGTCATTTGTCGCACAGGCTTGGCAAAGATCTCCAAGTCCCGCTAGACTGTATTGATGAAAATCATCGACTCCATCCTCACCGACGCGGCCAGCATCGCGGCCATTCGCAAAGATATTCATGCCCACCCTGAGCTGTGCTTTCAGGAAGTGCGCACCGCCGATGTGGTGGCCAAGCAGTTGACCGACTGGGGCATCCCCATCCACCGCGGCATGGGCACCACGGGTGTGGTCGGCATCGTGCACGGGCGTGACGGTGGTGCTTGCGGGCGTGGCATTGGTCTACGAGCCGACATCGACGCCTTGCCCATGCAGGAGTTCAACACCTTCGCCCATGCCAGCAAACACCAAGGCAAGATGCACGCGTGCGGCCACGACGGTCACACGGCCATGTTGCTGGCAGCTGCCAAACACTTTGCCAAGCACCGCGACTTTGATGGCACGGTGTATCTGATCTTCCAGCCCGCCGAAGAAGGCGGCGGCGGCGCTCGCGAAATGATCAAGGATGGTTTGTTTGACAAATTCCCGATGCAAGCTGTGTTCGGCATGCACAACTGGCCAGGTGCAGCGGTGGGCACTTTTTCCGTGAGCGCCGGCCCCGTGATGGCGTCGAGCAACGAGTTCAAAATCACCATCCGCGGCAAGGGCAGCCACGCCGCGCTGCCGCACAACGGCATTGATCCTGTGCCGATCGCTTGCCAGATGGTGCAGGGCTTTCAGACCATCATCACCCGCAACAAAAAACCGGTGGACGCGGGCGTGATCTCAGTCACCATGATCCACGCGGGCGAAGCCACCAATGTGGTGCCTGATTTTTGCGAACTGCAGGGCACGGTGCGCACCTTCAGCATTGAAGTGCTCGATTTGATCGAGACCCGCATGAAGCTGGTGGCCGAGTCAATTTGCACCGCTTTTGGTGCGCAATGCGAATTCGAATTCGAGCGCAACTACCCCCCCACCATCAACAGTGCCGCCGAAGCCGACTTCGCCCGTCAAGTCATGACCGGCATCGTGGGAGCCGAGCAGGTGCTGCACCAAGAGCCCACCATGGGCGCGGAAGACTTTTCGTACATACTGCAGGCCAAACCTGGTGCCTATGTGTTCATCAGCAACGGTGACGGCGCGCACCGCGAGATGGGCCACGGCGGCGGTCCCTGCACGCTGCACAACCCGAGCTACGACTTCAACGACGACCTGATCCCTTTGGGCGGCACCTACTGGGTCGAGTTGGCCACGCAGTGGCTGGCTGAGCCCACGCAAACCCGATAACCGCCCCAGTGCAGGAGTTGCCATGACCGATATCCAAAGCGGCTTTTCCAAAAGCTACGCCGAAGCCCGCCAGAAGTTCCTGCATGCCGCAAAGGCAGCAGGCTTGAGCGTTGACACCAACATTCACCCCTTGAAAGGCCGGGACGGCGAAGAACTGGCCATGGACGTGGTGCTGGATGGCTCACCTGACGCGAAGCAGTTGCTGGTCATCAGCAGCGCCTGTCACGGCGTAGAAGGTTACTGCGGCTCGGGCGTGCAAATCCACGCACTGCAAAACCACGCTTGGCGCGACGCAGCCAAGGCCAACGGAGTGGCGGTGCTCTACATTCACGCACTCAACCCCCACGGGTTCTCGCATGTACGGCGCGTGACCCACGAAAACGTGGACATCAACCGGAACTTCCAGGACTTCTCCAAGCCGCTGCCAAGCAACGAGCCTTACAAAGAGATTCAGCCTCTTTTGCTGCCCGAAGTCTGGCCACCGGACGCGGCCAACGCGGCGGCCACAGGCCAGTACATCGCCGAGCGCGGCATGAAAGCATTCCAAGCGGCCATCTCCAAAGGACAGCACGATTTTCCGGATGGTCTCTTCTTTGGCGGACAGGCCCCCACTTGGAGCAACCTCACTGTACGCAAGGTGCTGCAAAAGTATGGACAGCGCTGTCAGAAATTCGCATGGATTGACCTGCACACCGGTTTAGGGCCCAGCGGTGTGGGCGAACGCATTTTTGCTTGCGCCGATGATGCAGCCGCTTACACCCGGGCCAAAGCCTGGTGGGGACAGGGCATCACCTCGATCTACGACGGCTCATCGAGTTCGGCTTTCCTCACGGGTCTGATGTGGATGTCGGCCTACCAGGAATGCCCGCAAGCTGAGTACACCGGCATTGCCATGGAGTACGGCACACAAACCCAAGAAAAAGTCATGCATGCCTTGCGTGGCGACCATTGGCTGCACCTGCACCCCGAAGCCCCTGCGGCCTTGCGCCAGCAGATCAAGCAGGACCTGATGGATGCGTTTTATGTCGACACCGACGAGTGGCGCACACAGATCGTGGACCAGGCCATGGATGCCATGCACCAGGCTGTGACCGGCCTGAGCAGCTGAATGGCACAGCCCCGCGTGCTGGTATTGGGCGGCTCCGGTTTTGTGGGCCGCCATGTGTGCGAACAGATGGCCCGACTGGGATGGCAGATCACGGTGCCCACGCGCCGCGCCATCCACGCAGCCAGCGTGCAGAGCCTGCCCGGGCTCACCGTGATCGAGGCTTCGGTGCACAGCGAGGCCGATCTCGCTCGGCTCATGCCCGGGCACGATGCGGTGGTGAACCTGGTGGCCGTGCTGCACGGCAGCGAAGACCGCTTTGAACAAGTGCATGTCATGCTCCCCGGCAAGATCGCCAACGCCATGAAAAAGGCGGGCATTCATCGGCTGGTGCATGTGAGCGCACTGGGTGCAGATGCCCAAGGACCGTCGATGTACCAGCGCAGCAAGGCGCAGGGCGAAACAGTCCTGCACAACGCAGGCCTGCAATTGACGGTGTTGCGCCCCAGCGTGATCTTTGGGGCTGAAGACCAATTTCTGAACCTGTTTGCCGACCTGCAGGCCGTGGTGCCTTTCATGCCACTGGCGGGCAGCGGCACGCGCTTTGCGCCCGTGTGGGTGGCAGACGTGGCGTGCGCGGTGACTGCCTGCCTGCAAAAACCAGCGACCATCGGCCAGACCTATGAACTCTGCGGCCCCGATGTGATGACCCTAGGGGAGTTGGTGCAGCGTGCCGGGCAATGGGCAGGCGTCAACCATGGGCGAGGCCGCCCGGTGTTCGGATTGCCGATGTGGATGGGCTGGCTGCAAGCCCTGGCCATGGAAATGGCCCCGGGCGAGCCGTTGATGAGTCGGGACAATCTGGCATCGATGAAGGTGGACAACATCGCCACGGGTCAACACCCCGGACTGGCAGCGCTGGGCATCTCTGCAGCTTCGGCAGCGGGGGTGGCCCCGACCTACCTAGGCCACCGCGGTCCCCGCAGCCGCTTGAACAGATGGCGCGAGCGCGCCGGGCGCTGATTCCACTTGCGAAGCGCATGGCTCGATGCATGAGCAGACGCGGCAGATTCCTCATGACGAAAGACCGAAAATCGTGACCCGCCGCATCCCCTCACACATCGGAGAGGGTGACTGGGCCGGTTAACGACCGCCATGGCCGCTAACATGTGGGCTCTGATTCACGGGAAATAAAAATGATCCAGCTCTACATCGCCAACAAGAACTATTCGTCCTGGTCCATGCGCCCTTGGGTGCTGCTGCGCCAAGCGGGCATCAACTTTGAAGAAGTCTATGTCCGCTTTGACAGCTTTGCAGCAGACTCCAAGTTCAAGGCCAGCCTCAAGGCCGTGAACCCCGTGGGTAAAGTGCCCGTGCTGGTGCACGATGGCTTGGCCGTGTGGGACACCTTGGCCATTGCCGAATATGTGGCCGAGCAGTTCCCAGAAAAACAGCTCTGGCCGCAAGACCGGGCCACGCGAGCACGCGCCCGCAGCATCTGCGCCGAAATGCACAGTGGTTTTACGGGCCTGCGCAGCGCATGCCCGATGAACATCGAAGCGCACCTGCCTGATATCGGCGCTCTGGCCCTGCGCGACAAACCCGCCGTGCGCGCCGATCTGGAGCGCATCTGCAGCCTCTGGAGTGGTCTGCTGCAAGAACACGGCGGCCCCATGCTGTTTGGTCAATTTACTGTGGCCGATGCCTACTTCGCCCCGGTGGTCATGCGCCTGAAAACCTATGCCCTGCCCGTACCTGCCGATGTAGCTGCCTACATGGACCGCGTGAGCGCACTGCCAGGCGTGAAGGCCTGGATCGACGACGCTTTGGCCGAAAAGGACTTCATTGATTTTGAAGAGCCGTTCCGGGTTTCTCGCTGAGCGAAGCGCTTGACATGAGCGTTTTTGTCGTCGGCGGTGCTGTGCGCGATGCCTTGATGGGACTGCCCGTCAACGACCGCGACTGGGTGGTGGTGGGCAGTACGCCTGAAGCCATGACCGCACAGGGCTATGTGCCCGTGGGCAAAGACTTCCCGGTCTTTTTGCACCCACAGACCCGAGAGGAATACGCCTTGGCCCGCACAGAGCGCAAGACGGCGCGAGGCTATAAAGGCTTTGCGGTGCAGGCCGCGCCCGACGTCACGCTCGAAGAAGACCTGGCCCGGCGTGACCTCTCGGTGAACGCCATGGCCGTGCCCGAGGCCCTAGCGCTCCAGCCGCCCAGCGCCTGGGCAGGCCACATCGTCGACCCCTATGGTGGCCAGCGCGACCTGCAGACCAAGGTGCTGCGCCACGTGACTGAGGCCTTTGCCGAAGACCCCGTGCGCATTCTGCGGCTGGCGCGTTTTGCGGCGCGTTTTGCCGACTTCTCTGTGGCCGCTGAAACGATGGCGCTGATGCGCCAGATGGTGGAGGACGGCGAGGTGGACCACTTGGTGCCCGAGCGCGTGTGGCAGGAACTGGCCAAAGGCCTGATGGCGGCCCACCCCTCACGCATGTTCGAGGTGCTGCGGGCATGCGGCGCGCTCAAAGTCCTGCTGCCCGAGCTGGACCGCCTCTGGGGCGTACCCCAGCGGGCCGAGTACCACCCTGAGGTGGATACGGGCATGCACATGATGCTGGTGATGGACATGGCTGCACGATTGAACATGCCACTGCCCGTGCGCGTGGCTTGCCTGATGCATGACCTGGGCAAAGGCACCACGCCCGCCGACGTGCTGCCCCGCCACATCGGCCACGAAGGCCGCAGCGTCAAATTGCTGCAAAAGGTGTGTGAGCGCCTGCGCGTACCAAGCGACTGCAAGGAGCTGGCCGAAGTGGTGGCGCGCGAACACGGCAACATCCACCGCAGTGGGGACTTGAATGCCGAAGCCCTGATGCGTTTACTCGAGCGTTGCGATGCCATCCGCCAGCCCGATCGTTTTGCGCTGGTGCTGCAAGCCTGCGAATGCGATGCGCGGGGGCGCTTGGGTTTTGAGGAAACGGCTTACCCGCAAGCGGCGCGCTTGCGGCAAGCCCAGCAGGCCGCCTTGTCGGTTGAGACGGCGCCCATTGCCCAAGCGGCCGCTGCGCAGGGCCTCAAGGGTCCGGAGATCGGCGCACAGATCACCCGAGCACGGGTGCAGGCCATCGCGCCCATCTTGTAGGCGTCCTGCTGCTCAGAGGTGCGACCGCGTCCAATCGGCGATGTCTTGTGCCGTGCGAAAAGCCCCCGCCTGACGGGCGACTTCTTGGCCACCGACAAACAACGCGAGTGTGGGAATGCTGCGGATATTGAAGCGGGCGGCAATGGCCTGCGCTTCTTCGGTGTTGAGTTTGGCCACCCGCACTTGGGGCTCCAAAAGGCCTGCAGCCTGCTCATAAGCCGGTGCCATCATGCGGCACGGCCCACACCACGGGGCCCAAAAATCGACCAACACCGGCACATGGCTGCGGCCAATGTGCTTGTCAAAAGTGGCCTGATCCAGCGCCAGCGGATGGCCGTCAAAAAGGGCTTGGTGACATTGTCCGCAGTCGGGTGCGTTGCGCATATCCACCACACGCACCCGGTTGGTGGTGTGGCAGTGCGGACAAACAATGTGCAAGGCGTTGTCTGAATCGGTCATGGGATCCCTTGTGTGTCAAAACCACTTGGGGGCCCTGCTGCCCGATTCAAGGGCCTTGCGCGTTGACTCAGATCAACGCAAAGAACGAGGCAGGATCAACGCGCTGGTGGACGACGCGGTGCCATTGGGGCACGACCAGCCAAGTGACGGAAGCTGATGCGGCCTTTGCTCAAGTCATAGGGCGAGAGCTCGAGCGTCACACGGTCACCCGCCAAAATGCGGATGTGGTTCTTGCGCATCTTGCCGGCGGAATAGGCGATCAATTGGTGACCGTTGTCCAGCGTCACGCGAAAACGCGTATCGGGCAAGACTTCGTTGACCACGCCCATCAGTTCAATCAGTTCTTCTTTAGCCATTTAAAACGTCTTTCTCAAAGCAGGATCGGTTTGGAGGTCTGGCGCTCTACCCACAACATGCCTTCATCGAGGGCGTATTGGCTGGCGGCGGCAGGGGTTGCAAATTCGGGCACAAAGCGCATCACGCGGTCGGTGCTGGCGCTGCCACGGCCACTGGCCACGGACACTTGAGCGCTAAATGCGCCATTGGGCAAAGCCCTGGAGCACGGTTGAATTCGGAATTTTCCCATGGAGATGGGTTGGTGTGAACAATATGAAATAGTCATGTATTTTAACGAAGGGGGTCGAACCGCTTTTTTCGGCCCTCTTGGGGGCTGTGCAGCGGCACGGGTCTTGGCATGTCCTGCTGCCAAAAAACGCCCCCGATATGCAGCCCCAAGGGGTCTGCCATAGAACATCACCGTGCAGAGGTGCGTCAAAAGGAAGCAAAAAAATCGTCTAAGCCCAGCTCAATACGAGCATGGCGGGCGATGTGCACAGTGGAGGACAAGACTGGCATCCCTCTGCCGGGATGCGCTATCGGCTCTGGAAGAGCGAGATGGGCATAAGTCGCCAATGGCGTGCCGCACTGTACCACGTTCACAGTTTTGATGCTTTTTGTGGCATCCGGACAGCTCACAACCACCGAGCGATGCCCGCAGCCAGCATGCTGAGCAACAAGGTGCTGGTGATCGGAATAAACCACTCCCGCCCAAACAGTCTGAACCGGAAATCGCCCGGCAAACGACCAAAGCCGAGCTTTTGCAACCAGGGCTGGAGACCGCTGAAAAGGATCAGGACCAGCAAAACGACAATCAGCCAACGCAACATGCTGTTTCCTGAAATGGCTTAGAGCCGGTGCGACCGGTCGCCCCGGACAAAACCTTGCGCAGCCCAGTCGGACGATGTGGCGAACCCAAGCACCTTGAACAATTCGCCCATTTCATGCTCGTTGACCAAGCGCTGGGCTTGGCTGCGCTCAGCCAAGCTGGCCTCAGCCATGCGCTCGGCCAGGCCCAGATTCAACAGAAACCAGGCTTGACTGACATAACCCAAGACTTCCAGCCCGGCGTTTTGCGCGGCCAACGCCACCCCAGTGAAGTTGACGTGGGCCGTGATGTCTTTTTGGCCGACGGCCAAGAGCGGGTTGTCGTCGGACTGGTGCTGCTGGTGGCACATCACGGTGCCCATGTGGCGCTGGGGGTGGAAGTACTCGCCCTCGGGAAAGCCGTAATCCAGAAAAAAAGCCGCCCCGCCCTGGCCAGCCAACAGACGTTCGGCCAAGCTGGCAATGAACGCTTCGGCTTGGGGGTGAATCTCGGTCAAATAGTCGTGCTCGCCTTCGATGTCCACAGGCGGGCGCAGATCGGTCAGGCGGTCTTGCCAGGCAAAGTCCTCCCCCGAACTGACGACGCCGCGCTCATGCCAGACGCCTTGTGTGCGTTGCAAAAGATGCACGGGCATCGCGTCGAGCACCTCATTGCCCACGACCACACCCTCAATCGCTTCAGGCCAAGCGTCTAACCAACGCACTTTGTCAGCGTATGCCAACAAGGTATCGGCCTGGCGTGCTCGCAGGGTGCCCGACAAATCCATGATGGTGTAACGGCGTACAGCATCGCCCAAGCTGTCTAGCAGTTGCAGCGCCAAGGCCCCAGTCCCGGCACCAAACTCCCAAATTTCGTCGGTGCCGGTGGCCTGCAGGGCCTGGCGCACCTGCACGGCCAAGGTTTGGCCAAACAGCGGGGAAATGCCCGGCGCGGTCACGAAATCGCTGCCCGAAGACGGCATGGTGCCGAACTTTTGCAAAGCGTTGGTGTAATAACCCAAGCCCGGCTCATACAGCGCCATGGCCATAAAACGGTCAAACGGCAACCAGCCCCCGGCTTGCGCGATGGTCTGGTGGATGCGCTGGGTCAATTCGGAAGTAGGGGTGAAATTCGGCGTGATCACTTGGCGATTGTCGCCGAAGGTGTACGGGGGTTTGCCGGGGTCTCGGGGTCCAAATCCATGGCTTGCCCGATAATTCAGCCCTTAGTCACCTTTGATGTCCCTGCGCAGCCCCATCTGCCCAGCCCCCATTCATGAAACAAGTTCTGGTCACCGGAGGCGCTCACCGCCTGGGCGCAGCGATCGTTCGCCAATTCACGGCGGCGGGCTGGCGCGTGTGGTGCCATTACCAACGGTCGGCAGATGCGGCCAAGGCGCTGCAGCTCGAACTTCAGGCAGCCGGGGGACTCGTTGAATGCGTGCAAGCCGACTTGGCCCAAAGTGCCAACATCGAGCGCATGATGGCCCACATCACGCAAACGACCGGGCCGCTTGATTGCCTGGTGAACAATGCCTCGCTGTTCGAGCCCGACACCGGGGATGCAATGGACCTGAGTGGCACCCGCCAACAGCTGGAGGTGAACCTGGTTGCACCGCTGTTGCTGGCCTCGTTGATGGCCAAGCAAGCCGCACCCAATGCGGCTCCCGGCCAGCGCAGCGTGGTCCATGTGCTGGACCAAAAGGTGTTCAACCTGAACCCGGATTATTTTTCATACACCGTCTCCAAACTGGCGCTCGAGCGCTCGGTGGCCCTGCAAGCTCAGGCCCTGGCCCCGGCTGTGCGCGTGTGCGGCGTGGCCCCAGGCTTGATGTTTTTGAGCGGCCCACAAACCCAAGAAAACTTTGACCGAAACAGCCGCGTGAACCTATTGCGCGAGCCGATCGACCCTGCACAAGTGGCGGCCACTTGCCTGTTCCTGGCGCAAAACCCTTGCATCACAGGCACGACGGTGTGTGTGGACAACGGTCAGCACCTGGTGCCTTTGGCGCGCGATGTGATGTTTTTGGGTGAACCGAAAGACCCTGCATGAGCGACTTGATGTCCGATTTGGCACTGAACTGCCGCCGGCTGTTCTTGCGCAACCACACGGTGGACGTGCGCATCGGCGCGCACGACTTTGAAAAGCTCGGCC